>Ga0081539_10005257_pt1 | contig 13354 bp, 13 predicted proteins | sample TabmetS4T2R2_FD_71023 | JGI IMG/M metagenome (GOLD analysis project Ga0081539, IMG submission 71023) | Tabebuia heterophylla rhizosphere microbial communities from the University of Puerto Rico - S4T2R2 | ecosystem: Host-associated > Plants > Roots > Rhizosphere ...
AAGCTGGCTCTCAACATCCATCGAGCTCATCCTTATCGCGCCTCGCTACGCCGCAAAATCAAACGCGCTGGATGGGACGACGCCTATCTCATGGCCACCATCAGTCATATGCGATAGCCCTGCCCTTGCGGGGAGGGGTTAGGGGTGGGGGTCGTCGTTAGAACGTTGTGAATGTCCTCAAGCACCACAATCGATATTGGCGAGGACATCGTTGTTCGAGTAACGCACGAGCGATCTTGCGTCGCTCAGGCCGGGTCCTTGTCCGGAAGTCTTGGATTGCGGTCGCGTGCCATTGCATGACCCCCACCCCCAACCCCTCCCCACAAGGGGGAGGGGAGCGCGCCGAGTTTGCGGCGTCGACTCATCATGCTGTCTAGCGTACCTCAGCCCGTTGCGGGAACCCGTTGAAGTCAGACGCGTTTACCTCTTGCACGATCGGAGGTGCGCCATGCCTGCCGAGGGCAAACGGGGGCGTCCTTGGACGCGCGAGGGTGGGCCTTTCGATATCCTGGCGATCGCCGTTGCGGTGATCGTGATCGCCGGAGGATTTTTCATCGTCAACCTGAGCAGCCTGAAATACCGCACCCAGGGCGCACCCGTCGTGAGCGCCGTGCCGGTGATTGCCCCGATCGTCGTGCCGGAGGTAGCGCCGCGCCAATAGCGCTCGCGGCGCGCAGACCATCGCCGGACTGAATGCACAGCGGCCGCGGCGCGTCAGATCTGACTCTTCTTTTCCATATTCCAGAACAGCGGGGCCGGCGCGATCAGCATGCCCTCGATATTCTTGCGCGCGGCACCCGGCAGGTACCACTGACCGAGGAAGACCTGGGTGGTCACCTCGACGTTGCGCTTCTGCGCCGCGGCCGCGACCTCCTTCTGCTTGATCGGGTCGGTCTCGCGCGCGAACTGATCGCGCAGCTTTTCGATCTCACCGTCGCAGGGCCAGCCGAACATCGCCTTGTCGCAACCGGCATTGAGGAAACCGGTCATCACCGGATTGAGAATGTCGGCCGCGGCCCAGGACGTCAGGAACGCGTTCCAGCCGCCGGCGCTGGGCGGATCCTTCTTGGCGCGGCGCGACACCAGCGTCTGCCAGTCCATTGACTGCATATCGACCTTGAAGCCGGCTTTCTCCATCAGCGACTTCGCGACCGGCGCGAGATTGGTCAGTACCTGAAGATCGGTCGAGTGCATCAGCAGCACCGGCGTCCCGTCATAGCCGGCCTCTTTCAGCAGCGCGCGCGCCTGCTGAAAGTTTGACTCCAGAAGCCCATCCATTCCGGCATTCGTCTCGAGCGCGGTGCCGCATGGGGCCATCGACTTGCAGATCTTGTAGTAGTGCGGATCGCCGATCACCGCCTCGAGGAAATCTTTCTGATTGAAAGCGTACCAGAGCGCCTGGCGGATCTTCGGATTGCTGAACGGCGGATGCAGATGGTTCGGCCGGAACGTGTATTGAAAGCCGAGCGGATTCCAATCGATCAGCTTCGCGTTCTTGTCGGCTTTGACCAGCGGAAGCAGGTCGTGCGAAGGCGCCTCGATGAAATCAACCTCGCCGGCAAGCAGCGCATTGATGGCCTGCTGCTGATCCGAGATGGCGAGCCATTCGACCCGGTCCACTTTCACGACCTTGCCGCCGGCGAGGCCCGAGGCCGGCTCGGCGCGCGGCTTGTATTTGTCGAATTTGACGTAGACCGCCTTGTCGCCCGCCTTCCACTCATCCTTCTTGAAGACGAATGGCCCGGACCCGATGAAATCCGAGATCTGCGTGCTCGGATCGGTCTCCGCCACGCGCTTCGGCATCATGAATGGCACGTTCGACGAAGGTTTGCCGAGTGCGAAGATCAACAGGCCGGTCTGCTCCTTCAGCTTGATCGTGAAGGTCTTCGGACCGTCCGCCGTCATGCTGCCGACGAACGTCATCACTTTCTGGCCGAGCGAGTCCTTGGTGGCCCAGCGTTTGATCGAGGCGATGCAATCTTCGGCCGTCACGGGCGCGCCGTCGTGCCACAGCAGTCCATCACGCAGCGTAAACCGGTAGGTGAGCTTGTCGGCGCTGACGTCGTACGTGTCGACCATCTGCGGCTTGATCTCACCCTTGTCGTCCATCCCGAACAGCGTGTCGTAGATCATGTAGCCGTGATTGCGGGTGATGTAGGCAGTCGTCCAGATCGGATCGACGATCTTCAAGTCGGAATGCATTACCGCCCTGAGCGTGACGTCGGCTTTCGCCGCGCCGCAGGGCAGGGCAAGAATCGCAACCGCCGCAAGGGCTTTCCACGTCATGCGCATGGAGTTCTCCTTCGCTCAGGATCGCGCCGCGATGCTATCCGGAACGCACAGCGGGCGCCAAGCCGTTTGGCCGAGCGGAGAGGGGCCGTCGCGGCGCGGACATTTTTAGATTGTATGACTCCGGCGCCACCATTCGACCGGAGGATGCCTCATGCGAAGCCGCGTCTTGTTGCTCCTGCCGTTGCTCATCGGTGCCGGCGCCGCCAATGCCGAACCGCTCACATCCTGCACCCAGACCGGCATCTGCTATTGCGTCAATGCCGACTTCCTTACGGTCATCCAGGAGAAGGTGAGCGCGATCCGCGCCAAGCTTTCAGCCGAGCGCGCCGCCGGCAAGGCGACCGGCTACATCAGCATCCCGATCTCCTCGCTCGAGGGGAGCTACTTCAAGGTCAATCTCGACGTCGCCACGGATGTGAAGACACGCGTCGAGGCGAAGTTCGGCGTCTCCTCGCTCTACATGCTCAATCCCGCCGACGCACAATGGTCGCTGCCCGATCAAGGGAGCGCAAAGGCGAGCGGCGCGGATTACATGCTGATGTGGACGCGCGTGCTGGAAGGCACGAGCGGCGACGGCGCCGACTTCGACTTTGTCTACTTCACCGGACCGAACGATTTTCGCGCCGCGCTCAAGCTCGGCGACACCGACATCATGGGCCGGCTCGACACCGAGTACGATCAGCGCGCCGCGACCGACCCGAGCCTCAGGGCAATCGACAAGAAGCTGTTCCGCAATTACTACGCGCTGCGCGCCTCGGTCGCTTTCAGCCTCGGCTCGCATGACGAGTGGAATATCGCGCGCACCGTCAACGAGAAGCGGCGCAGCGCGGGCCGCACCGCCATCGGGCGCCAATGGGGCATCTGGTTCGACGGCAATCCGGTGCCGCCATCGGCTTACGAAACGGCGGCGGCCAACGGCTATGCGGGGACGTGCGGAAAGTGAGGGAGGGGCGACCTCATTCGGGTCCCATGACCAGGCGCACGCGTTCGCAAGAGAAGATCGTCCGACCAGCCAGAATAGGGCTGCCGTCGGGATCGACGTCCACGCGGAAACATTCGAACACGGGCTGGGACGGCAGCTGCCTGAGCAGCCTCGCCTCCGTCGGTGTTGGAAGACGGCCGACGATCGACGTGTGAGAGCGGCGGTAGTCGGCGATGCCGAAGCGCGCCAGGGCCTCCGTCACCGAACTGGTCTCCGCGAGATGCGGCTTGAAATCGTCGAAGCGCGGCAGCGGGAAGTAGTTGATATCGTGCTTTACCACTTGGCCGTTGGCGTAGCCGAGGAGCTCCATGCGCAACGCGCGCGCCGGTAGCGCGAGGGCGAGTGACCGCGCAATCTCCGCGTCGAGCGCTGCGCTCTCGATCGACAGGATCTCCTGGCCCGGCGTGATCTGGTTCTCGATGAGCACGTTTGTGAACCGCGGCCGTTCGCCGAGCCGATACGACACCAGGAAGCCGTCGTGAACGAACGTTCCGCGGCCTTGCTCGATGCGCACCAGGCCTTGCTCCTGCAAAGATGAGAGTGCGCGGCGCACCGCGTAGCGGCTTGCGCCGAAGCGGCGCATCAAGATCGGCTCGGTCGGCATGCGCGCCCCGACATCGACCTCACCGGCCTCGATCTCACGGCGCAGCGCGCCCGCGATCGCGTCCCATCCAGATTCGCGCTGTTGCGCCCTTGGCCGTGTCCGCCGTCGCGTTCGAGCCATGTCCTCGCCTCTGAAGTCCTCTTGACGGGCCCGTCATACTGCCGTCATTGCCCTGGCGCAATGGTTCGAATGAATTTACGGATGACCGGAGCATACGATGCCTGATACGTCGTCACTGGACCGACGCGCGCTCGCCGCCGCCACGATCGCGGCCGGCGCGACCGCGCTCGCCATGGGTTCCGGGCAGGAGGCCGCCGCGCAAGCGGGGGCGCGCGACAAGCTCGCCGAGATCCTCGCCCGCGGGCGCCTGATCGTCGGGACCGGCAACGATATCCCGCCCTTCTATTTCACTGATCCGTCCGGACAGCTCACCGGCATGGAGATCGACCTGGCGCGCCTCTTGGCCAAGGGCCTCTTCAACGACGCCGCCAAGATCGAGTTCGTGACGCAGACCTCCGACGCGCGCATCCCGAACATCCTCTCGGGCCGGGTCGACGTGACCATCCAGAATCTCACCGTCACGCCCGCCCGCGCGCAGCAGGTCGATTTCACGGTCCCGTATTATCGCGCCGGCCAAGGCTTCATGCTGCGTGCCGGCGGCCGCTACAAGAACTTCGAGGAGCTGCGCGCAGGGGGCTCCGCCGTGACCGTCAGCGCCATCCAGAATGTCTTCGTCGAGTCCTGGGTCAAAGCCGCGTTGCCGCAGGCGCGCGTCGAGCAGTTTCCGGGCGCGGACGCCGCAGTGCAGGCCCTCAATGCCAGCCGGGTCGACGCCCAGTTCATCACCCATAGCCGCATCATCTGGATGGTCGGGGAGGCGCCCGACCGGTACATCGACAGCGGCTACACCTTCCGCGCCAACTCCATCGCCTGCGCGATCCGTCCGGGCGAGCCGCGCCTGCTCAACTGGCTGAACACGGCGTTGCGCGAGGCCATGGCCGGCGTCGATTTCGACGACTACGCCGCGCTGTTCAAAAGATGGCTCAAGGTCGACGTGCTGCAGCCCAAGACCGGGTATCCACGCGAGTTCAACGCCTGAGCGGATCGGGACGGCGTGGATAACTACAGGCTCAACTGGGACGTGATCGGCCAATACCGGCCGGCGCTCGTCGATGCGCTTCTGCTCAGCCTCGCGATGGCCGGAACGGCGCTCGCGGCTGGCCTCGCCTTGGGGCTGGCGCTTGCCTATCTCATGCGCGCCCGCCAGCGCGTTGTCGCGGCGGCGGCCGCGGCCTTCGTGACGGTCACGCGCAACACGCCGCTCTTGCTGCTCGTCTTCATCGTCTATCTCGTCTTGCCGCAATATGGGCTGCGCGGTCTCAGCGCGACCGCGACCTTCGTCCTCGCGCTGACGATCGTGGCCTCCGGCTACATCGCCGAGAACTTTCGTGCCGCCTTCGCGACCATCCCTGAAGGCTATCGCGCCGCCGCCAAGGCGATTGGCCTCAACGCCGCGCAGCGCGAGCTCTACGTGACGCTCCCGATTGCGGTCCGGTATGCGTTGCCGGCGCTGACCAACAGCGCGGTCGCGGTGTTCAAGGATACTTCGTTGGCCGCCATCATCGCGGTGAAAGAGCTCACTTACATTGCCCGTGAGATCACGACGAACACGTTCCACGTCTTCGAGGCATGGGCGAGCGTCTCGCTCATCTATCTGGCCGTGACCGCCGCGATGGCGCTCGTCGCCCGGGGTTTCGAGGCGAGACTCGCGAGGCTGTCCTGATGCTGGAGCTCGCCGCCTTTGCTCATGAGGCCTTGCGTGCGCAGGGCGCGATCCTGCTCGGGCTCTCGACGACGGCCTTCATCGCCGGCGGCGGCATGGGGCTCGGGCTCGCCATCGGCTGCGTGCTTTCGCTCGGCGCCGTCTACGGGCCGCGCGCGCTCAAGGCGGCGGTCGCGACTTACGTTTTCGTGCTGCGCGGCGTACCGCTTCTCGTCACGATCCTGTTCGTGTTCTTCGGTCTCGGCCAGGTGTGGCGCGCGATGCCCGCAGAGGCCGCCGCGATCCTCGCGATGGGCCTGTTCTCGGGCGCGTACGCAACCGAGATCTTTCGCGGCGCGTTGCAATCGGTCACCTCGGCGCAGATTGACGCCGCCAAGGCGATCGGGCTGCCGTTCCTCGGTCGCTTCGCCTACGTGATCCTGCCGCTGGCGCTGCGCCGGGCGATTCCCTCGTTCACCAACGTCGCCGTCGACATGGTCAAGGCGTCCACCCTAGTGGCGGCGTTGGGCGTGAGCGATCTCCTCCAGACCGGTCAGCAGATCGCAATGCGCACCCTGCTCATCCCCGAGTTCTACCTCGCCCTCTGGCTCACCTATCTCGCCGTCAATTTCAGCATCACGGGGTTCGGCCGCTGGTGCGAAGGAAGACTCCGACATGTCGCCTACTAGGCGCCTCGCAGCCGACGCGCCGCAGGTGTTGCGGGTCGAGGGCCTGACCAAGCACTTCGGCGCACTGAAAGTGCTCGATCATGTGAGCTTGGGCTTGTCGAAGGGCCAGGTCATGGCTGTGATCGGCGCCTCGGGATCCGGCAAGTCGACGCTGCTGCGCTGCCTCAACGCGCTCGAGGAGTACGAGGCGGGGGCGATCTTCCTCAATGGCGACCGGCTGGCCTATGCGGGCGAGGGTGCCGCGCGACGGCGCTTGCCCGACCGCAAGCTCGCGGCCGAGCGCGCCCGCATCGGCATGGTCTTCCAAGGCTACAATCTGTTCCCGCACCTGACCGCACGCGAGAACATCGTGCTCGGCCTGCGCCGCGTCCGCCACCTGCCGCGCCCCAAGGCGTTGGACATCGCGGCGCATTGGCTGGTGCGCGTCGGCCTCGCGGACCGCGCGGACCACTATCCCTATCAGCTCTCGGGTGGCCAGCAGCAGCGTGTCGCGCTCGCGCGCGCGTTCGCGCTCGGGCCGGAGCTCGTGCTCCTCGACGAGGTCACCTCGGCTCTCGATCCGACGCTGGTGAGCGAGGTGCTCGGCACCATCCGCGAGCTCGCCCGCGACGGCATGACCATGCTGGTGGTGAGCCACGAATTGGCCTTCGTCCGCGACGTCGCCGACGAGATCGTCTTCATGCATGCGGGGCGCATCGTCGAGCGGGGACCACCCGACCGGCTTTTCTCTCGGCCTGAGACGGCCCAGCTCGCCGCCTTCATTGCACGCTTCACCGGAACCGCCGCACAGACGGCCACGGGGGTGGCGCGATGAAACGCGTGCTCCACGTCAGCGATCCGCATCTGCGGAGCGGCGACGTGATCAGCGAGCCTGGCTGGGCATGGGTCGAGGCGCTTGTTCGCGAGCACAGACCCGACCTCGTGATCAGCACCGGTGACCTCGTGCGCGACGCGCCGGACGACGCGGACGATCGGGCTTACGCGGCCGAGCGGTCGCGTGCGCTGCGCACCGAGCTGCTGTCCGTGCCGGGCAATCATGACATTGGTGACGGGCCGCCGGCGGGAACGGGGCCGGCCGGCGAACTCATCCGTGCGTTCGAGTCGCTTCACGGCCCGGCTCGTTGGGTCCGGCAGCTCGAGCAATGGTCGCTCATCGGCGTCGACGCGATGCTGTTCGGCTCCGGACAAGACGCAGAAGCTGACGCGTGGGCGTGGCTGCAAGACGCATTGGCCTGCGAAGCGGGCAGGGCGATCGCGCTCTTTGTCCACAAGCCGCCATTCCTCGTGCATCCCGATGAGGTTGATGACGGCTCCGCCGCGATGCCGGCGGTTGCTCGGGCGCGCTTCTGGCGGCTTGCCCAGCAGGCCGGCGTCCGGCTGATCGGCTGCGGACACAGGCATGAGTATCGGTGCGTGCTGGCGGATCAAATCCTTGTTGTCTGGGCACCGACCACCAGCATGCTCCTCGATGAGACGAGCCCACCTTTGCGGCCGGTCGCCTACGCCGGCGCGGTCGAATACGGGTTCGTGGGCGACGCCGTCAGCCACCGGCCGATCCCGTTCACGGGAGCGCGCAAGTGAGCGCACAAGTGATCTGCGACTTGCGCAGTGACGTCCTCGCCGCCGTCTCGCGCGAAGCGCTTGCGGCGTTCGCGGCTGCGGCTGAGCGAGCGCCCGGCTTCGGTCGCCGCGACGATCCCGACGAGCGCGCGCTCGCCGAGGAAGCCGCCGCGCTGTTCGGCTGCGAAGATGCGTTGTTCGTCCCCACGGGCACCATGGCGAACCAGATCGCAGTCCGGCTTTGGCTCAAGCCTGGCGAGACCCTCATCGCGGACCGCCGCGCGCATGTGACGACCAACGAAGCCGCCTCGCTCGCGGGCCTGAACGGCGTGAAGGTGCGCGCGGTCGCGGGGGCGGCCGGCCACCCGAGCGTCGAGCAGCTCAGCGCGCTTCTCGCCGAGCGCGACGGCTCGGCGCCCGACCGCGCGCCGCGACTCATATGGCTCGAGAACACCCACAATCGCGCCGGCGGGACGGTGATGCCGGTCGGACGTCTGGACGAGATCGCACGGTTCGCGCGCGCCAAACGTCTCGCCGTGCATGTCGACGGAGCGCGGATCTGGAATGCCCTCGCGGCGACCGGTGAGAGCCCCACGCTCGCCTTCGCCGGCGCGTCGAGCGCGATGGTGGCGCTCAACAAGATCGCCGGCGCGCCCGTAGGCGCGCTGCTGCTGGGACCGCGCAGCTTCATCGAAGAGGCGGCGGGCGTGCAGAAGATGTTTGGAGGCCTGTGGCGGCCAGCGGCTGCTCTCGCCGCCGCCGCGCGGGTCGCGCTCAAGCGATGGCCGGAGCGAGCCAACGCGGCGCATGCGGCAGCGCGCGCCTTCGCCGAGCGGGTGAGGGCGCTCGGTCACATGCACGGCGTCAACGCCCTCGAGACCAACATCGTCATGCTGCAGCTCGGCGACGAGATGCACGTTGAACGCTTCATGGCTGCACTCGACGGCGAGCGCGTCAAAGCCTCGCCCTACCGCGAAGGCTTGGTGCGATGCTGCTTCCATGCCGACGTGACCGTCGCGCAGGCCCGCGCGGCGGCTGATGCCGTCGCGCGGGCATTGAGGGAAGCGGACAATGCGGCGCGTGCCTGAGCCGGCACGCCGCTATGGGCCGCGCCAGGTCGTCAGCCACTTGATGACGACGGGGGAGCGGAATGGAGCGGCGATTCAATCTTGATCATCGAAGAAGATCTTCCGCGTCGGGGGCTTGAGGTTCGGGAACAGCTTGGACTTGAACGGCTCGTTTGAGGCCGCGCGCGGCACGCGCACCGCGTAATCGCTGTCGCGGATGCGCTCCGGCATATGCTTATCGACGCCCGAGCCCGCGCCCGCGAGCAGCACGAAACAGAAGTCCTCCTTCCGGCACAGCCGCGAAATCATGCTGCGGTTCAGAATGTTCCCGAGATGCTCGCGCCAGGGCTCAGAGTCGAACTGGGACCATATCGGTCTCTCGTTCGGCAGCGGCGCACCCATCGGATCGAGCCGATCCACGCCGTTGCCGTAGCACTCCCGATTGTTCTTGTTCTTCGGATTCATGCATCCGGGATAATGCCTCATCACGCCGATGTGCTCGAGCGGCTTGAGCGCATGCCCTACCTCGTGGCCGATCGTGTTGTAGCTTTCGCGATCCTGAAGCAACCGGCTGTGCGAGCCGAAACCCCAGCTGAACTTGCGCTTCGGCTTCGCCTCATGGACGTGCAGGACTTCGCCTTCATCGTAATATTGGTAGTCGAGGCGCACGGCATCGACATTATGTGCGTTGTCGCCGTTCGTGCACTCCATGCGGAACAGGCAGAGGATGTTCGGGCGGATGACGAAATTCGGCACCGCGTCGCAGCGGAAATCAAGCTTGTCGAAGTCGGCCGGCGGCCGGATCAGGAATTTGCGGCTCCAGAACCCGGTCGCCTCCTGGTATCGATCATCGAATTCCCGCTTGCTGCGGGCATCCCAATTGATGATCGGCCATACGTAATCGTCGGAGTCGAGCGCGCAGTACTCGTCATAGCCCTTCGGCTTGACGATGACCTTGCCGTCGCCCCGGTTGTTCTTGTCCAGGAAATTCAGCGAATACCTCAGCGTGAGCGTCAGCCACGCGTTCTGGTTCGGGTCGTCGCCTCTCGGGATCTCGAGCTTCGAGCTGAGGGGACCGGTGGTGTACTTCCTGGTCGGTCGGAATTGTCCCTGCTGGTACGGTGCCATTGTTGTATCTCCATCTGCTTTTCGAAGGGCAGAGGGGCTACAGCAATCCGGCCACCAGGCGGTGTGATGAGGAGCACAATGGACGCGACGGCAGTCGCGCGCTCATCGGTTCGTGAGCACGGCGTGATCAACAGTCGGCGCGATCAGGACGCCTAGGCGCGCGTCGGTGGCCCGATGGAAGACGAAAGGGACCCTCGTCGCACACACGCGCAGCAGCCCAAAGTCACCGATTCGACAAGATTACAGTGTATGGTTGTTCTCGCCGTCACCCAATTTTTCGGCGCCTTGCGGCGGGGTGCGCGGCACATCTGAAAATTGAACGCATTCGGCTGAAGGTCTCGGCACACCGGCAAGACACGGCTCGTGCTTCCGAAGGGATTCCCGCGCGCAGGAGGGCTGTCATGCGGATCATCCGGATTCTCACACTCACTTTAAGTCTGGCGGCAACGACCTGCCTGACGACGGAAGAGGCCCGCGCCCAGTGGGGCGGTTGGGAGAGTCTCGGCGGTATCATCCTGGAGCAGCCGAGTTGTGTTACCTGGAGCCCGAACCGCATCGATTGTTTCGCGCGCGGCGCCAATGCCGCCATGTGGCACCGGTGGTGGAACGGCAGCGCTTGGGGCGGCTGGGAAAATCTCGGCGGCATCATCCTCGAGCAGCCCGAATGCGTCAGCTGGGGCGCGAACCGCATCGACTGCTTCGCTCGTGGCACTGACCAAGCGATGTATCATCGCTGGTGGAACGGGAGTGCGTGGGGCGGCTGGGAAAATCTCGGCGGCGTCATCCTCGAGCAGCCGAGCTGCGTGAGTTGGGGCGAGAACCGCATCGACTGCTTCGCGCGCGGGACCGACGCCGCGATGTGGCATCGCTGGTGGAACGGGTCCTCGTGGGGTGGCTGGGAAAGTCTCGGCGGCGCCATCCTCGAGCAGCCGAACTGCGTGAGCTGGGGTCCGAACCGCATCGACTGCTTCGCGCGCGGCACCGACGCCGCCATGTGGCATCGTTGGTGGAATGGCAGCTCGTGGGGCGGCTGGGAAAGCCTCGGCGGCATCATCCTCGAGGCCCCGACCTGCCTCAGCTGGAGCGCCAACCGCATCGACTGCTTTGCCCGCGGCACCGACCGGGCGATGTGGCATCGCTGGTGGAATGGCAGCTCCTGGGGCGGCTGGGAGAGCCTCGGCGGCGTCATTCTGGAAGCGCCAAGCTGCGTGAGTTGGGGCGCCAACCGCATCGACTGTTTCGCGCGCGGCCTCAATCGCGCCATGTGGCACCGCTGGTGGAACGGCTCATCCTGGGGCGGCTGGGAGAACCTCGGCGGCGTCCTCTTGGAGGCACCGGTCTGCGTCAGCTGGGAGTCAAATCGTCTCGACTGCTTCGGCCGCGGCACCGACCGCGCCATGTGGCATCGCTGGTGGCCGTGCCCGGCCTGCGCGGTCGGCGTGCGCAAGTCGATCAACGCGCTGAGCGCCGCTGAGCTGATGTCGCTGCGGCGCGGCGTCGCCACGATGATGTCGCGCAACACGGCGCCGCGCGACAGCGCGGACTTCCGGCGCAGCTGGGTCTACTGGGCCAACATGCATTCGCATTTCGGCGCCGATTGCGCCGGACCGATTAGCGGCTCGGGCATGGCGGGCGTGACGACCTTCACCGCCACGAACGCGGCCGAAACCGCCACCTGGTGCCGCTGCGAGCACGGCACCGAGCCGTTCCTGACCTGGCACCGGATGTATCTCTGGTATTTCGAGCGCGTGCTGCAGCAGGCGGCCGGGGTCACTGCGGCTCCCGTTCTGGGACTATGCGTCCGACCCGACCCTTCCGGCGGCGTACCGCGATGCGACTTATGTCAACGAGTCAGGGGTGACTGTTCCCAACCCGCTGCGCGTCGAGGCGCGTCAACCCGGCCTGAACGCGGGCTCGTCTTCGCTTTCGCCGAGCGTGCGGACCGCAGCCGGAGCGATGCCGTCGACGTCTTACGGGCCGTTCAACAACGCGGTGCAATCGACCCCGCACGGTGCGGTCCACTGTGCGCTGGTCACGGGCAGTTGTCCGAACGGTCTGATGGGTTCGGTGCCGGTCTCGGCGCTCGATCCGATCTTCTATGCGCATCACACCAACATTGACCGGCTCTACGAGTGCTGGCTCAAGGTCAACGAGCCGGCACGGCTGCCGACCAATGCGACGCATCTCAATACGATGTTCAGCTTTATCGATGCCGACGGCAGCACGCAGACGCGCCGGGTGAGTGATATGCTGCGTCTCTCGCAACTCGGCTACTCGTACGCAACGGGAGGAGATTGCCCGGCGGCCGTGGTGGCGATGACGGCGGAGGCAGCGATCATGACTACCGGTTCGACCAGCGCGGGACTTGTCGCTAGCGCGGCCGCCGCCGAGGCGACGAGTGGGCGTGCGATTGCCTCCACCGGCGAGACGCGTCTCGAGCGTGGCGTGACCCGCGTGCCCATGACTGTCACCCGCAGCGCGCCGGACACGTTGCGGGCGCCGGCTCCGGGCGCGCCGACCGCTCCATCGGCCGGTGGCCGCATCCATCTGGTGATCGATGGCCTCAACTTCGATGCCGCGCCGGGGACGCTCTATAACGTCTACATTACGACCGATGCCGGCGCGCGCGAGCAGGTCGGGGTGATCAACTTCTTCAACTTCGCCGCCCCTCGGGGCGCCGGCCACGCCGATCACACCGGCAATGCGGCCCGGTTCGAGTTCGATGCCACCGATGCGGTGCGGCGGCTCGGCCTCGGCCCGAACGCCCAACCGACGCTGGAGTTCGAGCCGACCACCGGCCTTTCCGACTCGGCACCCGAAGCGGCCGCTGCGCTGATCAGTCCGCAGGCGAATGTCCGCTTCGACAGCGCCAGGCTGGTGGTCACGCAGTAACGCCGGCTGCGCGTTCGCGGGTCATGAGGTAGGGGCGGGGTCTGACTCCGCCCCTAGAGCGTGATGAGTTGAGGTCGAGTCAATGGCATCAACGGATCTAGAGGGGAGTCGACGCCGGCAATGGAGCACGTCGTCCGCCGCGAACTCGGCGTATTCCCCTCCCCCATAGCCCGTCGAAGACGGGCGTAAACGCCCTTTATCGGGGAGGGGTTAGGGGTGGGGGTCGTCGTTAGGACGTTGTGAATGTCCTCAAGCACCCCATCGATATTGTTCCAGTAACGCGCGAGCGATCTTGTGTCGCTCAGGCCGGCTCCTTCTCCGGAAGTCTTGGCTTGCGGTCGCGTGCCATTGCACGACCCCCACCCCCAACCCCTCCCC
>Ga0081539_10005258_pt1 | contig 13354 bp, 13 predicted proteins | sample TabmetS4T2R2_FD_71023 | JGI IMG/M metagenome (GOLD analysis project Ga0081539, IMG submission 71023) | Tabebuia heterophylla rhizosphere microbial communities from the University of Puerto Rico - S4T2R2 | ecosystem: Host-associated > Plants > Roots > Rhizosphere ...
TTCGGAAAGTCGGCCGTGTCGACAACGCCGCCGGCACCCAGCACCTGGCCCGATGAGAGCGCGTCGACCTTCGCGAGCGCCACGATCTCGCCGGCTTTGGCCTCGGAGGTCTTGTCCAGCCGCTGGCCGAACGGCCGCAGCAGGCTGCCCACGCGCTGGCCGCCAACGGTCTGACCCTCGCTGACTGTGCCCGACCAGACCCGGCAGAGCGACAACTTGCCGGCATGGCTCTGGTGCAGCACCTTGAAGCATTCCAGCATCGCCACGCCATTCGACGGAAGGTCGCGGCGCTCGGCGGTCCCGGCGACGAACGGCGTGTCGTGACGCAACGCCTTGAGCAGCCGGCGCACGCCATTCTCGCGATCCCCGGCGCCCAGCAGCACCGGGGCGATCTGGTCGGCGCCGAACTCCTCGTGCAGGTCGCGGTAGATCAGCGACTTCTCGGGCGCGATGTCCTCGATGAGCTGCTCGAGCAGCGTGTCGTCGAACTCCGACAGGGTCTCGAGCATCTCGCGCCGCGCCTCGCTCTCGCGCGGCAGCACCTCGGCCGGCATCTCGATCAGGTCGGAGGCACCGCTCGACTTGTAGCGATAGGCGCGCTCGCTCACGAGGTCGACGTAGCCCACGGTCTCCTCGGCGCCGTCGCTCGCGGTCCGGCGGATCGGCACCTGGCGCAGCACGAGCTTGCGCGCCGAGATCGACTGCAACGCTGCCATCATGTCGCGCACGCGCACCTCGGCCGAGTCGATCTTGTTGACGAACAGGATGTGGGGGATGTGATGGTCTTCGACATATCGGAGAAGCGGCGTCAGCGTCACCACGCGCTCAGGCGAAGGCTCGCAGACGATGACGGCGGCATCGCACACCGCCAGGGCGGCAAAGGCGTCGTGCTGGAACTCGATCGAACCCGGCACGTCGAGGAAGGTCCACTGGTCGCCGAGATAGTCGACGGTCGCGACGTTGAGCTCGGTGCCCATGCCGCGCTTGCGCGCCTCCGGCGCACCATCGCCGATCGAGGTGCCTGCGCGCGTCGAGCCGCGCCGGCCGATGGCCCCCGTGGCGAAAAGGATGCTCTCGAGCAGACTGGTCTTGCCCGAGAGATACGGCCCGCACAGCGCCACCACACGGTGCGCGCCGCTGCCTGGTCTGCCTCCAGGGATGGTCTCGGGTTTGATGTCGTTCATGACAGCGTCCTCCCTTTCGCGCGTGCGCGCCGCAAGAAAGCTCCGGACGATGGTCGCTACGGATCTCGGCCGGAGCGAAGCCTTGTCGGAGAAATGGTTTCACTCCGATGACGGCGAGTCAATGTGCGGGCAGGGGAACATTTTGCGCGGGGCAATGCCGTGCGGATTCACCCAGTAGTCAGTAGGCGCAGACCGATGGCGCCGGGTGATCAGCGAGCTGGATGAGGGCGACGAGAAAGGTGAGTGCCGCCGCGCCCTGGGCGACGTCATGGGCACTGTCACGGGCTTGATTTTTCGCGTGTATCGGCAGTACCCGGAACTCGATTCGGATCGATGGTCGTCAGAAGAGCGCGAGCGCCACCGCGTTGTCCTGGAAAATTCTTCGGCGCAACGAAGGGTCGACGTCGGCAAGCTGCTTGTGCGGTTCCGGCAGACCCATGGAGAACGGCCAGTCGGAGCCGAACAGGACGTGGTCCTCGCCATGTCGCGCTGCGGCGAGCGTGAGTGTCTCGGCGTCGTGGGCGATGCAGTCGACGCAGAAGCGCCGGAACGAGAAGCGCGGTTTTTCGACGCCCGTATCCGCGCCGGGGCGCCCCGTGACTTGGCCGCGCTCGAGGCGGCCGGCGACGGCTGCGGCCGCGCCACCGCCATGCGCCAGGCAGACCGTCATGTTGGCATGCCGTTCGAGCACGCCCGACATCGCGAGGTGGGCGGCGGCCAACGCGGTCTCCATCGGGCTGCCCAATAGATTGTGCAGGTAGAACGGCTCGAAGCGCGGGTCGCAGCCCTTGCAAGGATGCAGGAAAAGAAAGCCGCGCGCCGCGTCGAGCGCCGACCACAAGGGCGCAAACGCCGCATCGGACAGGACGACTTTGTGGTCCTGCGATCCCGCCGGCATGGCAAAGCGCGGCTTGCCGGTTCTGGCGCGCTCGACCACGACTTCGGCGGCCAGCGTCGGCTGCGTCACCGGCAAGTGATAGAGCGGCGACAGCCGGTCGGAAAACCGCGCCGCCATTCGGTCGAGACCCTCGTTGGCGTAGCGCACCCAGTCGCGCATTGCCGCCGCGCCCAGCCCAAGGCGATAGAGCGGCGGCGGGATCGAGATCCAGGCGCGCTCGACGCGCTGCTCATCCATCCAGGCGATCAGCGCTTCCGGCCGATAGACCGACCTGGCGGTGAGCGTGTAGCCGTCGATGGTGAGTGCGCCGGCATTCTCGCTCCACGCGACGCCGTCGATGTCTGCCAGCCGGTCCTTCAGGACCGGCGCGAGATGGGCGTGGACGTCGAGCGCAATGCGCTCTGCGCCGTCGGCGTTCACGAGGCCGCCGACAGGCGCGGCGTCGTGGCGAGTACCGGATCGCTCTGCACGAAGCCTGGCTTCGCCGTCGGCACGGCATCGCCACCGCCGAACACCTCGCGATAGAGCCGCAGCCAGTTGCCGCTCGTGATCTTCTCGACCTCGGCCGCCGAGAAGCCGACCTGCTTCAGGCCGCCCGGCAGCAGGCCGAGATGATGCACCTCGGTGAACCACGCCGGCGGCGGCGCCTTGCCCGGCCGCGCCGCCGAGGCCGCGCCGTAGTCGACGCCGCGCGTCCAGCGGCCCATGCGCATCCAGTCGTAGTCAGGCTTGGTGAAGTTGTGGCTGCGGTCGGTGCCGATGGCGACATGGTCGATGCCCATGATGGCGACGCTCTTGGCCACCATCTCGCACCAATTGCCGAGCGAGCTGCAGTAATGGTCGCCGGTGATGTTGCGATACGTGGCGCAGCCCAGCACGCCGCCTCCTTCAGCCAGCGCCTTCAGCACGTCGTCGGTCTTGTTGCGCTTGTGGGGAAACAGGCTGTCGGGATTGGCGTGCGTCACCGCCACCGGCTTTTCCGACCAGAGGATGGCGTCCTTGGTGGTGCGGTTGCCGACGTGGCTGAGGTCGACCAGAATCCCGGTGCGGTTCATCTCGCGCACCATCTCTTTGCCGGTGCGGGACAGGCCGCAGTCCTCGGCTTCGTAACAGCTGCCGCCCAGCTCGTTCTGATTGTTGTAGGTGAGCTGGATGGCGCGCACGCCGAGCTCGGCGAACAGTTCGACGAAGCGGATGCGGCCTTCCAGCAGGTTGGAGTTCTGGAAGCCGAGCAGGATCGCCGTGCGGTCCGAGGCGGCGACCGACTCGATCTCGGCCGCTGTGCGTGCGATCGCCACGAGATCGGCGTTGGCGTTCACGAGGTCGCGCCAGCGCGCGATCGAATCGAGCGACTCGACCGTTCCTTCCCAGAAGCCGCACGTCACCGTTACGGCGCCGACGTCGGCCCGGCGCAGCTCGGCGAAGGTCTCGCGCGTGAAGTGTCCGCACTGAAGGCCGTCGATCAACATACTCTACTCCTGTTGCGCGCTACGCTGACTGGCGCAGGACGAGGGTGGTGGGAATGGTCTTGAGGCTGGCCGGCGCCGATTTGCCGGGATCCGACTCGAAGATCTCGCTGACGGCGCGTGCCGCAGCCTCGGCGTCGAGCGCTACTGTGCTGAGCGAGGGCCGCGAGAAGGTGCCCCAGCTCAGGCCGCCAAAGCCCACGAAAGCGATGTCGTGGGGGACCGCGAGGCCATGGTCGGTCGTCGCGGCCATGCCGCCCAGCGCCAGCTCATCGCTCGCCGCCAGCACGCTGCGGAAATGGAGGTTTTTCGATAAGGCCGTTGCCGTGGCCTGATAGCCGGCATCGGCGCGATATCCTTCAGAGATGTCCCACACCAGCGCCGGGTCGAGGTCGCGGCCGTGCGCCAGCAGGCCCGCCCGATAGCCTTCGAAACGGGCGCCGCCGATCACCGAGGTCGCGATGCGCCCCACGTAGGCGACCGGTGCGCGATCACGGGCAAGGAGGTGAGCGACCGCCATGGCGGCACCGCCGGCGTTGTCGTACACGATCGACGGAATTCCGTGGGCGCTGAAGTCCTGGCCCACCGAGACGATCGCAAGACCGCTCCGGCGCGCACCTTGGATCATCGGCAGCAGCATGGGCATGTCCATGACGTGCGGCGAGGTCAGCAACACGCCGCGCAACCCCAGTGACGGGGCGCGTTCGAGGAAATGACGCAGGCGCTCTTCCCTGTGTGCCATGTTGAACAGCAGCAGGTCGAGCCCCAGCGCTTCGAGCTCGGTCTGCACGTTCTTGGCGAGTGCGGCGTTGATGCCCTGCTCGATATCGCCGGTCACAAGGGCGACGGCGCGGCCGCGGCCGACGCGCAGGCTGCGCGCCACTTCGTTTGGTCGGTAGCCCAGCTCCTCGATCGACTGCAGCACGCGCGCGCGCGTCTCGGCCGACACGCGAACGCGGCCGCCCAGCACGCGCGATACCGTGGCTGGCGACACCCCGGCGTGGTTGGCGACCGCGACGACGCTCACCATCAGCGGCCTGGCCTTCCGACGGCGAGCGCGGCAACGGCTCCGGCCTCGCGCAGGTCGCGCAGCACGGCCTGGCTGGCGTTGTGGCCGCTGATGCCGGAGATGTAGTTGCCGGGCCAGGTGCCGTTGCCGCTGAGATAGAGCCCGCGCGTCGGCGTGCGGTAGTCGTGCAGGCCGGGCAGGGGTCGCATCCACAACGAGCCGAACGGCAAGCCATCGCCGTGCGTGATATTGGCTTCGACCAGGCCGAATTCGCGCTCGAAGTCCGTGGGATCGAGAACGCGATAGTCGGTAATGCGGCCGGGCAGAGACGGCATGTACTCGGCGAGCTTGGCGATCACGCGCTTGGCGAAGACGTCGCGCTGTTCCTTCCAGGTGCCCTGGCGCAGCCGGTAGGGCGCGTTGCCGACATTGAGACTGAGCACGTGCTTGCCCGCCGGCGCCAGCATCGGCGAGGTCATCGACGGGCAGAGGCCCCAGATCACCGGCTTCAGCGACAGCCTGCCCAGCAGCATGTCGGTATGCGCTTCCTCGATGTAGTCGAGCGAGGGTGCGATGCGGAACTGAGCCGAGGCGAGCTGTGCGGCTTCTGCGTCCGACGTGGCGGCCGCGTAGCGCGGCATCCCGTCGAGCGCCAGCACCACCTTGAAGGCCCGGCCGCGCATCGGCTTGCGCTTCATCTTGGCGATGAGCTCGCGCCATTCCGGCGCCGTCTCGACCAGCGACGTGACGGTGGTGTGGGGGCTGATCGCGGACACCACGATTGGCGCCTCGTATTCGTCGCCATTGGCGGTGACGACGCCGCGGACACGGCCGCCCGTCGTGCGGATCGTCGTGACTTGTCTGCCGATCGCGATCTCGCCGCCATGCGCCCGAAGGCTGCTGCTCAGGGCGTCGATGATCGCGCCCATGCCGCCGACCGGCAGGCCGGTCGAGCCGCGCAGCGGCAGCAGCCGCGGATCCTGTGCCCCGCCGTCGCGCAAAGACGCCAGCGAGAGGGGTCGCATCATGAGATTGAACGGCGTGCCGGGCGTCGAGGGCGCGACCTGGCCGCCGACCACCGCCAGCGGCGCGATCAGCGCCTGCGTTTCGGGCGCCAGCTCGAACTCGTCCATCAAATCGCGCGCGTTGCCGAACAGGATGCGGCTGAACGCTTCCTGGTCTTCGAGTCGGGTGAGATTCCGAACCAGGTGCTGCAGCGAAGGTGGCGGCTCGAAGATCGAGATGCCGAGCCGATCGGCAAAGCGCTGCAGATAGGCGAAGAAGGCGTCGTACCTGGCTGCTTCGCCGCGGGCATAGGTCTCGAGCTGCGCCTGATTGCGCGCCGGCTCGCGCCAGCCGACATAGATCCGCTCGCCCCCCTTGGCGCTATCGAGCGGGTGGACGAGCGTCGGATCGGGCCGTACGAAGCCAAGCCCATGCCGTTCGAGCTCGAGATCGGCGACCACCTTTGGCTCGAGCGAGCCCGGCGAGTTGGAAACCGTGGTCGAGTAGCCGGGCATGAACTCGATGGTCGCCGCCGGCCCGCCCAGCCGCTCGCTGCCCTCCAGCACCAGCGTGCGTAACCCGGCACGCCCGAGATAGCAGGCGGCAACCAGGCCGTTGTGGCCACCGCCGATGACGATGGCGTCGTAGCGGCCCGGACTCATTTGAAGACCACGCTCATTTCGGCACGAAGTCGTTGGTGTAGTAGGTGGTGAGCGGCTTGTCGTCGCCTGGCAGTTCGCCGGCGGACTTGAGCGTCGCAACGAGCTTCGACCATTCCTCTTGCGACTGCCCGCCCCACGTCGGATCCGTCGGCGGCGTCGACAGCGCCAGCAGACCTTGGTTGTAGTCGATGCAGCGCTCGATCGTGCCGGCGAGATGCACCTTCGCCTGGATCAGCTCGCACGCCGCTTTGAAATCGCGCGCCGCCTCCACGAAGCCGCGCCTGGTGGCGAGGAGGAACTTGCGAACGACCTCGGGATTCTTGTTCAGATAACTCGTGTTGGCGGCGAAGCCGAAGCCCAGGAGCGGCACGCCCATGTTGGCGAGCTGAAGATCGACCGGTTCCTGCCCGGTGGCGCGCACATAGGCGTTGAATGCCGGGCTGTCGCCGCTCACCACGTCGATGGTGCCGCCGAACAGCGCCGCAGTCTTGGCATTGGCGTCCAATGCGATGATGTTGAGGTCGCTCATCTTCATGCCGTTGGCCGCGGTGAAGATGCGCAGGCTGAGCGCATCGGAGCCGCCCGGCGTACTGCCGATCTTGAGCCCTTTGAGCGACTGGGGCCCGTCCAGCTTGACCTTGCCCTTGATGCCAATGAAGGCCGCCGCGGTCTTGTGCTGGTAGAGCGCCACCGTCTTCAGGGCGCCACCCTTGCCGACCATTTGCGCGGCGTTGGTGATGTTGAGATGGGCAACGTCAAAATTGCCCTGCGCCAGCAGGAGCGCCGTCGTCGCCGATCCACGCCCCTGCTCGAGACTGACGTCGAGCCCCGCCTCCTTGTAATAGCCCTTGTCCTGCGCGATCAGGAATGGCGCATGGTAGGGCAACCACGCCCAGTCCAGCACGACCTTCACCGGCGCGAGCGACTGAGCGGCCGCGGGCGATGCAACGAGCGCGGCGCCCGCGACGGCAAGGGCAAGGCGTCTCGACAAGGCCGGCAGCGATCGGATCAAGGGGCGTCTCCTCATTGGCGTTTCAAGTGTTGGCGTCGCGCAACAGGAAGGTGTCGCGCTGGCTGGGGTGCCAGGGCAGCACGCGGCGTTCCACCCACTCGGCGGCGCGCCACAAGAGCACGCCGAAGATCGAGAACACCGTGACCGCGGCGAAGGCAAGCGGCGTATCCATGTCGCCGACGGCGCGGATCAGGAGGTGCCCGAGACCGGCATTGGAGGCGACGAACTCGCCGATCACCGCGCCGACCGGGGCCAGGGTCACGGCCAGCTTGATGCCGGCGCAGATGCTGGCCAGCGCGCTGGGGAACTGGATCTTGTGCAGGACCTGGCGCGGCGTGGCGCCCATCGCGCGCACCATCAGGAGCTGCTCGGGATCGGCCGACTTCAGGCCCGTGACCGTGTTCACGATCACCGGGAAGAAGGTGAATGCCACCACGAAGAACATCTCGCTTTGCAGGCCGAAGCCGAACCACACCAGGAAGAGCGGCGCGATTACCACCTTCGGAATGGCGTGCGCGATCACCAGCCACGGCGTCAGCATGCGGTCGACCAGGCGCGAGCTTGCGATTGCCGCTCCGGCCGCAAGTCCCAGCGCGACCGACATCACCAGGCCCAGGCCGGCCGCTACCATGGTGATGCCGAGCTGCGTCATCAGGTACGGCCCTTGCTGCACGATGGTCAGGACGATCTGCGACGGTGCCGGCAGCAGGAACATCGGGACGTGGAATGCCCGCACCAGTCCTTCCCACAGGGCAAGCCCGATCAGGCCACTCAGCAGCGGCCAGAGAACACCGGCGATCATCCCACCAGGACCCCCGCCTTCTCGAAATGCTCGCGGATGCGCCGGCCAATCGCAGCGAACGCAGGCGTTTCGCGTACCGCAAGTCGGCGCGGCCGTTCGAACGGCACCCGAATGTCGTCAAGCACGCAGCCTGGCCGACCCGACATCACCAGCACCCGGTCGGCACAGAAGATCGCTTCGCTGATGCTATGGGTGATCATCAGCGTGGTGACGCCCTGGCTGGTCTGCAGCCTCTGCAGCAGCACGTTCATCTGGTCGCGGGTCAGGGCATCGAGCGCACTGAAAGGCTCGTCGAGGAAAAGAAGCTTGGGCCGGGGGAGCAAAGCGCGGGCGATGGCGACGCGCTGGCGCATGCCGCCGGAGAGCTGCCAGGGATAGGCGTCGGCGAACGAGGCGATGTCGAGTTCGGCCAGGAGCTCGCGCGCCCGCTCCTGCAGACCCCCGAGTCCCTTGATCTCCGCCGGCAGCATGACGTTGCCCAGTACGCGCCGCCATTCGAGCAGCAGGTCGCGCTGGAAGACAATGCCGATGTCCGGCACCGGCCCGGTGACCGCGCGGCTCCCGATCCGGATGCGCCCGCCGGTCGGCGCATCCAGGCCGGCGATCAGGCGCATCAGCGTGCTTTTCCCGCAGCCGCTGGGACCTACGATGCTGACGGCCTCGCCCGCCGGCAGCTCGACAGTGATTGGAGCGACCGCGCGTACGCCGGCTGGGCCGCCGTAGGTCTTCTCCACCTTGTCGAGAAAGATCGAGGAGGACGATGTCGCGGCACGATCGCCATTGTCCCAAATGCGATCGGCCGCGAGCATGCGCTGCCCTTCCGCTCTACACCCAAATTGACCATGAAATCGTTATCATGCACGACCATTGGCGTCAAGATCTTGACTTTTGTCAGGATACTCCTGACGGTAAGTCAGGTTAATCCTGACAAGGGAGGAGCGTTATGGCGCAGCCAGCCAAACAGGAAAGCGAACCGGTGCCCGCGAATGCCGGCGCCGTGGAACCGAAGAGGACCCTGTACTGCTCCTTCTGCTTCAAGTCGCAGCACGACGTGCAGAAGCTGATCGCCGGGTTCGCGAACATCTTCATCTGCGACGAGTGCATCGGCCTCTGCAACGAGATCATCGCCGGCCACATGCCGCCGGCGCCCCAGATCTCGCCTGAGGAACTGCCGACGGAGCGCCTTCTCGAACGCTTGCAGCCGATCGAGGACACCATCCAGGGTAAGGGCAACCAGCTGCAATGGGTGGTCGATCTTCTGCGTTCGCGCGACGTCAGCTGGGCACGGATCGGCGCCGCCCTCGGCATCTCCCGTCAGTCGGCCTGGGAGCGATTCACCTGATCTTCCGGACCGCGTACCTGTCCTGAGCGCGTGATCCTTTCGGCTGCGCTCAGGACAGGCCTGCGGTCCGAATGAGAACTTGAATCAGCTCAGTGCGCCGCAGGCCCGCTGGATTCGCCGGCCGGCCTCCTCGAGGAGTTCGGTCGCGGTGGCGTAGGAGATGCGGAACGCCGGGCCCATGCCGAACGCCGATCCTTGCACCACCGAGAGGCCTTCCGCCTCCAGAAGGTAGTTCACGAAGTCGGTGTCGTTGGCGACCGTCTTGCCGTCCGGCGTCTTCTTGCCGATCGCGCCGGCGCACGACGGATAGACGTAGAAGGCGCCTTCCGGTCGCGGGCAGCGCAGGCCCTTGGCTTGGTTCAGCATCGACACGATGAGGTCGCGCCGCTGCTTGAAGACGGCGACGTTCTTGGGGATGAAATCGGTCGGCCCGTTGAGGGCCGCCACCGAGGCGGCCTGGCTGATCGAGCTCGCGTTCGACGTGCTCTGCGATTGCACGGTGACCATGGCGTCGATCAGTTTCTGCGGCCCGGCCGCGTAGCCGATGCGCCAGCCCGTCATGTTGTAGGCCTTCGACACGCCGTTCATGGTCAGCGTGCGGTCGTACAGGCGCGGCTCGACCTGAGCCGGAGTCGTGAACACGAAATCGTCGTAGACGAGCTTCTCGTACATGTCATCGGTCAGCACCCAGACATGGGGATGGCGCAGCAGCACGTCGGTAAGCGCCTGCAGGTCCGCCCGCGTGTAGGCCGCGCCGGTGGGGTTGCTGGGCGAGTTCAGGATCAGCCACTTGGTCTTGGGCGTGATGGCGCGCTCGAGCGCCTCAGGCTTGAGCTTGAAGCCCTGCGATTCGGGACAGTCGACGATCACCGGCGTGCCGTCGGCCACCAGCACCATCTCGGGGTAGGAGACCCAGTAGGGCGCCGGGATGATGACCTCGTCGCCCGGGTTGAGGGTCGCCAGCATGGCATTGAAGATCACCTGCTTGCCGCCCGAGGTGACCACGGTCTGCGCCGGCTTGTAGTCGAGATCGTGGTCGCGCTTGAGCTTGGCGCAGATCGCCTGGCGCAGCGCCGGCGTGCCGGGCACGGCGGTGTAGCGGGTGTCGTTGTCGCGGATCGCCTTGATGGCGGCTTCCTTGACGTGGTCCGGGGTAGGAAAATCGGGCTCGCCCGCGGCCAGGCCGATGACGTCTTTGCCGGCCGCTTTCATCTCCAGGAACTTGCCCTGTGCGGCGTTCGTGGGAGAGGGCTTGATGCGGCCAAGACGCTCGGCGATGAAGGCCATAACGCGGGTGCCTCCTTTCAGGCATGGAAAAAGCGCGCGAACCTACTGACGCGGCAATCGCTTAGCAAGCGCAGCGCGGGCTATTTCTCCTACATTCGCGCCGTACGCGGGCTAGCCCATACCAGCGCCCTTCGGTGACCCGCGTTTGCGATTGTCGGCTTCGGCGGTTGATGATCTAGTTGCGCCTTCAAGCAGAGGGAGAGGGTGTCATGGCAGCCATCGAGACGATCGCCGAAAGGTTCTTCGATGCGTGCGAAACCGGCAAAGGCTGGGAAGGCTGTAAGGTGTACTGCCAGCCGAGCGCCACCTTCACCTGCCAAGCCGACCCGCTGGTCGAGGTCAAGACCTTGCAGGGCTACGCCGACTGGATGAAAGGCATGATGGGCATTCTGCCGGACGCCAAGTACGAGCTGAAATCCTGGGGCATCGATTCCAAGCGCAGCAGCGTCACCGCCTTCGCCACCTTTCACGGAACCCACACCGGCCAGGGCGGCCCGCCGCCGACCGGCAAGAAGACGTCGACCGACTACGTCTATTGCATGCAATTCGAGGGCGACAAGATCCGCCATATGACCAAGATCTGGAATTCGAACTGGGCGCTTCGCGAGCTTGGTTGGTGATGTCGGGATTGACCATGGTGTTGAACAGACTTATCTGCACTTGAGATGGTCGATCGACCCGACAACTTGGTGCTTACGCTGCTGCGCGAGATGCGCGCGAGCCAACAGCGAGTGGAAGAGACGCTCAGCGAGTTGGTTCGTCGCGTAAGTTCGGTTGAGACGAACCTGGCGCACGTGCATGTCGAACTGGCCAGCATGCACGTCGATCTGGCGAACCATTCCGCACGGATGGATCGGATCGACAGCCGGCTTGACCGTATTGAAAAGCGGCTTGGCCTGATCGAGGCCTGATCGGTCAGCTCACCAGCTTGACCGACGCCTGCACTGTCATCGTCGCCTCGCCGAAGCCGACGCGGCGGCCGCTGACTGGTGCGGCATCGCGATAGTCGAGCCCGACTGCCACGCGCAGGCTTTCTCCGCTCGGGCTGATGTTGTTGGCGGGATCGAATCCGACCCAGTCGAGGCCGGACACCCAGGCTTCGGCCCACGAATGGCTGGTTCGACCGACATGCAGCGCCGGATCGTCATTGCGCAGGTAGCCGCTCACGTAACGCGCCGGCACGCCGAGCCGGCGGCAACAGGCGATGAAGACGTGGGTGTGGTCCTGTGCGACGCCAGCGCCTTGCGCCAGCGCCGCCTTCGCGCTGGTGTCGACCGTCGACACGCCGGTCTTGTAGGCGATGCGCTCGCCGACGCGCTCCATCAGCTCGTGCAAGACGGTGACGCGCTCTGCCTGGTCGGCGGCGTTGTCGCGCAAGTCTGCGACCAGCGGCTCGAAGGTCTCATCGTGTGCCGCCAGCCCCGTGTTGCGTAGCCAGAACGGAGGCGGCAGCGTCGGCGTCTCGGCATAGCGCAGCCACTGGTCCTGGCCGATGTACTCGTAGAGGCCGTTTACCACGATCTCGACATGGTCGTGCGGCTGGGCGACCGAGAAGGTCGTCACCTGGTTGCCGTGCCCGTCGAGCCACTCGGAGCGCTTGCCCGGCCCGTCGATGCGCCACGAGACGATGCGCTGGCCGGTCGCCGGCTTGGGCGTGAGCCGCACGTCGTGTATCGAATGGCCCGAGAGTTGGTCGAAGGCGAAGCGCGTGACGTGGTGGACGGAGAGCCGCATGGTCAATCCAGAAGGAACTGCCGGCCGATCTCGTCCGACAGCATGGCGACGTCGCCGCGCACGTCGCCGAGAAACCTCTTCAGTCCGGTCTTGAACACCTGCTCGATCTTGGCGTAGCGCAGCCGCGCGTGCAGCTCGCCGGCCAGCCGGTCGGCTTCGCCGCGCGTGCCGTAGGTGTCGGCGAGCTCGCACATGTTGAGGTCGACCATCCACAGGCAATGATGCACTGAGCGCGGCACGTCGCGGCGCAGCATCATGAGCTCGGCCACCTTCACCGGATCGAGCGCGCTGCGATAGATGCGCCGGTAGGTCCGCACCGCGCCGATGCAGGCGAGCAGTTCGGACCAGGCGAAGTAGTCGAGCACGCCGGCGTTGGGATTGCCGTCTGGCCGCAGCATGTGGAACTTCACGTCGAGGATGCGTGCGGTGTTGTCGGCGCGCTCGAGGAAGGCGCCGAGCTGCAGGAAGTTGTAGGCCTCGTCGCGCAGGAGCGTCACCTGCGCGGCGCCGAAGATCATCACCGCCTGCTTCTTGACCGATTCGATCAGCGCACCGCGGTCGAGCCCGGCTCGGTTCTTGAGCCGGCCGTTCAGCTCGAGCCACAGACCGTTCAGGCTTTCCCACACGTCGACGGTGATGTTGTTGCGCTCCTCGCGTGCATTGCGACGCGCGGCGCCGATCGAGCTCACGATCGAGGAGGGATTGTTCTCGTCTATCACCAGGAAGTCGATCAGCGTCGCGAGCCTGCCGCCGGCCTGCTGCTGGCGCTGGCGGAACTCGTCCTCCATGCCGAAGATCGCCGCCACGCCGGCCGCTTCCTCTCCGCGCGACTGCAACGCCATGCGCTGTGTCGCCTCGATCAGCCGCGCCGTGGCCTTGGCGCGCTGCAGGTAGCGCCCCATCCAGTACAGGTTCTTGGCGGTGCTGCTCAGCATGGAGCGCGGACCTCCAGG
>Ga0081539_10005259_pt1 | contig 13353 bp, 8 predicted proteins | sample TabmetS4T2R2_FD_71023 | JGI IMG/M metagenome (GOLD analysis project Ga0081539, IMG submission 71023) | Tabebuia heterophylla rhizosphere microbial communities from the University of Puerto Rico - S4T2R2 | ecosystem: Host-associated > Plants > Roots > Rhizosphere ...
TCACACGCGCTCGCATCGCGTTGAGATCATAGATCTTACGTCCTCATCGCAACATCCGCGTTTGCAAAGACCCTTCTCATGGCTTTTGACGCGTTTACTTCATATGTTGCGCACCATGAATTCTCACTCGATGGAGGCCGGGCCACTTCCGGCGCACACGTCCATGGCCACTCTCGACGACGTAGAGAACGATCTGACGCTGGCGTCCGGTGGGGGCGCCTGCGTGCTGCTCACCGCCGACCCGATGTCTGCGCTGACAGCCACCCGCGAAATCGTGTCGCGGTCGTGCACGTCACGCAAGGTGATCGACGTGCTGGACTGTCACACGACGGATGCCGCCGCCCTCAGGGTGGCGCTCTGCGACCAGATTCTGTCGCCGCCCTTCCCGGGCGACGGCTGTTCGGCGCTGCTCATCCGCGAGGTCCACGCCCTGGCCCCGGCGGACCAGACGCTGCTGGCCAACCTGCTGGAGACCCTACGCTTCGGCGGCGCGCGCCGCGTCTTCGCCTCGTCGTCGGTCTCGCTGTTCCAGCGCGTGCGGGCGGGCTCGTTCGACGAGCGGCTGTTCTACCGGCTCAACGTCATTCATATCATCGTGAACTAGGCCGCAATGAGGAGGGCCGCGGGAAAAACATTGCACGACCTGCGGCCCTCCACCACGGGCGGGCGATCACAGACAAGGACACAAAGGCACGAACACGAAGGGCACCAGGCGCGAGGAGAGCAGCGCTCCCCTGGTGCCTCGGTGTCTTTCCTTTGTGTCCTTTGCAGCCCTTTGTGTCCTTGTCGCCCGCGAGCTAGCGGGGGTTTTTCTTGGCTAGCGAGCGGTAGTATTCCTCGATTGCCTGCCTGAACCCCTCCGGCACCTGGTCGGATCCTGACAGCGACAGCGAATCGTTGCCGTTTTCCGCTTTGCGGCGGAGGCTGAACTCGAACTTCTTCAGCTTGTCGATGGCGGACGCCTGGAGTTGCTCGAGGCCCTTGGGATCGGCGTAGACGTGTTCCGAGTCGAAGCGCTGGAGGTCGCGGATGATGTCGTCCAGCTCGCGGGGGTTGACGCCCGACGCCTGCAGCTGGCGCCGCAGCGCTTCGGCGTCGTTCGCCCATTCACGGAAGTCACGCCGGAACTGGCGGATGTCTTCCGGGTTGTAGTAGCCGTAGCCGCCGTTCCAGGGACCGCCCCAGTTGCGGCCATCGCCATACGTGCCGCCGGCAGTGCGCGGCGAGCCGCCGCTGGCATTGCCGCCGCCGTTCTGGCCGTCAGCACCCTGCGACTGAGCACCCTCGGCACCCTGAGACTGGGAACCCTGAGCACCCTTGGACTGATCACCCCGAGCACCCTGGGACTGATCACCCTGCGCACCCTTCCCGCGCGACGCCTGTTCCCGCGCGCGCTCGCGCATCCGCTGGTCCATCGACTCCATGCCACGAACGAGGTCGCGGGCTTTTTCGGCCGCGCGGGCGGTGGCGTCGTTCTTTGCCTGTTTGCCCATCGCCGACGCCGCGTCGGCAACCTTCTTCGACAGCGCGTCGAGGTCGCTGCTCAAGCTCTCTTCCATGCCGCGCGCATACTGCCCGCCGGCGCCGTTGAGTGTGTTGCGCGAGTAGCGGAGCTTCTCGCGAATCCGGCGGTCGCGAATGCTGCCGGCCGCTTCGTCGAGCTTGCGCGCGGCGTCGCGCTCGTCGCGGCGGACGTCGTTCGCCAGCTCCTCGAGCTGTTTCTGCAGGTCGGCGACCTTGGCGTCCATCGCGTCCTTGCGCTGCGCGAGCTGCTGCGCCTTCTCGGCGCGGCCCGCGCCCGCCTGGTCGAGGCCGTTGACGTCTGACTGGACGTCCTTCTGCTCCTTGGCGAGGTCGTCGGCCTGCTTCTGCACGCGCTGCAGGTCGCGCTCGCCGCGCTGGCCCTGATTGCGTTCGAGCTTCTGCTGCGCCTCGCGCAGCCGCGCCAACGCCTCGGTCGCCTGCGCGCCGCCGTCGCGCGAGCCGTTCGCCGCGGCGCGCTTCATGGCGTCTGCCGCGTCCTGCATGCGGCGCATCGCCTCGGCGACGTTCTGCTGCTGCTGTTGCTCGCGCGTCAGCTGCTGCAGCTGCCGCTTGGCCTGCTCGAGCTCCTCGGCGAGCTGACGCTGGCTGGCGCTGCTGCCACCGCTGGATCCGCCGCTCGATCCGCCGTTCTGCTGCGCCATCCGCCGCTGACGCTCGATTTCCTGCTGCTGCCGCCGCGCCAGCTCCTTCAGCTTCTCGACGAGCTCGTCGATCTTCTGGTCGCCGCCCTGCTGCTCGGCGCGGCTCTGCATCTCGTACTGATTCGCCAGCTTGTCGAGCTCCAGCTCGAAGAGGTCAGCGAGGTCCTCGGCCATCGCGTTCTGATTGCCGCCGCCTCCGCCCCCGCCCTGCTGCATCGCGACCTGCACCTCGTACTGCTGCTCGGCCTCCTGCAGGATCTTCAGCGCCTTCTGCTCGGGCGACAGCGCATCGTCGGGCTTGATCGCCTTCAGATTGTTTTCGGCCGCCTTCATCTCAGCGGCGGCCTTCGGGAGGAGATCGGCGATTTTGTTGAAGCCCTCGTCGACGTGGCCGAGGCGCGCCTCGAGCTTGCCGACCAGCTCCTCGACCTGCTCGCGCAGCTTGGCTTGCGCGAGGTTGAGGAACACGACGTTCTCGCGGTACTTGTCCGCCTTCGTCTTCGCCTTGTCGCGGACGGCGTTGAAGGTCGCGGCGACGATTTCGCGCTGCTGCTGCGACAGCTGGCCGACGCTGTTCTGTTGACCACCGCCGCCGCCGGCCATCGCCTGCGACTGCGCGGCCTTGTAGTCTTTCTTGAACGGCCGGATCTGGACGAAGTAGATGTCGCTCGTCGCCGTCTTCGGGCCGGCGGTCGAATCGGTGTCGGTCGCCTTCGCGTAGTACGAGACGAAGTCGCCCGGCTTCAGCCCGAGCTCCTCGAGATAGATGGTGTGGCCGGCGCTCACCTCGGCGAGCGGCTTCGGTCCGCCGTAGAGCGTGACGGCCTTGGGCGGCGCGCCGTTCGCCGAGTAGAACAGCTGCAGCTGCTTGACGCCGTAGTCGTCGTCGGCGCGCGCCTCGAGGAACAGCTCCTCGACCGGGCTCGCCTGCGTGTCGCGTCCCGGCTTGCTGAACTTGACCGAGGGCGCCTGGTCGTCGATGACGTCGATGGTGTACTGCGGCGACGCGTCCACCTTCTCGCCGTGCGGGCCCGTCAGCTCGATTTTGTAGAAGCCTTGCTCCCTGATCGCGAATTGCCCGGTCAGCGTGCCGTCGGCCTGCACCGTCAACGGCTCGGCGGTTCCATCCTTCAGCAGAATCCGCCCACCCGGCGTCTTCATCGTCGGCGCGACGGTCAATAGAACAGTCGTTCCGCGAATCGCGGCCACGTCGCCGCCGCCGTCCACCTTGCGCGGCGTGAGGTTCGTGTAGGCGGGGAAGCGGTACTCGAGATCGAGCTGCTTGACGGTCGGCAGATCGACGACGTCGAGCGAGAACTTCGAGGAGAGCACGCCGTTCGACTCGACGTAGTACTCGGTCTGCTTCTCGAGGTGGAAGAGCATTCCCTCAAAGGAGCCGTTCTCGCCGGCAATGAGCGGCACGCGCTCGAACGCGGCGCCGCTCGACGTGCGCATCATGACGCCCACGTCCTTCGAGCTGAAGCCGATCAGCTTCGCGCGAATCACTTGATCGGCGCCTTTCGGGACCTTGGCGTTGCCCGGCGTCACTTCGATCTTGTACGGGCTCGCGGCTTCCGCGCTGCGCGAGATGACGAGCAGGGCCGACAGCCCATGGCGAAGATACGCGGGTCCCAAAGACACGAGCACCACGGCGGCGGCGGTCACGCCGGCCAGGGTCAGCACGTGGCGCTTCGTCGCCTGCCGATCGATTGACTGCCGGTGATCGATGGCGCGGCACTGCTCGATGGCCTGTTCGACCAGCTTCTCGACCAGCCGGGGAGAGGCCGAGCCGCTGCCGGACCCGGTCGCTTCGATCGCGCTGATGATCGCCGCCTCGAGCTGCGGGTTCGACTCCTCGAGGTACATCGCGACCTGCGAGTCGGAGACCCGGCGCTGGAGCGGCCGCACGAAGGCGTAGTAAAGCAGCCCGCCGAATACGGCCGCGGCGATGATGCGGAAGGAGATGATGGCGGCGACGCTGAACTTGAACGACTCCAGGCCGGAGGCCGAGAGCAGGAGCGCCAGGATGGTGCCGGCGACCACGACCACCACGCCGCGCAGCGCCAGCCGCTGCCTCCACCGCGTTCTCACGCCCTTGATGACGTCAACCAGCTCGCTGTGGTGGTGGTCCATAAGCAAAAGATTACAGGAATTTCTCCTTGCGGGAGAGGTGATTCGCGATGGCCGATTCGGCGGCCAGCAGCAGCAATCCGGCGATCAGGAGATACCACCAGAGGCCCTGCCGGCGCTCGGCCTCCTCCTGGGTCATCGTCTCGGCAGCGGCCAGTCCGGCCGGGATCGGTGTCGCGTGTCCGGTAACGGACGCTACGAGCTCGCTCGGGTCGAGCGACGCAAGATCGGACTCGGCCGGATCGAGGTTGACGGCGATCGATTCGGGAGGCCCGGTGGACGCCGCGCCCGTCGGACGCAGCTCGTAGAGCCCCTGCTCGGTGAGCTCGACCAGGCCCTGGACGTTCTGCGACGCGGCCGCCGGCGTCAGGCGGTCGCCTGATGGGGTGACGACGAGACGATCGCTCCGCCCGCGTCCGCGCGCGTTAAGGTCCAGCACCTGACCCACCGTCATCCACGACGCCGGCGTCTCGTACTGCGCGAGATACCGCACGAGCTGATGGACCAGCGGTAGGAAGATCGGCTTCACGGCGGCGTCGGTCCACGAATCGTCGAGCGTCGACGTCCACAGGATCACGCGCCCCGCGCCCACTTTCCGCTCCGCCGCCGCCACCGCGCCGTCGTCATATCGAGCCAGGACGCGGTCCGCCGGCGCCGGATCGAGCGCGCGGTACTGGAAGAAATGAACAGCGGAGAAATCTCCGGAGCGCGGCGCCTTGAAGACCTCGAACACCGGGTGGCTGTAGTCGAGATAGCCGAGCGAGCCGCTGCGGCCCGACCTGCGATTCACCGGCGCGCCGAGCTTGCCGGGCAGCAGCTCCGCTTCGCTGGCCGGCCACGTCGTGCGATCGCCGGAAACGATCAGCAGTCCGCCGCCGCGCTCGACGAAGCGCTTGAGTGAGCCGCCGCCGGCAGCCGGCGGAAACGCCGTATCGTTCATCACGACGACCGCGCGCTTGTCGAACGAGGCCGGTGTCAGCCGCGATGTCGTCGTCGCCTCAATCTGGAAGGCCGGCGTCGTGCCGATGGCCAGCGCCTTTGCGATGAACAGGCTCGAGTCCGGCGACGAGTTGTCGACGATGGCAATCGAGACCGGCGCGCTCGGCGTGAGGACGAAGTGGAACGCGTTGTCGGCGGGGAGTGGATCCGTGCCGGCGCGGACCGTGCCGCGCACGTTCGGCCCCGCCAACGTGAACGCCGTGAAGGTCACGGCGCTCGAAGCGTGCGGCTGGATGGTCGCGCGCTGGCTCTCGATGACGTGGCCGTCCACTTCGAGCGTGACGGGCACGTCGGTCATCGCCTGCGGCCCCTTGTTCGAGAGCCCCGCGACGACGACGATGCGCTCCTGGCCGGAGAAATTCGAGCGGTTGAACGAGACCGACGGCACGGAGAGGTTCGCGGCATCCGACGACGCCACCGACACCGTCGTCAGCGTCATCCCGTCCGGGAAGTGGGCTTCCTCGGAGCCGGACCAGCCGCTCTTCTGGAAGTCGCTGATGAGGACCGCCTCGCGGCGCGTCACGGCGGAGCGCGCCAGGACGCTCTCGGCCAGCTTGATGGCCGGGCCGTAGCGCGTCGCGCCGGAGGTCACGCGCGCCGCGCCGATTGCGCCCTCGAGGCGCGCGCGGTCGCCGGTCGCGCGCATGTTCTCCTCGGCGTTCTTCGCGAACAGCACCAGCGTCGCGCGATCGCCGCTGCCCATGCCGCGCACGACGTCGCGTGCCGCCGCCTGCGCGCGCGCCCAGTGATCGCCGTAGCCCATGCTGGCCGACTGGTCCAGCATGATCACGATCTCGCGCGCGCCGGCCGTGGCGACCGCCGCCGACGCGCTCTGTCGCAGGAACGGCCGCGCGAAGGCGACGACGATGAGGACGATCGCCGCGATGCGCAGCATCAGCAGCGCCCAGTGCCGGATGCGCCGGCGCCGTACCGACTGATACGGAATGCGCCGCACGAACATCAGCGACGGGAACTCGACGACGCGCTTGCGCTCGCGCTGAATCAGGTGGATCAGCACCGGAATCGCGATGGTGCCCAGCCCGGCGAAGAACAACGGCGTCAGGAACGACATGGCCGGGGGCTCGGGGCTGGGGACTGGGGGCTCATCGGACGCGCATCAGCCGCTCGCGGCTGGAGAGATAGCTGAAAAGGGCGCGATCGAGCGGCTCGCTCGTGTTCAGCAGCGTGTAGTCGATGCGGTGCTCCGAGAAGCGCGTGGTCAGCGTGTCGATGTGGGCGCGGATGAGCGCGCGGTACTCCTCGCCGAGCGACTGCGGCACGACCGGGATCTGCTCGCCGCTCTCGAGATCCTCGAAGCTCGAGGCGTCGTCGTAGTCGAAGTCGAGCTCCGCCGGATCGAGCACGTGGAAGACGATCAGATCGTTGCCGAGGAAGCGCAGCGGCTTGATGGCCTCGAGAATCGCGTCCGGCTCTTCGTAGAAGTCCGAGATCAGGACGAGGATGCCGCGGCGCTTGAAGTGCTCGGCCATCTTCATCAGCGGCGCGACCAGGTTGCCGGGCCGCTCGGCCTTCGCGCGATCCAGCGTGTGCAGCATCACGTTGAAGTGTTTCGCCGACGGCGGCACGTGCGAGACGATGTCGTTGTCGAAGGTGATGATGCCGACGCGATCGCGCTGGCGCTGCGCGAGATAGCCGAGGCACGCCGCGACGAAGCTGCCGTATTCGAGCTTGGCGATGCCGCGGCTGGCGAAGCCCATCGACTTCGAGATGTCGAAGAGCACCGTCAGGTTCGTGTTCGTGTCCGCCTCGAACTGCTTGACGTAGTAGCGGTCGGTGCGCGCGTAGAGCCGCCAGTCGACGCGGCGGATGTCGTCGCCGGCGACGTAGCCGCGGTGCTCCGCGAAATCGATCGACGCTCCGAAAAACGGCGCGCGGTGCAGGCCGTTGATGAAGCCCTCGACGACGTTGCGCGCCATCAGCTCGAGGTTGCCGATCCGCGAGAGGATCTTCGGATCGACGAACCGCGCGCCCGGGATCGCTCCGCTCGCCGTCATTTCACATTCCGGACTTCGGGGTCGGAACCGCCGACAGCAGATCGTCGATGATCGCGTCGGACGAGATCGCCTCGGACTCCGCGCGGAAGTTCGTCAGCACGCGGTGACGGAGCACCGGGTGCGCCAGGGCGCGGATGTCGTCGAAGCTGACGTGATAGCGCCCGCTCGTCAGCGCGCGCGCCTTGGCGCCGAGGACGAGGAACTGCGCGGCGCGGACGCTCGCGCCGAACGCGACGTACTTCTTCACCATGTCCGGCGCCATCTTCGACTTCGGGCGGCTGGTGCGCACCAGGTTGAGCGCGTAGCGGAGCACCGCGTCGGCGACCGGCACGCGCCGGACCAGGCGCTGAAACGCGATCAGCTCCTCGGCGCCGACCGGCCGGTTGTACTGCGGATCCTGGATGGCGGTCGTCGTCCGCACGACCTCGAGCTCCTCGTCTTCCGGCGGATGCTCGATGACGATGTGGAACATGAAGCGATCGAGCTGGGCCTCCGGCAGCGGGTAGGTGCCCTCGAGCTCGATCGGGTTCTGCGTCGCGAAGACGTAGAACGGCTCGGCGAGGTCGTAGGTGCGCCCCTGGATGGTGACGCGATGCTCCTGCATCGCCTCGAGCAGCGCCGCCTGCGTCTTCGGCGGCGTGCGGTTGATCTCGTCCGCCAGCACGATGTTCGCGAAGATCGGCCCCGGCGCGAACACCATCTGCCGGCGCCCGGTGGTGGCGTCTTCGTTGATGATGTCGGTGCCGGTGATGTCCGACGGCATCAGGTCGGGCGTGAACTGGATGCGGTTGAACTTCAGCTCCAGGACCTTGGCCAGCGTCGCGATCAGCAGCGTTTTCGCCAGCCCCGGCACGCCGACGATCAGGCTGTTGCCGCCGACGAACAGGGTCAGCAGCACCAGCTCCACGACGTCGGCCTGGCCGACGATGCGCTTCTGCAGCTCTCCGATGATCTGCTTGCGGCCGGCGTTCATCTTGTCAGCCAGCGCGATGTCGTCGGCCGAGTCGAACGAGACAGTGTCGATAGCCATCAGTGGGTCATCCCGTAGATGATGTAATTCACGCCGATTTTATACGCCTCGTTCGATTCGTCGATCGGTTTCAATCCGGTGTCCGACCACTCCCAGTACTCGGAGATGTCCGTGTTGTAATTGATCATCACCATGATCCGCTTCGCCGGATCGTTGTCCTCGAAGACGGCCCGGAACATGGCTGGCGGCGGATCGTAATACTGAGGGACCTCCAGCGTCTTGATTTCGAAAAATGCGTGAAAGATTGGGTGGCTGATGTCCAGGTCGACGAAGCGTGCCTCGGGCAGCACCCGCAGCATCTGCGTCTCGAAGTTCGCCCAGTGCTGGAAGCGGAAGTCGTCCACGATCATGAACCCGCCCTTTTTCAGATAGGCGCGCAGGCCGGCCGCCTCCTCGTCGCTCATCACCCAGCCGCCCGGCTCGCACAGATAGGCGATGGGGTAGCGGGGCAGATCCGGGCTGTCGAACGTCAGGACGTTGGTTTCCTCGATGTGGGGGTTGAGGAGGCTCAACTCGTCGACGATTTTCATGAAGTGCTGCTCGCCGGTCGGGTAATCATGCGACCAGGGCAGCCGCTGCGAGGCGAAGCCGTAGTCGGGGCCGTAGCGGATGCGGACGAACGTGAAGCGCCCGTCGTACGGTGTGTTCGGCCGGATCGGAATCTGCGCGAAGCGCCCGCCGCCGCCGCCGAAACCCCGCTGCGCGCCGAGTGTCGCGACGGCTCCGACGACCACCAGCACGGCGACGACCAACAAATCGCAAGTTACAAGGTGCAGCTTGCAACTTGAGCCTTGTAAGTTGGTTGGCTTCACGGCTTCTTCTGACGATCGCGAATTTCTTTGGTCTTCAACGCCATCGCCGTCAGCAGCTTCTCCATCTCGGCTTCATAGTCCGCTTCCGCCATCGACGGCTTCCGCAGGCGCAGGCCGGCAATCTGCTTCTCGATGGCGTCCCGCTGTTCGACGAGTGCGCGCATCGCCGGATCGGTGGTGTCGACCTGGAGCGCCGACGCCGCGCTGCCGCTGCCGAGGAACACCGTCGACGCGAGCTGACCCTGTCCGCCGTCGTCGAGCGTCGCGTGCTCGGTCAGGAGCAGGCCCTTCTGCTGGAACGCCTGTACGACCTTGTTCTTCGCGTACTCGAACGCCTCGGCCACCGACACGTGGCCGTTGCGATCGCGATCCGCGGCGGCGTCGTTGAACGCCGCGACGAAGAATTCGGGAAACTCGGTATCGTTGCGCTCGCCGCCGGTCTTCGTGGCCGTGACGATCACGCGGCCCGGCGCGGCGAGCGGCTGGAGAAACGCGCCGCTCGAGCTCGACGTGTTGACGAAGACGACGTGTTGCGTCGTGAACTTGCCGAGCAGCTTCGCGTAGTCGGCCGCCGTCAGATCCGGTCCGACCAGATTGAAGGCCGCCGTCTGGCCGTCGAAGCTGCCGTGCCCGATCAGCAGGATGAAGACGCCGTCGTTCGCCTTCGCGTTGGCCGCGATGTCGGCAAAGGCCTTCTCGACCGCGGCCTTCGTCGCGCCGCGATTGGCGAGCAGCGTGATGTTCGCCTCGGGGATCGCTTCCTTCTTCTTCGCCGCGTCGATGAACGTGGCCGCCCAGCCCTCGAACTTCTTCGCGTGCTCATCGTCGCCCGGCGCGCCGGTGACGACGAGGACGTGGGTCTGCTGGGCGGAGACCACGTTCGACACACACAGAACAAGCCACGAAAGCACGAAAACACGAAAAAAGACTTGTACGGGACTGTTTTCGTGCTTTCGTCTTTTCGTGGCAATCCCTTGTGGTGACGGAGTCACGCGAGACCCTTGACGCGTCTGTATCCCCATTCCGCGGCGACGAGGCCGACGAGCAGCATGAAGAGCGCCGGCATGTCCCACAGCTCGCGCTCTTCGACGACGGTGACGCCGCGGCCGCTGTAACTGATGGCTTCGGGCAGCGAGGCGGCGTTGGCCGGGGTGAAGAATCGGCCGCCGGTGTCGTCGGCGACGCGCTTGAGCAGCGGCGCGCGCATCGCGGCGTCGAAGTACTCGGAATCCCCAGCCGACACCCGCACGTTCATCGTCGCGGTGCCGAGCGCCTTGTCGTTGTTTCCAGCGGTGCCGGGGCGCGTCGCGTTGACGCTCACCTTATAGATCCCGTTTTCCTCGGCGACGAAGCTGGTGCGGTAGTCGCCGTCCTTGCTGACGGTCCAGTCGACCGGCTGCTCGGTCGTCTTGCCCGACGGCGATGTAATCGTCGCGACGACGCGGCCGTCGTTGACTTCGAGGTAGGCGGCGTCCATCACTTCGGCGTTCAGCTTCACCGTCTCGCCGGGCTCGACGCGATCGGTCGTCGTCGTGATGTTGACCTGATCGGGCACGCCGTCGACGAGCCAGCGCACGAGGCGCCGCCAGAACATCTGGTGCGTCGTGTCGTTGACCGCCATCTTGAAGTCCATCCGCCAGATCCACGAGTCCTGCACCGGCATCGCCACCGTCTTGCCGCGGCCGTAGCGCTGATACGCGAGCACGACCTGCTCTTGACGGCGGCTGTCGACGGCGTTCAGCAAGACCGTGGCGCCCGGCTTGAGGAGGCGAATCGGATTGACGGTCGTCAGCGCCGGCAGCGACTCCCACTTCGCGGCGGACGATTTGTCGTCGGCGCCGATCTGCGTCACTGGAAAGGTGTTGCCAGCGCGCGTCGGGCGGACGTTGAGCTCGGCGAGGTACTTCGGAACGGTCGCCTCCATGGTGATCGGCAGCACTTCCGCGACCGGCGTGCCGGCCCAACCGCCCTCGGCGAACGACCGCCGCCCGCCGAGCATCAATAACGTCCCGCCGCGTTTGTTCACGAAGTCCGCGATCATCCGCAGTTGATCGGGCGAGAACGACGCCGCTTCGACGCTGCCGATGATGAGCGCCCGATACGCGAACAGCTCTTCGCGGGTCTGCGGGAAGCCGCCAATCAGCTCGTCCGGCTTGCCGACGTCGAACCGGATGTATTTGTTTTCCGCCGTCCGCTGCAGCATCACGACCTGCAGGTTCTTGTCCTCTTCGACGGCGCGACGGATGAACTTCAGCTCGGCGCGCGGCTCGCCTTCGTAGTAGAGGACCTTCTCGCGGCGGTCGTTGATCTGGATGAGCGCGTCGCGCGCGTTGTTCTGGGTGACCTGCTCGCCGTCCTGCGTCGGGATCTTGAAGCGGAACAGCCGCGGGCCCGCTTCGTTCGCCGTGAAGCGCACCTTCACGGTGGCGGCTTCGCCGTCCGCCGGCAGCGCGACCTCCTGCGTGCTGACGATTCGCCCGTCGTCTTCGACGCTGATCGGAACGGTGCGCCCCGCATAGCCCGTCTGCGAGACGACGACGTCGACGACCAGCGCGGTGCCTTTGAGCGCGGCGCGCGGCGTCTCGATGCGCGTGATCTGGATGTCGTGCGCGAAGTGGTCCTGGCCGACGCCGACGGTGAAGACCGGGATGGAGCGGGCTTTCAAGCCGGCGAGCGTTTCGTCGAGCGTGGTGTCCGACGTGTCGGCGCCGTCGGTGACGAGCACGAGACCCGCGAGCGGCAAGCCTGCCAGCTCGTCGCGCGCGCGATCCAACGCCTGACCCAGACGCGTCGCCGTGCCCGCGAACTTCAGATCCGCGGCGGACGCGACGCGGCTCGAGGACGACGAGAAGCTGAAGAACCGGACGACGAACTTCCGCGAGAGCGCGTTGAGCAGCGCGGCGTTCGGTCCGTTCAACTGCTGCTGGACGAACGCGCTGCGCGCCTGGCCGTCGCGGTCGGCGATCGCCATGCTGCGCGAGTCGTCGACCAGGACGCCGAGGAAATTCTGCTGCGGAACCGCCGCCTTGAGGATCAGCGTCGGCCGGAACAGGCAGACGAGCAGCACGGCGAGTGCGGCGAGCCGCAGTCCGATCAGCACGGCGCGGTCGCGCGGCCGATCCGCGGCCGCCAGCCCGCGATAGGTGATGAGCGCGAGCGCGGCGGCGCCGGCCGCGGCGCCGCCGGCGACGAGCATGGACCGCGAGAAGGCCCACGACACGTCACCCTGCTGAAACATCAGCGGCGGGTACTTGAACAGGAAGCGGAAGAGGCTCTCCAGCACCTGGAGAGCATTCTACGTCTAAGCGATCGGCCTACGCGATCGTCCGCCGGAACCGCTGCCGGAGCTTCGCGAAGGCGAGGAGGGCGGTTTCGCCGAGCACGACGCCGCTGAGGATCCAGTCGCTGGCCCGCGGCTGCCGGCGGACGGCCGGCGGAAGGTCGGCGTCGACGTCGCAGTTCGCCGCCGAGATGGCCGGCTTCAGCGTGCCGGCGGCCTTGGCATCCTGCCAGCGCCGCTCGGCCAGCGCACCGAGCTTCTTCTTTTCACCTGGTTCCTTCTCGCCGGGATCCTTGCCGTACGGCGACGCGTGTTCGATTTCGGCATTCAGTTCGGCGCCGGCCAGCACGGCGAGCGCCGACACGTAGAACCACAGCATCAAGACGATGACGCCGCCGATGGCGCCGTAGGTCGCGTTGTACGACCCGAAATTCGACACGTAGAACTTGAAGCCCAGTGAAATGAGCAGCCAGAGCGCTGTGGCGACGATGGAGCCGGGGGTGATCCAGATCCAGTCCTGCTCGGCGTCGGGCGCGTAGTAATAGACCATCGCGATCGCCAGGCTGACGAGAGCGAACACCACCGGCCACTGCAGGATCTTCCACGACCACTCGAACACCGGGCCGAGGTGGAACCAGGCCGCGACTTTTTCCGCCAGCGTCGGCCCGGCGATGACCAGCGTGAACGACACGACGATGAAGATGGCGAGGGCGACGGTGAGTCCGAGCGCGATCGCTTTCACCTTCCACCACGGCCGCCCTTCCTGGATGTCGTAGGCCTGGTTCAGCGTGTCGATAATCGCGTTGACGCCGGACGAGGTGCTCCAGATCGTGCCGATCATGCCGAACGTCAGCAGGCCGCCGTTCTGCTCGTGCGCGATCTTGACGATCTGATCCTGGAT
>Ga0081539_10005260_pt1 | contig 13351 bp, 9 predicted proteins | sample TabmetS4T2R2_FD_71023 | JGI IMG/M metagenome (GOLD analysis project Ga0081539, IMG submission 71023) | Tabebuia heterophylla rhizosphere microbial communities from the University of Puerto Rico - S4T2R2 | ecosystem: Host-associated > Plants > Roots > Rhizosphere ...
TCGCCATGCGCAAGCCAAGCACTGTGCGATTCAATTCTCACGCCACCAATATGGATTAAGTGATCAGCTTCAAATTGAAATTGTTGATAACGGAATCGGTTTGCCAAGTGAGCTGCGCGCGGGTGTTGGACTACGTTCGATGCGTGAACGTGCGGAAGAGGTGGGTGGCAAGCTGACTATTGAATCACAACCTGGTGTGACACGCGTCTTGGCAAATTTGCCTATTGGTGAAACAGGAATGCAAGCCAATTTTATGACTCAGACTCAATCCATTGATTCCAAGCCAATGGCGGAGAGTGCAAGATGAATCCTCAACCAGTTACAATAACCGCAGAGACAAATTCAGAACCACAAAGCCTTGCCCGCTTTCAATTGCGCGGAGGTTGGCTAACTCTCGCCCGCGTGATCTGGCTATTGCTCAGTTTGAGCGCTGTAAGTTTATTGATTATGGCCTTGGTCTGGAATACGAGAGCTTGGTGGAACGAAGATATCTATGCCTGTGACAATTTAGCTTGTTATGCAAATGATCGGGCGCATCTAGATGTTTTTGGGAACTTTCATCTCGTTGCCATTTACTACGGCGTGGGTGCGGCCGTGGAGACACTGCCTTGGGCGCTGGTAGGCGCATTGATCTTTTGGCGCAAGTCACACGATCCCTTCGCGTTACTTTTCTCACTTGAGATGGTACTTTTAGGAGCGTTTGGAGTGGATTGGATTGTCACAGCAGTTATTTCGAAGCCTGCTCCGACTTTATCAATGCTTATCAGTGTTTTGAATATCTTGATGGCAATTCTCTTTGTATTATGGTACCGCTTCCCCGATGGTCGGTTTGCGCACCGCAACATGCGCTGGTTTGCCATACTCTGGATCGCTTTAAATATTTTCGCTTTTTTGGTTCCCGATGACTCGCTACTCAACTTTCAAGCGTGGCGTCCTCCACTTCCGCAGCTTGTGTGGATGGCGCTCTACGCCTCGATCGGGTTTTCACTCGTTTATCGTTATCGACGTATCGCAGGTGCTGTAGAACGCCAGCAAATTCGTTGGGTCGTTTTCACAGGTGCAATATTCGCTTGTGTGTTTGCCCCAAACTCTTTTATTCGGGGTTGGCTGTTCAATGAACCTCTCCAAGTAGTGCTTCTCAACATCAGCTATCTTCTACTTATGTATATCAGCTCAGCAGTTTTTGCCATTGGCATCGGGATTTCTATTCTCCGCTATCGGTTATGGGACATTGACATCATCATCAACCGCACGCTGGTGTATGGTGGATTGACCGCTATTGTGATCGGCATCTATGTGCTCATTGTCGGTGGATTAGGAACGGCGATTCAGGGGAGTGGTAATCTGCTTGTTTCGGTTCTAGCAACTGGTTTGGTCGCGGTGCTAGTTCAACCTTTGCGTGACCGTCTGCAGCGTGGTGTTAATCGCATGATGTATGGGGAACGGGATGATCCGATCACAGTGCTCTCGCAGCTCGGACAGAGACTGGAAGGGACTCTCGCACCAGATGCTGTCCTTCCTTCGCTCGTTGAAACGGTCGCACAAACTTTGAAACTGCCCTACGTCGCCATTGAGACTCTGTCGGATAACCGCCTCGATTCGCCGACGAATGATTCTTCATCGATTAGCATCTCCTCGCCGATAATCGCTTTTGGCAATCCTCAGTCTGACGTGATTCGTTTCCCGCTCATTTATCAATCCGAAACGATTGGACAACTGACCATTGCGCCACGTGCGCCAGGTGAAGCATTGAGTCCAATGGATCGTCATCTCTTGGGAAACATCGCTCATCAAGCTGGCATGGCTATCCATGCCGTGAGTTTGACCGCCGATTTGCAGCGTTCGCGCCAGCATTTGGTTACCGCACGTGAAGAAGAACGCCGCCGCCTGCGCCGCGATTTGCATGACGGCTTGGGTCCTAATCTTGCCAGTCAGGGACTCAAGCTCGCAGCGGTCAAGCAACTGTTGGAGAAAGACCCAGTTTCTGCAATTCCTTTGCTTGATCAAGTGATGGCGCAAAACAAATCCACAGTGGAAGACGTCCGTCGCTTAGTATATGGACTGCGTCCACCTGCGCTTGATGAATTAGGTCTGATTGCCGCCATCCGTGATCATGTATCGGGGATGGATAATAATTCTTCATTACCTATTGAAATCACTGAACCATCAGAAGGATTGCCACCTTTATCTGCAGCGGTGGAGGTCGCAGCCTATCGAATTGTCTTGGAAGCACTCACGAATGTGATCCGTCATGCAAAAGCAAAACATTGTGCGATCCGATTCTCGCTCGCTCAAAATAGATCCTTCGCGCTCCTTCAAATAGATATCCTTGATGATGGAATTGGTCTGCCAAGTGATCTCCGCGCCGGAGTTGGATTGCGCTCCATGCGTGAACGTGCTGAAGAATTGGGTGGTAAGCTGACAGTTGAGTCGCAGCCCAATGGCACTCACGTTCTGGTACATGTGCCGGTTGGCGAAATCGGAGCGCAAGTCAATCTCACGTCTCAGGCTGAGCTAGGAGATTCTCCTATAGGCGAGTAGGCGAAAAATAAGAATTGAAAATGGGAGTAAGTCCGATGACAACAGGTTTGCCTTACTTGTATCCTGAATGTAGAAATGGTTTTATAGAGAAAGGAACCTGCCATGTCAACAACTACGTTCAACGATTCGAAACATATCCAATTCCGTCGTACATTGGTGCTTGGGTTGATCATCCTTCTGGGTATCGCAGTAACTGTTGCTCTCATTTGGATACAAACAGACCAGGTGATCGCGCCGCCGAGTTTGAGAATCAAGGAATGGCTCTGGACCTGGAGCGTCTTCCTATTCCCATACGCAGTTTAGATTAGGAATACATGATGGATCCAATAGTTCAAATGGCATAGAGGTCAACGATGACTACGGAAGCACTACAATCTGACTTGCCTAATTTAAAAGGATTTTGGCTTTGGCTAGCTCGGGTCGTTTGGGTGTTGCTTGCCCTGCTGTGTATCAGTCAAGTCATATTGGGCACAGTAGTGCAATATAACTTTTTCCGTATGCCTTGCGATGAGTGGCAGCCACAATATCAAACCGATTGCCAAATCACAGAACGTGCCCTTCACCAACTTGGTCTGACCTTAGAAGACCAAGCCAATATTTACACGCCGATTGCAACCGTTTCAGCCGTGCCATGGATTCTGATTGGATGCTTGGTGTACTGGCGCAAGTCCGCGAGTACGATTGGTCTGCTTTTCTCCCTGGTGCTCGTAAGTATAGGGAGCAATGCCAATCAATATTGGAGCGGTTATTTGATCGCGACCTACCCAGTCTGGAACATCGCGAATGCGATTCTCCGTTCCCTGGCTAACTTAGCTCCCCCCATCATCTTCTTTCTATTCCCGGATGGACGTTTCGTGCCGCGTTGGACGCGGTGGCTATTGATCTTTTGGATAGGCTGTGTGCTGTATGATTCCAGCTCCCGGATGCTGATAACTTCATTTGGTGATTCAGTTTGGAGCCGTTTCCTCTATCTGCCCATTCTACTAACGATGATAGCCTCAGCGATTTATGCCATTACATTTCGTTACCGACACGATGCCGGACCGCTTCAACGTGAGCAAATCAAGTGGGTGGTAGTGTCACAAGTTGCTGGAGCAATATTGACGATAGGGCACATCATCCTTTTGCAATTCTGGCGACCGGGATTCTATGACGTGTTGCTGACCCTAGTCTACGATCCACTTTTTTATCTGATCGCCGTTCTCCTTGGAGCTGTTTGTTTTGGAATCTCGATTTCACTCTACCGGCTGTGGGATATTGACTTTCTCATCAATCGCACCTTGGTCTACAGTTTGCTCACGGCATTTATTGTCAGTCTTTATGTGATCGTGGTAGGGATTCTGGGAACAGCCATTCAAGGAAGTGGAAATCTGTTGGTTTCGATTCTAGCTACCGGGTTCGTTGCAATTCTAGTTCAACCTTTGCGGGATGGTTTACAGCGTAGCATCAACCGTTTGATGTACGGCGAACGCGATGATCCGGTCACGGTACTGGCGCGGTTGGGACAACGCCTTCAAGCAACGATTGCTCCCGATGCAATACCCCCGGCCCTGGTTGAAACTGTTGCGCAAACACTCAAGTTGCCGTATGCTGCGATCAGCTTGGGAGTTGATTCCGATGGTGAAATTGCTGCATCCTATGGTCGGCCCACGGGAGAACTTACTCGTCTGCCACTCACTCACCACGGAGAAACGATTGGTCAATTAGTCGTTGCACCTCGCTCACCAGGTGAGGCTTTTAGCCCGGCAGATTATCATCTTCTGAATAATATTGCTCATCAAGCTGGGATGGCTGTTCATGCAGTGAGCTTAACAGTTGATCTACAACGCTCACGCCAACGACTCGTTACTACGCGTGAAGAAGAACGTCGTCGCCTGCGTCGTGATCTCCACGATGGGCTCGGTCCCAACCTTGCTAGCCAGGGACTTAAACTGGCAGCGGTTAGACAACTATTAGAAAGTGATCCAACAAATGCTGGACCCTTACTCGATCAGGTTATGGCACAAAACAAATCTACAGTTGAAGACGTTCGCCGCTTGGTGTATGGTTTACGTCCACCCGCGCTCGATGAACTGGGACTGGTTGCAGCCATTCGTGATTATGTAGCCGGAACAGATAGAAATGGTTTATTGCACATCGAGATCACCACTCCGCCAAAAGGTCTACCCTCCTTATCTGCAGCGGTCGAAGTGGCAGCCTATAGAATCGTCTTGGAAGCAATCACCAATGTGATACGTCACGCGCAAGCAAATTCTTGTTCCATTCGATTTTCGCTCGATCGAAGGAATTCCAATGATAGCCTTCAGATTGAAATTCAAGATGATGGGATCGGCTTGCCGAAGGCGCGTCGAAGCGGCGTAGGAACACGATCTATGCGCGAACGCGCGGAAGAATTGGGTGGCACTTATGTCGTCGAGTCATTCAAGGGACATGGAACCCGTGTCTGTGTGAAAGTGCCATTAACTGATATGTAGGTCACTGTTGCTTCTGGAGGATTCGTTATGAGTTCTAAGCTTCCATCCGGCACAGTCACGTTTTTATTTACGGACATAGAAGGCAGCACAAAACTTTGGGAACAGCATCCAGAGGACATGTTAATAGCACACGCGCGACATAACCAGATTTTGCGCGAGGCGATTGAATCCCATCAAGGCTACGTTTTCCAAGTCGTTGGAGATGCTTTTTGCGCGGCGTTCCGTAGCGCGGGAGATGCAATTCGTGCCGCCATCAAGTGCCAAAATGATCTACAATCAGAATCATGGAAAGGTGCATTGATTCGAGTGCGCATGGGCATTCATACTGGAGAGGCAGAACTGCAGGCCTCCGATGGCTCTTATTCCGGATACATGACGCTCAGCCGCGTCCAGCGATTGATGTCCACTGGCTGCGGCGGCCAAGTATTAGTTTCGTATGCCACGCAAGAGCTGGTCTATGATGATCTACCCGCTGGAGTGAAACTGCTCGATCTGGGTAAATGGCGACTCAAGAATTTGAGTCGTCCCGAGCATATTTTTCAACTAGTGATGCGAGATTTGCCCCATAATTTTCCATCCCTGACATTAAACGCAACTGAGGACTTTTCTATGGATACAATTCGACTCCTAATTGCAGATGACCATGCTCTCTTTCGGGAGGGACTGCGCGCTCTTTTCTCAGCTCTGCCGGACATTGAGGTGGTTGGTGAGGCCGCAGATGGCTCGGCAGCGGTCACCCAAGTGGATGTGGTACATCCCGATGTGGTTTTGATGGATATCAACATGCCGGGAGTTAATGGTATTGAGGCGACTCGCCGCATCCTGAGCAATCATCCACAGCTAGGCATCATTATGGTAACGATGCTGGATGATGATGCCTCGGTTTTCGCGGCGATGCGGGCGGGTGCCCGTGGCTATGTGCTGAAGGGAGCGAATCATGATGAGATCCTGCAAGCCATCCGTGCGGTGGCGGCAAGACAGGCCGTGTTTGGTCCGGCCATCGCCGCCCGGATGATGAATTTCTTTCAGGGACTGAATACTGCTCCACAAACCGGGAGCCATGTCTCTGCTTTCCCTGAGCTGACCGAGCGTGAGCGTGAGGTACTTACTTTGATCGCGAAAGGCGTTTCCAATAAAGAGATTGGTGACAAGCTCTTCATCAGCATGAAAACGGTGAGCAATCACATAACGAATATTTTTAGCAAGCTTCAAGTAGCAGATCGAGCACAGGCGATTCTCCGCGCACGGGATGCAGGACTGGGCTAAAGGCGTTGTGTGGCTGATCTCTGTATGGGTAATTGCTGATAGATAGAGCTATCAGAGAGGTAGCCTTGACCAATTACAGAGTAGGCAAATCTCTGTTGATCATCGCATGTAGACTCGCTAAAGTTAGATATATCTGCCTTACATTCCTATAATTTGCAATATTACTCAATCTTCCGACCACTGAGCGCCCAAGGAGTTACGCGTCGCGAACCCCAATCCCGTCGGGACCGCTTGTCTAGACAAGTTGATGCCATACTCATCAAGTTGTTTTTTTGTAGATCGATAAAGCTATTTCAAAAGCTCATTCAATTATTCCCCCTTCATAACATTTGTATCTATAGATCACGAGATAAATCGTACAAGTATCAAGTATTTGAAACTTCGCCCAGCTATTTGAAAAGACAGAAGTTTTTCTTAATTTCTAAAGTGCGCTCGTGAAACTATTTTTGCAAGACGAAAAAATAACTTTGAGTTCATGGTTGTACATAGATTTGACGGTTTATGGAGTGACAGGGTGCGAAATATCCTGCAAGGATAGGATTTCTACCTTTGGATTCAAATCATTTTCAGGTTTGGCCAACATCCGTTGTTTTTGCATACAGACTCTAAGGTCAGACTTTAGGGTCGCTTTCAATAGTCGTTGAATGATTGCCAGAAATATATCGACCGAACAGTCGCTCGTTGCCATACGGGCCGCTGTTATATAAAAGATACATGGAATGATCGGCCATGAGTACAAGATGATGACGCCACAGGTTTACACCTTCACCTGCATTGATTGCCGGCTGAGGAATTTCGTCAATCCTTTCTATAGGTTTTTCCATCACTTGCCAACCCTTCAATGGGTACTCATCCGGGGTATATGCCCACCCGCCTAGTGAGGGAGCAGGTTCTCGCATCATTGGTTCTTCTTCAATGGGAGCCGGTGGAGTCGGGCTTGCGTTTAGGATGCCATACCAGCCGCCATCGGCAGCCGGAAGGATTTGCAATCCCCCAAGATAACCTGCAGTCCAATGGTTGGCAACCGCTGATGGGGCAATGATTTTTCCCTTTTTCGCTGCAATCCGATCACCAGGCCGCAATATCGCAACCGCATTGCTTGACCCAAAGGGCGAACGCGTTTGATCAGGTTGCGGGCGGCGCGGGTAGCCCATGTAGTAGATCAGGATTTCGCCCTTCTCTTCAAACCAGTACGCTGATACCGCATCCACATGATAGCCATCGAACGCGTATTCGTCTCCCAACTCAACAACCGGTTGCGGGGCCACCAGCCATGGACCATCCAGGGTAGCGGCGGTCGCCGACTGAATCACCTTATTGACGCCGCGAAAGGAAACAGTAAACAGCCAATGCATTCCATTCACGCGCGCAGCCTGATTTGGGTGATATGGATCCATTAATATCCACGGCTTATGTGTATCGCCAGATAGACTTTCCGGATTCTCATAGATCAACGGACCAAGCTTCTGCCAAGCTCCAGGACCAACCCCTCCTGTAGAAATCGCATGCGCATTACAATTAACCTCATGCGAATCTGTACGATTCTGGGCAAAATAGAACATATGGTAGCATTCGCGATCACTGTCCCAAACAATACAGGGATCGCCTAAGACACCTGAATCGAACTCGCCTGATTTGCCTTGCTCTATGATCTGGCCCACACGGTGCCAGCTTGTAATCGGCCTTGTGAGTGCATTGATTTTCATGGGTTTCGTGTTGTGTTCCATTGATGAGGCAAAGTGTGCAGCTGAAGGGAGAACATTCTTAACCCTTGACGGATCCCACCGTAACGCTTGACATGAATTTATCCTGCATCGAAAGAAAAACGATCAGGATCGGAAGGGTCGCCAATGTGGCTCCTGCCATGATTGTTCCCCACACGGGCAAGAAGCCCACCACCGGATCGACCATCTGCGGGAGCACCACCATCGCGGGCTGAACCTCACGTTTTACTGCAACCAGAACAGGCCATGTGTAGGCATTCCACACACTCATGAAATGTAGAATCGCATATGCTCCCAAGACTGGAGAGCACACCGGGACCATGATTTTCGTGAAAACGGTGAAATGACCGGCTCCATCTACTCTGGCAGCCTCCAGCAAGTCATTCGGGATCAGCGCCATATACTGCCGTATAAAGAAAAGTCCGAGTATTGGGGTGATGGTGGGAAGGATCTGGACGTGAAGCGTGTTGATCAGGTGAAGTCGTGCAAAAAAAATATACTGCCCGGGAATAATGATCTCCGGCGGAATCATGAACGTTGCCAAGAGCAATGCAAAGAGTGTGTCCCTCCCGCGGAAATGATATTTTGCAAATGCATAGGCAGCCAAGGCGGAGAGAAAAACGGCCATGATTGTACTTATCAGGGAAATTATTATGGAATTGACAATATTGAGCCATAAACCACCATGGTATTGAAAGACCTTCCCGTAGCTTTCCAATGTCCACTCGATTGGTAATCCCGCCGGGTTGATATACATTTCCCGGTCCGATTTGAAGGAGTTGATCATCATCATCACAATCGGGTAGACCGAGATCAATGCAGCCGCTATCAGTGCCAGAAGGATCAGCACTTTTTTTGCGGCAGTCGACCATCGGGCAATGGTATTGGATCTCGCAATATTTGATGATCGAAACACGTTCATCCCTCCTCCTGCCGGAACAAGCGGAACTGGAGCCACGAGATTATGGCAATCACCAGGAACAGGATCCAGCCGGTTGCAGCAGCCATGCCAAATCGCGCGGACCGGATGTACTCGATGACCAGATTCAATACAGGGGCCACTTGGACGGACGCAAGCGCACCGGCCTTTCCTACAAGTATGTTGGGTTCAGCAAACAGGCGCAGAGTGACGACTCCGTCTACGACGAAGGCAAACAGGAAGGAGTTTCGCATTAATGGAATGGTCACATAGACCATTCGGCGCCAGGCTGTCGCCCCATCGACCGTGGCGGCCTCCATGATTTCCGGGTTAATAGAGGTCAGCCCGGCCAAAAAGATGACGAACCAGTAACCCAGACCCCGCCAAATGAGGAAAATAACGATCACCCACCGCGCCAGATCCATATCCGACAGCCAGGGGATCTCGGCTCCCAGGATTCGATTTAGAATTCCATACTGCGTTCCAAAAAAGTTCTGAAAGATCAGAGCAGCCGCCACAGTGGCAATAATCTGGGGCATATAGATCAACGGTTTAAATACGTTCCTATACCGGGCAAGCTTTGAATTCACAAGCACGGCAAGACCAAAAGCCAGCGCCATCATTGGAATAGCATGTGCCATCCAGTAGAAGAATATATTCTTGAGCGCAATCCAAAAAATGTTATATTGAAGCACAGCGCGATAATTATCCAATCCCACCCACACACTTTCTCCATACCCGGCATAGCGAAAGAAACTGAGATACAGGGAATAAAAGGCAGGTCCCACAAAAAGAATTATAAAAAACAACACGAATGGAAAGATGAACAGATAGGGGACGAGCGAAGGGCCATTTCGTCGCTTTCGAAGGTTGCTTTGGGCTGTAAGATTTGATACTGGACAACTCAATGATTCGCTCTTGACCATTGATCGGGGCCTCCACCGATGACCGGCTGAAAATATCTCAGCCGGTCATCGACCATGTTGGTTGTATACAAGAGGAGAAAACTATCTAGATGTTGTAGGGATTCCCAATCTGGGATTCCATATCTGCCTGCGCACCTGCAAGAGCATCCTGAAGGGATTCGGTCCCAGCCAGATAGGCCTCTGTATGCTGGCGCAGGATCGTCAATTCGGCAGCATACGACATGTCGTAAGGAAATATCCTGACGTGATCCATTGTCTCGAAAATCGAATCCATGAAGCTGGCGCCGTAGTAATTGACTGGCGCAAGTTCCCAATCCTCATCGGACATTTCAGCGGGTTTTTGCATGTTGGGAATGAGCTCCTTTAATGCACTCTGTCCGCTTTTCGTCATCGGAGCCAGGCCGGTTGCCTGCCACCAGGCAATGCTGCCTTCCGGCTTGAGCCAGAATTCACTGCAGAACTCAAAGGCAGCGTCAACATTTTTTGAAAACTTCGAGATGCCAACGACGGCCCCACCAGCTTCGCTTCCTTCGCGGCTAAATTCGGGCCACAGAGCTAATCCCCATTGGCCTTTTTGAGCAGGCGCGAACTGCGGGATGAAGGACGTCATCCAAGAACCAATCAGGAAACTACCGATCTTCCCATCGCTGACCGCAGGCTGCCAGTCGCTGCTCCAGTCATCGGTCTTAAAAGCGATGCCCGAATCATAGATCTTCTTCGTCCAATCCAACAGAGAGGCAAAGCCTGGATGCTCTGTGACAAACCATTTACCATTCTCATCAGCAAAGCGAATGTCATCCCACGTGGTAAGAATCTCTCCATACCAGTAGTGGATGGGCTGCGGGCCAATATTTATGATGTAGCTGTCCGGGTGCTTGGCGTGGTAGATGTTCCCCGCTTCAATCAGGTTATCGAAGGATTTGATCTTTGCCGGATCAATGCCAGCCGCATCGAATAAATCCTTTCGATAGTACCAGACCTTGCTCTTGACCTGTGTAGGAACCGCGACAATCTTATCTTTGAAGGATGCCAGCTGGAGGGCGCCAGGGATCAGATCTCCGACAAATGGCTGCATCTTGTCTGTCAGATCCACCATCAGACCGCGCGTGGCAAATTCAGGCACGACATCTACATTCGCTTCAAAGAAGTCTGGCAATCCCTCTCCGCCAGCTGCAAGCGCGGTACGCAACTGCTGGTACATCTCTGTATCTTGTTGTCCACCTGAAACAGCTTGCACCGTTAACCATTTTGCAGTATCGGGATAGGTCTTTGCCCAGGCCTCGATCAAGGGAGTGAAACGATCAGCGCCTCCCCAGCTTTGCCATGTGATCGTCGTTGGCTGCATCACTGCTGCAGTTGGCGGAGTCGCCACTTCCGTCAATTTTGGCGCGCAAGCGGCAAGAGCCACACCACCTACACCCAGCCCGGCCAATCGCAGGAAATCCCGGCGGGTTATCCCTCTATCTTGCTTGCCTTGTGTGATCATCATCTTCTCCTTTCTTATCTCTTTACTGAGGGTTTTGTGATCTTAAGCATGATTGTTGAGTATTCTTTATGAGCTGGATACCTCCTCGCCTAAAGAATGAGATATTCGCGGTTGAGACTGAAATCTTGATCGCACTAGGCCAAGCTTACAGAAGCGATACCGCTACTCTCGCGTTTGATAAGATGTCCACCGAAAATAATTCGCTCCCGTTGAATCTCCTTTCCTTCTATGTCGTCTAATAAGGCAGTCACCATTTTGCTGCCTAAGCTCATTCGATCAATCTGGTAAGAGGTCAAAGATGGAGTCGAACGACGAGCTTCCGCGATATCATCAAAGCCCACAACCGATATGTCCTGTGGGACTTTTTTCCCAAGCTCTCGGCAAGCCTGGAGTATTCCCAGTGCCACTGTATCGTTATAGCCAACCAAGGCCGTAAGCGTCGGATGCTCGCTAAGAAGCTCTTTGGCTGCCCTGACAGCGTTCTCCACTGTTAGGGTTTGGATTGAAGTGGTCAGGACGGCGTCCGGGATGCCCGCGTGTTCGAATGCCGCTGCTAAGCCCATTCCTCTGCTCGCTGCGCTCTTTGACCATGCTCCTTCTAAATACCCTACATGGTGGTGGTGTAGCTCAAGCAAGTGTTCACCAATCTCTCGACCTCCACCAAAATCATCTATTGAAAAGATCACCGGACCTGCAACGTAATAGGGAGTAAGAATGACAGCCTTGTGGCCGCGAATTGCTTTCGCCAGATCACTCTCTTCTAGATGGCTGCCAGCCATGATGAACCCATCTACCTGCCTCTGACCTAACAAATCCACGTACTTCAGTTCAATATCGGGCTGACGGTTGGCATTGCACAAGAAAACGTTGTAGTTTCGCTTGCGGGCAGTACTTTCGATGCTCAGGATAAACTCCGGGAAGAATGGGTCCGTTATGTCAGGAATGATGACGCCAATGGTCAGGGTTTTCCCTGTGATCAATCCCCTGGCCAATTGATTTGGGCGATATTCGAGCTGAGCAATTATTTCCCATATGCGTTGCCGAGTTTCCTCGCTAATCTCTCCCTGGTTATTGACCACCCGAGAAACAGTCCTGATTGAGACATTTGCCGCATCTGCAACGTCCTTTAAAGTTACGCGCATAAAAAATCCTTTATGCATTTAGAATTCATGTCAACGTTTACGTTATCGTTTACGCTAACGATGGCGTGACTAAATTATAAGGATTATCGGCAATTTGTCAAGCATCATCCAAGGACTCGTACTTTCAGGGATTCGTTTGCAGTAGTTGTATCTATGCAAGAATGGTTTGGACTCAGTCAGCGACAAGCAGAGAAGCTTTTTGCAGCACCACTGCTCCAGCCCCTTGCCTATTTGGGATTAGCGAATTATAGTTTGGCAGCGACAGCGAGATTATAGACCCTAGGTTAAACTCACCTTTTGTTCATCTTCGCTGTTTTGTGCGAGGATTATCCACTCCCGGAAACGGGAAGGGTGGTTCGGAACAGATCAGCGAAGGGGCACATCTCTATAGACAAACATTTACTTATCCTATAGTCTCTAAAGAAAGAATCAAAAAGGATGGCGATTAGCCATCCTTATCTGTCTAAAGCTAGTTACCCATATACAGAGAATTATTTATATGATAGTAAGGCGCTCACATGTGAGCGCGAGTACGATTCCCATCGGTGCAGTTCCTAAGTCCGTCCACTGGTACTTTCCTTATACTGGGTCAATCTCTGTGTCAAACTCGCTCACTTGGACCCATCGACGCTCCTTGCAAGAAAGCTCAGCAGCATCGATGACCTTGTTCACTCGATAAGCAAAGCGCACATCAGGCTGAACGGGTTGGTCCAATGCTATGGCACTGATGAGATCATGAGCCTCAATGATCTTCTGATCGTTATAACCCAAACCGATACCTGCCAAGCCGAAGAAGGCTTTATAGCCAGGATGTTCCGGCCCAATGAAAACTGTTTTATAACCCTTCTCCCGGTCTGGATCGGTGTTTCGATA
>Ga0081539_10005261_pt1 | contig 13348 bp, 22 predicted proteins | sample TabmetS4T2R2_FD_71023 | JGI IMG/M metagenome (GOLD analysis project Ga0081539, IMG submission 71023) | Tabebuia heterophylla rhizosphere microbial communities from the University of Puerto Rico - S4T2R2 | ecosystem: Host-associated > Plants > Roots > Rhizosphere ...
TAATCTGGCCCTGCCCTGAATATAAAATTCTCGCATCAACAGATAAAAAGTATTTATCTATCGAGACTCTCTCAGCTTGAACGGGCGCAGAATCTACGAAATTTTGAGCGGTGTCAAGTGTTTTATTTTATTGACTTTATCTGGTGTTGGTAATATCTTGTGCCCAAATATGGTCACCAAATGGATCCTGAATGACTCTTCAATTAATCTGAAATGAAAGGATGTACATGCCTAGAGGAAGACCTAAAAAAAGCACTGATTTAACCGACACTGAGACTCTTCCGACCTCCCAAATCGACAAAAAATCAGTTACTCACGTTGAGAGGTGGACTGAAACTCCAGCGGCACCACAGCCTCAACTCGTCTTCGAAGAGGAGGCTGAGTTTGAAGACGATTCGCTTGATGCATTTGATGCCGTGATGGCCGACTTTGGTGGTGATACATCTGAATGGTGCATCAAAGTGTGGAGGCTGCCCAAGTACTCAACTAACGGGCATACGGCAATCAGGGCAACTGAAACGCAGTTTTGTACAAATCTTCCAATCACTCTCGATTACATATCGATGGTCAAAGAGGAGTTCGGCCCAGGGACCTATCGGCTCGAATTGAGAGAGAGGGGCCGAGTAAGGAAGATGAAAACCATCACAATTGCGGCTCCAGCCTTCCCTGTTGTGAGGCCTCTATCTACTCCCAATAATTCAACCACGCTCAATTCTGTGCCAATCGGAGCGATTCCTGGAGAGCCGGTGGATCCGATAGCTCAACTCAGATCTAGTTTGGGGTTGATGCGGGAAATACGACAGGCCTTTGGGGAGACGAATCACCAGGGACAGGTTCAGGCCCAGGTACCTGCCCAGCAGAATCCGCCGCTGAATGCGGAGAACGTACTCGGCTTTCTCATCGGTCAGGATGACGAACTGATGGATACGGTCACCAAGAAGATCCGGCGCCTCGTCAAAGGTCCCGAGGGTGAGCATGAGACGACCATGAACGATCTTCTACTGGCTGGAATTAACATCCTGCCCCAGATGTTCGACAAAGCTCACGGATTCATCTCTCAGATTCTGGCTGCGAAAGGAATCGTTCTAAATGGGCAAACGCAGATGGGTCAGGAAGCGTCTCAGGTTGATCAGTCCGTCCAAAATCAAAGTTGGGGATCGGGCAATCAAACTCAGAATGTTTCGGTTCAAACTCAGCCGCAAAGCGCTCAAAGTCTTGCGCCGGGCAGCTCGGGAGCAAGCGGACTGCAAGGAATCCCCTCCCAAGATGAGATCCTGAAGTTTGCAACCGAGGAATTACTGAAAGCCCTGGAATCGAATCACCATATTGTCGCTGTTGTGAACTGGATGATCGAGAGTGAACAGAAATACGGAAAAGTGGTTGGCGACCTGATCGACGAGTTCGCTGAGACCTCGATCGATAATCTCATTACCTTCCTGAACACCCTACCTGATGGTCAGAGATATACAGCCCTTCCCCACTGCAGAACCTGGCTGGAGAATCTGCAGAAGGCGCTCAAAAACGCCAGTGATCCCATGGAAGGAGATCAAGAGCTATGAGCAATCCAGAACGGGTTGAATGTGCACACATCTCGATAGAAAAGAAATGGGATAAGCCATCTGGATCTGTTCTTCCGATGCAACTCGTGGACGAAGATGACCAGGTGGTCGAAGAGCTGATCTGTGACTCGATCTCCGGCGGCCGTGATGAAGTCGCTGGAATGCCTCGAAAGCTCACGCTGATGAAGACCCGGCAAGGCAAACTAGTCGGCCATGCGGAGTATCACTACATCAAGACTTTACTCCCCGTTGAATTCCCAGGAGAGGAAGGAGATAAATCAAATGCCTGAAACCAATGAGACCATAATCCCCGACAACGCTGGGGAGATCTTCGAGCCGGAACCTGATACTCGAACCGACCAAGAGAAAATGATCGATGGCCTGTTAGAAGACGTACCGGATGAGCTGAGAGGCTATCTGAAAGCTGCAGCCAAGATCATGCTCCCCTCTTGTTCTCCGGCTCCTGGAATGACTGGAATGATTTTTAAGTCTCCGGTGACTGAAAACAAAGTCATCCTGTTGTCTCTCAGAAACGATGATTTAGCAGTTCAGAGCGCTGGTGTCGTGGAAGGCCTGCTGATGGATGGCTACAGTTTTGGTCCAACCTCCGTTCTCCAATTTGACGGCCGGTTTTTAGTGGTTTTCTGGCGGGAAAAGAGACCCGATCTCAAAGTGCCAGAGATCCAAAATCTCAAAGTGCCAGAGGCCTGATTCTCTATAGTGCCCGGAGACCAAAAGTCAACGTGAAGTTATTAGTGCCGATTTCGGGGAAGTCCTTTAAAAACCCCGAAATAAACTGGTGGATCTTTGAAATGATCAGCGGTAGATTTATCTGAAGAAAAGTTATTGCCGGAGCGCGCTGAAACCGCCTCCGGCATGGCCGAAATTCACAGGAAAAAGGAGTAAATTTCGACATGAAAAAGTCTAGCAAAGTCTCAAAGAAAAAGGCGCAATCTCTTCTGTATATTCCAAGAGGATACGAGATTAACACCAGACAAGATTGCTCAGGATTTTCTCTAATGCGGCGGATTGGTTCAGGAGAGAACAGGAAACGCTTTTACCGAGGATATCTCAACATTAAGCTGATCATGCAACTGATTCAACTTCCGGCATACCAGCAAAGACAGCAAATCATAGAGTTCGCAGAGGCTTATGTTAAAAAGAAGAAGAATAGGGAAGAGAATTGAAGCAGCTCCGAACCCATCTGAGATTCCAGAGCCAGATCTTCTGGACTTGATCAGAAACTGGCCGATCTACCTGCCTGAGATCGCCGCGGAACTCCAGAAAATGGCAACCGAAGCGGACCAGCGACGGTTTAGTGTGATCGTTGACCTGGTAAGGGAAGAGTATCCGGATTTTTACTATTTCATCTACGACCTCGTCGATCTGACTCCGGAGCAGGCCAGAACCCGGTTACTGTTCAAATGGCCGGTGATCGGCCTAGCCAGAATCAAATTTCCGGACCTATGGGCTGAAAGCCTGCCGCTCATCGCAATCCTGCAAAACCAAATAAGACAAAGAAGGGAAGGGAATCATGAACATACTGAAAACCGCCAACGGCAGATTACGCATTGATCCCGAAGCAATTCGCGCGATCGAGATCAATCGTCCAAAATGGAAAGAAGACGATGACCGAACCGAGACCGGAGTGATCGTCCTCGAAGAGGGAGTCGAGCTGTACGCGTCCACAGAAGAGGTCACTGAGATCGGAGACCAGTGGGAGGAGTATTTCCAGAATCGTCCTGATGATCAGGACGAAGAAGATGACGATCAGGACCACCTGGTCATGGCCGATGCGATCGATGTCTCTCCTGGCCACAATCAACTTATCCCCATGAAGAGGAGGCCAAGAGAATGAAAGGTGAGGAGAATCGAGAGAAGATAGATCTTGCTGTCTACAGAACAGCCATGGCTCAGTTCGGGCCATCGGTCTCAGTTGGGGATCTCTGGATATCATTGAAGAATGTTTGTTTCATCCAACAGCACATTGATTGCGACGACCGCACCTATTTGATGATTTACTTTGACGACGGCAATTCACGCACGTTGACCCCAGAAGGGACTTTAGAGTTTCACCGCCAGATGGTCGCCGGAGCTGAATCGATCAAAGCCCAGATCGAGGCACAGCAGAGACAGGGAGCGCAGCAGATCGCCAAGCAACTGGGGATCCTTACTTAATTTTCCCGTTGACTTGAAATCGATCAGAGCGCAAAATCCGGCCTGATAAAGAGCAATTTGGTATTGCATTTAAAACGCAATGACTCCAAGCCCGGCCCACTCAGACCGGGCATTTTTCACCCTTATTGATTGCCAATGCCAGCCAATCGAAACATCAGGAAGAGGTGCACTGTTTGTAAGGTCAGGAAGCAGGCCAACACAACATACTTCCATAAAGATCCGACTCAACCCGATAATCTCAGAAAAGACTGTAAAGAGTGTCGGAACGCCAAAGAGAGAGAGAAAAGAAAAAAGCGCTATCAAGTCAACGTGGAGAAAGAACGGGAACTTAATAAGTTCTACTATTTGAAACGTGTGCAGAAACAGCAGGATCGGGAGGGAGGGGAAGAAGATGCCGAAGATGTCGATTGAAGATCATGCGAAGGACTTATGGAATGATCTCGAATACGGCCATAACGATGCGGACGTGCCCAATGAACATAAGATCAAATTGATTCAGGAAAAACTCCAGACCGTGATCAATGAAGATCGAGAGGCCAATGAAACGGTTGGGGCTGTCTTTGGATCGATCTTCGCTGGCGGATTTCAGTTGATAAAAAATCGAATCATGGATTCAAGGAAGGCCATGGAGATCGAGCGGGAGGCCTGCGCGAAGATCGCCGAGAACCCTATCAAGATTCCGGATGAGCCGGGCAAGATTGATCAATATGCGTGGCCTGGTCATCCCATCATGAAAGCCATCGCAAAGCAGATCAGAGCCAGGGGAGAGAAGAGTGAGAATCGAACTCAATGATAATGCCGGCTGTTGTTTGTGGTCCCTGATTGTGGTCTCTGGAATCGTTGCGATCGTCTATCTTCTCGTGAGATAGCAAGTCAACGTCAAATTCCCGGCGGACCTTAAAAGACCGATCTTAGCCAAAGTCTTACCGATCAATTTTTAGACCAGATCCCTCTTCTTCCTAACACTCAGTTTTGCCCGGAAGAAGAGGATCTGTCTACACGCCGGAAAGAATAGTATTTAGAGGCTTTAACTTAACTGGCCAAGAGTTCTCTTGTGTCCTGGTCGGACTCGATCGGGACGAATCCGGAGACAAACCCGTCAATCTCCCGGCACCAGGTCTCCAGGATCTTCACCGCGTTCTTCATGCTCTCTGTTGATCCATGAGTGTAGTTCGCCGTCATGTCTCCGCGTTTGTGACCGAGGATTGAGGAGACCGTTGAGTAGGGAACTCCGTTCAATTCCATCACCGTCGCCGCGGTATGGCGGAGATCGTAAAACACCCACCCTCCCGAAACATCACGCCCAAATGTTATCTTGGCCTTCTCGCTGATCTTAGGCAGCCACTTCGAGAATTGATAGTAAGACAGCGAGAAAAACCGAACCCTGTCACTCTGCCTGCTTTTCAAAATCTCGAAGGCCAGGTCGGAGAGGGGAACAACTCTCTTAGTCTTTGTTTTGGTCGCCGTGATCTCCACCGATCGCGTCTCCCAATTTACGGCGTCCTGTCTGAGCTTGAGCAGCTCCCCCTCGCGGGCGGCCGTCAAGAGCATGAGCCTGAAGAGATCGTAGACCTCGTTTTTCACTCTCTTGGACTTCCAGCGCTCGAACTTTTCCCGATCGCCTTTGAGAGCAGAAAGGAGCAGCCCGATCTCTTTTCTGCGGAGAACTCGAGATCTGCCGGCAGATTGTTTGAGCCGCTTGGTCCGCGGCGGGGTCCACTCCTCCAGCTCGGGGAAGTACTCGCCGGCCGCGTTCAGTGTCGCCATGATCGTCGCCATGTAAGTGTTGATCGTCCGGGCCTGGAGACCGTTCTGCTCGCAGTGGGTGACGAACTTTTTCAGATCGGCTTTGGTGAGGTCCTTCAGGCTGATCTTTCCGGAAACGACCTGGAGAAAGCGTTTCAGAGTTGGAGTCACCTGGGGTTTGCCTTTGTACTGGGGATCTGCGCATCGAGCGTCAATTAATTCCTGGAGGGTGACTCCGGGCTCTTCGATTGGAAGACCGTATTGAATTGCCCTTGCCCGCAACCTGATCGCGGCAACAGCCTGCTCCGCTTCTGTTTTGGTCGGGAATTCACCCCGGCGGATTCGCAGACCAGCGATGGTGACATCGAACCTCCAGAGTTTCTTCCCACCGTGACGAGGCGATTTGTACTGAACAAACTTCATGAGCGCTCCTTATCCGACTCTATAGGCCTGTTGAGTGAAAGTGCGAGATAGATACCGGTTGTTTATCGCGTTTTCGATCTTGTCCAATAGCTCCTCGCATTCACCAAAACTCTTCTTCTCAATCCTGCAGCAAATCGAGATAGTCGGAGAGGAGATCAATAGTTGATTGTGACGAGTCAGGAAATAAATCAGAGTGAGAACCCCACCAATACCAATCGGTATCACCGCAAGGATTGCAAATTTCGGAACTATCGCAGCACCTAAAAGACCAATGATGATGAGTAGAAGCCCGATGATTAGGGTCGCTGGTTGAGATACAGAGCATAGTCTTGATGATGTGACGTGCTCAAGCATGATACTGATAATTCGTTTTTCCCCTCCTGTCTCTTCAGGGTTTGGATTGAATCTAATCCTGTAGTTGGTAAGTGTGAGCCGATTCATTTCACAGCATATCTGTTCACCTGATAATAAGTTCACGTTGACTTTCTCTTTCCAGGGCACAGTTGTTTTTTTTTAAATCCCCCAGGTTTCGTAGATATCTCTACGAAACCTGATGATCTTTTGCGAATAGCCGAACTCCTCTCGGATTTCAGTATCTGTTTTCAAATCGATAACGGGGTAGGGAATGAGTGAGCAGGAGGCAACGATGTTGGCTTCACAATCCATTTTGGTCTCGAAGCCCCAATTGAATTGCTGGCCGGGATGATGGAGCCAATGATGACCGAGTTCGTGAAATCCTACGTATAATTTTTCAGTCCCGGACAATCTACTGTTCAATAAGATCACCGGGACCCGGTGATAGACGGTGTAAAGCGCAACGGGACTCATGGCCAGCTCGAAAACTTCCACTCGATCCATCGCGCAAAATATTTCGAAATCTCGAAAAGTGAAGACACGCCAATTCCAATCAGGCGGGAGAAGCCTGCGCCATTTCATTTGTACCTCTACCGGAGAGCCCAGAGGGGCAAAGTCTGAGCAGGGGTTTGTCTTTGGCTTATCGGCGAAGGGGGCTGTAAAGGGTATTCAGACTACTTGTCGAGTCTTTTCTTGATCTCGTTATCGATCAGCTCCAATAAGATTCTGATCTCATCTCGATCTTTTTTAGTCAATTTCGGATAATCAAAGTAGATCGCTTTAAGGGTGGCGTCTTCAACATCGTCTTCTTTGAAAACTCTCCCTTGAGCGATAGCCGTGACCTCTTCAATGGATCTATTGAGACCTGCGGCAAGAGCTATTAATTTATCACTGGAAAGATTTTGGGCCGCCCCGCTAACTATTTTGCTGATATAGCTTTGGGCGATCTTATGACCTTTTTTGGCAGCGCGGTCTGAAACCTGCCGGAAGGAGAGGTTTTCTTCGCGGCAAACCCGCAGTATGTAATCAGATAGCTCTTCTTTATTCTTAGCCACACAGTCAATGATTACTATATTCATCGATCACTATACTCACTATTTTCACTAAAAAAGTGATTGCCGTGAAATACACTACGTGCTATAAGACTCCTGCGTGATCACTCTAGTGATCGCTATGAATCTTTTATTCACTATTCACGAAGGAGAGTTATGAAACAGAGTAAGAAAGGGAAAGCCACTCAAAAGGTGTTTATCAGTTTCTCTCTCGAAGGCGAACCCGCGGAGAAATTTCTGACCGTCCGTGAAGCAAAACACCTCAAGATAAACGCCGAACTCGCCAGAAGCCTGCTCATGCCTGCCCTGGATCAGGAATTGAAAAACATTAAATCGGCTACCAATCAGAAAGCAGCGTAGATCACGATAAATACAGGCTTTTTCGGTTCAAGTCAACGTGAACAAAAATAGAGAAGACAAACTAATCCCAGTGGGCACCGTAGCGGAGATGATCGGTCTTTCGCCTGACACTATCTATAAAGGCAAAGGCGGGACTCAGTCACTCCACCGGGTCAAACTCGGAAGATCGGTCAGGTGGTCTCTGATTGAAGTAGTTGACTGGATCGAGAGAAAGAAGGCCGAAGCAACTGCACCGCCGCAACAGCCGGTAAAACTCAGACTCATCAGCACCCCGGCGCTGAATCGAAAAGTCATTTCACGAATCGTCAATTCGAAGAAGAAGTAGAGGAGGGTATCGGAATGCTCCCCACCGAAGTAGGGATTCTATGCTGTTCACTCAGCATGATTGCGATCGCCATCAACCTGGTCGACCTGATCGGCCAGTTACAAAAGAAGGGCTCCGGTGAGCCCTCAATGACATTCAGAAAAATTTCCAACCGGAAGTCTACACAGATCAGAAAGGAGGATCAATTGCAGAATCGGCAAATCGCCCATTCCTACCAGACCGCCGAGAATCTGATTCTGGCTTTCAAGGCACTCCATAGAGCCGGCGTTGCTCCGGAGAAGAGCAGGGCAAAGCTCCCGGCCGGCGTCAGTTCGGTCCAGCAGCTCACCGACGACCAGGCCAGGACGTATCTGAGAGACCTGCGGAATTTGTACATGGAGGCGATCCGGAGCAAGAGAATGCAGGTCGCCTGAATCAAGCAACCATAAAAGAAGGGCTCAAGCGAGCCCCTGAATCTTTCACGAAAGTTCTTACTAAAACAGACAGATTGTATCTACATGAAAGGAATTGAATCAATGGATAAACAGAAAGAAGAAAAACGAAACTCCGAACTGAAACCGGTGCTGGTTCGGACCTTCAGCGCGGGAGTTCACTTTGGATACCTCGTCTCTCACCAGGACAAACAGGTCGTTCTCACCAACACGCGGCGCATCTGGCGATGGGTTGGAGCCAACACTCTGAACGAGATCGCGAGCAAAGGGCTCGACATCAACCAGAGCAGGGTCTCCGAGCCGGCCGCCGAGATCGTCCTCACCGAAGCGATCGAGATTCTCACGGTCAGCCCTGAAGCCGAAAAGATTCTCCTGGAGGCCAAATGGGCTCAGTAATTGATTACGGCGACGGCGACGGCGACGGCTCCGGCTACGGCGACGGCTCCGGCTCCGGCTCCGGCTACGGCTCCGGCTACGGCGACGGCTCCGGCGACGGCTCCGGCTCCGGCTACGGCGACGGCTCCGGCTCCGGCTCCGGCTACGGCTCCGGCGACGGCTACGGCTCCGGCTACGGCTCCGGCTCCGGCTACGGCGACGGCTCCTAAGAGAAGACTTTCGCCGAAATCGACGCAGCGAGCTGCGCCCGATTTCGGCTCATCTAGACCGTGAGGAGGAATGATGCAGTGTGCTTATTCGAAATGCGGTCAGAAATTCACACCCGCAAAGTCATGGCAAAAATTCTGTGGTGATGACTGCCGCAGGCAGAACTGGCAAGAAGAGCAGGGCGGAGAGTTGAAGCTCCGGGTGATCGAACTCACTCAGATCATCCGTCACATTGTTTCGTGCCGGTTCCAATCCGCTGAGTGTCGATCTCCGCTCCATGCGAAGGCTGTGGAGATGTGCTCTGGTCAAACAACAGACAAGGAGGTGAGGGCAGCCGTTCGATAAAACCGAGGGCTTTCGAGACTGGAACTCCCGAAAGCCCCATCTCTCAGGTCTCGTTGGTTGTGCATTGCTATTACTTTTTCATTGATTCCGAGACCTTAGCACAGACCTCGAAAAACGCAAGAACCTTTTTAATACCTAAGTCAACATTACTCATTCAGCAGAGAAGGACAGGTCATGGAATGTCATCTAAGAAATCATCTGGATTTATACCGTTGTCTACGGTTCCTCAATTTCCATTCGAGGCGATATGGAAAGACGAGTACAGCCAAAAGCCAGTCATCATTGTGGGCGCCGCTCGGAAGTACAAAGGGAAACAATATTTCAAAATCAAAGGATCGGAGAAGATTGCTCCCATCGATCAACTCTTCACTGAAGAACACGACCAGGTTACTGACATTCAGGATCGATCGAAAATTGAAAGTATCCGGATGTCCGACGTCGCTCCGGAAAAAGTGCGGTGGCTCTGGGAGGGGAGGATCCCGATCGGGATGGTCAGCCTGTTGGAGGGAATGGAGGGAATTGGGAAATCAACCCTGCTGTGTGCAATCGCGGCGGCCATCACCTGCGGGAAAGGCCTCCCAGATATGAATCTGTCGGAGCCGGCCAATGTTTTATGGCTCTCGGCCGAGGACAGTCTCTCCTACGCCCTCAAGCCGCGGTTGCTGGCGGCCGGCGCTGACTGCGATCGAGTCTACGCGATCGGAGAGACTTTCAGCTTTAATCAAGGCGGGGTGCTGTTGGTCAGCGAGCAGATCGCGAAGGTGCAACCGATTCTGGTCGTGATCGATCCGATCTTTGCTTATCTCGCTGGTGATGCGAACAAGGGTCAGGACGTGCGGGGAATCACTAACCGTTTTAAGGATATTGCTGAGCAGTTCGGGTGCGGGATTCTCATGGTACGTCACATCAACAAAACCAAGGGGCATGGTGATGACAGGGCAGCCGGCTCCGGATCGATCGAGTGGAGAGCGGCCGTCCGCTCCGTACTCCTCGCCGGCTTTGATCCGGATGACAGGCTGAAGCGGGCAGTGACCCAGACCAAAAACAATTTTGGTCCAAACACGGAGCCGATCGGTTACAAGATCGAGACTGATCACCAGTCTCCATCCGGAGCCCGGTTCAGTTGGACCGGGGTATCTGATCTGACGGCTCAACGGATCCTCTCCAGTCCGGAACTCGATGATGACTACAAAGTAGAAAAGAAAAATGCCAGGGACCAGGCTAAAGATTTCCTTAAGGAGATTCTCGAAAAGGGGAAAGTTCCGGTTGAGAGTATTGAGGCTGAAGCCGGTAAAGCTCGTATCGCACGTAATACATTGTACCGGGCCAAAGCTTCATTAGGAATTAAAGCCATCCATACCGGGAACGGTAGTAAGACGGTCTGGTATTGGGAATTTCCATCCCAAAACGGTCAGATTAGTCAAATCGGGCTCGATTTTAATCTCGTGGAACAAGATCCTGACATGACCAACTCGGATCTAGTTGGTCATGTCAGGAACCCACAGAATTTAAAACTGCTTAACCCCGATTTTCCTCCTGACATGACCAATGGTCATGTCAGCCTGGGAGATGATCCCCGTGTGAGATACCCACTTGGTCATGTCAGACCAGAAATCGTACCTATCCACCAAGAAACGGAATCGGTTCCTGACATGACCAACTCAAATCAAGTTGGTCATGTCAGGAATTCGTTCCACGAGATTAAAAAATCGAAAATTAATAAGACTCATTGCCGTGAATGCGGGGCGAAATTAGAGCCGGATGGGACCTGTGATCTGTGCTCTAAGGGGGTCGCTTTGTAGTGTCTCAGGTGAAACAGATGATCGTTCAGAGGTCCGAAAAACAGATACGGTTCAAGTTCGAACCCAAGGATTGGCAGATTAGAGACCGGCAAGCCTGCCAGGATTTCATCTCCCGGATCCAGCCGTTCGTCTGTGCACCCTGGGACCCGAAGACCAAGTTCTGGACCATCGATCGGAGAGGGGAAGGCCTCTTCGAACAACTGAGAGACGAACTCTTCAGAGACAAAAATCAATCAGGTCTATTTTGAAAGGAGACTAACCATGAAACATATCAGGCCGATCTCTCGGCTGGACCATACCAAAGAGTCTGCGAAAGCACTTCTTCTCGAAACCCTCAAAGCCGGCAGGGTCCCAGTTGAGAATATCCGAGTGGAAGCAGCCCAAGCAGGAGTTTCGGCCAGTGCGCTTCACCGGGCTAAAGCGGCCCTCGGAATTAAATCAATTCGTGCCGGTCAGGGTGCAGAGACGGTTTGGTATTGGGAATTATCTGAACAAAAAGGAGACCAATCATGATTCCGAACAATCTGAGACCGATCGTGGACGTGGAGATCGACCAACCCAAATCACTCTGGAATGGAAGAATCCCCCTGGGGAGCCTGACCTTGCTGGAAGGATATGAGGGCTCAGGGAAGGCCACGCTCATGGCCCATCTCGCCGCGGCAATCACCGCCGGCCGGGACATCCCGGAGATGAAGATGGACGGCATCGCCAATGTCTTCTGGTTGTCCGGCGAAGACCACCTCTCTTTGGTCAAGCGCCGACTGATCTCGGCCGGCGCCGACCTGAATCGGGTTTTCGTAACCGACCGGAGTTTTAGCTTCTGTCAGCATGAAGTCATGTGGCTCACCAAGCAGGTAGAGAACGTGAATCCCCTGCTGATAGTCATCGATCCGATCTTTGCTTATCTGGCCGGAGACGCTAACAACCACGAAGAGGTTCGATTCCTGACGAGATCCCTCGGCAATATAGCCTCCCAATTCAATTGCGCGATCGTGATGATCCGACACATGAGACAACCTCGATGGTCTCGGAGAGTCTCATCCGAATTTAACGCCTCGGCCCGGAGCGTGCTCCATGCCGCCTACATGGACGAAGAGGAAGCGCCTGATGATGGGGAGAGGCTCGCCGTGGTTCAGACCAAAAACAACTTTGGACCGAATGCCGACCGGCTCCAATACCGAATCGAGCCTAATCCCGACTCTCCCGGAGAAGGCAAGGTGCTCTGGAAGGAGATCAGGTATGTCCAAGTCTGATCCAGGATCAAGGAGAAGCCTATGGAGACACAACAGGTCAAACTGAAATACTACACGTTTGATGGTGAGTTCGTGCTTGAAGGCGTTCACCAGACTGAATTGATCGAACTCGCCGACATCACCAACGAGCTTTCCAAGATGCGTGAGAGAGCCGAGCTTCCAGGAACTCGATTATCTCTAGTCAACATACTGTTTGAGACTGCGGCCGGGCAGAGCGGCCTGGTCTTGCTCGAAGAGTACAGAGGCAGCTTTAAGAAGAAAAGGGAAAGGGCATGAAAAACTTAGCAAGGATCAGTGAGACATCGGAGCGATACCAGGAATGGATGAAGGTCTTTGGCACCGATCAAGTTCCCATCGTCAACATTCTGGCTCCCAGGGTGGCCAACGTTTTAGGCGAGGCTCGACAGGTTTATATGCTTGATCTTGCCAAACTCTCTGAAGATCAATTGATCCGGCTGAAGGACCATCTCTCTCGTAAGTTCTCGATCCCGATGGAAGAAGTGGAGCGAGATCTTCCGGAGATTGGTGTTCCGATCCTCGCGGAAGATGTGAGCATCAGCACTGATGAACTGTTCTTTCTTTGAGTAGAACGTAAAACCGAGAGAACCGAAAACGAAGAAAGGAGAGGAATAATTATGAAGCTCAGCACAGCGATCAGGGAAGGGGCCAAGAAGAGGCCTCAGTGTCATGGGGTTCTATATCTTCACTCCAGTGATCAGACCAACACATCAGGAGTGGTGGAGTCTTGTGCGATCGGGGCAGGCCTGGAAGGTGCTGGTGTGATCAATCCCGAATCACTCAATTATCCGTGTAGACCGAAATATAGGCTTTATGAACATTTCGAAGGCGAGTTTATCGAGGCCCTCGTCAGTTGTCCGCATAGCCCTGGTTGTCCAATCAGAGGGCAAATCAGGTCA
>Ga0081539_10005262_pt1 | contig 13347 bp, 12 predicted proteins | sample TabmetS4T2R2_FD_71023 | JGI IMG/M metagenome (GOLD analysis project Ga0081539, IMG submission 71023) | Tabebuia heterophylla rhizosphere microbial communities from the University of Puerto Rico - S4T2R2 | ecosystem: Host-associated > Plants > Roots > Rhizosphere ...
GCCGTCATGACGGCGCGCGCCTTCTCGCGGCTCTTGGCGATGTCGGGATCGTAGCCGGGCAGCGCGCGCAGCATCTCGTCCGGCAGCCCCCAGCGGCCTTCGGGCAGCGGTTGCATGGCGCCGCCGACGGCGCCCTTGCCCTGGGTCAGGATGTCGACGAAGGCCTTGCGGTCGAGCGCCAGGGCGACCGCGCGCCGGACCTCGAGGTCGTCGAACGGCGGCACGGGGTTCATCAGGATGTTGGCCGCGACGTTCATCGGGGCGACGTCGCAGATCGCCGAGGGCATCTGCTTCTTGACGTCGTCGACCAGCGGCACCGTGATCTCGAACGGGAAGGTCACGTCGAAGTTGCCGGAGACGAACGCCAGCAGCGCCGTCGAGCGGTTGGGGATGATCGTGTACTCGATGCCGTCGAGATAGGGCTTCCCCTTCTTCCAGTAGTTGGGGTTGCGCGCCACCTTGATGCCCTGGTTGGACTTGTATTCGACGAAGTTGAACGGCCCGGTGCCCACCGGTGCCTGGCGCATCCTGTTGGGCGAGACATGGCAGGGATAGATCGGCGTGAAGCCGGAGGCGAGCAGGCCGAGCAGAGCCGGTTGCGGCGCCTTGAGGTCCAAGACGACCTCGGTGTCGCTCTTGGCGGTCACGCTCGCGACATTGGCGTACCAGCCTTTGCGAAAATTGACCTTGAAGTTTTCCGGTGCCGTGCCGGCCAGCAGGTCGAAGGTGCATTTCACGTCGGCCGCCGTGAACGGCTTGCCATCGTGCCATGTCACCCCGGAGCGCAGAGCGAAGGTCAGCCGCTTGCCGTCCTCGCTCCATGTCCAGCGTTCGGCGAGGTCGGGCACGATGCCGTCGAGACTGTTCTGCCGCTGACGCGGATCGAAGACGACCAGGTTGTTGAACACGCCCATCATCGGCATGACCACGGAGATCGTGCCTTCCTCGTGGATCGACATGCTGGCCGGGCTGTCGCGATGGGTGATGCGAAGGATGCCGCCCTGCTTCTGCGCCCAGGCGGAGGGCGATGACAGTACGCCCGTAAGGACCACTCCAAGCAACGCTATGGACGCGACAACGCCGCGCAAAATGGACTTGCCCATCGACTTCACTCTCCGACGCTTCCTGTGGGCGCCGGTTCTTTCGCCGTGCGCTCCTTCGCTCGACGATAGCGAAAACGATGAAGAGGGTCACGCCGTGACGGTTGCAGCCCACGCATCGATGCAGCGCGAAGATAATGGGTCCGTCGCTCGCGACGACGGCTACCGACCAACCAGCGTTTGGCGAAAGCCCTGGCGGAAGCTCGACCAGAAGCCCGGCATGGCGGACTCGGCGCGGCTGGCGGCGGCCATCTTGCGATAGATGTCGCGCAGCGAACGGTTGGACATCCGCGGCCGCAGCTCTGTGCCGCTGCTCCCCGGCTCCAGCACGAGGACGCGCGTATGGAACTGCTCCAGGCCGGGGCGATGGCCGATGCTCACGACCGCCGTGTTGGGCAAGTCTTCGGCAAGCAGCCGCATGATGTTGGCCTGCCCGGGCTCGTCGAGCGCCGACGTCGCCTCGTCCATGAACACCCAGTCGGGCTTATGGATCAGCACGCGGGCGAAGGCCACGCGCTGCTGCTCGCCGCCCGAGAGGATGTGGTCCCAGCGCTCCACTTCGTCTAGGCGGCCGCGCAGATGGTCGAGGCCGACCTTGTGCAGCGCCTCGCGCAGGGTCTCGTCGACGATGCCGCTCGGCGCCTCAGGATAGAGCATGACGTCGCGCAAGGTGCCGAGCGGGAAATAGGGTTTCTGCGGCATGAAGACGATGCTGGCACCGGGCAGCTCGACGGCGCCCCTGCCCCAGGGCCAGACGCCGGCGATGGCGCGCATGATGGTGCTCTTGCCGCTGCCGGATTGCCCGCGGATCAGCACGCGCTCACCCGGCGCGATCTCGACCTGGGCCTCGGCCACCAGGGTCTCGCCGTCGGGGCGCGAGAGTCCGACATCGCGCAGGATCAACCGGTCCGACTGGCCGGCACTGACCTCGATGCGTTCGCCCGCGCTGTCGACGGCGTCCTCGAGATCGTTCAGCGCCACGTGCATCTGTACGACTCGATCGGCCGAAGCGCGCCAGTCGGCGAAGCGCGGGAAGTTGTCGATCAGCCACGACAGCGCCCACTGCACACTCGAGAAGGCTTGCGCCGTCTGCATCAGGCCGCCCAGCTGCAGGTCGCCCGACAGGTAGCGCGGCAACGCCACGACCAGGGGCACGACAGGCGCGAGATAGGCAAGCGCGCTGGTGAGCATCTGCAGGCTCCCCTGGCCGCGCGTCTGGGCGTGCCAGGCGCCGTGCAGCTCGCCCATGGTCGCCTGCAGGCGCAGACGTTCGTCGGCCTCGCCGCGCATGAGCGCGATGCCCTCGGCGTTCTCGCGGGCGCGGATCAGGACGGAGCGCACGTCGGCTTCGCGCGCCTGGCGGACGTTGCCGGCTTCGATCAGGCCGCGGCCGAGCGCATAGGTCAGGATCGAGCCGAACAGCGCGTAGAGCACGGCCGCCCACACCATGTAGCCCGGTACCGAGAGCTCGAACGAGCCGATCTTGACCGGCAGCGTGCCCGACAGCGACCACAACACGCCCAAGAACACCACGAGCTGCAGGACGCACTGCAGGATGCTCTGCGCGAACTCGACGGCGAGTTCGGTGGAGATGCGAGCATCCTCGGCGATGCGGCCATCGGGATTGTCGCATTCCTCGGCGAGCAGGCCGAGCTGGTACTGCCGGCCATCCTTCAACCAGCGCCGGCAGGTCGCGTGAGTGAGCCAGGTGCGCCAGCCGATCTGCAGCCGGCGGCGGATGTGCAGATGGATGGCGACCGACACGCCGGCGGAAACGACGATCGCTGCCAGGATGTAGAGCTGGTCGACGAGCTGCGATGTGTCGCGCTTCTCCAGCGCATTGAAGAAGTCGCGGTTCCAGAGGTTGAGCCAGAGCGCGATGCCGACATTGATCGCGCCGAACAGCAGCATGCCGGCGGTGAGCGCCCAAGCGACGCCGCGCGAGCCACGCGCGATCCAGTAGCCGCAGGCGATGGCGGCGAAGGCACGCAGCGGGCTATGCGGCTTTTCCAATCAGCCGCGGAAGCCCGGATCGGTCCGGTCGAGCTTCCGCAATGGGCGACTGCGGGCCACGAGATCGACGCACGCACGCCCCTGCTGCGGCGATACGTTGGCAAGAAAGTCGGCGACCTTTGACGGCTTCAGCGCACACACGTTAGGGAAACGCTCGGACGGACACGGCGGTTGCGGAGGGCGGCGTGGCCGGGCCGTGAGTCAGGGCGGATCGCGGACCTCCCGGTCCGCCCTCATGAACCTGAGCGGACCAGGAGGTCCGCGATACGAAAGGCTATTTCCGCTTCGTCTCGCGCGCCCGCCCGTCGGCCGGCAGCGGATAGGCGGTCGTCGACTTGATGCGCTCCATGGAGAAGCGCGAGGTCACGTTCTTGAGCGGCATGGTGTCGATCAGCTTCTTGTAGAAGGCGTCATAGGCCTGCATGTCGGGCACGGCCACCCGCAGCATGTAGTCGATGTCGCCCGCCATGCGATGGAACTCCATGACCTCGGGCATCGCCGTCACGATCTGAGCGAACTTGGCGAGCCAGGTCGACGAATGATCGCCGGTCTCGATGGACACGAACACGCTCAGTCCCATGCCGATCGATTCGGGACTGATCAGAGCCACGCGCCGCAGGATCACGCCGGTCTTCTCGAGGCGCTGGATGCGCTTCCAGCAGGGACTTTGCGAGAGTCCGACGCGATGGGCGATCTGGGCGAGGGAGAGGCTGGCATCCTCCTGCAGGAGGGCCACGATTTTGCGGTCGATTGCATCCATGGGTTGCCAGCGGTGCCGATCAGGCCGGGAGCTGTCAATAGAAGGCTGGTTCACGGCCCTCAATCGGCTAGGGAAATTCATATCGCCACCGGCTTGTTCCAGAGCAGGTTTTTCACGGACGGACGGCCGGCACCTCGATCGGCATGCCGCGCGCGCGATCCATCAGGAAAAGTTCGAGTGCGATGTAGTCGGGCGCAGCGTAGCCCGGGGCCTCGGCGCGGATGCCGACAAGGCAATTTCGTAGCCGCCGCTTCAGCGAGCCGAGCGTCTGCCATTCCAGCCGATAGACCGGATAGCCGGTGGGATGAGCCTGCGGAATGGTCGCGCCGGCGAGCTTGTTGCCGGCGTTGTCGTCGTGGCAGATGGCGCAGCTCAAGTTGAGCTGACCCTGGCGCAGGCGATAGAGCGTCTCGCCCCGGGCGCGGAACGGCACGAGGCGCGCATCGTCGGTTGGCGCGATCGGCACGCCGCGCGACTGGTAGGCGACCCAGGCTTCCAGCGACAGAAGATCCTGGCTCTCCGGCGCCAGCGGCTCGGCCCGCTGGTGGTCGGTGCGGCAGAGGTTGATGCGACCTTCGAGGTCGATGGGCTTGTCGGCGCCTTTGGGAATTGCCGGATAGCGGGCGGCGACGCCCTTCATGCCGGCAATGGCGTGGCAGTCGGCGCAGGACTTGCCGCCCGAGCCGGCGGGCTTGTCCCACAGCTGGCGGCCAAGCTGGACGAACAGCAGGCCCGGGTTGCCGCCGTCGTCGTCCTGCATCTTCTGCAGCGCTTCCCCCATGTCCTGGTAGCCCGATCGGCGCCTGTCGGCTGCGGTTTGCGCGAGCACCCAGCTCGTTGCGAAAGCAACGAGCAACAAGGCCAATCCCAGCCGGCGAGTCATCCCACGGTGATCGCCACCTGTTCCTTGACGTCGAAGCCTTCGTCGCCGGTCCAGTGGAACTCGATGGTGCCGCTCTGGCGGGCGACCGCGAAGAACGAGACGAACGGATTGGCGGCGATCGCGGGCGAGAAGGCCATGGCGAAAATCTCCTGCCCGTTCCAGGTGGCGGCGAAGCGCTGGATGATGTTGCGCGGGATGATGCGGCCGTTGGTGCCGGACCGGAAGCCGGTTTCCATCGGGTGCATGATCAGCGCCTTGAGCTCGATCATCTCGCCGGGCTTGGCCGTCTTGGGGACGTTGACCATCACGTTGCTCATGTCAGGTCCTCGACGCACGCCGCAAGCGTGACGATCACCTCGGCGGAGCCACTCACGAACGCGCCGCTGCTGAGCTCGGCGATCGCCACGACCCTCTGCGAATCGTTGAGCTTGATGCGGGTGGCGATCTCGGCCTTGCCGTTCGGCGGCCCCAACCTGGCATCGAACACGTGCGGCTGCGGGTTCTTCTCGTTGAAGACGTGGATCGCCTTGACATGGTCCTGCTCGCTCATCGGGCTCTCGACCGACACGGTGAGCGGCACGGCGTTGCCGTTCTCGACGAGCGGCGGAATATCGAGCTTCACCTTGGCTTCGCGGACGGCGGCATCGCCGGTCACTTCCTTGATCGCGGCCGCCATGGCGTCGGGCGTGGCGTGCGCGGCGGCGAGAGGCACGACAGTGATGGCGAGCGCGCCGGCGAATACGGCGCGGCGCGGCAATGCTGTCATCCCGAGCGCAGCGAGGGATCCTTCCTGTGGCCGTAAGGATCCCTCGGCCTGCGGCCTCGGGATGACACGTTTCGTCTCTCTCTGCCTCATGCTCAGTCCTTCAACGTCATCAGATACGCCACGACGTCCTCGACCTGCTGCGCCGTCAGGATGGTCTTGCCGACGAACGGCCTCGCCACACTACGCAAGCCGTCGGTGCGGAAGTAGGGCGGCATGATGGTGTCGGGATTGGCCCGTGCGGCGTCGACGATGCGCAAGCGCAGCTGGCTCTCGTTCCAGCGCACGCCGGCACCGGCAAGGCTCGGCGCCAGGGTGCCTTGGAAGCGCTCCTCGGGAATGGGGCCGCTGTGGCAGAGCAGGCAAAGCCCGACGCTGCGGTTGGCAACGATGGCGCGGCCGCGCGCGGCGTCGCCGCGCTCCGCAGCAAGGGGTTCGGGGATGCCGTCATGCACCACGACATAAGGAGCCGGCTGCGCCCGGGTTGCTGTCGACGCCGAAAGAAGCAGCATCGCGACCAGGCCGCCGGCGCGCATCGGTCAGCCGAATACTTCAGCCGTGATGGTCTTGAACCAGCTCTCAGCGTAGAGCGCTTCCTGGCCGCGAAAGCCGCCCACCACCTCGAGCGGGCTCGTGCCGCCGGCACCGGGGATGTCGGCGAGCTGGCCCTTGTCGGGACGATAGACGCCGGCGATCGAGATGCCGTAGTCGGGCGCCACGAGGCTGTAGCAGGTGTTGATGAGGATCGGCTCCTGCGGCTTGCGGCCGGCCAGCAACTCGACGAGTGCGGCCGCGCAGACCTTGGCTTGGGCGTTGGCGGCAAACGCCGACTTGGGCATGCCGCCCATGATGGCTGCGTCGCCCAGCACATGGATCCCCGGCTGCAGGGTCGATTCGAAGGCGACCGGCTCGACCGGGCACCAGCCGCTGCGATCGGCGACACCAGCCTGCTGGGCGATGGCGCCGGCCTTCTGCGACGGGATGACGTTGGCGACGGCGGCCTTGTGCTTGGCGAAGTCGGTGGTGAAGGTGAGCGTCGCCGGATCGACGGACGTCACCTTGCCGCCCTGGCTCAGCGATACCCAGTCGATGAGGCCGGGATAGAGCTGCGCCCAGGCATTCTGGAACAGCTTCTGCTTGGAGAAGGCGTCCTTGGAATCGAGGATCAGGAGCTTCGACTTCGGCTTCCAGATCTTCAGCCAATAGGCGATCAGGCTCGCCCGCTCATAGGGACCGGGCGGGCAGCGAAAAGGATTGGCCGGCGCAGACATCACCACCAGCCCGCCGTCGTCCATCGCCTGCAGCTGCTGGCGCAGCAGCACGGTCTGCGGGCCGGCCTTCCAGGCGTGCGGCATCCTCTCGGCGGCCGCCTCGTCATAGCCGGGCAGCGCATCCCAGCGAATATCGATGCCGGGCGCCATCACCAGCCGGTCGTAGGGGAGCTTGTTGCCGTCGGCCAAGGTGACGGTCTTGGCGCTTGAATCCACCGCCGTTGCCGAGGTCTGCGCCAGCGTCACCCCGGCGCGCGTCACGCCATCATAGCCGAACTGCTGCTGCGAGATCTGGCGAATGTCGGCCAGCATCCCATTGCTGAACGGGCAGGCGGTGAACGTGCGGTTGGCCTCGACCAGGGTGACCGCGAGCCTGGGCTCGAGCCTCTTCAGCGTGCGCGCAGCGGTGGCGCCGGCGAAGCCGCCGCCGACCACGACGACGCGGCCGGCTCCCTGCGCCGAGGCCACCGCCGGTGCCAGCGCGGCAGCCGCCGCACCAAGCTTCAGAAAGGTCCGCCGCGTGGCCATCCACCTACTCCGGCTGTTTCGCGAACCACGCCGCAAGGGCGTCGATCTGCTGATCATCGAAGCCCTTGGAGATGCGGCCCATGACGCTCGACGGCCAGGCACCGCTGCGATACTCGCGCATCGCCTTGGCGGTGTCGTTCGCGTTGCGACCGGCGATGTGCGGGATCACCGAGTCGGCGACCTTGCGTGGGGCATGGCAGCCCGTGCACGAGCTGGCGCTGGGTGGCTCGGCCAGCGACTGGGCGGCCGCTGACCCTGCCAAACCCCACTCTGCCGGACTGGCCAGTATCAACGCGCAGACCAGTCCCGGCAGCCGGACACGACGCATCAGGCGCCTTTCTTCAGCTCGTGATGCATGAGCGGCAGGTCGCGGATGCGCTTGCCGGTGGCCTTGGCGATCGCGTTCATCACGGCCGGCGTCGCGACCGCGATGGTGGGCTCGCCGACGCCGCCCCAGAAGTCGCCGGTCGGCACCAGCACCGTCTCGACCTGGGGCATCTCGTCGATGCGCATCAGGTTGTAGCTGTCGAAGTTCGTCTGCTCGACTGCCCCGTCCTTGACGGTGATTTCGCCGTACAGCGCTGCCGACAGGCCGAAGGCGAACGAGCCCGCGACCTGCCGCTCGATCTGGGCGGGATTGACGACATGGCCGGGGTTGGTCGCGGCGGTGATCTTGTGGATCTTGAGCACGCCGTCAGGACTCACCGACACCTCGGCGACGCCCGCGACATAGCTGCCATAGCCCATCACCTGGGCGATGCCATGAAAGTGGCCGTCGGCCAGCGGCTTGCCGTAGCCCGCCTTGTCGCACGCCGCCTTGAGCACGGCGGCCCATTTGGGCTTCAGCATCTTCAGCCGGAAGGCGAGCGGGTCCTGGCCAGCCGCCTCGGCCAGCTCGTCCATGAAGCATTCCATGTAGAACGCGTTCTGGTTGGTGTTGACGCCGCGCCAGAAGCCCGGCGTGACGTGCGGGTTGCGCATGGCGTGGTCGGCCAACAGGTTGGGCACGTTGTAACCGTAGGCGGACTCCACGCCGGACGGCATGACGCCCTGGAAGACCACCGGGTCCATGCCGTTCTGCAAGTTCTGCGGCAGCAGTGTGGCGAGGATCGACTGACCCGAGATGCGCATATGCAGGCCGACAAGATTGCCCTGCGCGTCGAGCCCGCCCGTGAGCTTGCACATTGTCGTCGGATGATAGGAGCAGTGCGTCATGTCCTCTTCGCGCGACCACAGCATCTTGATCGGCGTACCAGGCATCTCCTTGGCGATCAGCACGGCCTGGCGCACGTAGTCGGCCCGGCCGCGCCGGCCGAAGCCGCCGCCCAGCAGCATCTTGTGCACGTCGCACTTGGCCGGCGGCAGGCCGGACGCCTCGGCCGCAGAAGCCAGCGCCGCCTCGCCGTTCTGCGTACCGCACCACACCTCGCACTTGTCGGGCGTGTAGAGCGCGGTGGCGTTCATCGGCTCCATGGTGGTGTGGTGCTGGTAGGGATAGCTGTAGGTCGCCTCGACCTTCTTGGCGGCACCGTCGATCGCCGCCTTGGCATCGCCCGCCTTGTTGCCGACGAACGCTTCGCCGGCGCTCAGGCCTTCCTTGAGCATCGCCGTGATGGTCTCCTGCTGGACCTCGCCCAGCTTGCCGACATCCCATTCGATCGGCAGCGCGGCGATCGCGGTGCGGGCGTTCCAGTAAGTGTCGGCGATCACCGCCACGGCGTTGCCGTCGACCGCCACCACCTTCTTGACACCGGGCATCTTCTCGACGCGCGAGGCGTCGAAGCTCTTGAGCTTGCCGCCGTGCACGGGGCAGGCGCGGACGGTGGCGTTGAGCATGCCGGGCAGCACCACGTCGATGCCATAGAGCTGCTTGCCGGTGACCTTGTCGACTGTGTCGAGCCGCTTCACCGGCTTGCCGGCGATGGTCCAGTCCTTGGGGTCCTTGAGCTTGACCTCCTTGGGCGGCTCGAGCTGGGCCGCCGCCGCGGCGACCGCGCCGTAGGTCAACGTCTTGCCCGAGCTATGGGTGATGACGCTGTCCTTGGCGGTGCATTCGCTGGCCGGCACCTTCCACTGCGCCGCCGCGGCGGCGATCAGCATCTCGCGCGCCATGGCGCCGGCCTCGCGCACGTACTGATTGCTTTCGCGGATGCCGCGGCTGCCGCCGGTGGAGAAATTCTTCCACACGCGGTTGCGCTTCAGGTTCTCGCCGGGCGACGGATATTCCCAGGTGACCTTGTTCCAGTCGCAGGCGAGCTCCTCGGCGACCAGCTGCGCCAGTCCGGTGAGCGTGCCCTGGCCCATCTCGGAGCGGGCGATGCGGATCACCACCTTGTCGTCGGGCTGGATCATCACCCAGGCGTTGATCTCCTTCACCTCGGCGGCGTTGGCCGTCTTGAAGGGAAACGAGAAGCCGAGCGAGAAACTGCCGGCAGCAGCCGTGCTGGCGACGAGGAAGCCGCGACGGTGGAGGGATGTCTGAACGGTCATGGTCGTCCTCCCTTCAGGCCTTGGCGGCGGCGCGGATCGCCTGGCGCACCTGTTGGTAGGTGCCGCAGCGACAGATGTTGGTCATCACCGAATCGATGTCGGCGTCGGATGGGTTGGGCTTGGCGGCCAGCAGCGCGGTGGCCGCCATCACCATGCCGCTCTGGCAGTAGCCGCACTGGGGCACGTCGAGCTCGACCCAGGCGGCCTGGATCTTGTTCAGCCGGCCGTCGGCGGCGAGGCCCTCGATAGTGACGACCTTCTTGTTGCCCACCGAGTTCAGCGGCACCTGGCAGGAGCGCGTTGCCACGCCGTCGACGTGGACCGTACAGGCCCCGCACTGCGCGATACCGCAGCCGTACTTGGTACCGGTGAGCCCGAGCTGTTCGCGCAACACCCACAGGAGCGGCGTGCGCGGATCGGCGTTGGTGCTCACGGATTTGCCGTTGACGTTGAGGACAGCCATCACGGTCTCCGTCGAGGAAAGGGTAGGACGCGAGCCTAGCCGACGGGCATTGGGCGAACCAGTGACCGGGCCAGCTTCACGAAGCTGTGATGGCGCCAAAGGCGGCGGCTGATCGATCCTTAGGCAGCTGCCGAACTGTCCGCCATCTGCGCGATGCGTCATTCATCAGCGCTCGTCGAAAAGCAGCAAGTCTGCATACCAGCCGATGATCCGGTCACCCTGTCGGCCGATCTCCGACCCGTCGAGCTTGCCGTCGATCAGCAGGCTGGCCAAGCCGTGCACCATGGCCCACGTCGCGATCCACGCCGCGTGTGCGGGCTTGGTCGCGGGCTTGGCGGCCGCGGCGATGTCGGCGAGCGCCTGCTGTACGGGCAGGCACGACTGCTCGGCCGCTTCGACCAGCGACGGGTAGCCCTTCCAGTCGGGCAGGCCGACGCCGAACATCAGTCGATAGAGCTGCGGGTGGGCGCACGCAAAGGCGACGTAGGCGCGGCCCAGCGCGTGCAGGCGGTGCCGCGGCGAGCGTGCCGATGAAGCCGTGCGCTGCAACGCCGTGAAGCTGCGGAAGCCCTCCTCGGCCACGGTGGCGAGCAGATGCTCCTTGCTCTCGAAATGATTGTACGGCGCGGTCTGGGAAACCCCGACCTCGCGCGCGATGGCGCGGAACGACAGCGCCTCGGCGCCGTCCTTCTCCAATAGTTGCGCCGCCGCCAACAGCAGCGCCGCCCTGAGGTCGCCGTGATGATAGCCCTGCCGGAGAGAGGCCGGCGGCCGCTTCTTGGCCTTCATCCGTTCATCCTACGACAGGCGCGCATCGCGAAGAACGATCTTCATATTGACACTGTTAACATCGAGCCGTAATGTCACCCATGTTTACGCTGTAAACATTGTTGGAGGGTGATATGCCAACACGACGCGGATTCATTGCCTCCGGCAGCGCGGCGCTGTCGGCTGCCGCAGTTGCGAGCTCGACCGGATGTTCAAGCACGACCCCGGCGGCGGCGATGCCGCCGCTTTCGCCCGAGCACGCGTTTCTCGCCAAACTCGGACAGGGGCTCAGCGAGGAGGTCGACTACACCCCCGAGATCGAGGGTACGCTGCCCGACGGGCTGCGCGGCACGCTCTATCGCAACGGGCCCGGATTGTTCGAACGCGGCGGGGTGAAGAAGTGGAATCTCCTCGATGGCGACGGCATGTTGCGCGTCACCAGTTTCTCGGCTGGGCAAGCGCGCTTCCGCACACGCTTCGTACGCACCGCCAAGTACGAGGCCGAGCAGAAGGCTGGCGCCTTCCTCTACCCGACCTGGGCGACGCCGGCAGCGGGATCGTTCACCAACATCCCCTCACGCAGCCAGGCCGGCATAACGCCGGTGGTGAAGAACGGCGTCTTGTTTGCGTTCGACGAGGTGAGCGTGCCTTATACCCTCGATCCGGCCACCCTCGCTACGACCGGCACCGCCGATCCCTGCGACGCGGCGGACGGTCCGGCAAGCTACAAGGCGCATACCAAGACCGACGGGGCGAGCGGCCGCTGGATCCTGGTCGGCGGCCGCGGTCAACGCAATCCCGACCTTCATGTCGTGGTCAACGACGAATCGGGCAAGGCCCTCGCGCACGTCGCAACTCCCAACCCGCGCAGCGGCTACACCTACTTTCACGACTTCTTCTGGACCGGCCGCGAAGTCGTCTTCCATCTGCAGCCGGCGTTCCTGTCGCCCATTCCGCTGCTGCTCGGCACGCGTACCTTCGTCGACAGTCTGAGCTGGCGTCCCGACCAGGGCGGCCTGCTGCTGATCGTCGATCCCGACGGCGGCCGACCGCCGCTTGCCCTCGAAGCGCCTTCCGTATGGATGTGGCATGCGCTCAACGCCCATCGGGTGGGCGACACGATCGTCGCTGACTTCGTCGGCTACGATGCACCCGACCATTTCCTCGGGTCGGAAGCCACGTTTCGCGCCATCATGCAGGGACGCGAGGGGGTCGCCCGCTCGGCTGGCAAATTGCGGCGCTTCACCGTGGACCTGGCGTCGCGACGCACCAGACTCGAGACGATCGCCGATGGCCACTTCGAGTTCCCCATCGTACCGTTGTCGCAAACCGGACGACGCCACCGCTACGCCTATCTCGCGTCGGGCGACCTGGCGCGCGGCTGGTATCACGATGGCATCGCCCGCATCAACGTGGAGAGCGGCGAGCGGCGCGAATTCCGTTTCGCCACCGGCCACTATGTCGGCGAGCCGGTCTTCGCCCCCGATCCGCAGGCGCGCGACGAGACGAAGGGCTGGCTGCTGTGCGAGGTGCTCGAGGGTCGCAGCGAGAAGAGTCTGCTTGCCGTATTCGATACGCAACGTGTCGAGGACGGGCCGGTCGCGCGGGTGCGCCTGAGCCATCACCTGCCGATCAGCTTCCACGGCTGGTGGCAGGCGGCATGAGCGGCCGCCGTCGCCCGCTCGTAGCGACGCTGCTGCTTGTGGCGCTGCCGTGTGCGGCGTCCCAGGCTCAGGATGCGCACAAGATCGGGCTCGTCTACGAGGTCAGCGTTGCTGGCCTCGCCGGCCTGCGTGTTGAGGTCGATGCGCGCTTCGATGGCGTCGCCTACGACGTGGAAAGCCGCGCCTACAAGGTCGGCGTGCTGCAGACGCTGACCTCGCGCTACGAGGGTCACACCCGCGCCTGGGGACGACTTGCGGATGCCTCGATTGAACCGGCTGGCGGCGCTCTATCGGTCATTACCGGCGAGCAGAAGCGGAACTGGCGAGCCTGGTATGAGGCCAATGGCGGCTTGGCGGAAGCGCACGATCCGCCCTGGCGTCCCCAACCGAACCAGAGGATCAGCGTTGAGCAGCGCAGCGGCTCGCTGGATCCGCTCAGCGCGACCTTGGCCGTCGCCGTCTCAGGCGACCACGCCTGCGACCGTACGATGGCAACGCTCGACGGCAAGCGGCGCATCGACGTCATGCTGCAGAGGATCGGTATCGAAACCGCGGCGCAGTCGAAGGTGTCCCGGTCGACGGGCCCAGTGCTGGTCTGCGAAGCTCGACTGCGGCGCATCGCCGGCGACTTCGGCGAAAGCAGC
>Ga0081539_10005263_pt1 | contig 13347 bp, 11 predicted proteins | sample TabmetS4T2R2_FD_71023 | JGI IMG/M metagenome (GOLD analysis project Ga0081539, IMG submission 71023) | Tabebuia heterophylla rhizosphere microbial communities from the University of Puerto Rico - S4T2R2 | ecosystem: Host-associated > Plants > Roots > Rhizosphere ...
CTGGTCGCCGATACCGGCGGCGATGGGCGAGGAGACGCGGACATCGCTCCGATGGCCGCGGCCGGCGGGGCAAGGAGGAAGCCATGAGCGACATGCGGCTGGTGGTCGTCGGCGCGGCAGGCCGCATGGGCCAGGCCTTGATACGCACCATACATGCGATCGACGGCGTGACGGTTGCCGGTGCGATCGAGCGGGCGGGCTCGCCGCATCTCGGCAAGGACGCCGGAGAACTAGCTGGCGTAGGCGCACTCGGCGTCTCGATCACCGACGACCCGCTGCCAGCTTTTGCCAAGGCGGACGGCGTATTGGACTTCACCATTCCGGCAGCGACTGTGGAGTTTGCCGGTTATGCGGCGCAGGCGCGCATCGTGCATGTGATCGGCACGACCGGCTGCACCGCTGATGACGACGCGAAGATTGCCGCGGCCGCGCGGCACGCGACCATCGTGAAATCAGGCAATATGAGCCTCGGCGTCAACCTGCTCGCGGTGCTGGTCGAACAGGCGGCGAGGGCGCTCGATCCGGCCGATTTCGATATCGAGGTCCTCGAGATGCATCATCGCCACAAGGTCGATGCGCCATCCGGTACAGCGCTGCTACTCGGCGAGGCAGCGGCGGTCGGCCGCGGCATAAAGCTTGGCGACCACAACGTGCGGGTGCGCGATGGCCACACCGGCGCGCGGCCCGAAGGCGCGATCGGCTTTGCCTCGCTGCGCGGCGGCTCGGTGGTCGGCGACCACGAGGTGATCCTGGCCGGCACGGGCGAGCGCATAATGCTGGCCCATCATGCCGAGGACCGGGCAATCTTTGCGCGCGGCGCAGTGAAGGCGGCGCTGTGGGGGCGAGGCCGGAAGCCTGGCCTCTATTCGATGCGCGACGTGCTCGGACTTTCCGGGCGCTGAAGCGCTCGACACGCGGCGTTCGGGCCTCTATCCCTTTTCTACCCTCTCATCCAAACAGGAAAACCCATGTCCGGAACACTCGTGCTTGTGCGCCACGGCCAGAGCGAATGGAATTTGAAGAACCTGTTCACCGGCTGGCGCGATATCGGACTGACCGAGCAGGGCATCAAGGAAGCGAAGGATGGCGGCGAGAAACTTGCGGAACGCGGCATCAAGTTCGACATCGCCTACACGTCGGCACTGTCTCGCGCTCAGGTGACCTGTCAACTGATTCTCGACGAGGTCGGCCAGAGCGATCTCACGACCGTCAGGGACCAGGCGCTCAACGAGCGCGACTATGGCGATCTTTCCGGCCTCAACAAGGACGATGCCCGCAAGAAATGGGGCGAGGAGCAGGTGCATATCTGGCGCCGCTCCTACAATGTCGCCCCCCCGGGCGGCGAAAGCCTGAGAGACACCGGCGCACGGGTCTGGCCCTATTATCTTCATGAGGTGCAGCCGCACGCCCTGCGCGGCGAGACGGTGCTGGTCGCCGCGCATGGCAACTCGCTGCGCGCGCTGATCATGGCGCTCGAAGGCATGTCGAGCGAGCAGATCGTCAAGCTGGAGCTGGGCACCGGCGTGCCGATGATCTACAGGCTCAATGCCGATTCGACGCTGAAGTCGAAGGAAATCCTCGCATAAGGCTGACGGCACGCGGGAGTGCAGCGAATTGCGGTGCTTGTCAGTGCCGGAAATGCCGCACGCCGGCGAAGACCATGGCGATGCCGTGCTCGTCGGCTGCTGCGATCACGTCGTCATCACGCATCGAGCCGCCGGGCTGGATCACGGCAGTCGCGCCCGCCTCGACCGCCGCTAGAAGCCCGTCGGCAAAGGGAAAGAAGGCATCGGAAGCGACAACCGAACCCTTCGTCAGCGGCTCCGAAAGGCCGGCGGCCTTCGTTGCGTCGAGAGCCTTCAGCGCGGCGATTCGCGAGGAATCGACCCGGCTCATCTGGCCTGCGCCGATGCCGACCGTGGCGCCGTCCTTCGCATAGACAATTGCGTTCGACTTGACGTGCTTGGCGATGCGGAAGGCGAAGCGGAGATCGGTCAGCTCATCCGGCGTCGGCGCACGTTTCGTCACGACCTTCAGCTCGAGATCGTCGACCACGGCATTGTCGCGGGACTGCACCAGAAGCCCGCCCGCCACAGCCTTCACCGTCGTGCCGGGCGAACGCGGGTTGGGCAGCCCGCCAGCGACCAGCAAGCGCAGGTTCTTTCTAGCAGCAATGATCGCCTCGGCTTGCGGGGTCACGTCGGGCGCGATGATCACCTCGGTGAAGGTCTTCACGATCTCTTCGGCTGCCGGCGCGTCGAGCCGCCGGTTGATCGCCACGATCCCGCCGAAGGCCGAGACCGGATCGCAGCGGAGCGCCTTCCGGTAGGCTTCATCGAGCGACACGCCGATGCCCACGCCGCAGGGATTGGCATGCTTGATGATGGCGACAGCCGCCGTCGCATGCGGATCGAACTCGCCGACAAGCTCGAAGGCGGCATCGGTATCGTTGATGTTGTTGTAGGAGAGCTGCTTGCCCTGGAGCTGCCTTGCCGTCGCAACACCGGGCCGTTTCTCGCCGGTGATATAGAAGCCCGCCGACTGATGCGGGTTCTCACCGTAGCGCATGACGGTTTCCAGCCGGCCGCCGAAGGCCCGCCAGACCGGATTTTCGATCTCGAGCGCCTCGGCGAACCACTGCGAGATCGCCGCATCATAGGCCGCGGTGCGGGCATAGGCCTTGGCCGCGAGCTTCTTGCGGAATTCCAGCGACAGGCTGCCGAAATTGAGCTCCAGCGCGTCAAGCACCGCAGCGTAATCGTCCGGGTCGGTGATGACTGCAACATAGGCATGGTTCTTCGCCGCAGCACGCACCATAGCCGGCCCGCCGATGTCGATGTTCTCGACGACCGAGGCATAGTCGGCGCCGGCGGAGCGAACGTCCTCGAAGGGATAGAGATTGACGACGACGAGATCGATCGGCGCGATGGCATGATCATGCATGGCCTGCGCATGCCCGGCGTCGTCGCGAATGCCGAGCAGGCCGCCATGGATCGCAGGATGCAGTGTCTTCACCCGGCCGTCCATTATTTCGGGAAAGCCGGTCACGTCAGACACGTCGCGGACCGCGATCCCGGCGGCGGCGATCGCCTTCGCCGTGCCGCCCGTCGAGATCAGCTCGACGCCGGCCTTCTGCAGCGCGGCGGCGAACTCGACCAGGCCCGTCTTGTCCGAGACCGAGAGCAGGGCGCGGCGGACGGGAACAAGGTCGGGCGCGGGGATGTTCTTGGAGGCGACGGCCATGGCGACAAGGTTCTCCGGAACGGTGCCGCGGCCCTATCACAGGCGGTCAGGGATGCAAGGCCCCCGGCGTCAATCCTTGTACGGCGGGAGCGGCAATGGTAATTTTCCCGGATGAAGACGGAAGGGGCAGCAGCACCAACCAACCGTTAATTGCACACGGTCGATCGTCACGATCGGCGACACGTTTGAATGGGCATTCTCTTGAGTAAGGCCAGGACCAAAAAGCAGCCGCAGCCGCGGGCGAAGAGGTCATTATGGTTATAGTGAGATCTAAAAACGCCGACAGCAAACTGAGTTACGACAAGATCGACGACGACGGGTCGTTCCAGTCGGAAATCGCGATTCCGGATGGACGAGACCCGAACCAGAATGCCATGCTCACGATAACATTGGGCTACAGTCTCAACTTTGCGGACCGCAACAATCCAGTCGCTGGCGTGATCGTCCAGCAGGGGGGGAAGTTCTTCGCACGTGATTTTGACAATAAGCTCCACCCTATTGTCGACTGGGACTTCAACTCTCAGATAAAATTCCATCGAGCCTTTCGGCGCGGCGAGGACATCTGGAACTGGCAGTTCGTGCTGATCACGCCGCAAGACTACGACGGGCTCGACTTCGAGAGCATGGCCGGTCCGGGCTGGGTGTGTCGCCCGAACATCCTCTGTCTGTTTCGCTTGAAGAGCGGGGGATCGCACCTGACCATCAACGTCGTGCGCTTGGACCCTTCGATCACCTCGGCCCCGTTCCGCTCGCACAAGAACCTCTACGATTATCTGGACGTGTGGTCGCCGACGCTGGGCCACGAGCTTGGCCATGCGCTGGGCATGGGCCACATTAAGGAATTGTTGAACGACGCCCTGTGCATCGCCGATGCATGGAGAGGCATCTACCCCGACCGGTGCTATGGCGAAACGCCGTCGGAGAAAGCAAACATCATGGGCAGCGGCGACAGGCGGTCCCCGCTCAACGCCAAGCCATGGCTGGAGCGCATCGCCGAGCATACCGGACGTCAACAGTCCCAGTGGCAGGTGACGGGTGTCATGGGCCCCTACATGGGGACGCCGCCTCGGAGGATCCCGCTCGGTGTCTCGCTGGTAGGGAAGCCTCAGGTGTTCTGAGATCACCCGCGGTTGGGTCGGAGCGCAAAATAAGCTGCTCGCCGCTTGCGGTCTTCAACTTCAGCTTTAATCCACGCGCCCCGGAAAACCTCAGCGAGGATAACTTTGATCAACCGCTTTCGCTGCTGGCGAGCTTGATCCTGGCGAATTGCCATCGGACTTCCGGCGCTTCGGAAGCCTTGAAGGACAGCACGATCTGCCGCGTCTTGCGCGGGCCGCTGAGCCCCGCGAAGAAGATGGACTCCTCGATCGTCGGCACCGCGCGGACGGCGGTAAAGACCCAGGTGTCCACCCCTCGCCCGGAGATGATCAGCCGGTCATCGTCATCGGCGGCAAGGTCCCTTTCCGGATGGATATGGAAGCGGATCGAGACCAAGTCGTGGCCATTATCCTTTGCCGGCTTGCCGCCCGAATGAAAGAAGCGGTCGATGCCCTTGAGCACGTTGCCGCCCTCGCCGAGCGACAGAGCCCGCTCGTGATAGAGGCCGAAACGTGAGAGATAGCCATCATGCATGGATACGAAACCCTGTGCGTCCTTCGTATCGGCACGCTCGCAACGGACTTCGCGCGGTCCGGCGACCAGCGGTGCGCCGACCAGCGCATTGACGCCCGGCGAGATGTTGAACCGGGCCGAGGAGGAATCGTTCAGCGTTGCCGTCGAGTGCGCTGCAGTGGCGCGGGCGAGCGGACGGAATTCCGGCGCGCCGAAGGTATCGACCCCCGAATTGACGATGAAGCTGTGCCGGCCGGACGACATCTCGAAGGAGAGGCAGCCCGCATGCGCGCGGCTGGAGACGTCGGGCGGAGGCGGCAGACCCGTGTCGGCAATGACAGTCGTCCCGCCCATCGCGAGTCGTTCGTAGCCTGAGTGCGGTGCGTGAAGCAGCGGGGCGCCTGCCGTGTCGTCATGGCGCAGGATCGCGACGATGCGGTCCTGGATCGTTGCGCCCATACCGTTGAAGCGGGCCAGGCTGCCATCCTGATGACGAAAGAAACGCAGCGCCGGCAACATGCGCTCGACCGCGTTCATCAATGCTGCCGGCGGCTCCTCGGCTTGGTTGGCGTAGGTCTGGCGAAGCGGCAGCAGGTCGGCTAGCAACTCCAGCACCGCCATGGGGTTGCGGGAGATATGGCCGCCGTCGGGCAGAATCTGCCTTTCGATTTCGTCAGTCAGATTGCGGGTCGCGGTGCGCAGCGCCGATGGCGGCACCGGCAGCGACAGCGCGGCAAAGGCGAGTGCGACGCGGGCACGGAGCTTCTCCTTGCCGCCGGGCATTTCGGACGCCATCGAGCGCAGGAAGCGTATCTGCACGGCAAGCGATTTCAGATAGGAGCGGTAGAAGGGCAGCTCCGCGCCCTGCAGCACGACCGACGAATGCTGCAGCCAAGCGATGATGCGCCGGGCTGTGATTGCAGGATCCCACGCAACGCCGGAGATGCGGCCGCCATGCAGGGCGATCCAGTCCGAGACCAGGGCGCGCGCATTCGCGGCCGCCAACTCGGTCCCGGCTGCGCGCATGTGTCGCAACCAGCGGAAGCCGTGCAGCGACTTCAACCATTGCGGGTTGTTGATTTCGAGCTGGAAGGGGGATCTGCCGCCCGTTTCCACCAGGTGGCCCGACAACGGAAAGCGGCCAGAATAAATTTCGAGTGCAATCTGGGGATCGGCGTGCCTGAGGTCCGGGGGCGCTATCAGAACCCGCTCGGGAGTGCGGCCGGTGTAGCGCCAACGATAAATCGGGCCCGCACGCACCCTGCGGCGGACGAGCCGCCACAACTCGCGCAGAACCAGCGTCCACAGCCGTGAGCTGTCGCTAGCAACGCTCGCCAAATCGCCTCCCGGCGTCCCCGAATCCCCGAAGCAGTTTAGTTGATTAAAATTTTAGCGCGAGCCGAAACGTGCAAGAACCCAAAATTAGTTCAGCGCAAACGCACCAGACGCGCGGCAAAGAAACCGTCCAAGCCGGAAATCTCGGGTCGACCGAGGTCGAGATCGGCCGGCGTCGTCCGCAGCGTGCCACGCGGCGTAATGAAGGAATCAGCGCCAGCGATCTCACCCGGACGGATCGGCTCGATGATCATGTGGGGCGTTTCCGCCAGAAACTCGGCTAGCAGCAATTCGCCCTCGGCGGGGTCGAGCGAGCAATTCGAAAAGACGAGATGACCGCCGGGCTTTACGACATGTGACGCCGCCTTCAGGAGCTTGGCCTGCAGGTCGGCGAGCCTTGCCACATCTTCGGGCGACTTTGTCCAGGGCACGTCGGGATGGCGGCGCACCGTTCCGGTCGAAGAACACGGCGCATCGAGGAGCACTGCGTCGAAGCGCTTGTCGGGTTCCCACTTCAGCGCATCGGCCTCGACCGTCGTAGCCGAGAGACGCAGCCGCTCCAGATTTTCGGCTAGTCGTTTCAGCCGGTTCTTCGACATGTCAACAGCGACAACCTTGGCTCCAGTCAGAGCCAGCTGAGCCGTCTTGCCGCCCGGCGCCGCGCAGAGATCGGCAACATCTTTCCCGGTGAGGTCACGGAACAGCCGCGCAGGCAGAGCCGCCGCCGCGTCCTGCACCCACCATTCGCCGTCTGCAAAGCCCGGCAGGCCGGTGACGGGTGTGGCCAGCCGCTCGACGCGGACAGACCCGGTGGGCAGTACGATGCCGCCGAGCGCCTTCGCCCATTTATCCGGATCGGATTTCACCGTAAAATCGACAGGCGCCTCCACCCGGTGCGCCGCCAGAATCGCTGTGGCCACTTCTTCGTCATAGGCGGCAGCGAGCCTGTCGCGGAACCATTCCGGCGCTTCGCTGCCCTTCGCCAATTCCGCCGGAAGCGTGCGCGCCTTGTCGCGGGCCATGGCGCGCAGCACGCCATTGACGAGCCGGGCGAAGCGCCTGGTGCGCGGATCGCCGTTGGCATGCGTGACAGCGAGGTCGACGGCCGCACTGTCCGGTATGTCGAGGAACAGTACCTGCGCTGCCGCAACGTGAAGCACATGGGAGAGCTGATGGGCGTTTGGGGGCAGCGGCTTCTCCAGCCGCGCCGCGATCAGACGGCCGATCGTGCCGCGAAATCGCAGCGCGGTGACAAGGATGGCACGCACAAGCGAGCGGTCACGTGGATCGAGCGTACGGAAGGCCGGGTGGCCGTGCTCGTGATCGGTCAGGCCGTCCAGCGGGGTTCTGGCATCGACCACCGCTGCAAGGAGCTTCGCGGCGGCCATCCGCGCCGCGAGCCCGGGGACGTCGCCTCCGGCCGGCTCCGCGTCTTCGCCGCGGCCGGCCAGGCGCGGCGTCACGACCACGGACCGCGCGAGGCGCGTGGCCCGGTGGGGTGATTGCGACCCCAATTGTTGGTTTTGGATTGGCTGGCCCTGGATTGGGCGCCCCTGGCCTGCGAGGAGGAGGGGCCCCAAGGGCCGGAAGATCCAGGCTCCTCGTCCCTCGGCGCAGCCGTGCGAGACCCGCTGTCGCCGCCAAATTCCTGCGCCATGGCTTGAAGCGCAGCGATACGGTTCTCCGTGTTGGGGTGTGTGGAAAAAAGATTGTCCATGCGCTCGCCGGACAACGGGTTGATGATGAAGAGATGCGCCGTCGCCGGGTTGCGCTCGGCGTCCTCGTTGTGGATATGCTCAGCCGAACGGGCGATCTTGTTCAGTGCCGAGGCGAGCCAGAGCGGCTGGCCGCAGATCTCGGCGCCGCGCCGGTCGGCGGCGTATTCCCGGGTACGGCTGATCGCCATCTGCACCAGCATGGCCGCGAGGGGCGCCACGATCATCGCGACCAGCACCCCGACGAAACCAAGCGGGTTGTTGTTCTCGCGGCTGCCGCCAAAGAAGAAGGCGAAGTTGCCAAGCATCGAGATGGCGCCGGCGAGGGTCGCGGTGATCGTCATGGTAAGCGTGTCGCGATGCTGGACGTGGGCGAGCTCATGCGCCATCACGGCCGCGACTTCCTCATGGCTGAGCCTTTGCAGAAGGCCGGTGGTCGCCGCCACGGCCGCGTTCTGAGGATTGCGGCCGGTGGCGAAGGCATTCGGCTGCGGATTGTCGATGAGGTAGGTCTTCGGCATAGGCAGCCCGGCGCGCCTGGCGAGATCCCGCACGATAGCATGATATTCGGGCGCGTTTTGCTCGTTCACCTCGACGGCATGGTGCATCGAAAGCACCATCTTGTCGGCATTCCAGTAGCTGAACAGGTTCATGCCGGCGGCGATCAGGAAAGCGATCGCCATGCCGCCCGTGCCGCCGATCAGATAGCCGACAGCCATGAACAGCGCCGTCAGGAAGGCGAGCAGCATGGCGGTGCGGATCATGTTCATTACAAGGTCCTCGATTATTATTGCCGCACGGGCTCGAATCCCCTGCGGCGGTCGGCTATATGATGGTGAAGAGCCCTATGGGTTTCAATGATGCGCGGCCGATCATGACGAGCGGAAAATCAGGGAGCGGGCAGACCACGGGCAGCATGCAGAATGGCAGCCTCTTGTCAGAGGCCGCCAAGCGCGCGCTCGCGGAAGCGGAGCACCGCCGCAAGGAGTATCGGCGGCGCGAGGCGGCAATGCCGAAGGAAGTCGGCGGCCGCGGCGGCAATGAACCCGGTCGCTACGGCGATTGGGAGGTCAAAGGACTGGCCAGCGACTTTTAGCGGCACAGGCCGAGTTGCCTTGTGAAAGACAACTTCTTCGGGCGGCAGTGGCCGGCAGCCAACTGTGTCGGCAGCCCGGAACCGGAGCGTCGTCGCGGCGTTGTGAGGGTTCAGGGCATCCCCGACATCAAGAAACGACGACCCCAGGGAAGACGCGCCGATGCTGATCCGACTCGGCTACGAGATAGCCATTGAATGCCCGCAGCCCACGCCGTTTATCTCGCTTGTCGACGTCCACGCCGACCGACAGCACGATATCAAGCGCCAGACGCGTGTGCTGACCTCGCCCACCGTGCCGACCAGCACTTATCGCGATTTGTTCGGCAATCAGTGCCGCCGCTTTGTCGCGCCGGGCGGCACGTTCCGAATCCTCTATGATGCGGCGATCTGGGACAGCGGTCAGCCTGACGAGGAAAACACGCTTGCTGGCGAGGTGGCAGTCGATCGCCTGCCCGACGAGTGTCTCGGCTACCTGCTCGGCAGCCGTTACTGCGAGACGGATCACATGAGCAACCTTGCCTGGTCGCTGTTCGGCCATGTTCCACCCGGCTGGGCGCGCGTGCGGGCGATCTGCGACTATGTCCATAACCGTCTCTCCTTCGGCTACGGCTATGCGCGGGCGACACGCACGGCCGCGCAGGCGCATGAGGAAAGGGTCGGGGTGTGCCGCGATTTTGCGCATCTCGCCGTCACGCTTTGCCGCTGCATGAACATTCCGGCGCGCTACGTGAACGGCTATCTCGGCGATATCGGCGTGCCGGCCGATCCCGCGCCGATGGATTTCAATGCCTGGTTCGAAGCTTTCCTTGGCGGCAAGTGGTACACGTTCGATGCCCGACACAACATGCGGCGCATCGGCCGGGTGGTCGTGGCACGCGGCCGCGACGCGACCGACGTGCCGCTGCTGCACAGCTTCGGCCAGCACCGGCTGACGAAGTTCAAGGTATGGACGTACGAGCAGCGGGACGAGCATGAGCCTATGCATCGCAGGCGCATGGACCGGACCGTGGCCGCGCGGGCCCTGGCGTAGAGGATCAGTCGGCCGAACTGGAGATGCTGCCGGCGATTGCAACCGTCGCCGAGGCAGGACGACCGTCGCGATCGCGAACCGCCGAGGCCGGTCCTTCTCTCCGAGGGGACGACCAGACGATTGGCGATCCCTGACCTATTCCCTCGGAGAGAAGAGCTCATGTGGGCGCTGGCAGCCGAACAGCAGCCGGGATGCCGATTGCCTGGCTTCAGAAGGGACGGTTTTCGAACCGCGCCCACGACCGCATGTTAGGTCCTGTGCCGTTTCGGCGTGGTGTCGCGCCCGCAAGCGTTGAGATGCCAGCCCGTTACAGGTCCGTTTCAATCCGCGAAGAAACCTGGCCGGCCCCAACCGTGGCTCAGTGCAGCACGAACTCGCCGCGCTCATTGCGCCATTCGTTCGGCGCGATCAGCCGTTTATGGGTATATTTCACCGAATGGAGCGGACCGTCGAGTTTCGCCTTCCAGAACTCGATGAAATTATGGAGCGCCGGAAACCGTGGCGACAGATCGTAGTGCTGCCAGATGAATGTTTGCAGCACATGCGGGTGGTCGGGCATGTGATAAAGGAATTCCGCCGTGGTGAGGCCATACCCGTTGAGCATCAGTTCCATTTCACGAGCGTTGCGCATAGGTTCCCCTTGCCGCCATTCATCAGTCCTCCCAATGCGAAAGTGTGCGCCCGGTTTCTTAACCGTCTATTGACATTATCGTGAACGGAAATGTCGCAATAACAATGAGTTGGCAGCCATGTTTCCGGATTGCTAGCAAGCAATCCGGGTGGGTCGGAGCGGCAAGCGGCCTACAATCCAACGTCTAATATTGTCGCCGACGCCGAATTGATAATAATGCCGCCGTTTCGCGGCCTATAGAGCCGCGGCGCCGCCGGCTGAACCGGACGAGCGTTGGGGAGGAGCAGCAGAACAATGTCCGAGCAGCATGTCCATCGCGTCCAGCCGGCGTGGAAAAAGAACGCGCTGATCGACAACGATACCTATCTCAAATGGTATGCCGAAAGCGTGAAGAATCCAGACAGGTTCTGGGCCAGGCACGGCAAGCGGATCGACTGGATCAAGCCTTTCACCAAGGTCAAGAACGCCTCCTTTGGCGGCAGGGTCTCGATCAAATGGTTCGAAGACGGCCAGCTCAACGTCTCGGCCAATTGCATCGACCGGCATCTCAAGAAACGCGGCAACCAGACGGCGATCATCTGGGAGGGCGACAATCCCTATGACGACCGCCGGATTACCTACAACGAGCTCTATGTGCATGTCTGCCGGCTTGCCAATGTCTTGAAGAAGCATGGCGTCAAGAAGGGCGACCGTGTCACCATCTATATGCCGATGATTCCGGAGGCCGCCTATGCAATGCTTGCCTGCGCGCGCATCGGTGCGATCCACTCGGTGGTATTCGGCGGCTTCTCGCCGGATTCGCTCGCCGGCCGCATCGTCGACTGCGAATCGACCTTCGTGATCACCGCTGACGAGGGGCTGCGCGGCGGCAAGACCATCCCGCTCAAGGAGAATACCGACAAGGCGATCGACATCGCGGCGAAGAATTTCGTGATGGTGAAGAATGTGCTGGTCGTGCGCCGCACCGGCGGCAAGATCGGCTGGGCGAACGGGCGCGACCTCTGGTATCACGACGAGATCGCCACCGTTAAGGCCGATTGCAAGCCCGAGAAGATGAAGGCGGAGGACCCGCTCTTCATCCTCTATACGTCCGGCTCGACCGGCAGGCCGAAGGGCGTGCTGCATACCACCGGCGGCTATCTCGTCTATGCGTCGATGACGCACCAATACGTCTTCGACTACCATGACGGCGACGTCTACTGGTGCACGGCCGATGTCGGCTGGGTGACTGGCCACAGCTACATCCTGTACGGTCCGCTCTCGAACGGCGCGATCACGCTGATGTTCGAGGGCGTGCCGAACTATCCATCGCCCTCGCGCTTCTGGGAGGTGGTCGACAAGCACCAAGTCAACATCTTCTACACGGCGCCGACCGCAATCCGCGCGCTGATGGGCGCCGGCGATGCCCATGTGAACAAGGCTTCGCGCAAGTCGTTGCGCGTGCTGGGCTCGGTCGGCGAACCGATCAATCCGGAGGCCTGGGAGTGGTACTTCAACGTGGTCGGCGACAAGCGTTGTCCGATCGTCGACACCTGGTGGCAGACCGAGACCGGCGGCATATTGATTACGCCGCTGCCCGGCGCGACGGACCTGAAGGCCGGCTCGGCGACACGGCCCTTCTTCGGCCTCAAGCCTGAGCTCGTCGACAACGAGGGCAATACGCTGGAGGGCGCTGCGAGCGGCAATCTCTGCATCATCGACTCCTGGCCGGGCCAGATGCGCACCGTCTATGGCGATCACGACCGTTTCGTGCAGACCTACTTCGCGACATACAAGGGCAAGTACTTTACCGGTGACGGCTGCCGCCGCGACGAGGACGGCTATTACTGGATCACCGGCCGTGTCGACGACGTGATCAACGTTTCGGGCCACCGGTTGGGCACGGCTGAGGTGGAATCGGCGCTGGTCAGCCATGACAAGGTCTCGGAAGCTGCCGTCGTCGGCTATCCGCATGACATCAAAGGCCAAGGCATCTACTGCTACGTGACCTTGATGGCCGGGGAGACGGGCTCGGACGACTTGCGCAAAGCATTGGTCGCACATGTGCGCAAGGAGATCGGAGCCATCGCCACGCCCGACAAGATCCAGTTCGCGCCAGGCCTGCCGAAGACGCGCTCGGGCAAGATCATGCGTCGCATCCTGCGCAAGATCGCGGAGGACGATTTCGGTTCGCTCGGCGATACGTCGACTCTCGCCGACCCGGCGGTGGTGGACGATCTGGTGGCGAACCGGCAGAACAAGAAGGGGTGAAGGGGGTGCGCCGGGGCAGTTCCCGGCTACCGGTATAAGTCCTCCCGTGTCGGCGGCAGCGGGCTCGCCCCACGCACGCGTTTCGTGGCAACGGTCTGGAAAATCTGCGCCGAGCCGCGCTCGAAAGCGATCGAGCAGGCGGTGAGATAGAGCAGCCACAGCCTGGCCCTTGGCTCGCCGACTTCGGCTATGCCCTCTGCGAAGCGGTTGGTTAGCCGCTCCGCCCAGAGCCGGCAGGTGCGGGCATAGTGTTCGCGCAAATTCTCGACGTCGTGGACGTAGAAGCCGTGCGTCTCGAGATGGGCCGCGGTCATGCTGATCGTGTCGACCTCGCCGCCGGGGAAGATGTATTTCACCAGCGCGCGATATTCCGGCCCCTTGCGCAGCGTCTTGCGCATGTTCTTCTTGGCCCGGCGGGTGATCGCGTGGTGCAGAT
>Ga0081539_10005264_pt1 | contig 13346 bp, 7 predicted proteins | sample TabmetS4T2R2_FD_71023 | JGI IMG/M metagenome (GOLD analysis project Ga0081539, IMG submission 71023) | Tabebuia heterophylla rhizosphere microbial communities from the University of Puerto Rico - S4T2R2 | ecosystem: Host-associated > Plants > Roots > Rhizosphere ...
TGGCGCGCCGGCGCCGCCGGCCGATCCCGATGCCGGGAAGGGCGCGAGCGCGACCGAAACCGCGACGCCGCCGGTCTTCGCCTCCCTCTCGGGGCCGAGTCGGCTCGTGTTCAAGGTCACGAAAGAGACGATTCCGTTCACCAGCGAGGGCCTGCTCGCGGCGATGTCCCGGCTCGACCTGAGCGTCGCGCCGCAGGCGCTTCCGCCGCAGGCACGACACCGCTACACGCTCGCGGACGCGCTGGCCGGAGACAAGCTGCAGATCGAGTCCGCTCTCGCTGCCGCGCGCGCCGGCGCGGCCGGCGGTGAGTCGGACGTCGCCCACCTCGCTGCCGAGCTGACGGCGATCGGGCGCATGCGCGCGACGGCCGCCGAGCTCGAATACCGCTTCGGCGCAGCGGCCGCGACCGGTGCCGTCGAGTCCACCGCGATCGCCAAGCGGGTCGGCGTCGCGCGCGCCGTCGGACACCTGATCGACGAGGTGTTGCGGCCGCGGTTGCCGCCGCTGCCGAGCCCGCCTGCCGCGACCCAGACCTCGCTCGAGCTGCCGTGGCGCTTGCTGATCTCGCCGACCGCGCTCGCGGCGTTCGCGCACAGCTTGCAGGCGATCGAGCACGCGGGACGCGTCGAGCTCTGGCACACGCGCCTAGGCGTCCGTGCGCGCGACGTCGCCGGCAAGCCGATCCTCGACGCCGAAGGCAATCCGACCGTCGACGAGCGGCCGCCCGAGCCGCCGACGATCCGCGCACTCTGGGCGCGTGATTTCGACATCCTGCCCGCGGCGCGCGGCAGGCCGGAGTGGGCCTTCACGTCGCCGCCGGCCGCCGGGAACTTTCCGACCGCGAGCGGCGACGACGACGTACCGCCGGTGCGCACGTCGCTGAACAGCCGCGACCGGATGAGCCTTGTCCACGAGACGTCCAACTTCCACCTGAAGCGGAACCAGCGGCAGGCCTGGACGCCGGAGGCCGTGCCGACGAACCGCCTGATGCTGACTGCGCTCGGCGGTTGGCTCGACAGCCGCGTCGAGTTCCCGACCCTGCCGGACGGCGGTTTGACGATCGAAGAGTGGAAGCACCGCGCCGCGCTCGGCCGCGACCACCAGGTGAAGGTCGTCTACGCAGGCTTCCTACTCCCGTTCGGGCACAAGGCGTCGCTCGTGAAGATCACCGAGCGCAAGTTCCCGGACGGGAAGGGCGAGGCGCCGGCGTTCCTCTTCCAGCGGATGTTCATCATCGTCCGCGAGCCCGACAAGCAGTTCCGCCAGGACACGCGCTCGATCGCCGGCGTCGGCCGGCTCGACCTGGTGATGCCGTTCGGATCCGTGCGGATCTTGACGCGCGTCACGCCGCCGCTCGACAAGCCACAGTCGCTTGCGGCGAGCGGCGGCTTCCTCTTCGAGCCGCATGTCCTGAACGCCCCGTTCCTGTTCAAGCTGACCGCCGTCGACCTCGAGAACAACATCGTCGAGTTCGCCGCGCCGCTCGTCTTCATGGAGCGAGACCACAACGATCCCGCGGGCGGGCTCGCCGACGCGCTGAATGCGTACAACGAGAGCGCGCTCGTCGATCGCGAATTCGATCTGCACGGACAGAAGGTCGCTTTCGCGGAGAGCACGCAGAGCGACGACACGACCCTGGCGACGCAGAGCGTCATGTTCAACGTCGTCACCGCAGGGTTCCTCGGACCACCGGCGGTGCCGCAAGACGAGCCGCGCTTCGTCCCCGTCCTCGACGAGGCGAAAGCCGTCGTCCCCGCGATGAGCGCGCTCGCGGGCGCGGCGACGGCGGAAAGGCTTGGATATCCGCCGCACTTCGCGGAGCACGGGTTCACGAACAACGCGGCTGAGGTCTTCCTAAAGGCGCTCGACCCGCCCCGGCTCAACTTCTCGGGCCAGGGCGATCGTTCCGGAGGGTTCGTCACGCCGAGCTTGGACGTGAAGGGGCTCTCGCGCCTGACCGGGCCGATCGGCGGCGATCTCGAGAAGGCAATCGGCGACCCCGGCAACTTCGACGTCGGTGAGTTCTTCGACGGCGCGGGGCTCAGCGCCAAGCTCTTCGGGCTGATCCCGCTGAAGGAGCTCTTCGGCGCGCTCGGCTTCTCCCCCGACCGCGTGCCGACGTTCGTGGCGCAGGCACTGGACGTGGCGAGCACGCTCAAGCAGAACGTCGAGCGCCTCCGCAACGCAGCGGCCGCGGAGGCCGCGCAGCTCGGCGCCGCTGCGACGAAGCTGCAGACGGATGCGGACGCGCTCTTCACCGCGCTCGGGGCGCTCGCCGCTGATCCGGCGAATCCGCCGAATCTCGAGGCGCTGCTGAAAACGGTCGCCGACGATCTCTCGCCGCTGATCGCTGCGGTCGAGGCCGCCGACGCGCTTCCGCAGGCGCAACGGCAGCAGCTGGTCGCGATCGCGCAGCGTGTCCGTGACCAGCTGGAGAACGCCGCCGCCGTCACCGCCGCCGCACAGGCCCTGGTCACGTTCGCGCGTGGGCTGAAGCTCCCCGAGGTCGTCCACGCGCGTCTCGACTGGTCGACCGACCTCGACCCGTGGCCGACGAGCGGCGACGGCGCGATCTTCGCGCCCGTCGATCCGAAAGGACGCCTCACGCTCGCCGTCGAGGTGCAGGCGCCGACCACGCCGGGGAAGCAGCCGACCGCGCTCGTCACCTGCTCGTTGTCGCCCTTCGACCTGCGGCTGATCGGCTCGGTGACCTTCATCGTCCTCAAGTTCCGCACGTTCGAGTTCACGATCCTCCCCGGCAAGAAGCCGGACGTGAACGTCAAGTTCGCGGATCCGGACGGGATCGTCTTCGACGGGCCGCTCGAGTTCGTGAACCGGCTGAAGGACGTGATCCCGTTCAACGGGTTCAGCGACCCGCCGTACCTCGACGTCAGCGCAGAGGGCGTGAAGGCCGGCTTCGACCTCGCGATCCCCGATCTCGCAGTGGGCGTGTTCGCGCTCACGAACGTCAGCCTGGGCGCGCAGCTGCACGTGCCGTTCGTCGACGAGTCGATCGAGACGCGGTTCAACTTCTCGACCCGCGAGAACCCGTTCCGGCTGCAGGTGTCGCTCTTCGCGGGCGGCGGCTTCTTCGCGATCACGATCACACCGGATCGTGTGCGCGTGCTCGAGGCGGCGCTCGAGTTCGGCGCCGCGATCTCGGTGAACCTCGGTGTCGCGAGCGGGAGCGTCTCGATCATGGCCGGGATCTACTTCCGCCTCGAGACCGGCGCCGACGGGCACGACAACGCGCAGCTCACAGGCTATTTCCGGATGCGCGGCGAGGTCGACGTCCTCGGACTGATCTCGGCGTCGATCGAGCTCTACCTCGAGCTCACGTACGAGACCGCGACCGGCAAGGCAGTCGGGCGCGCGACGATCACGGTCGAGGTCGAGATCTGCTTCCTCTCGTTCTCGGTCTCGATCTCGTGTGAGAAGAAGTTCGCCGGCTCCGGCGGCGACCCGTCGTTCGCCGACGTGATGGGACTGCCGTCGGGTGCGCCCGCGGGCGCGAAGCGGCCTTGGGACGTCTACTGCCGGGCGTTCGTGGACGAATAGGCGATGGCGACCGAGTCGGCAATCTTCACCGCGCTGCCCAACGGGCTCCACGAGAACGGCACGCAGGTCCGCGTGACGGTGTTCGTGTCACCCCGCCTGACGACGGCCGGTGCTGGCGAGCTGCCGCTCGACGGCGGCGACTTCCCCTCGTTCGCGGACTGGCCGGCGGCGCTCGAGGCGCTGCGCTTCGCGGTCGTCTTCGACGGTGTCGACACTGTCGCGGCAGATCCCGATCCGCAGTCGACCGCGCCGCAGTCGGCGACGTGGCACCTGCTCTTCGACGACACCGTCGTCCGCGACGGGACGTTCACCGATCGCTCGAAGCTTCGCTTCCTCTCGTTCCCGGTCAAGGATGTCACCGCCTCGATCTTCGACCTCTACACACAGGTCGCCGAGAGCTCCGCCGAGTCGTTCCCGCCGCTCACGTCCGGCCCGCTCTCTGATCTCGGGCGCCAGCTCGGTCTGCTCGGCCGGTACAAGAACGAGTTCTACCCACGGCTCGACCAGCTGATCGCCGCCGAGGCGACCCACGAGGGGAAGAAAGGTCGCTTCCTCGACCGACGGATGATCGGTGCCGGAAGCCGCGAGCAGCTCGCGTTCGCCGAGGCGTACCGTTTCTACGACCGGCCGGGCACGCGCGACCCGCTCGGAAAGACGAAGGCGCCGCCGCCGCCGGACGTGCCGGAGATCGACTTCCACGGCTTCGTCGCCTTCTGCGGCGACTACCCGAAGCTCCTCCGCCCGCTCGGCCTCGCCCTCGACGTCGTCGTGGACCTGCCGCCGGCGGCGCCGCCGGAAGGGCGCATCCGTCTGGAGATCGAGCCGTCCGAGGCGATGCTCACGTGGGTCGTCGCCGAGGAAGCGCGGCCGTGGACGAATTACCAGCTCGCCGACCGCAGGTTCATCGCGCGGGCGCGGGACAAGGAAGGCGACCTCGTCGACGGCTCGCTGCGGCTCGAGAACATCCGACGCTTCCTCGTCAATCAGATCGACGTCGACGGCAGCGCGCTGAAGACGGTCGACTTCGCAGGGAACGTGCGGCGTATGGCGGAGCACATCGAGTCGCAGGCGCGGACGATGAACGAGGACGAGGCTTCGATCCCGGCCCTCCGCTCAGCCGGTTTCACGATCGCGCGCGACGCGCGCGCGGCGCAGGTCGTCGGTCACCTCGACAAGGCCGCCGACCTCGAGTCGGATCACGTCGGCGGCACGCCTGCCGAGCTCTTCGCCGAGGACGTCACGCGCGGCTACCGCGTCGACGTCGAGGACAAGAAGCGGCCGAATCGGTGGCGCACGCTGCACGCCCGGACCGGCACGTACAGCGTCCATCCCGACGGCGCGGCCGTGCCGCTCGGCATTCCGCCGGACGAAGGCTTCGTCAAGGGCGCGTCGACGACCTCGCCGCCGGGGGACGACGACCACTACCTGCACGAGGCGATGTTCGGCTGGGAGGGCTGGAGCCTCGCCGCGAAGCGGCCCGGCCAGGCGATCACGAACACCTCGGCGGAAGCGATCGACGCGGACAACCAGACCGACTTCCCGTTGTACACGTCGTTCGAGGCGACGCCGGGGACGCTGCCGCGCCTTCGCTTCGGCCGGACGTACCGATTCCGCGCGCGTGCCGTCGACCTGGCGGGGAACTCGGTCCTCCCGCGTGACCTCGTCCCGCAGCACGTGACGCAGCCGCAGACGTTCCGGCGGTTCGATCCGGTCCCGGCGCCCGCCGTGGTGCCGCGGCGTCCGTTCACCGAGGGCGAGTCCCTGATGCGGATGGTGATCCGCTCGACGCTCGGCATCCTGCCGCACGACTATGTCGCGCTCGCGCGCGTGCAGGCGCTCCCCGAGCACGTCGGCCCACGGCTCGCGTACCTGGAGGCGAACGAGCGCCACCTCGCGCCGCCGCTGGCGTCGCAGCAGCTCGCCGAGTGGCATTCGAAGTTCGACGAGGCCGTCGGCCGCCAGGCGCCGCAGGCCGACGTCGATACGCAGTTCGACGTCGCCTCACTCGAGTCGGGGTCGTTCCTCGAGCCCGGGTCCGACACGTTCGTCGTCAACCCGCATCCGTCGGCGACCCCGACGAACCTCGCCGATCCGACGCGCACGAAGGGACAGCCGTTGCAGTCGGGCGAGTACGTCTGTCACGACGTCGACGAGCTCGAGCTTCCGTACCTGCCCGACCCGCTCTCGGTCGGCGTGTCGTTCACGACGCTCCCCGGCGACGCCGCCACACGCCTGCAGCCGTGGGACGCGGGTGCGGACTGGTACGAGCGCGCGCCCTTCCGAATCCGGATCGAGGACGGGACCGGCGCGCCGACGTTCGCCGCCGGCGTGCTCCGCGTCTTCCTGCCGCAGGCGGAGATGGTGACCGTTCGGCTGAGCTCCTTCATGGACGCAGGCGACCTCGAGCTGATGGGGATCTGGATGCTCGAGCGTCCGGCGGTGCGCGCCGCCCAGTCCGCGCTCGCGAAGGAAGGCCGGCACTGGATGCTCACGCCGTGGCAGCCGCTGACGCTCGTCCACGCTGTCGAGAAGCCGCTCACGGCGCCCGTGATCGCGATCCCTCCGGGCGGCGTGCAGCGCCAGGTCGGCGAGACGTTCGCCGTGCTCGCCGGCACGGTCGACAACCACGCGAAGAGCACCGGCAGGCTCGACGTCGACGCCGACTGGTCGGAGCCGCTCGACGACGTGCGGCAGCCGGCGCCGACGACGATCACCGGACACGCGCATGCAGGCGACTTCCAGCTCGTGGCGAGCGAGGACGCATGTCGAACGGGACGCGACGACGTGCCCGCGTCGGGCGCGTCGCCGCCGGTGCACGAGCTTCGCCACGAGTTCCAGGACACGAAGCACCGCTACGTGACGTACCGCGCAACCGCGACCACGCGTTTCCGCGAGTACTTCCCGCCGGAGATCACGAACGACCCCTCGCTGATCACGCATGTCGGTCCGGACGTGACGCTCGACGTCCCGTCCTCGCGGCGGCCGGATCCGCCCGAGGTGCTCTACGTCGTCCCCACCTGGACGTGGCAGGAGCGGACGATTCCCGGTCTCTCCGTTCGGGGACGCGCCCGCAGGCTGGCCTCGACGCGACTGCGCACCCGGACGGGCGGCGGGCTGCGGGTGTACCTCGATCGGCCGTGGTACTCGTCGGGTGTCGACGAGCTGCTGGGCGTCGTGCTCGAGGATCAGCCGTGGTTCACCTGGCCGTTCGACGTCGCCGTCGGGCTCGAGGCCTCGGCGATCGCGCGCGCGATCGCGGACGATGCGGCCGGTCACCTGCTCGCGGAGGGCGGGATCACGCCGGGCGGCCGCAAGTCGGCCCCCGCGTCCGAGCGCCTGCTGGCCGGCCTGCAGCGGATCAAGGACAAGGGCGTCACCGCCGAGCGTTTCGGCCGGCGCGACCCGCACGCGCAGCTGCTCGCGTCGCACGCGGCCGCCGCCGCGGCCGCGATCCCGCGCGAGGCGCTCGGCGCGGTTCCACGTTTCGACGACGCGCAGTTGGAGGCGTTCGCGGGGTTGATCGGGATCATCTTCGGGCCACGGGGTGACCCGCAGCGGTTCGTCACCCACTGGGGGCCGGACCCGATCTGGGGCTCGTCGCCACCGGACAAGGGCCCGTACATCCACCAGTTCCCATTGCGGGTCGCGGTCGGGACGGGGATCTCGTTGCTCGAGGCGCCCGGAAACGTCGTCACGGTCGTCGGTCACAAGCCCGAGTTCGACCCGGAGCGAAAGCTTTGGTACTGCGACCTGCAGCTCGACGCGGGCGCGTCGTACTTCCCGTTCGTGCGGCTCGCCCTTGCGCGCTACCAGCCACATTCGATCGCCGGGCAGCATCTGTCGCGCGTCGTGTTTCCCGACTTCACGCAGCTCGTCGCCGAGCGAACGGCTGCGTTCACGCGGCTCGGTCGCACCGGCGTCGCCGTCTCGCTGCGCGGGCCCGGGGCGTTCACCGAGAACGCGCGGCAGCTGTCGCCGTTCCTGCTCGAGGATCAGCTCGACCTCTCGCGTTTCGCCGTCGCACAGGTCGAGCGTCTCCCGGCGGACGCGACGACCGATCTGGCGTGGGCGCCGGTCGGCGACGAGATCAGGCTCGATCTCTCGGTCGCCGGAGGTCTCTCGGACGTCCGCTACTTCGGGACCGTTCCCATTCCTACGCATGCGGACGGCGACCAGCTCCGTCTCTCGCTCCGCGAGTACGAGATTCTCCAGACCGACGCCTCCGAAGCCGACGACCACATCGTGCGGCACCTGTCGTTCGCGGACTTCGTCTCGATCGACCGCCCGGTCCGCTACCGCTTGGTGTATGCGGATCACTTCGGTCTCTGAGCCGTGAGCCGCGAACCGCGGCCGCCGGCGACACGACGCGGTGCGGTCCGCGCGACGTTCTCCGTGAGCGGGCGGCGGCCCGGGACGCGCACGCGAACGCTGCAGGCGACCGGGCCGGCCGCCGCGGCGATCGCGTTCGTGGTGATCCTGCTGCTGGCGCTCGTGCTCGCAGCGGCCTTCGCGTTCGCGCTCGTCGCCGTCGTCGTGCTCGCGGCGGGCGCTGCGTTGTGGAAGCTGCGCATGCTCGGGCGCCGGCGCAGGCGCAACTAGACTTCGGCCGTGTCCGCGCTCGATCCGCTGACCGACGAGCAGCGCGAGATCCGCGACCTGATCCGCGATCTCGCCCGCGAGCGGATCGCGCCGCGCGCCGCCGAGATCGACAAGTCGGCGGAGTTCCCGTGGGACGTCGTCGAGCTCTACCGCGAGAACGACCTCTTCGGGATCCTCTACGACGAGGAATACGGCGGCATCGGCGCGAGCGCGCTGATGGCTCTCGTCGCGGTCGAGGAGGTCTCGAAGGTCTGCGCGACGAGCGGCCTGATCATCGCCGTGCAGGAGCTCGGCTCGCTCGGGATCAAGCTCGCGGGAACCGAGGAGCAGAAGCAGCGGTTCCTGCCCAAGCTCGCCTCCGGCGAGTGGCTCGCCGCGTACGCGCTCACCGAGCCGGGCTCGGGGTCGGACTCCGCAGCGATGCGGTCGACCGCGACGCGCGACGGCGACACGTACATCCTCAACGGCGGCAAGCGCTTCATCACGAACGCGGGCGTCGCGCACGTCTACACGGTGTTCGCGAAGACGGACTCGAGCGCCGGCCATTCGGGCATCTCCGCGTTCGTCGTCGAGTCCGACGCGCCGGGCTTCGAGGTCGGACGGATCGAGCCGAAGATGGGAATCAAGGGCTCGACGACAGGCGAGGTGTTCTTCAACGACTGCCGGATCCCCGTCGACAACCTGCTGGGTGAGGAGGGCGAGGGCTTCAGGATCGCGATGCGCATCCTCGACCGCTCGCGGCCGGGCATCGGCGCGCAGGGACTGGGGATCGCGCAGGGTGCGACCGACTACGCGCTCGAGTACGCGCGCTCGCGCGAGACGATGGGCCGGCCGATCGCCGAGCATCAGCTGATCGCCGGGATGCTCGCCGACATGGAGACGAAGTGCGAGGCGGCGCGCGGCCTCCTCTACAAGGTCGGCCGGCTGATCGACGAGGGTGCGGACGGACAGGAGCTGACGAAGCTCTCCGCCATGGCGAAGCTCTACTGCTCGGACGTCGCGATGGAGGTCACCACCGACGCCGTGCAGATCCTCGGCGGCTACGGGTACATCCAGGAATACCCCGTGGAGCGCATGATGCGCGACGCGAAGATCACGCAGATCTACGAGGGAACGAACCAGGTGCAACGGCTCGTGATCGCGCGCGAGATGCTGAAGGAAAACCGGGCCTTCCTGCTCGCGGGCGTCGGCTGACCTGACCGAGCAGGCGCGCAGCTTCCATCGAGCCGCCGCGGAGTACGACCGCGGACGGCCGGGCTGGCCGCCGGCGATCCTCGACCTGCTGCCGCTCGGTCGCGACGCGACCGTGCTCGATCTCGGCGCGGGCACGGGGAAGCTGACCGGCGTCCTCGTCGATCGCTACGCGCGTGTGGTCGCCGTCGAGCCGCTCGACGAGCTGCGCGCGATCCTCGCCGAGCGCGTGCCGCAGGCGGACGTGCGCGAGGGCGTCGCCGAAGAAATTCCGTTGGCGGACGCCGAGGTGGACGGCGTCTTCGCCGCGCAGGCGTTCCACTGGTTCGCCAACGACGTCGCGGTCGCGGAGATCGCTCGGGTGTTGCGCCGCGGCGGAGTGCTCGCGCTGCTCTGGAACCGCGCGCTCGATCCCTCGCCGCTGCCCGAGGCTTACCGCGAGCGGATCAGCCGGTTGCACGACGAGCGGCGTCCGGCCGCCGTCGAGCCGGACGTCCTCGGCCGTGCCGGCTTCTTCGGACAGGAGACGGAGGTCTACGTCGACCACGAGCAGGTGAGCGACCGCGACGACGTGCTCGCGTTCGCAGCGTCGGTGAGCTGGATCGCGAGCCGCGACGACCGCGACGAGATCCTCGCCGAGCTCGCGGAGCTGCTGCCGCCGGGCGAGTACCGGTTCCGGATGCGCGCGGAGGTCGCGTGGGCGATCCGCAGCTGAGCCCGCTACGGCTGAGCTTCGGCCGCGTCGCCGAGACGTATCACGCGCTGCGTCCGCCCTACTTCCAGCCGCTGCTCGACCACGCGCAGTCGGCGCTCGAGCTCGAATCGAGCGCGCACGTCCTCGACCTCGCTGCGGGAACGGGCCGTCTCACGCGCGAGCTGGCGCGGCGCTTTGCGCGCGTGATCGCAGTCGAGCCCGACGAGCGGATGCGTGCGCTGATCGCCGACGGCGAGATCCTCGCGGGCAGCGCGGAGGCGATTCCGCTGGACGACGGCAGCGTCGAGGCGGTGTTCGTCGGCGAAGCGTTCCAGTGGTTCGACGCGAGAGCCGCGCTGGCCGAGATCGCACGCGTGCTGCGTTCGCGCGGCGGTCTGGCAGTGATCTGGACGCATTGGTGGGAGACGGACCCGCCGTTACCCGAACGCGCGCTCGAGCTTCTGCGCGAGCCGTTCGAGCGCACGCTCGGCGAGCGGAACCCTCCGTGGCAGGGAGCGCTCGCCGACGCACCGTTCGAGCCGTTGAGCAGCCGGCGCTTCGAAGAGGAAATGACAGTCGACGTGGACACGCTGCTCGCGATGTACTCGACGACGAGCGCGCTCGCGGCGCTCCCCGAGGACGAACGCACCTCGCTGTTGGCGGTGGTTCACGCGCAGCTCGAAGGCCCGTACCGCCTGCCGATCCAGCACGAGCTGAGCTGGACGCGCCTCGCCTGACGTGAGGCGCGCGGTCGTCGTCGGCTCCGGGCCGAACGGTCTCGCGGGGGCGTTGCAGCTCGCGCAGGCCGGCTACGAGGTCGTCGTGCACGAGGCGGCAGCGGTCGCGGGCGGCGGCTGTCGCAGCGCGGAGCTCACGCTGCCGGGCGTGGTCCACGACGTCTGCGCGGCGGTCCTGCCGTTCGCGCGCACCTCGCCTGCGTTCCGCGATCTCGGTGTCGAGCTCGTGGACCCGCCGGCGCCGGCGGCGCATCCCCTCGACGGCGGCGACGCTGTCGTGCTCGAGCGGTCGCTTGCGGAGACCGCCGCCGGGCTCGGCGAGGACGGCGACGCGTACCGGTCGCTCGTCGAGCCGCTCGTCCGCGCGTGGCCGCGAACGTGGTCCAGGCGCGACATGCTGCGCGCCCGGCCTCAGCTCCTGCATGCGCTCCGCTCGGCGCGGACCGTCGCGTCGCGTTTCAGGACGGAGCGGGCTCGGGCGTTCTTCGCCGGGCACGCCGCGCACTCGGTGCTCCGCCTCGACCGCCGACCGAGCGCCGGCTTCGGCCTCGTCCTCTGCGCCGCGGCGCACACCGTCGGCTGGCCCGTGGTTCGCGGCGGAACGCAGGCGCTCACGGATGCGCTGGTGTCGCGCCTGGCCTCGCTCGGCGCCGAGATCCGACTCTCGTCGCCCGTCGACGAGCTGCCGCGCGCGGACGTCGTCCTCTGCGACGTCGCTCCGCGCGAGCTCGTCCGGATCGCGCGCGGCACGCTGCCGCCGAGGTACGAGCGCGGCTTGCTGCGCTACCGTCCCGCGCCCGCGGCGTGCAAGGTCGACTGGGCGCTGGGCGCGCCGATCCCCTGGCGCGCCGAGGCGTGCGCGCGCGCCGGCACGATCCACCTCGGCGGCAGCTTCGACGAGATCGCGCGCTCGGAGGCACACGTCTGGGAGGGCCTCGGCCCCGGAACTCCGCCGTACGTGCTGCTCGCGCAGCAGTCGCGCTTCGACTCGACGCGTGGCGGCGAGTCGGCGTGGGCGTATTGCCACGTGCCGAACGGCTGGGAGGGCGACGCTTCCGGCGCGATCGAGGAGCAGGTCGAGCGCTTCGCCCCCGGCTTCCGTGACCGGATCCTCGCCAGGCACGTGACGACGCCGCGCGACTTCGAGGCGTCGAACCGCAACGAGATCGGCGGCGACATCGTCGGCGGCGCCAACACGCTGCCGCAGCTGCTCGCGCGTCCGGTCGCACGTCCGCTGCCGTGGCGGACGCCGCTGCGGGGCGTCTACCTCTGCTCGGCCTCGACTCCGCCGGGCGGCGGTGTGCACGGCCTGTGCGGCCTGATCGCGGCGAGGCTCGCGCTACGCGACGCCGGCGGCTGAATCGAGCTCGACGGGCGGGTAGCGCGCGCGGATCTCGTCGATGTAGCGGCCCAGCTCGTCCGCGAGGCCCGCATCCTCGAGCTCGAGCACGTTCTCCGCGTTCTGCTCGCCCGAGTGCGAGAGGTTGAAGGAGCCGACGAACGCCGTGTCGTCGCAAACGGTGATCTTCGCGTGCATGTAGTCGTGCACGGCGTCGGGGGCGTACGGCGTCGAGCGCTTGCCGGCGAAGCCGTCGCGCGAAAACACCGCGCGCAGCGCCGGCGTCTTCCACGTCTTCTCCGGGATCAGCGTCCACTGCCGCAGCACCTCGTCGACCTGCGTGTTGTCGACGATGCCGGCGACGTCGACGCGCCCGTCCGCGACGACTTCGGCGAGCGTCCCCAGCACGGGCCCGGACGTGATCACCGGCGACGCGATCCGGACGCGCCGCTCGGCGCACGCGATCGCGTTTCCGATCCGGTGTGCCAGCTTCTCGCCTCGCTTCGGCGAGAACCAGGTGCGGACGGCGACGGACCCGACGTCGATCGGATCGCTCGCGACCCGGCCGGACTTGTCGACGTCACGCGTGTTCCAGAGCTGGCCGAAGTCCTGCTCGTAGCGGATCGCGACGGCGCGGGAATCGACGACGACGATCACGTTCTCCTCCCGCGTCCACGAGTCGTCCGTCCAGTTCGTCGACCCCGTCCACGTCGTCCGTCCGTCGCGCACGACGAACTTGTGGTGCATCAGGTTCGGCGTGCCCGGGACGCCCACGGTCTCGAACGGCAGCTCCTCGACGAGCGGCGGATCGGTCTTCGGCGGCGGTGGGACCGGGACACGGTCCTCGAGCGTCGGCTCGAGGTTGTAGAGGAGCCGCACCTGGACGCCGCGCTCGTGCGCGTCGACGAGTGCCTTGCGCACGATCGCCTCGATCTCGCCGCTGAGCTCGATGTCGTAGAGGGCGATCGCGAGCGTCCGTTCGGCACGCTCGAGGAACGACGCGAGGAGGAGGGCGATCTCGCGCGCTGACTGGCCGCCGTCCGTCAGCGTGCGGATCTGGATCAAGCCTGCGCGCGCAGCTTCGCCTTGTAGGCCCGCTTGGCGGCCTGGTAGCGCTCGAGCGCCTCCGGCGAGTCGACGTCGCCAAGGGTTGGATGCGACGGCACCAGCCCCTGCGCGGCCTCGATGCCGAACCGCTTCGCGAGCACGGCGCCGAGTGCCTTGATC
>Ga0081539_10005265_pt1 | contig 13341 bp, 8 predicted proteins | sample TabmetS4T2R2_FD_71023 | JGI IMG/M metagenome (GOLD analysis project Ga0081539, IMG submission 71023) | Tabebuia heterophylla rhizosphere microbial communities from the University of Puerto Rico - S4T2R2 | ecosystem: Host-associated > Plants > Roots > Rhizosphere ...
GCGGGTGAGGGCGCTGGCCCGCGCGCACGAGCTCGCCGCTCTCCGCGTCCCGCACCTCGAGCTTGCACGACTGGGTGGAGGAATCGATCCCCGCGACGAGCGTCACGCCTCTACCTCGGCCGCGGCGACGCCGGCCTCGAACGCGAGGAGCACCGCGCCGGCCACGGCGGCATCGCCCTGGATCGAGCTCGCGACCACTGGCACCTGCTCGGCTTCGAGCGCGTCCTGCGCGAGCACACCGCGCAGCGGGTGGAGCAGGAAGTCGAACGCGTCGGCCGCTTCACCACCGACCACTACGAGCTCGGGGTTCAGGATGCCCACGAGATACGACGCACCCAGGCCCAACATGTGGCCGGCATCCTCGAGGACCCGGCACGCGCCCTCGTGGCCCTCGCGAGCCGCGCGCACCACGTCGTCGAGCCGCGCTGTCTTGGTGCGAGACGCGACGCCCGCCGCGAGCGCGTCGCGCGTGATGGCGTCGGTGGACGTGTACGCCTCGAGGCAACCCCGCTTGCCGCAGTGGCACGGACGACCGCGGTCGGTCACGCGGCAGTGTCCGATCTCACCTGCGAAGCCGCGGGTACCAGGGACGAGCTGACCGTCCTGCACGATCGCGCTGCCGACTCCCGGCCCGACGTAGAGCCACACGAACGTGTCGACGTCGCGCGCAGCACCTTGGCGGGCCTCCGCGAACGCCGACGCGTGAGGGGTGTTCCACACCGAGACTGGTACCGCGAGCGCGTCGCCGAACAGCTTGGCCACGGGAACGTCCGCCCAACGGAGGTTCGGTGCCAAGGCGCACACTCCCGTGTCGCGATCGACGAGGCCCGGCACCGCGATCGTCGCGTGCCGGATCGTCGTGCGAGCGATGTCCGCGGCCGCGAGCGCACCGTCGAGCAGCGTGGTCACGTGCTCGAGCGAACGTGTCGGCGCACCGATCGCGGACTTGCGGCTGCGCTCCGCCACGATCCTGCCCCGTCCGTCGGCGACGGCGACCGTGGTCCGCTCGACGCCGACGTGGATGCCCACGTAGCTGTCGCGGGTCACGTCGAGGTCGAGATAGGTGGGCGGGCGTCCACCGGCCGCAGTGCTCGTGCCCACGCCTACCTCGTGCACGAGACCGTCGGCGAGGAGCTCGTCGACGATGGTGGAGACCGTCGGCTTGGCCAGCGACGTCCGTTGCGCCAATTCGGTGCGCGCGAGCGGACCCGAGCGGCGGATGACGTCGAGCACCACCGAGCGGTTGTGGGCGCGCATCACCTGCCGGTCGATCTTGGGTCGCGCTACCATGCCGAGACCTTAGTGCGGTGACCGAACAAACTCCAGGGAACCATCATGAGCAGTGATCTGACCCCGGTCCCCGGTGACCACTTCACCTTCGGTCTCTGGACCGTCGGCAACCCCGGGCGCGATCCGTTCGGCCACAAGGTGCGAGCGCCGCTCGACCCGGTCGACACCGTGCGCAACCTCGCGGGCGTCGGCGCGTACGGGGTCAGCTTCCATGACGACGATCTCGTGCCGTTCGGGTCGAGCGCGGAGCAACGGGACGCGATCGTCGAGCGCTTCCGCGCCGCCCTCGACGACACCGGGCTCCGCGTCCCGATGGCCACGTGCAACCTGTTCTCCCAGCCGGTGTTCCGCGACGGCGCGTTCACCGCCAACGACGTGCACGTGCGACGTTTCGCCGTCGCCAAGACCCTCGACGCGATCGATCTCGGCGTCGAGCTCGGTGCCGAGATCTTCGTCATGTGGGGCGGGCGCGAAGGCTGCGAGGTCGACGCCGCGATGGACACGCGCGCCGCGCTCGATCGCTACGCCGAAGCGGTGAACCTCGCGTGCGAGTACGTCCTCGACCAGGGCTACTCACTTCGGTTCGCACTCGAACCGAAGCCCAACGAGCCGCGCGGCGACATCCTGCTGCCGACCGTCGGCCACATGCTCGCGTTCATCGACGAGCTCGAGCATCCCGAGATGGTGGGGGTGAACCCGGAGTTCGCGCACGAGACCATGTCCGGTCTTTCGTTCCACCACGCAGTGGCACAGGCGTTGTGGCACGGGAAGCTGTTCCACATCGACCTCAACGCGCAGCGACCCGGCAAGTACGACCAAGACTTCCGCTTCGGCTCCGAGGGGATCCGCGACGCGTTCTATCTCGTGAAGCTGTTGGAGGACGCCGGCTACGACGGCATGCGTCACTTCGACGCGCACCCGTACCGCACCGAGGACGCCGACGGCGTGTGGGACTTCGCGCGCGGCTGCATCCGCACGTACCTCATCCTGCGCGACAAGGCTCGCCGGTTCCACGAGGACGCCGAGATCCAGTCCGCGCTCGCGGAGGCGAAAGCGGGGGAGCTCGGTGAAGCCACGCTGCCCTCGGGGGGCATCGCGGCGTTGCGCGCCGACCGTCCCGATCCCGTCGCGCTCGCCAAGCCCGGCCTCGGCCTGGAGCGTCTCGACCAGCTCGTGAACGAGCTGCTGCTCGGCGTTCGTTGAGCTCGAGGGACCTCCTCGCGACCGACTCGACACGGACCGGGGTGTCCGTTAGCGTGCTCTCACACAATTACGAACATGAGGACTGCGGTGCACGGAGCCGCCGCGCGGGTCTAGAGTTGGCCAGTTAGTTCGCTCAGAATCGAAACTGGGCAACACGGGGGGAAACATGCGGAAGCTGCTGGCGCTGTTCGCGGTGCTCGGATTCGTGATCGGTGCTGCCGGCGTCGCCTGGGCCGCGACGCCGGGCGTCGAGAAGGACGAGATCAAGCTCGGGATCGACTACGTCGACCTCGAGGCGATCCGCGACGTCACCGACATCAACCACGGCGACTACGAGACGACGTACAAGGCGGTCATCGACGACCTGAACAAGAAGGGTGGGGTGAACGGCCGGAAGATCGTGCCGGTGTTCGCCAAGATCAACCCGCTCGGCACCGCGCCGGCGCAGGAGGCGTGTCTCAAGCTCACCGAGGACGAGAAGGTGTTCGCCGCGGTCGGGTTCTTCTACTTCGACTCGCCGTTGTGCTACGTCGCGCAGCACGACACGCCCATCCTCGGCGGCACGATGAACCCCACCTATCTGAAGCAGGCGAAGGCGCCGTGGATGACGATCGAGACTGGTCCCGAGGTCATCCCGCGGGCGGTCGACGCGCTGGCGAAGAGCGGAGCGCTCAAGGGCAAGATCGGTGTGGTCGCGTCCGCCAACGAGAAGGCGAACCTGCTCGATCCCGTCGTGCTCCCTTCGTTGAAGCGCAACGGCGTGAAGAACACGGTGGCGATGATCGACGCGCCCCTCACCGACACGGTGCTCGCCACGCAGCAAGCGGGGACGATCGCCGAGCGCTTCAAGGCCGACGGCATCAAGACGGTGCTCTTGGTGGGTTCGACGCCGAGCGTGTTCAGCAACGCGCTGAAGAACACCGACTACCGGCCCAAGCTGGTCGGCACCAACTTCTCCACGTATCAGGGCGCCGCCATCAACAAGGCGACCGATCCCGCGATCTGGAAGGGTGGCGTGACCGCCGACATCGGCATCCAGTTCGACGACCCCAGCCTGCAGAAGTGCTACCGCTTGGTGCAGAAGGCGACGGGTGACATCATCGTCGAGCACCCCGAGCCCGGCGCCCCCGACTACCAGGCCTCGGCGAGCGCCGCGTGTCGCTACATCTCGCTGTTCTCGCAACTCGCGGGAGCGGCGGGCAAGAACCTCACCGTCGCCAGCTTCGGCAAGGCCGCCGAGAAGCTCGGTTCGGTCACGGTCCCGGGTTTGGGGACGATCAAGTACGACCCGAAGACCCACACCTGGGTGCAGCCCATCTACATGTACGACTACGACCCCGCGTCGCAGCAACTGGTGATCGGTGAGAAGGTCGGCTGACGTCGGGCGCGGGAGCGTGCGATGACCATCACCCCGGACGAAGCCACGACCCCGGGTGAGGCGGCACAGCTCGCGGGCGCGGTGCTCGACGCCGAGGCGGAGCGCGAAGCTCAACAAGCGGCCGCGAACAAGGAGGTGCTCTTCGCCACCGACCTCCTCCCCGGGGTTGGCGAGGAACAGGTCTCGTTCGGCGAGGCGGTCCGCATCGGTGGTGTGTCGACGTTCGTCGTGCTGCTGCTGCTCCGTTCGCTGGAGGAGCTCGAGATGTCGACGCTGTCGGTGCTCGCGCCCGACCTCCGTCGCGCCTTCGGAGTGAGCAACGGCGCGATCGTGTTCCTGGCGGCGGCTTCAGGCGCGTTCCTGGTGCTCGGCGCGTTGCCGATGGGCTGGCTCGCCGACCGTCATCGCCGACCGCCCGTCATCGCGTGGGCGAACATCGCCTTCGCCGGGTTCCTCGCGCTCTGTGGTCTGGTGACGAACGCGTTCCAGATGTTCTGGGCCCGGCTCGGCGTGGGTGTCACCAAGTCGAACACGTACCCCGTCCAGGGCTCGCTCATCGGCGACGCCTACCCGATCAGTGCCCGCGGTCGCATCAACGCGTGGCTGACGATGGGTGCGCGCTTCGTCGGCGTGCTGAGCCCACTGATCGTCGCCGGGATCGCGTCGGCCGCCGGAGGTGACGACGGCTGGCGTTGGCCGTTCTTCGTGCTCGGGCTGCCGGTGGCCGTGGTCGCGGTGTTCGCGTTCAAGCTGAAGGAGCCGCCACGCGGCCAGTTCGAGAAGCAGGACGTGCTCGGCGAGGTCATCGAAGACGAGCAGCCGGCGCCGATCTCGGTGGAAGCGGCGTTCGCGCGGCTGTGGCAGATCCGCACGCTGAAGACGGTCATCGTCGCGTTCGCGGCACTCGGCTTCGGCCTGTTCACGGTGCCGGTGCTGACCAACCTCTTCATGGAGGACCACTACGGGACCAAGACGTTCGAGCGCGGGGTCCTCCAAACGGTCGGCCAAGTCGGTGTGCTGCTCGTCCTCCCGTTCGTCGGCAAGTACTACGACGGCCTCTACCGGCGTGATCCGGCGCGCGCGCTGCGGTTCGTGGGGCTCATGATCCTGCCCGCCGCCATCCTCACGCCGGTGCAGTTCTTCATGCCCAACGTCGTCGTCTTCACCATCGTTGGCATCCCGCAGATGATCTTGATGTGGGTGGCTTTCACGATGGTCCAGCCGGTGTTGCAATCGGTGGTGCCGTACCGGCTCCGTGGTATGGGTTCCGCGCTCGGGTCCATCTACATCTTCTTCATCGGTGCCACCGGTGGCGCACTGCTCTCGGGCCTCCTCACCGACGAGCTCGGCCCCCGCGCCGCAGTGATCGTGATCGTGATCCCGTCGACCATCGTCGGCGGCTTGCTCATCCTGCGCGGTGCGACGTTCATCCGCAACGACCTCTCGATGGTCGTCGCCGAGCTGCGCGAGGAGATGGCCGAGCACACCCGCCAGCGGGAGGCACCGACCGAGATCCCCGTGCTGCAGGTCGTCGACGTCGACTTCGCGTACGGCCCGGTGCAGGTGCTCTTCGACGTGGGCTTCGAGGTGAAGCACGGCGAAGTGCTCGCGCTGCTCGGCACGAACGGCGCCGGCAAGTCGACCATCCTGCGCGTCATCGCCGGACTGGGAACGCCGGCGCGCGGCGTCGTGCGCCTGAACGGTCGCACCATCACCTACACGACGCCGGAGCAGCGGGCGAAGCTCGGCATCCGCATCCTGCTCGGCGGCAAGGGCGTGTTCCCCGCGATGACGGTGCACGAGAACCTCGAGATGGCGGCGTTCATCTACCGCGGCGACGGCGCCGACTTCCAGCGCCGTCTCGACCGCGCCTACGACCTCTTTCCGACGCTCGGTGAACGGCGGCGGCACGCGGCTTCGCAGCTCTCGGGTGGGCAGCAGCAGATGCTCGCGCTGGCGATGACGCTCCTCCACGACCCCGAGGTCCTCGCCATCGACGAGCTCTCACTCGGGCTGGCGCCGCTCGTGGTGCAGGAGCTGCTCGGAGTGATCGAGCGACTGAAGGCGGAGGGGATGACGATCATCCTGGTCGAGCAGTCGTTGAACGTCGCGTTGTCGGTCGCCGACCGGGCCGTCTTCCTCGAGAAGGGTCAGGTGCGCTTCGAAGGGCCCGCACGCGAGCTCGCCGAACGTGATGACCTGGCGCGCGCCGTGTTCCTCGGGACCGAAGGCGGCTGATCGGTGATGGCGGTCGTGGCCACGTGGATCACGTCGCAGCTGGTGTTCAACGGACTGATCGCGGGGCTCGAGATCGGCCTGCTCGCGATGGGGATCGTGCTCATCTACCGGTCGACGCGCGTCATCAACTTCGCGGTCGGCAACATGGGCCTGGTCGGCGCGAGCCTCTTGGCGCTGCTCGTCATCGAGTACGAGATCCCGTTCTGGCTCGCGGCCATCGGGTCGCTGATCGTGGGCACGCTCTTCGGCACGCTCATGGAGTTGGTCGTCATCCGCCGGCTCTTCTTCGCGCCGCGTGTCGTGGTGCTGGTCTCGACGATCGGGATCTCCGGGCTCGCGCTCGCGATCGTCGCGTCGTATCCGGAGATCACCGACTTCAGCGCCTCGTATCCGCCTGCGGTGGACCACACGTGGAGCGACGTGCTCGGCGTGCGGATCACCGGCGCCCAACTGGCGGTGCTCGTGGTGGTGCCGATGGTCGCCGTCGCGCTCGGCTGGTTCCTCAACCGCACGCTCGTCGGACGCACGGTGAAGGCGTCGGCCGAGAACCCCGACCTCGCGCGCGTGCAGGGCATCAACCCCAAGCTGGTGTCGACCGCGGTCTGGTCGATCGCCGGCTTCCTCGCCACGCTCACGATGATGCTGGTCGCGGCGGACAACGGGGGCGCCGCGCGCGACCTCCTGCAACTCGGCCCGAACACCTTGGTGCGGGCGCTGGCGGCGGCGGTGATCGCCGGCATGGTCTCGTTCCCGAGAGCGATGCTGGCCGGGGTTGCGATCGGCATCATCCAGTCGCTCGTCAACTTCAACTACCTCGACAAGCCGGGGCTCATCGACGGTCTCCTGCTCGTCGCGGTGCTGATCGCGGTGGCGTTGCAGAGCCGCAGCCGAGGTCCGGCGGAGACGCAGACGTTCTCGTTCGCGCCGAAGGTGCGTGAGATCCCCGAGCAGCTGCGCGACGTGCGGTGGGTGAAGCGGCTCAACGTCGTCGTGCTGGGTGTGCTCCTGCTGGTGGCGATCCTGCTGCCGCTCCTCATCACCCAGCCGTCACGACACCTGCTCTACGCCACGATCGCGTGCTTCGCGATCTGCGGGCTCTCCCTCATCGTGCTGACGGGATGGGCGGGCCAGCTCTCGCTCGGTCAGATGGCCTTCGCCGGCTTCGGCGCGCTGGTCGCGGCGGCGCTCACACGGGGTCTCGCCCTCGACCTCGGCGTGGTGAACCTCGAGCTCGCGCCGATGCCGTTCCTCCTCTCCATCGTGATCGCGTCGTTCGCCAGCGCCGCGCTGGCCGCGCTCATCGGTGTGGGCGCGCTGCGCGTGCGCGGACTGCTGCTCGCGGTCAGCACGTTCGCGTTCTCCGTCGCGGCGTCGCAGTACCTGTTCCGTCAGCCGGTGCTCTCCGACGACCTCACGTCGGTGCCGTTCCCGCGCGGATCGCTGTTCGGCCTCGACCTGTCTTCGCAGCGCACCTACTACTACGTGTGTCTGGCGGTGCTGGTGGTCGCCTTCGTCGTCGTGAGCCGCTTGCGCAAGTCGGGCGTCGGCCGCACCATGATCGCGGTGCGCGACAACGCCGACCGGGCCGCGGCGTACACCGTCGGCGTGGCGTCGTCGAAGCTGCGCGCGTTCGCGATCGCGGGGTTCATCGCCGGCTTCGGCGGCGCGCTGCTCGCGGGCGCGATCGAGTCGGTGCCGTTCACCGAGCGCTACTTCCTCGTGGCCGATTCGCTCGCACTGGTCGCGCTCGTGGTGATCGGTGGGATCGCATCACCCATGGGCGCGGTGTTGGGGTCGTTGTGGATCGTGGGCCTGCCCGCGTTCTTCCCCGACAACAATTTGGTGCCGTTGTTCACGTCGAGCCTGGGCCTGCTGATCCTGCTGCTGTACTTCCCCGGCGGACTGATGCAGATCGCGTTCTCGGCGCGCGACGCGCTCTTCGCCTGGGCGGCCTCGAAGCGCGAGGCCCCGTCGACGGAGCGGACCACGGAGACGCCGCCGGTGCTCGTGCGCGCGACCCGGCCGCCGATCGTCGAGGATGTCCCCGCGCTCGAGGTCGCGAACATCCGGGTGCGCTTCGGGGGAGTCGTCGCGGTCGACGACGCCAGCCTGCGGGTCGGCAACGACGAGATCGTGGGCCTGATCGGCACCAACGGTGCCGGCAAGTCCACGCTCATGAACGCGATCGGCGGCTTCGTCCCATGCAAGGGTGCGGTGCGAATCCACGGCGACGACGTGTCGTCGACCGGCGCGGCGCGTCGGGCCCGGATGGGCGTTGGTCGCACGTTCCAGGCCGCGCTGCTGTTCCCCGAGCTCACGGTGCGCGAGACGGTCGAGGTCGCGCTCGAGGGTCGCGGTCGCACGGGGCTCCTGTCGACCGCGCTGTTCCTTCCGCGCTCGTTCTCGCGGGAGCGGCAGCGGCGCGCCGAGGCCGACGACCTCATCGGCTTCCTCGGCCTCGGTCGCTACGCGACGAACCGCATCGCCGACCTCTCCACCGGAACTCGCCGGATCGTCGAGCTCGCCGGTCTCCTCGCGCTCGACGCGCGCGTGCTCTGCCTCGACGAACCGACGGCGGGTGTCGCGCAGCGCGAGACGGAGGCGTTCGGTCCGTTGATCAAGGAGATCCGGCGCGAGCTCGGCGCGGCGATGCTGGTGATCGAGCACGACATGCCGCTGATCATGAGCATCAGCGACCGCGTGTACTGCCTCGAGATCGGTCGCGTGATCGCCGAAGGTGACCCGGCGACCGTGCGCCACGACCCGAAGGTCGTCGCCAGCTACCTCGGCGTCGACGAACGTGCCATCGCCCGCAGTGGGGCCGTTCCCTCGGCTGGTGCTGTCTTGGAGAGAGGATGAGACCATGACGACGATCGACAGGAGGACTCGCCTCGCCGGCGCAGTCGATGTGATGGACGCCGAGCAGCTGTTCGCCGACCTGGCCGATCGCTTGCAGGACACGGGTGGGCTCGCGGCCAGAGGAGCGCAGGTCCTCGACCTCCCGCCGCTCACGTTCCAAGTCGACGACACGGCCGCGCACCTCGTGGTCGCCGGCGGCGCGCTCACGTTGCGCGAGGGTCGCGCACCCAACGGACCGGTGATCGGGCTCGACGCCACTGCGTGCTCCGAGCTGTTCCAAGACCTCGTGTCGACGTTCGGCCTCGTCATGCCGGGACGCGTCGAGGTGCTCCGCCCGCGCGGTGACCAGTTCGTGGCCTGGGAGCCGGTCCTGCGTGCCGCGATCGACGGGCGCGCGGTCTACGAGCCGGGCTCGATCGAGTTCCACGATCGTCACGGCGATGAGCTCGATCTGCGCCGCTCGTTCCGGGTCGACGGCGACCGCGACGACCTTGGCCACTTCCTGGCCGAGGCGGGCTACCTGCACCTCGAAGGCGTGTTCACCGAAGCCGAGATGGCGGCGGTGTCGGCCGAGCTCGACGCCGCGATGGACGCGGCGACGCAGGACGACGGCTCGTCGTGGTGGGCGCGGACCGAGGATGGCTGGTACCCGTCGCGCATCCTCGGCTTCAACCGCAAGTCGCCCACGTTGCAGGACCTGCTCGAATCCGACCGGTTCACCCGCATCGGCACCTTCACCGACGACGCGATGGTGCAGCGCGCGCCGCGCACGGGCGACAGCGCCGAAGGGCTCCTCAAGAAGGTCGGTGTGCTCGAGGGCATCTCCGACGTCTCGTGGCACAAGGACTGCTCCCTGGGTGGCCATTCGCGCAGCTGCTGCGGCCTCACCGTCGGCATCTCCATCACCGGTGCTCAACCGCGCAACGGTGAGCTCGGCGTCGTCGCGGGGTCGAGCCGCGCCAACGTGCAGGCGATCGACGTGCGCCCCGACCTCGACCTCCCGCGGGTCCCGCTCCCCACCAACACGGGTGACGTCACCGTGCATTGCAGCTGCACGTTGCACATGAGCCGGCCACCGATCGACCGGGAACGGCGGGTCGTGTACACGGGGTTCGGGCTCGCGCCGCGTCCTGGTGACATGTTCGAGGAGCTGAGTGCCGACGAGATCCGCCGGCGTCGGCAGTCGCTCAGCGACCAGGTCACGAACATCGAGCGTGAGCAGATCGTGGGCGCCGAGGCGTTCAAGCTCGACGCGTGAGCGGGACAGGATGAGGGGATTCACGAATCCGGTCATCCCCGGCTTCCATCCCGATCCGAGCCTCTGCTTCGAGTCCACGGCACGTCACTCGCGATGGGTCGGTTGCGGCAACGGGTGGAGCGAGCGTGTCATTGACCGAACCGGAGAAGCGCAGCGCGATGGGTGAGAGGAATGCGGTCAACGGTGTGACGATTCCGCCGCGCGAGCTGCAGCCGGAGCAGTCCACGCAGATCGTCGTGGTCGACGTGCGCACGGGCACGCAGACCGTCGTCCACGAGCGATCGGACCTCCTCTTGGAAGCGCCGAACTGGTCGCTCGACGGGGAGCACCTCGTCCTGAACGGCGACTTCCACCTGTGGCGACTCGACCTCTCGAGTGGCGAGCTCGAGCAGATCGTGATCGACGGTGTCCCACTCCTCAACAACGACCACGTGCTGGACCGGGACGGGGAGCACGTGTACGTGTCAGCGTTCGACTGGAACATCCATCGAGTCCCGATCGCCGGTGGCACCGGCGACGTGATCCGGCCGGACGTGGCACTGCCCGGGCTGAAGTGCTTCCTCCACGGCATCGATCCGGCTGGCGCGCGTTTGGCGTTCATCGGCGTGCATCCGGTGAGCGGAGACGACTGGTGGGGGCAAGCGGATGTGTTCACGATGGCGATCGATGGTGCGGATTGCGTCCAACTCACGGACGGTCCCGGCCCGTCCGACGGTTGCGAATACTCAGCTGATGGCGAGTGGATCTACTTCAACACCGAGAACTTCGACGGTCACGCGCAGATCGCTCGCATGCGACTCGACGGGAGCGACAAAGAGCAACTCACCTTCGACGAGCACGTCAACTGGTTCCCGCACCTCTCTCCGGATGGTCAGTGGGCGTGCTACCTCGCGTTTCCGCCGGGGACCGAGGGCCACCCGGCCGACGTCTGGGTCGAGGTCAGACTCGTCCATCTCGAGGAGTGGAGCTCGCCGACGACCGTCGCGCGTGTCTTCGGTGGTCAAGGAACGCTCAACGTCAACAGCTGGTCACCCGACAGCTCGGCGTTCGCGTACGTCGCCTATCCAACAACGCGCGTGGCGAGCTGAGCGGCGAAGGGACACCGGATGGATGACGACACGCTCCGGTGGTTGACGGATCCGGCCTCCGGATGCTGGGAGGAGTTGGGGTATCAGCGGTTTCCCCATGGCCAACCCGACATCGTCGACACGCTGCCCCCGACGATCGAGTGGCGGGAGGCGCGAGATCGCTATGACGTGGCGGTCATCGGAGCCGGTGCGGGCGGCGGCGTCGCTGCTCATGTGCTTGCGGCCACCGGAGCATCAGTGCTCGTCGTGGAACTGGGCAGTGCACTGCGAGCGGAGCAGATCGGCTGGGACCCGCTGCGCAACCACCGCACCGCGATGTTCGGATTCGGAGAGAGCGTTTCGCCGGCAGGTCACCCCCGAGCCGTGACGATCGGATCGGGGGAGCTCGCGGTCGAGCCTGCTGACTTTCGGTACCAGAACAACGCGCTGGTGCTCGGCGGCGGAACCCGACTTTTCGGAGCGCAAGCGTGGAGGTTTGCACCCGAGACGTTCCGGATGGCGAGTGAGTACGGCGTTCCGGACGCGTCCGCGTTGGCCGACTGGCCGATCACCTACGCCGACCTCGCGCCGTACTACGACCTCGTCGAATGGGAGCTCGGGGTCGCGGGTGCTGTCGGTCCCGAGAACCTGGGTGCACGAATGCGTGACTTTCCGTTGCCGCCGATGCCGCGCGGTCGGTGCGGTGATCTCCTGGCGGATGCGGCGGCACAGCTCGGATGGACCACGTCGCCCGTACCACTGCTCGTGAACTCGCTGGCGTATCGCGGCAGGCCGGCCTGCGTTCGCTGCAGCCAGTGCGTGGGACATCCGTGTCCGGTCGACGCGAAGGCGGGGACGCACAACACCGTCCTGCCGAGCGCGGTGGCAGCCGGCGCACATCTCCTGTGCGATACGCAAGTGACGCGCATCGACGATGCGGATGGTTCGGTCGAGCTCGTGTCGGAGCATGGAGCTCGGACGGTTCGCGCGGACCGGATCGTCGTGGCCGCAGGAGCAGTCGAAACCGCGCGCTTGTTGCTGCTCAGCGAGCTCGGCAACGACTGGGTCGGCCGTTGTCTCCAAGGACACACTTACGTGCGTGCCGTCGGCCATCTCGACCGCGCATCCCCGCGTTTCGACGGCGACGGTCCCGGTCCTTCGGTCGCCACGCGCGACCACGCTCACCACAACGACGGGATCGTCGGAGGCGGCATGCTGGCCGACGACTTCGTCGTCTCGCCCGTGCAGCACTGGTTGATGGGCGCCTGGTTCCGTCCTGAACACCAGACGAGCGCGGCTGCGACGGGAGAGATCGACGAATTCGGGCGGCCGATCGGCGCCGCCGCTCGACAGGCCGTTCGCGACACCTTCGGTCGAACGTTGGTCCTGATGGGCCCGTGTCAGGAGGTGCCGAACGCACACGCCGGTCTGACCCTGTCGTCGGAGGTTCGTGACCGATGGGGGCTGCCGGTCGCGCGGTTCTTCGGTGTGCAACACGAGGAGGATCTCCGAACCGGAAGCTTCCTCGCTGAACGAGCCAAGGAATGGATGGAAGCGACGGGAGCCGAAGACGTGAGCTCGGCTGCGCCGGTCGCTCCTGGGTTGTCCGCCAGCCAGCACCAGGCCGGCACGGCTCGGATGTCGTCGACGCCGGCGCACGGTGCGGTCGATCCCGACGGCCTGATCTGGGGCTGCTCGCGCACGTATGTTGCTGACGCGTCGTTGCATGTGACCAACGGCGAGGTCAACCCGGTGCTCACGATCATGGCGAACGCCTGGCGCGTCGCTGATCGAATGTCGACCTGAGGAGAGGCAAGGAGGAGACGCAACATGGTTGCGAGATCGATCTCTGCGCCTAGGTCGCGCGGCACGCGGTCGCATCTCCCGCTTCTGCGCTGTAGGGTGCGAACGAACATTTCCGCACATCAGCGACGGCGGGGGGAACATGAACCGGGCACCGCACCATCTGCGGGTCGAGCACCTCGACTCGGCGCTCGGCATCGACGTCGTGGCACCACGGCTCTCGTGGAAGCTGCCCGCTCCGGCCG
>Ga0081539_10005266_pt1 | contig 13341 bp, 17 predicted proteins | sample TabmetS4T2R2_FD_71023 | JGI IMG/M metagenome (GOLD analysis project Ga0081539, IMG submission 71023) | Tabebuia heterophylla rhizosphere microbial communities from the University of Puerto Rico - S4T2R2 | ecosystem: Host-associated > Plants > Roots > Rhizosphere ...
ACTTAATTCTCCTCACGTTGCTGGCGCTCCTCTTTTATTTTATTCTGCGCTCGAACCGACAAAAAGGGAAGAGTGCCGTGACTCAACTTGCCATCATCCCGCTTCTCAGCGCATCCTGGCTGCAAATACTTTATTACCACTCATCTGGCTATGCCTCATTCAAGGAATGGTATTGGATCGGTGAGTTGATTCTTGTTGTTCTCACGCTGAGTCTAATGGTAGGAATGTTATTTACATTCCTGAAGCGATTTCAACATTTTCAGATTATTGCTTGGATAACGGTGATTTCTATGGGAATTTATATGGGCACTTCGTTTTGGAAATACATACAAGATTCCATGCCATATAATTATTGGTCAGTAGATACTCCATTTATCGATGTGGGTCCCATTCTCGAAGAGCACACGGAACCCGGTAGCCTGATTGGAATTACCGGCGGCGGCAACATCGGCTACTTCATCCAAGATCGCACGATCCTAAATATGGATGGTTTGATCAATAGCTACGCCTATTTTCAGGCTCTCCGAGTCGGGAAGGCAGGTGAATATCTCGAAAATATTGGGCTTGATTATGTACTTGCGAATCCGGTGATTCTCGATCAACAGCCCTATAAAGGACAATTTAATGAATACATGGAGCATCTTGACATTTTTTACGGGGGCAAACAACTCATGCGCTATGGAGCCCCTTAACCTGTGGATCATAGTTGTCCTCTTACTACGCTCACGCCTGTTGCCGTTATAGAAACTGGATCATGCTCTCACAGCGCCCTTTCAGTGTAACCCTGCTCCTATGGATGGTGTTAAGTCTATCGGCGTGGGGTGCCATTCGATTGTTCGCGGCTCTACGCTGGTGGGATGTACTATATGAATTCAAAGCAAGCCTGAGCCCGTTATATCTATCGATAACAGGAGCAGGATGGGGCATCGCGGGAGTCGTTTTGCTCTGGAGTATATGGAGTGGCAAGGCCTGGGCGCGGATGGCAATCCTGACAGGCATACTTCTCTGGCTCGCAGAATATTGGATCGAACGGCAATTCTTCCAATCGTCACGACCGAATCTCCCATTTGCCTTGATATTATCTGCGCTATTGTTGGCTGTGACATTTGCAAGCACATTAAATCGACGTACAAAGTATTTTTTCACAAAAAGCGAGGAACATGAGCAATCAAACGAACATTCAACACCTGCGTGACCAAAAAGCAAAATCACGTCTCGGTGGTGGGACCGAGCGAATTGAATCTCAACACAAAAAGGGGAGGCTGACTGCGCGTGAGCGGATAGACCTGTTGCTCGACAAAGGCTCGTTCCGCGAAGTGGACGCTTTTGTTCAACACCGCACACACGATTTCAACCTTGACAAGCAAAAGTTTATGAGCGATTCCGTGGTGACAGGCTGGGGTACCATCGAAGGGCGTCTCGTTTACGTCTTCTCGCAGGATTTCACTGTGTTTGGTGGGAGCCTGGGTGAAGTCCATGCGGAAAAGATATGCAAGATCATGGATATGGCAATGAAGAACGGCGCGCCTATGATCGGGTTGAACGATTCTGGCGGCGCGCGTATTCAAGAGGGTGTTGTAGCCTTAGGCGGATATGCAGATATTTTTCTACGCAACACAATGGCTTCGGGCGTTATTCCACAAATCTCAGCGATTATGGGACCGTGCGCGGGCGGCGCGGTCTACTCTCCCGCTCTTACTGATTTTATCTTTATGACGCGTAATACATCCTATATGTTTGTTACAGGGCCAGACGTAGTCAAAGCGGTGACACATGAAGAGGTCTCATTTGAAGATTTAGGTGGTGCAAGTGTTCATTCAGAAAAATCTGGGGTATGTCACGTTGCGGCAGAAAGCGAAGCGGATACACTTTATCTCATTCGTAAACTATTAAGTTATCTTCCCCAAAACAATATGGAAGATGCGCCCTTTATGCCAATTGGCGACGACCCTCTTCGCATGGATGAGGGACTCGACTCTATCATCCCGAACGAGCCGGGTAAACCATACGATATCAAAGACGTGATCCGCATGATCGTAGATGATGGGCAATTCTTTGAGATCCATGAAGGTTATGCCCAGAATATCGTTGTTGGCTTCGCGCGCTTGGGAGGGCATTCTGTAGGAATCATTGCGAATCAACCCGCTGTGTTGGCTGGAGTATTGGATATTGACGCAAGTGAAAAGGGCGCGCGCTTCGTCCGTTTTTGTGATTCATTCAACATTCCGATTATCACCTTTGAAGATGTGCCCGGTTTCCTGCCCGGTACAATTCAGGAGCACAATGGAATCATTCGCTCAGGTGCCAAATTGCTCTATGCCTACTGTGAAGCCACCGTTCCTAAATTGACAGTGATTACAAGAAAAGCATATGGTGGTGCCTATTGCGTGATGTCCTCCAAGCACATCCGCAGTGACTTGAATCTGGCATGGCCTTCAGCTGAAATCGCGGTGATGGGACCGGATGGCGCGGTCAATATTATCTTCCGCAAGGAACTCGAAAAAGCAAAAGACCCTGTCAAGAAAAAAGCGGAGTTGGTTGCGGAATATCGCGAGAAATTTGCAAGTCCCTATGTAGCTGCGGAACGCGGATATATTGACGATGTCATCGAACCAAAAGAGACGCGTCCACGTTTGATCAACGCGCTGGAAATGTTGAGTAACAAGCGCGATGGTAATCCTGCGAAGAAGCATGGGAATATTCCACTATAAGTGTCACGTTCCAAGTGCCAGGTTCCAGGTGCTGGCTACCTAGAACTTGGTACGGGAAACATGACACGTGCGGAGCATATATGTTTAAAAAAGTTTTGATCGCCAACCGTGGAGAGATCGCCGTTCGCATCATACGTGCCTGTCGCGAGCTGGGCATTGAGACTGTGGCTGTCTATTCAGAAGCAGACAGACGCGCGTTGCACGTGAGATATGCAGACGAAGCATACTTGCTAGGACCTGCACCGTCACGAGACTCTTATTTGCGCGCGGATAAGATTCTGGATATCGCACGCAAATCGGGCGCGGATGCAGTCCACCCCGGTTATGGTTTTCTCGCAGAGAGAGATGATTTTTCCGCCGCCTGTGCAGATCTCGGAATCGCGTTCATCGGACCGAAGCCATCGTCCATTGCTGCAATGGGAGATAAAGCTGAGGCGCGCGCCACTGTCATTAAAGCGGGTGTGCCAGTTGTGCCAGGGACAGAAGATGTAGGCAATATGACTGACGAGGAGTTGCTTAGCAAGGCTCCGCAAATTGGTTTTCCACTGTTGATCAAAGCTACAGCAGGTGGTGGTGGCAAAGGAATGAGGGAAGTCAAAAGCCTGGAAGAAATGCCGACCCTCATCCAATCCGCGCGACGCGAAGCTGAATCCGCCTTCGGAGATGGAAACGTTTATCTGGAAAAGCTGGTCGAGGGGGCGCGGCATATCGAGATCCAAATCCTGGCAGATACACACGGAAACGTGATTCATCTGGGCGAGCGCGAATGCTCATTACAACGGCGTCATCAAAAATTGTTGGAGGAGGCGCCTTCGTCTGCGTTGGATGAAGATTTGCGCGAAAAGATGGGAAGCGTCGCAGTGAAAGCGGCGAAGGCCGTCGATTATGTCAATGCCGGCACGATCGAATTTCTGCTGGATAAAGACAATAATTATTATTTCCTCGAAATGAACACGCGACTTCAAGTAGAGCATCCAGTGACTGAGATGGTTACAGGGATCGACATTGTAAAGGAGCAGATCCGGGTGGCCCGCGGACGCGCATTGACCTACGAACAGCATGAAGTAAAGTTCAACGGTCACTCGATTGAATGCCGTATCAATGCTGAAGACCCCTATAACAATTTCCTGCCATCTACAGGTCGTATTACACACAGCCTGCTCCCAACAGGTCCCGGAGTACGAGTCGATACAGGCGTTTACCCGGGCTTTGAAATTACTCCATTTTATGACCCGATGATAGCGAAACTTATCGTGTGGGGCGAGACGCGCGCGCAAGCGATATTGCGGATGCGACGCGCGCTGGAAGAATATCGCATTGTGGGCGTGCGGACGAATATTCCATTCCATCAAACATTAATGGATTCGCATCGCTTCATGGGCGGGCAATATGATACACGTTTTGTAGAGGAACGTTTCTCGATGGAGGAAGCAGAAGAGAATAGGGAGAACTATGACGATATCGCGGCGATCCTTGCGACGATGGTCGCACACCGCGAAACGGAACGTTCTTCTCACATCGTTCAGCGCAACGAACGTGACACAAGCAACTGGAAATGGGTGGGCCGCTGGGAGAGAATGCACCGGTAATCGATTATGAAATATATAACCACTGTTGGTGACAAACAATTTCTGGTCGAGATTATCGACGATAGACACGTCAGCGTGGATGGCAAAGTATATGAAGTTGACTTTGAATCTGTAAGCGGCCAGCCGGTGTACTCCCTGATCGTGGATGGAAAGTCACATGAGTCTTATGTGGCACAGGTGGATGACATCTGGCAAGTACTGATGCGCGGGCGGCTGTATCCTGTCACCGTGGAGGATGAACGTGAGAAACGGCTGCGGGCCGCGGCAGGTGGCGGTGTGGCAGAGACAGGTGAATTCCATCTTAAGGCACCGATGCCGGGGCTCGTGGTAACCATCCCAGTTGTGGAAGGGCAGGAAGTCAAAAAGGGACAGGTCTTGTTGATTCTCGAATCGATGAAGATGCAAAACGAACTCAAATCGCCGCGTGATGGAAAGGTGAACAGGATCAAGGTCAAGGCGGGTGAAAGTGTTGAACAAAGGCAGACGTTGTTAAGCGTGATGTAAATTTTGAGTAATTGGTAATTTGTAATTGGCGGATTGATGTTGAGGGTTAAGGATCGAATTTAATGAGCAAAACAAATCAAGAGATAGAAGCAAAGTTTTATGTGAATAATTTAGGTAAGATAACAAAACGTCTCCATGAATTGGGGGCACGTTTGATTCAGGCAAGAATATTAGAGACAAATATTCGATTCGACTTACCAGATGCAAGCCTTCGTTCGGAACGACGTGTTCTGCGATTGAGGCATGACACGGAAGCGCGTTTGACGTATAAAGACCCAAGCCAAGATGAACAAGGTGTGTTAAGTCGGCGAGAGATCGAGTTCACAGTTGAAGATTTTGACAAAGCCAGAGAGTTTCTTCAGGCGTTGGGTTTCCAGCCTATCTTTTATTATGAAAAATACCGTACAACTTATAGCTTACAGACTTCAGAAGTCTTAACACATGTAATGCTCGACGAATTACCGTACGGAAATTTTGTCGAAATCGAGGGCGATTCCTTGGATCCCATTCAAACAGTTGCAGATAAACTTCAACTGAAATGGGACACGGCCATTGGGAAGAGCTACAGTGCGCTTTTTGATCAGACTCGTAAGACACTCAACTTTTCATTTCAGGATTTATCATTTACAAATTTTGTAGGCATACGGGTTACTCCCTCTCATCTAGGTGTCCTAGCTGCAGATGAGTGATGATAATCGATCATGAATTCATAGCTTGAATTTAGAAAACTAGATTGAAATTTCCCATGAAACGACGTATACTCAAAAGGCTTGTTACCATCCATCTACTAGGAAAGGAATCCTCATGCACAAGCACTCCCTCATTAATTGCATCATTCCCCCCGATATGCTGAAAAACATCGCCACCAAGGGCACCGAAGCGCAAAAAAATCTAGCGATGAACACGATTAAAGTTTCAGCGCAATTGCGCGGGAAACGAAGTGCCCTGGCAGATTTCACCGCCGCGACATTCCGTGTGGCAGTTGGAGGCAAGGAGCGCATCGTATACGATGCAAAAAATGGATCTAGCTTGCCCGGTACTGTTGTGCGCAAGGAGGGTGATCCGGCAAGCACGGATGTAGCAGTCAATGAAGCGTATGACGGCAGTGGTTTGACATATGATTTATACAAGAATGTCTATCAAAGAAATTCCATTGATGGCAACGGGATGAGGCTGGATTCAACGGTTCATTACCGGGTAGGTTATGACAATGCTTTTTGGGATGGCGAGCAAATGGTGTATGGAGATGGAGACGAAGATCTTCCCGTTGAGGAGCGTCTCTTTAACCGTTTCACGATTGCAATTGATGTTATTGCTCATGAATTAACTCATGGAGTCACGCAGTTCGAAGCGAAGCTGCAATATTTTCAACAGTCTGGCGCCCTAAATGAATCCATGTCTGATGTGTTCGGTTCACTCGTCAAACAATATCAACTCAGGCAGATTGCGTCTGAAGCCGATTGGATCATCGGTGCAGGCTTACTGACATCAAACGTTAACGGAGTCGGCATCCGTTCCATGAAGGCGCCTGGGACTGCATATGATGACCCAGTGTTGGGCAAAGATCCTCAGCCTGCGCACATGAAGGATTATGTCAATACGATCAGTGATAATGGCGGCGTTCACATCAACTCTGGAATTCCCAACCATGCTTTTTATGTCACTGCCGTTGAACTTGGTGGCTTTGCCTGGGAGAAGGCAGGTCAGATATGGTATGTCACATTGAGAGATAAACTCACCGCCACTTCCAAATTCCAGGACTGCGCTGACAAGACATATCAAGTGGCAGCAGAATTATACGGTGCGGGAAGCATCGAACAGCAGGCTGTGAAGAAAGGCTGGGCGGCAGTTGGTCTGACGGTAGGAGGCGGTCCCACACCCCCTCCAGATGGAGACGGCTGCCTGGGAGCGTTGCTGCGTGCCCTTGGTCTTGCACCGAAATAAGAGGTTATTATGGACGTTGAACGGATAAGATATGAGCGTACAGGCGGTTTCGCTGGAATGCGCATCGCCGCAGATATCGAACCGAATGACTTGCCTGAAGAACAAGCTCAGTCATTGTTAGAATTGCTTGACGATTTGGATTTCCCCGGGCTACCCGAACAGTTGATAAATGACTCATCCATGCCTGACCAGTTCACTTATACAATCACGGTGGAGGCACAAGAATGGAAGCACACTGTGGTAACCGGGGATGAATCTGCACCAGAAAAGATGCAGGAGCTGTTACACATTCTCAACCGAATTGCAAGAAAAAAACTAAGAAAACACTGAGTTAAGAGTTGAAAATTTCATATTGTCTATCGTAAGTAGGAGACGCCTTTGGAAAACCGAAGGCGATTTTCTGTTTGTGGCAAAAGATATAGGCCGACTTTTTATTTATGGAGCTGGCCACGGAATGATTGCCGGTTCTGAAAATCCGTGTTTCTCCACGGTATACAGTCTGCCAGAAGAAGGCTGGGCACATCCGGATTCATCCTTTACTGAGTAACTGGTGCTAAATTGATCGGGGTACGAATCGGTCCACCACAGATAATTGCCATTTTGGCAGACAAATAATTCGAGCAAATAGCCGCGGTCATCATCCTTGGTCATTTCAACCCGTTCCCAGCTGATCGTGACCGTACTCCCATCGCGGACCGCTGTCACACCTCTGGGTGGGCCATACATATTGCTTCCAATGGATTGAAGATTCAGCTCCTTATACTTCAAGTTGGAAATATCTCCCGCTACGTCCACTACCGAGGGTGCCACCCAGCAAAAGTAATTCAACTTGTCGAATTTAACATACAACCAGTTGCTATAAATATATCGTTCGCGAACCGTGCCCGTATCACCGGGATATAAATCCGCTGCGTGGAGATAAGCAATGGACGGTCCATATCTGCAATGTGCCTGCTTGTTGACCGTCGCAGATGGAAATGTAAATGTCGGTGTATATGGAATGGTGGGCGTAGGTGTTATTGTGGGTGTAAGCGTAAGTGTGGGAATAGATGTTTCAGTTGGTGTAAAAGTCGGTATCGAAGTTGGCGTTTCTGTTTTAACTTCAATAGTAGGTGTTATGTCTGATGGGGTTTCAGTGGATGGAGCGCAAGCCGGAACAAACAAGATGATCAACAAGATGCATACACGCTCCAGCTGCCGTCTCAAAGATACCGCGAAGCGGTACCGGCGGCGCTCCCCATCGGGGAAGATTCGCGAAGAACGCCACCGAGAGCTAATCGTTATTGTTTTCATCTAAACTCTCTTAACAAACTGACAATATTCTCCCCAAGAACCTCATTAGCATACCCTCCCTCCATGATGATTGCGGTTGGCAAATCAAGTGCAGAAATCCGCTTCCCAATTTCTCTGATCCCATCTGTTGTAACTTTGATCGTACCAAGCGGATCCTCTGCATAAATATCCATTCCCGCTGATAAAACCAGGTATTTTGCCCCAAACTTGCGGATGAGACTTAAGGCTTCTTCCAAAGTAGAAAGATATTCCGCGTCATCCGTGCCTTTATTGAGCGGGAAGTTCTTATGAAATCCCAGCCCTACGCCCGCTCCCGTTTCATTTGCATAACCAGCAAAATGTGGATATTCAAAATTTGGGTCAGCATGAATGGAAATGGTCAGCACATCATTACGCTCATAGAAAATATCCTGTGTGCCGTTGCCGCAATGGTAATCAATATCAAGCAAGGCAACTTTACCTTTTAGGGAAAGCCAGTTCACCGCGACAGATGCATTGTTAATAAAGCAATATCCGCCCGCATAGTCTTTACCTGCGTGGTGCCCTGGTGGACGGCATAAGGCAAACGCGGAACGCACACCATCTGAGACCTCTTGTGCTGCGCTCAAGGCACAGTTAACAGAGGCCAACGCAGCTTGATATGTTCCCTCTACAATACACGCGCTCAGGTCCATCATATAATATCCGGCACGCCCGAGAAGTGAGGTCGGCCTTTGGGGATTACGCCGAAGTGCAAAGGTGGCAGGCAAGAGCACCGATGAATCTTTGGGATCCGAATCCAGCCATTCGGTCCAACAAGAGGCGAGAAAGTCAATGTAATCCTTATCGTGCACCGCGTAGATCGGGTCAAGCCCGTAGTCCGTTGGTGCAAGAATCTCACCCCAGTTCTCTCGGTTTAAGGCGTTTAAGATGCGATCCATGCGATCGGGGTTTTCCAGATACGGCGTACGCAGGCCCCCATCGAACACTTCAAACGGTGGTTCATGTTTCCGATGAGTCTCTGAGTAAAAGATTTTCACATGGCCTCTGTAAGAACCTATACTACAATTGTATCAATAGACCGGAGGGCCCATGGACGTATTCGAAGCGATATATAACCGGCATTCACAGAAAAAAGTAAAGCAAGACGCAGTGCCGCGTGAAATGATCGAGAAATTACTGGATGCAGCGGTGCAAGCACCGAATCATTACAAAGTGAGACCCTGGCGATTCGTTGTGTTGACTGGAGAAGCTCGCAATAAATTGGGTGACGTAATGGCCGCTTCTCAAATGGACCGTCATCCTGAGTTCCCACAAGAGGCCTTTGACAAAGCCCGCGCGACTCCACTTCAAGCCCCTGTCGTGATCGCGGTTGGCGTGGATAAACCGACTGAAGCGAAGGTATTGGAAATTGAAAATATCTGTGCTGCCGCGACAGCCTGCCAGAATCTGTTGCTGGCTGCACATGCAATGGGATTGGGCGCGAAGTGGCGCACAGGCGAATGGGCGCGTGATCCGAAAGTAAAAGAGTTTTTAGGTTTTGAGAGTGACCAACTTATTATTGCGTTTATCTATGTTGGATACCCGGAGTTTATCGTTGAACACTCTCCCAGGCCTTCGTTTGAAGATCGAACGGTATGGATGACATAAATCAGCGAGAGACGTTAGAAAACAAGATAACGAGCAATTGCCATAAATATTACAGACAACATGAGGAGCACCGCGGTGATATTTGAATAAGTCATTTGTTGTTTTCGCAATGCTTCAATTTGTCGCAACTCCTCAGGAGAAGGCTTGCCCTGAATCTGCGCGCCAAGCTGTGCCATCGCCTTTGTTGTACGGCCCACGAGAAGGCCAAACACGAATCCGAGAAGAGCGAATGCCGCGCCAATACCGAATCCGCGACCAGCACCGGAACTCATCCATGCTGAAGTGAAACCATCTGAGTCAATCCAATACAAGATGAATCCTGCAAGGATGGTTAGTCCAGCCGCAGCAGCCATCCTATTGCTGAATTTCAAATTATTCATCAAATGGCCCACAAATCTTTGGCCTGCTTCGCCGGTTGCGCCGATAGTTGGGGCAACAAAGAAGGACATGATCAATGTGCCGCCAACCCAAAAGATGCCAGCCAGGATATGGACGATACGAAGTAACCAGATGAAGTACGTCATTGTTTTCTCCTTTGGTTCTAAGAACGAATCTATTTAGAAAAGCAAATAAAGTTCATGAAATAGAATCTTGAATATAAACACTTATCTACTGCTCCACGAATAGCGAGTCAACAGTAAGCCATAACACACAACTTCAGAGTTCAATGTCCCGAGCAACAAGTGCCAGGGCATTTTTCCAATGCCGACTGCCCGGAGCATGAGATCGGTCATGATAAGCTTCTCCTCTATCAATGATGTTCATCGCCGTAGCTGCGCTATAAAACTTGTCACCAACCCCAGCCAGTATGCGGTAGTGTAATAGATAAACAATGGCTGTTTGCCGCGTCGCCATAATAAATACGCAGAAAGAATTGCAAGTACACCAACCACATACAAATCCAGCCCCACCTCTTCAAAGCCCAAGTTCGCCAAAATCCCTGCACCTAAGAATAGCGCATTGAAGATCAGTAAACCACTATCAGCAGTTGTGAATTTCCCTTGATATGGAAAAAGATTCTGTATGAACAACAAGGCCGCATTGACCATCACGAACCCTGTAAAGAAAACCCAGTGACTGAATTCATCGTCATTGAAAATGACAATCTGGCAGAAATCACTGGTCCTATCTTCAAGACAAAAACGCGTATGTAGATAATTGGTCACTTCGTGATCGCCATAGCTCGCGCCGAGAAAATACAGCCCAACAATGAAAATCAGATTGAGTGTAAGGTGAGCGTGTCCTTCACGTGCGGGTGAGTCGTATTCGATCGTCTTCTTCAGGAGATAAAATGCTACCAAACTAATGAGCGGCAGAACAAGCATGTTATTGAAATCCACCCAGCGTAGGAATTCGTTTGGCAGCACATAGCCAAGAGTCCATGTCCCCAGACGGTTGATAGAAACCAAAATCGCCACAACAGATTGCACGGCCAGCAAAAGATGAATGCGTTTCACAACTCCTCCTGGACTGCTAATCATCTTTAATTTGCGAAATCCAGCGATTGCTTAGCAAGCATGGAAAGTTCCCGGTCGGCGCGGTTGGATGCAATCTCCTGTAACGCTGGTAGAGTACGGTTATCCTTCAATTCTCCCAATACCGCGATGACCTGCTTCTTTACCTCACGCTCCGGGTCATCCAACATTTCCAACAGCACTAAAGCAACCCGCGGATCTTTGACTTTGCCCAATGCAATGACCGAATGGATTCGTATCCACATCTCGGGATGACTCAATGCTTCGATCAGGACCTCGAGGGCCGGCGCGCCAAAATTGGCCAGCGACTCAGCAGATGCCCTGCCTACATTATGATGCATATCATAGAGAGCCATACCCAGAGGCTCAATCGTGCGGAGCATCCACCCGTGAGCCAGTTCATATTTTGATTTTATCTTAAAAGAAAACTCCCCGCGACGCGAGGAGTTAGTGATCCGCCAAACTTAAATTTTAGAGTCCATCAACCATCAGACTGACAACAAGCAACGCGAAGCCTAAAAATGTAAGCCAGAACGCAAAGCCTGCGATGGCAGCGCCAAGAACACCCAAATTGCCGAGCAAACCAAGCAGGCCCAGCGCTATCGAAATCCAAAACGTAATTGCCTTGGGAGGACTAAGTCTCATTGCATTCTCCTTTTCTCCATAAACGTGCCAATGAAAGTGAGGGTGGCGAATCACTTCATGTTTTATAGCAAAAAGTCACTGGTATTTCAAGACTTTTATTAGTCTATTACCTTAAAATTTATCATTGACATAAATACACAGCGCCGTAAATTGGACGAGTAATCTCTGATATAATTTTTGACATGGATAGAGAGAAGATAGCATATCGTGGCGCTCGTAGCGCCATGTTATTTTGCTTGAACTTTGCCATCATTTATTATTGGGAGTGACGATGAAAAAGGAACAACAACTTGATTTGTATCATCAAATGGTGCTCATCCGCCGCGTGGAGGAACGTGGTGCGGAACTGTATCAGGCCGGCAAGATCGGTGGTTTCATGCACCTTTATATCGGGCAGGAAGCCGTCAGCACAGGTTTGATCGCTGCTCGCGAACCGCGTGACCGGGTGATCACCGCTTATCGGGATCATGGGGTGGCCATCAATTGCGGAATACCTGCCAATGAAGTGATGGCGGAATTGCTTGGCAAAGCAACCGGGATGTCCAAAGGCAAAGGTGGCTCGATGCACATGGCAAGCGTCGAGAAGAACTTCTGGGGTGGTCATGCCATCGTGGGCGGACATTTGCCGATTGCGGCTGGACTCGCCACCGGTGACCAATACGCGAAAAATGATAATGTGACGATCTGCATGTTCGGAGATGGCGCGACGAATATCGGCTATTTCCATGAGGCGCTGAATCTCGCCAAAGCATGGAAATTGCGCATCTTGTGGGTCTGTGAAAATAACGTTTATGGGATGGGCACGTCTGTCGAACGCGCTTCAGCTGTAAAGGAAATCCGCCAAAAGGCAGAAGGGTATGACATGAAAAACTCACGCATCGGCGGGATGGATGTGATGAAGGTTTACGAGGCGGCAAAGGAAGCTATTGACTACGTCCGCACGAATAGTGACCCTTATTTCCTCGAAGTGGACACGTATCGATTCCGTGGTCATTCGATGGGCGACCCCGAACGTTATCGCAAGCAGGAGGAAGTGAAAAAGTGGCAGGAAAGCGATCCGATTGGAATATTTCGTAAACAACTCATTGAAAAGAAAGTTGCTACCGAGAAAGCGTTGGATGAAATTGATGCTCGTGTGGAAGAGGAAGTGAACAAGGCAGTGGAATTCGCAGAATCGAGCCCCGAACCTGAAATGGAAGATTTGTTCGCAGATGTGTATGCGGAATAACTTGATGTCATTGCGAGGGCGCTAGCCCGAAGCAATCTCCTCGTTAATGGGAAGATTGCTTCGTCGGGAAAAGCACCCTCCTCGCAATGACATCATCAAGAGGAATAATGGCAAAAATCACGATGCGCGAGGCAATCTCGCAAGCGCTAATGGAAGAAATGGATCGCGACCCGGCGGTATTTATCATTGGGGAAGAGGTGGGTGTTTGGGGTGGCACATATGCTGTCACCAAAGGTTTTTATGATAAGTATGGTTCTGACCGGATCAAAGATACACCGATTGCAGAAAATGTCATCATCGGTGCTGCCCTTGGTGCTGCGATG
>Ga0081539_10005267_pt1 | contig 13340 bp, 10 predicted proteins | sample TabmetS4T2R2_FD_71023 | JGI IMG/M metagenome (GOLD analysis project Ga0081539, IMG submission 71023) | Tabebuia heterophylla rhizosphere microbial communities from the University of Puerto Rico - S4T2R2 | ecosystem: Host-associated > Plants > Roots > Rhizosphere ...
CTTCCCACCTGGCCGGGCGACCCGGCCCTTGAGCTGGAACAAATCGAATCCATGGACAAAGGCGCGCATGCCAACGTCACGCGCATCAGCGCGGCTGTTCATCTGGGTACACATGTGGATGCACCGCATCACTTTCTCAATGATGGCCGCACAGTCGAGAGTCTGCCACTCGAGGTGTTGACCGGTCCCTGCTATGTGACCCAACTTCCTGATGGAGTGGAAGCAATTACTTCCGAAGTGCTGGATCGTTCGGAGATTACTTCTGAAATGAAGCGCGTCCTATTTGGCACGCGCAATTCTCACTACTGGGCGAAAGGCGAATCCAAATTCCAGACTGACTTTGTCGCCATTACAGAGGATGGCGCAGAGTGGCTCGTCGAGCGGGGGGTTCAACTGGTTGGTGTAGATTATCTCTCGGTCGCGCCCTATGGTGATTCCGTGCCGACGCATACAGTTTTACTAAAAGCTGGTGTCGTAGTGGTCGAAGGCCTTAATCTCGCACAGGTCATGCGGGGATTTTATGATTTGTATTGTTTGCCATTAAAAATCGCTGGCTCCGATGGCGCGCCTGCTAGAGCGATTTTGATTCAATGATAAATTGGCATATGGCTTCGAACTTTATCTCTAATTCGTACTTACCATTAATTTTGATCTGAATTGAATTTACTATTTTGCTTTTTTGTGCTCAGGCATCGCTGAAATCAATGCACGCAAAGCATTATTGACTTGTTCTGCTGTCTTGAATACTTTGGAAACATCCGGGTCGATCACAGCAACGAGAGGGCTGTCTTTCATACGACTTGCAAAGCGATTGGGCTTCGCTTTACTATAATCAAAGCGGTACTCTTTTGACATCTCAGCAGTTTTACGGCGCTTGGAAACGGGCATTTTCCTCATAGTCACTAATCTCACTTTTTGTCGCGCGGCGTGCGCTAATGATGCGAATTGTATCTTCACTTCTTTATACAAAACAAACAAGAAGAATTCTACGAATAGCTGATGTGCCAATAATAATCTCTCGATGTTCTACTTCTGAGTGTCCGGTGTCATCGAAAATGAATGCGAGCGGGTCGCTGAAAATAGTAATGGCTTCATCGAAAGCTACTCCATGCTTGCGGAGGTTAATGTCTGCCTTCCGCGGATCCCATGAAAATCGCATGTTTCAAGTATAGCATACGAAATAAAACCTAAGAATCAAGCGCCCCGCAACTTACAACAAATCGCGGGGCAGTCTCTAATCTTTCTAAGCGAGGAGATTGCTTCTCGAAGATCGCAATGACATCTGCTTACTCTTCCAACGTTGAAATATCACCCTCCGGCAGCCCTTGTGCCCGCGCTTTCAATACACGCCGCATGATCTTGCCCGAGCGCGTCTTCGGGAGTTTTTCCACAAATCTTACTTCTTCAGGCCGCGCAATAGGTCCCATTGTTTTTGCAACATGCTGACGTAACTCTTCTGCCAACTCTGGAGAAGCGGTCTGTCCTGCGCGCAATAAGACAAATGTGTAAATCGCCTGCCCCTTCACCTCATGGGGAAGGCCGATTGCTGCGGCCTCTGCAACAGCTGAATGACTCACTAAGGCAGATTCAACTTCCGCCGTTCCAAGCCTATGGCCTGACACTTTAATCACATCGTCCACACGCCCAATGATCCAGAAGTAACCATCCGGGTCGCGTTTGGCTGAATCGCCAGTAGTGTATTTGCCGGGGTATTTGCTCCAGTATTGACTCACATAACGATCAGGGTCACCGTAGATTGTTCGTAACATCGAAGGCCAGGGATTTTTCAAGACAAGATAGCCTTCGGTGTCATCCGGGACAGGTTTCCCTTGTTCGTCTACGATTTCAGCCTCCTGTCCAAAAAATGGACGTGTCCCTGAACCGGGTTTGAGAGGCACCACAGGAGTCGGTGTGATCATGAACATGCCCGTTTCGGTCTGCCACCAGGTATCCATGATCGGAAGTTTCTCCTTGCCGATGACGCGGTGATACCACTTCCAAGCTTCGGGGTTGATCGGTTCACCAACGGAACCCAGCAACCGGAGCGAAGAAAGATCGTGTTTCTCGGGCCAGGAATCGCCGAAGCGCATGAGTCCGCGAATAGCAGTGGGAGCGGTATAAAAGATTGTGACCCCATAGCGCTCGATTACCTGCCACCAGCGATTTGGTTCCGGGTAAGCCGGTCCACCCTCAAAGAGAATGGAGGTCGCGCCGTTGAGCATGGGGCCATATACGATATACGAATGACCGGTGATCCAGCCCGGGTCAGCAGTGCACCACCAGCGGTCCTCGTCTTTGATATCAAAGACATATTTGAGTGTTGTATATGTGCCAACCATGTATCCGCCGTGGGTGTGCAAAATGGCTTTGGGCTTGCCGGTTGAACCGCTGGTGTAGAGGATGAAGAGCGGATCTTCCGCGTCCATTTTTTCCGTTTCACATTTGTCATTGGCAACGGGTTGTTCAAGCAGTTCGTGATACCAGTGATCGCGGCCTGTCTCCATATGGACATCATTACCCACACGCTTGACGACAATTACATTCTGGACTGAGGGACAGCGCTTGAGAGCATCATCTACGATTTGCTTAAGTTGAACCACTTTGCCATTCTGGAACGAACCGTCACAGGTGATGACGAGATTGGATTGGCTGTCTTCGATGCGACCTTGAAGCGAGTCAACACTAAACCCACCGAATACCACCGAATGGATCGCGCCGATCTTCGCGCAGGCAAGCATAGCAAAGACAATTTCCGGCACGCGCCCCATATAAATCGTGACACGGTCACCTTTTTTGACTCCCATACTCTTGATGATGTTTGCCATCCGTGTCACTTCACGGTTTAGTCCATAGAAAGAATAGCTCTTATGATCCTTGCCATCTTCGCTTTCCCAGATGAGCGCTAATTTATTTTTACGATATGTCTTGAGATGCCGGTCAACAGCATTATGCACTATGTTGACCTTTGCCCCCGTGAACCACTTGAAAAACGGTTTCTTTGAATCGTCCAGCACTTTCTTCCAGGGTTTATACCATTCAAGTTCCCTTGCCTCACTTTCCCAGAAGCCCTTCAAATCCCGGCGCGCAGACTTTGCGAGTTTATCCCAATCCTTTAGCAGTGCCTGCTCTACAACCTGCTTTGGTGGGTAGAAGACCTCGCCATGCAGTTTCGCGGGCTTGTTCGCAGTTCTAGTGGTTTTGGCCTTTGTCGTTTTTTTCTTAGTGGGGGCTTTCTTAGCCGGGTTAGTCGTAGCCATAACAATCTCCTGAGAGTGGGATGCAATAGCGCAATTTTACTCCCATTACTCTATCCATTCCAATATCTAATGCGATGAGCATAGTGGAAAAGTAGGATATTCGCGATTGAATTTGGATGTTGTAGCCTGAGACGCATTACATGTATTAATTTGCCGTCTTGGCCAACTCTTCCTTCATCTGTTGCCAAGCCTCTCTTGCTTCTGTTACAGAGCCTTCATCTTCAATCGTAGTGATATCCCCGGGATCCTTATCAAGAATGACAGCCTTCAGCACGCGGCGCATGATTTTGCCACTGCGCGTCTTTGGTAACATGCTTATGATGTTGATCTCACCGATCACTGCCACTGGTCCCAGTTCATGACGGACCGTTTCGAGCAACTCTTTCTTCAATTCTGGTGATGCTTGAAATCCATGCTTAAGGAGAACAAACGCTGAGATAACCTCGCCGCGAATCTCATCTGGTCTGCCAATCACACCTGATTCTGCAACCGCTGGGTGTTTCAAGAATGCGGTTTCCACCTCGATTGTACCAATGCGATGACCAGCAATCTTGATGATCTCATCTGCGCGTCCTGCGAACCAGACGTACCCATCCTCATCAATGTGGGCGGAGTCGCCGGTGTAATAGACATTCGGAATTTTTTCCCAGTAGTCTTGTCCGTATCGTTCAGGCTCACCCCACAGCGCGGGAGTCAGCCCGGGGAACGGACGCTTAATGACCATGATTCCCTTTTCGTTAGGGTCGCATGGTTCACCATCAGCTGACATAACAGCTACTTCAATTCCCGGAAGAGGGATCGTTGCAGAACCTGCCTTGATCGGCAACATGCCCAATCCATAGGGGTTCCCAAAGATTGGCCCGCCTGTCTCGGTTTGCCACATATGGTCAATCACAGGGATTCGGTTCTTCAATATTTTATTCTGCAGCCAGTCCCAGGCTGGGGCGTTCAAGACTTCTCCAGCGCAAAAGATTCGTTCCAAGTTCTCGTGATTAACCTTGCTTAGAGGTGCGTCTCCATATCGCATGAGCATACGTACCGCCGTCGGTGAGGTGAATACACCGCTCACAGAAAACTCTTCAATAGCAACTTTCCAATTTGCTTCTGGGCTTGGATGATCGAGCGTTCCCTCAAATGCCAGCGTTGTGCAACCAATTATGAGAGGCGCGTAGACAATATAGCTATGGCCCACAATCCAGCCAATATCTGATGTGGACCACCAGACATCTGTTTCCTTCAGACCGAACACCCAGCGCGCCATACTGACAATATGCACCTGATATCCACCGTGGGTATGGATCGCGAGTTTCGGTTTCGCGGTCGTGCCAGAGGTCGCAAGAATAAACGCAGGTTCGTTTGCTTCCATGGACGTACATCCACCACTTTGACCAGATGCATGCTCTATGAATTCATCCCAAGTAATATCACGCGATTCTTCCATGGGAATGTCTTCATTGCTTCGCTTCAACACGATAACATGCTCGACCATGTTATCCATCTGTGCCAGCGCTCCATCCACAATCCCCTTTAGTTTGACATCTTTTCCTTTGCGATAGGTAATATCCGCTGTAAAGACCAGGCGCGACCCGCTTGCTTGAATCCGGTCGCCCAGTGCTTTCTCGCCGAAGCCTGCGAAGACTACCGAGTGAATTGCCCCAATGCGAACTACCGCCAGCATCAGCATGATGGCTTCTGGGCAGGTGGGCATGTACACAGTTACTCGGTCTCCTTTGGAGATGCCCATACCGCGCAATGCTGCGGCGATCTCTTCCACATCATGCAAGAGTTTTGCGTATGTGAATACGATTTTGTTACCATGTTCGTTAAAGTAAATCAATGCGGTATGTCCACCCCAGCCTTCTTTGACGTGTACATCGAGCGCGTTATAAGAAAGATTGGTTTGCGCGTTCAGGAACCAGCGGAAGTTTGGATAATTCCATTCAAATACCTTGTCCCACGTTCTAAACCAGTGTAGTTCCTTTGCAGCCGCCTCCCAGAACGCTTCGGGGTTATCTCTGCCATCTTGAACCCAACGATTGATGATTGGACTGATGAGATTCATTCTGTACTCCTTTGAGACAGGACGCTTCAGTCCCATATCACTATGCCGCGCATAAAGAAACGGCAGGGATGATGGAGAACCGTCATAGAAAATGAAAGAAGCTTTTAGAAATTGTCGATAAGTCAAACCCATGGAGACGGAGCAGCCCGTCCGTCTCCATGGGTAAAGATGCGGTTGCTCTAGTCCGATGCGGGAGCGGATGCCCTTCCCGTTTCACGTACATCAGAGATCGCTCCGGTTTCAATATCTACATGGGATGTTTCTGGCACGCGTAGATAGCAGATCACGGCACAGATCGTAGCAATGGCCATCGGATACCAAAGACCGGCATAATTATTGCCTGTTTTAGTAAGAAGTGACAAGCCAATAATAGGCACCAAGCCACCAAATACGCCATTCCCGATGTGATACGGAAGAGACATAGATGTGTAGCGAATCTTGGTTGGGAAAAGTTCTACGAGGAATGCAGCGATGGGTCCGTATACCATTGTCACGAAGACAACCTGAATAAACACCAATACCGATAGCATGACTGGGCTGTATCCGAAATAGGGGAAGAATAGTAACTGTAGAGGCGGTTTATCCGCGGCAGGCTGGGGAGCAAAGGATGCCATCAAGCTGTAGATTGGGTAATACAAGAGGACTGCCAGAATCATACCCCAGAGCATGATTGGCTTTCGGCCGATTTTATCGGACAGATTGCCGAAGAATATAAAGAGCGGCGTTCCCACTAGCAAAGCGGCCCCCACGATCAAATTCGAAGCTACCAGGTCCACATTGAAGATTTTTTGGAGGTAGAACAGCGCATAGAATTGACCCGTATACCAGACAACACCCTGTCCCATCGTTGCCCCGAACAGTGCTAACGCCACATATCCCAAATTGTAGCGATTGCCAAAGCTCTCGATGATTGGATTCTTTGATGTGCCGCCCTTTTGTTTCAGCTTGGCGTACATGGGTGATTCGCGCAAGGAATAACGAATCCACAACGAGATGGCAACCAGGACGATGGAGATCAGGAAGGGAACGCGCCAGCCCCAGGCACTGAAGGCATCTTCACCCATGGATCTGCGCGTGATCAGGATCACAGCCAGAGACACAAAGAGCCCGAGCGTGGCAGTGGTTTGGATCCAACTGGTCATCAGACCGCGCTTTCCGTTAGGTGCGTGCTCGGCAACATACGTCGCTGCGCCGCCGTATTCTCCGCCTAATGCTAAGCCCTGCAGAATGCGCAAAGTGATTAAGATGACACCAGCCGCCGCGCCAAGGGTCTCAACTGTTGGGAGGAGTCCGACTGCAAACGTACAAAGACCCATCAAGGTCATCGTGATGAGAAATGTATATTTGCGTCCAATGAGATCACCGATTCGGCCAAAGAAAATGGCACCGAATGGTCGCACTACAAAGCCTATTGCGAAAGTGGCGAGCCAGGCGATCAGGTCACCTAATGGAGTTCCCGTGTGATAAAACTTGCTGGCGATGACGGTTGCAAGACTTCCAAAAATGTAGAAGTCGTACCACTCGATCATCGTACCTGCAGACGAGGCAAAAATTGTGCGTACTAGGCTTTGCTCGCCTTCATCAGGGCTGGACGATTTTGTTGCAGTTCTCATACTCATAAAACATCTCCTTCTCTTTGATAAGAGTTTACAAAATAGAGGGTATCTGTCGCCGCGCGGCAGATGTGCACCTCTTAGGAACCGAGGGATGGAGTATGGCTGTTAAGACATCAGTTTTGCTACAAAACCAGCTTTTGATTCTTGTTTGGCGTTGTTCGCAATAGTGGGAAAGATCATTATCAAACGATGAAGTCGGCGAGATCAATGATTAATAGTACGAACACCAGATTTGTAAATGCGTTGCGCGTTGGCAAGCACTTGATAAAATTCCCCTGTTTGTCTGACAATTGACTTATTCAATCCAATCCAAGATCTTATGCCACGCGCCCGCAAATGGAAGGAACCACGGAAAGCCGTTATACAATCCCAGAGGTGCGCCTGGAAACGAAAATGAAGCAAAGGGGTGATCTTTGATATTCCCTGCCAGCATGGCCTCTGCTACTGTCTTACCCAGATAACTTGCCATAGCGACCCCATGTCCGGCGTAGCCAAGCGAATAGTAAATTCCATCTATCTGGCCAACATGTGTCATCATGTCAAACGCGAAGTCAAGCGTGCCGCCCCAAACATATTCGATCTTGGTGTCTTTCAGTTGTGGGTACACCTGGATCATCTCCCGTCGCAAAATCTCTGCACTGCGCCGAATGGTGTTGGAATTCTCAGGAAAGAATGCCGCTCGACCACCAAAGATCATGCGGTTATCCCACAAACGAAAATAATTCAGGTAATGTTTGAAATCAAAAATCATACGGTTCTTCGGGCTCAGTTCATGTGCAAGTTTATCTGATAACTTTTCTGTCGCGATAATAAAAGAACCAATGGGGATAATCTTTTTCTGTAATTTCTTTGTGACACTACCTGTATATCCGGATGTTCCCACCAGAATATTTTCTGCTTGTACTGAGCCGCGTTCCGTTTCGACAATGAACCGATTCCCTCCACGCTCAAGCCTGTGAACGCGTGCCCGCGCATGGAGAGTCGCCCCGGCTTTTTCTGCGGCGTGCGCGAGACCGGTCACATATTGCGCAGGGTTGAGTCCGCCGCTCACTTCATCGATCAATGCACCGTAATAAAGGTCAGTACCGATTTCTTCGCGCTGTTTTTCGCGCGGTACGAGGCATACTTTGTGGTTGAACTCTTTTTCCATGAATTCAACTTCTTTTTCAAGCGCGTCGAAATGCTTTGGCTTGTTGGCAACCAGCAAATGACCATATCGCGCGAAGCCGCAGTCGATGTTTTCTTCTTTCACAACCTGTTCAACCGTATCAACCGATTCAAGCGAACATTGGAACAAGCTTCGAGCAACATCGCGTCCGTACTTCTTCATCACCGTATGCATCGAGGTCTTCAGTCCCGTGAGTGTCATGCCACCGTTGCGCGAGCTTGCCCCCCAACCAATCGTATGAGCTTCCAACACGGCGACCCTTACACCACGTTTTGCTAAAGTCCGCGCGGCGGAGAGACCAGTGAAGCCGCCACCGATGATGGCCACATCCACTTTTTCTGGGAGAGGAGTCAGATTTGCACCATCAGGCATCAGCACGGTCGTGTGCCAGTAGATTTGTTGTTTGGGCATCTATATCCTTTATTAATTTCTAAAGTCCGTTTGGGGTATTGGTTATGTACGTACCGATTGTTCACTACGGAGCACAGACCCTTGAACAACGACGCCGATAATAACTAAGATCAAAAAGATCACTCCACCTGTCCCCGCACCGCTCTGAGGAATAAAGGCCTGAACGAGCAAAGACGCTCCTGCGACAGAGGAGAGTGTAATTATCGCCCAATCAAAAAGATAGATCACCACCACGAGACCGATGATGCCTCCGATGACATAAATAATCCAAAATATAGAGCCTGTATCGATACCAAACATACCGGCTAAGGAAATCAGAGCGAACCCTCCAGCGAAAAAACCGGCTATTCCTATTGCGATCGTTTGCAGGAAAACAGCCAGCAGGGCAAAGATTATGCCAAGGACCAAGCCAAAGATAATCGCTACGTTTTCTGGTCCTTGCCAAAAACTGGATGCCAGTTGAAGGCCTGTAACAAAACCTATAGCACCGACGAAAAGCCAGAACAGTTTTCGTCCCGCGAGGAGCAAAGCGCCACCCAGCAGTATATTGATAAAGTTAATCATTTTCATCTCCAAACATGAATATGATGCCCTATCGATCAGATTGTTTCTGCATCCGCATAAGGATGACTTGCGTGAGCGCGCCGATGATGAATAATCCTGCCTGGATCAAAGTCTTTGCAGTAGGCGACAATCGGAATAAGTCCGTCACATAGAGCGCGCCTACCAGGCACGAAACGGCCATCAGTGCCCACTCAGTAAATATTCCCATGATTAAGGAACCAATGACTCCTCCGACAGTAAATGGTAGAAGTGGGACGGTGAGAAAGCCCGGTTCATAATATTCAATCAAAAAGAAGCCCCCTGCTAAAAACCCGGAGAGAAAATATCCAGCCCGTTCATTGATCGCGGGAACTGCCGCGGCAAGAACACCTAAACCTAGAACAAATGCGGTATCTGACCATACGGGCCACTCTGGTGGCAAACGCGGCGTAAGGCGGATGGCAATCAGCGCAGCCATGGAACCGGCAAAGAGGAAATTAAGTTCGCGTCCAAGGAAAAGCAGTATTGCTCCGAGAACACCTCTGGCAACCAGCATAAGGTCCTCCTTTTTAATTCTTGAACTATGGTATTCAAGTTTAGCTAATTATGCGGTACTTTGTAAATACCTCTATGGTTTTTCAAGCCCCACATTGCTTCTTTGTAAGAGTAGCATTACCTTTTCTTATAGAGAATCTCACGTAAGCTTGATTGCAGCTCGGTTGGGAATTCAGGTAACATACGGCGTAGAGCCACAGCAAGCATGGGGCTTTTCGTGCTTTTCAAAAGTTGCTGAATGAAATAAGTCGTTTCATCTGGAGACGCCTGATACAGCATAATGATTAATTCCTGCAAGTCGAATTGCAATGTGGCCGGTGCAGCTCTGATGATGGGCTCCACAATTTCGAAGATGGGCGGAAGATTATCAAAATCTGGTGATGAGATGAGTGGAACCAGTGCCTGTATACCGTTTGACCACATGCGTTGACGCGCTGGATGCAGCCATTCCTTCACCAATATAAGGAACAGATCTGGCGTTTCCTTTCGAAGGCGTGTAAGGCTTGTTGTAAGCAATGCGGCGCGCACACTTGGGTCGCGTACAGCTTGCGTCCACGCGGTGAGGCGCGCAAGCAGGCGCTCCTCTTGTGGAGGGATGCGTCCGAGAATAAATGCAGACAGCAGCCTTGTTTCGAGCCATCCTTCGTCCCATAGCGCATCTGCCAGCTCAAGTGCTTGAATCGGTTGATTCTCCGCAATTGGACCGAGTTCGGTTTCGATTTGCCGCAGAACAACAGTCGGCGTCCGATAGGTTGGAAGAACAGACGATGGAGCCACGCCTTGACTACGCAACGAACGGTTGACATAGAAATCAAGTATCTCTCGGTGTTCGCGCAAAAATAGAGGTGGCTGGTCGAAGAGGTCAGCTAGTTGGGAGGTCTGTTTTTTGAGGCGGGCTAAATCAATGGCGGGCATGACAATTTACGATTTGTGATTGTAGATTTACGATTGATGATTCGTGTTTGAGTTATGGGTTATGAATTGTGTTGTGGACAAGTGAAAATAATGTTTCGATTTCTGAAATCGGCGTAACAGGTTCTGAGCCGGTGAATTGAGAGACTTTTGACTTGAGCTCGAGCATCCGTTGAGATAACTCTTTGAGCGATTTGAGCTGCTTTTCGCGTGTGGGCTGGAGTTTACTGAGTGAGCTACGGGTGTAACTCCAGGGTTTTCTATGTAGTCGTCGTTCGATTTCGTGTTTTATGCTATGTAGATGCTCGATCCACTCTGCCGCGAAAACGCGATCATCTCGATGAATATACTTAATTGTAATAGCCGTCATCATCCAGAAAAAGGCCCATTGCTCTGCAACATATCTCTTGCTCTGCTCCAAGTCTTCGGGTTCTGGCAGAGGGTCAATAGGGATTGCAACCTTTTCAAACAACAATCGTGATTGAAATGGACGCGTGGCTCTAATTTGAGGAACCAACACCCAATCGACCATGACCGCGGATTCCGCATAAAGGAGCAATGTAAATGTCCCACCTTCCGGTGCATTGTTATTATTTTCGTGGATTAAGGCAGGTCTTCCGAATTGACTGAAAAGCGCGTAACGTTCAGGAGAGGTTTGAGGACTCACTTGTTCGAGTCGTGTGCAGAGGCTGGCACTGTATTCATCTGATACGACTAATCTCAAGTCAATATCGCTGAGGGAGTCCGCGTCATTTCTGCTCAGGCTGCCAGTTAGCCACGCGGCGACAAATCGTTCATCTTTTGAAAGCGCCTCGATAATCTTTATCAGCAGAGCGTCACGCTGTTTGCGATAGGTCTCCAGATCTGTTTTCATTTATAGGAAGATGTCACGTGCCAGTTTTACCTGACACGTGACACTGAAAACCTGGCCCTTCTAATACGATCTTGCAAAATACACTTTGCGCTTGGAAGGTTTGCCGCAGACGATACACATACCTTCCTGATCAGGCTGATTTAATGGAATGTTGCGTGTGGTTGCTTTGGTATCTTCCTTGACTTTTGTTTCACACTCCGTCGATTCGCACCAGTACGCAAACGCCCAACCGTCAGCGACGATCCGCTTTAGGTCTTCGTAATCTTTGGGTTCGTGGATGTTTGCATCGCGGTATTCGGTGGCGCGCTGGAGGAGTGAATCCTGTATCTCGACGAGGAGTCCACTCACAGTCGACGCGAGCTCGGATTGGGAAACGAAGGATTTGCCCTCTCTGCCGGGTTTGTCACGGCGGGCAAGCGCAACTGAACCTTTCTCTACATCTTTGGGACCGATCTCCACGCGGATAGGCACGCCGCGCATTTCCCAGTCGTTGAATTTGAATCCGGAACTGACATTATCGCGATCATCCATTTTGACACGGATGCCATACTCTTTGAGTTCCTTGAAGACGCGGTCAGCCACTTCCATAACTTTGGTCTTCTCTGTATCATTTTTGTAAATGGGAACAACGATCGCCTGAATAGGCGCAAGGCGAGGAGGCAAAACGAGACCTTGGTCATCACCGTGAACCATAATGATCGCACCGATGATGCGGCTCGAAATCGCCCAGGAGGTCGTCTCGCAATATTGAAGTGTATTGTTCTGAGCGAGATATTGAATGTCGAATGCCTTGGCGAAATTCTGCCCGAAGTAATGAGACGTACCCGATTGTAGGGCGCGTTTATCCCACATCATAGCCTCGATGGAAGTGGTAATCTGCGCGCCAGGAAATCGCTCGGATTCACTCTTGGTGCCCTTGAATGCAGGGATTGCTGCTTCTTCCAGGCAGAAGCGTTCGTAAATATCAAGAATACGATACATTTCCTCTTTGGCTTCTTGGGCATCGACATGCGCGGTGTGACCCTCATGCCAGTAGAATTCTGCCGTGCGGAGAAATAGCTTGGTGCGGATTTCCCAGCGCAACACAGAGCCCCATTGCACGATGAGAATAGGTAAATCACGCCAGGACTTGATCCATTTGGAATACATGTATCCGATAATGGTTTCGGACGTAGGCCGGACAACCAGTTTCTCTTCTAGCTCTTCGCCACCTCCGATTGTGACAACCGCGAGCTGAGGCGAAAAGCCTTCCACGTGTTCCTTTTCTTTCTCAAAGAACGACGCTGGAATTAAGGTGGGGAAGGCCGCGTTGACGTGACCTGTTTTCTTGAATTCCGCGTCAAGCCATGCAGTGATATTCTCCCATAGCGCCCAGCCATAGGGTTTTACAACCATGCAGCCGCGCACGGGCGCGTAATCTGCTAAGTCCGCTCGTACAACAAGTTGGTTGTACCATTCAGCAAAATCCTCTGAACGGGTTGGTAATTTATCTTCAGCCATTTTTCCTCTTTCCCTCACCCTACCCTCTCCCTGAGGGATTGGGGGTGAGGGTTAAACATTAATTTTCTAACATCTTTACGGCAGTTTTCACATCGCTCGCAAAGCTCAAAATCTCGCGTTGATGCACAGGCATATAAGAGTCAAACTCTTTGAAAAACTGATCGAACGTGGACTGCCAGCCGCGCCCAACCAGTATCAACGGCCTCCGGTGCAGAGACTCCACGATCATCAGGTTCCACAGTAACGAGATCTCGGTTAAGGTACCGGCCCCACCCGGGAGGGCGAGCGCCGCATCACATTCATGGATGAGCGTATGCAACCGTTCAACCAGCGTTTTCTTTCTGATCTCTTCCATGACCCACGAGTTTGCTTTGATGGGACGCCAAGCTTCGATATCTTCGCAGGTTACGCCGATCACATGTCCGCCTGCTTCGTGCGCGCC
>Ga0081539_10005268_pt1 | contig 13337 bp, 12 predicted proteins | sample TabmetS4T2R2_FD_71023 | JGI IMG/M metagenome (GOLD analysis project Ga0081539, IMG submission 71023) | Tabebuia heterophylla rhizosphere microbial communities from the University of Puerto Rico - S4T2R2 | ecosystem: Host-associated > Plants > Roots > Rhizosphere ...
CGATCTCGCCGTCGGACGGGATGGTGTCGCCGGCCTCGACCAGGACGACATCGCCGACCTTGAGGCTGGTGCCGGGGACCATCTTGTAGTTTGCCCGATCCGTCCCGGTGAGCAGTTTCGCCTGCGTCTCGGTGCGGGTGCGTCGCAACGCGTCGGCCTGCGCCTTGCCGCGCCCCTCGGCGATCGCTTCGGAGAAGTTCGCGAACAGGATCGTCGCCCAGAGCCAGAGGATGATCTGGACTTCGAAGCCGATGTTCTGGCTGCCGGTGAAGAGATCGCGCGCCAGGATCACGGTGGTGAGGATCGTGACGATCTCGAGCACGAACATCACCGGGTTGGTGACCAGCGTGCGCGGATCGAGCTTCTTGAACGCCGCACCGATCGCCGGGACCACGATCTTGGCGTCGAACAGCGCCGAGGCCGTGCGCTTGCGGGCCGTGGAGGATTCCATGGAGGTAGCTCCGGTCAATCAGTGGTTTCGATTACGCATGATCTTTTCCGAAAACCGGTACCCACTTTTCGGGATCATGCGTCAGAAGGTCGTGCCCGCCGCCATCGCGAGATGCTCGACGATCGGGCCGAGCGCGAGCGACGGGAAGAAGGTGAGACCGCCGACGATGAGGATGACGCCGACCGTGAGCCCGACGAACAGCGGGCCGGTGGTCGGGAAGGTGCCGGCCGAAGGCGGAACGCTCTTCTTCTCGGCGAGCGAGCCGGCGATCGCCATCGCCGGAATGATCATCCAGAACCGGCCGACGAACATCGCGATCGCGCCGGTCACGTTATAGAACAGGATGTTGCCGGTGAGTCCCGCGAAGGCCGAGCCGTTATTGCCGGTCTGCGACGTGTAGGCATAGAGCACTTCGGTAAAGCCATGCGGCCCCGGATTGGCCATCGAGGAGACCGCGGTCGGATAGACGACAGCGACCGCGGTCCAGCCGAGGATCATCAGCGGCAGGATCAGGATGGCGAGCATCGCCATCTTCACCTCCTTGGTTTCGATCTTCTTGCCGACATATTCGGGCGTGCGGCCGACCATCAGTCCGGCGATGAATACGGTCAGCACCACGAACAGCAGCATCCCGTACATGCCGGCGCCGACGCCGCCGACGATGATCTCGCCGAGCTGGATGTTGATCAGCGGGATCATGCCGCCGAGCGCGGTGAACGAGTCATGCATCGCGTTGACGGCGCCGCATGAGGCCGCTGTGGTGATGACGGCGAACAGCGAGGAGGCGACGATGCCGAAGCGGACTTCCTTGCCCTCCATGTTGCCACCCGAAAGCTCCATCGCGTTGATGATGTCGTTGCCGTGCGCTTCGGCCCAATAGGTGACGGCGACACCGGAGACGAACAGCACGCCCATCACGGCGAGGATCGCCCAGCCCTGCTTCTGGTTGCCGACCATGCGGCCGAACACGTTGGTGAGCGCGGCGCCGAGCGCGAAGATCGAGATCATCTGCACGAAGTTCGACAGCGCGGTCGGGTTCTCGAACGGATGCGCGGCATTCGCGTTGAAGAAGCCGCCGCCATTGGTGCCGAGCATCTTGATGGCGACCTGCGAGGCGACCGGGCCGACCGCGATCGTCTGCTTCGCGCCCTCGAGCGTGGTCGCCTCGACGTAGGGGCCGAGCGTCTGCGGGATGCCCTGCCAGACCAGGAACAGCGTGTAGATGATGCAGATCGGCAAAAGGATGTAGAGCGTGCAGCGCGTCAGATCGACCCAGAAATTGCCGACCGTGCGCGCGGAGGCGCGCGCAAAGCCGCGGATCAGCGCGACCGCGAGCACGATGCCGGTCGCCGCCGAGAGGAAATTCTGGTGCGTCAGGCCGAGCATCTGCACGAGATACGACATCGTGCTTTCGCCGCCGTAGTTCTGCCAGTTGGTGTTGGTGATGAAGCTGACCGCTGTGTTGAGCGACAGGTCCGGCGCCACCGCCGACTGCTCGGCTGGATTGAATGGCAGCGCCGCCTGCAGGCGCATCAGCGCGTACAGAATCAGAAAGCCGCCGAGATGAAAGAGCAGCATGGCGACCGTGTAGGTCAGCCAATGCTGTTCGCGGGCCTCGTCGACGCCGCCGAGGCGATACAGCACGCTCTCGACCGGGCGCAGCAGCGGCGACATGAAGGTGCGCTCGCCGTTGAACACGGCGGTCATGTACCAGCCGAGCGGCTTCACCAGCGCGACGACAATCGCGCAATAGAGGATGATTTGAATCCAGCCGATGATGGTCATGTTTGTTCGCCCTAGAAGCGTTCAGGCCGCAGCAGCGCGTAGGTGAGATAGATGAGCAGCCCCGCGGTCACGAGCGCGGCGAGCGTGTAGTCGAAGATCATGGTTGCGTCCCCTAGAGCCGTTCGCAGACGTAGGCGTAGCCGACCGACAGCGCGAACAGCGCGATCACGAGCGCCAGCAGGATCAGGTCCAGCATCGAAACGTCTCCGAGCAGGTCGCCGCGCGGAGAGGCGCGGGCGAACCCGCGTGAGATGGCACCGATGGACGTATATTTTCGAGAGGGAGCGGCCGCGCGCCGTATAGGAATCTCATAAAGATCCGGCGCGCGAGGGTTCTCGCAAGGCGCAAGACCACGCGCGGACGGCCGTTTTCGCGCACGGCCACGGGGTGTCCGCAAGCAACATTTATGTCATGTGGGGCGGATCTTTATGACATTCGTATATCGCAACCCGCCCGCCCCTCTCGTTTCTATATGGGCTTTGGCATCATGTTCGGGGCATGCCCTTCGAGAGAGCCGAAACCAGCAATTTTGATCAGGTCAGCGCCGAGTTGCGCGTCGCGCCGGTGCCGACGCCGCGCCTGGTGCAATTGCTGATCGCGCGGGTCTGCACGCGGCTTCCCAATCTCGACAGACGTGAGTCGATGCGCATTGCGCGCCTGATCGAAGCCGGCGCCTGGACCGACGCGGCGCTTGCGGTGATCGCCTGCGAGCTGCCGCAATGGAGCCTGCGCCGCCTCGTCTACGACGACGGCGAATGGCTCTGCGCCTTGTCGCGTCAGCTGTATATGCCGCAGGAGCTCGACGATACCGCGGACGGACACCACGAGGTCGCGGCGCTCGCCATCCTTGATGCCTTCATCGAGGCGCGCCGCCGAACAATCGCACCCGCGCCGCGCGTGCGCACGGTGCCGCAGGTGCGCGCCAGCGCGGATCATGCCGCCGACTGTGACAATTTCTCCTGAAGTCCACAAAGGCGATGTGCGCCGGAACAACGAGCCGGCCGGTCGCGTTTGAGGAACTTGTTGACCCCTGCGGCTGACAGGAAACTCCCTTCCTTAAGGAGACCATCATGCCGACCCAGCCCACCATTGCGCGCATCTGGCGCGGTCGCACCCGTCGTGACATCGCTGACGCTTACGAATCGTATCTGCGTGCCGAAGGCATCCCACCGCTTGAGAAGACCGCGCTCGGCGTCCAGCTCTTGCGCGAGGATCTTGAAACCGAAAGCTGGTTCACGACTATCTCGTATTGGACCGACATGGAGGCGATGCGCGCGTTCACCAAGGGCGAGCCGACCAAGGTCCATCACCTCGCGCGCGATGGCGAGTTCCTGATCGAATTGCCCGCGCGGATCGAGATCCACCGCATCCTTATCGACAGGCAGGGGCTTCGCTGAGCGGCCGCGTGATGCGCGCGCGAGCAGGGCGGCGCGTCACGATAACGCTGATGCAAACCCAGCGATTCAATCGACCGGTAATGCGACAAAGCGCGTCGCATCGCTCGACTTCACGCGCGCAACTGCGTTGCGCTTGCCGCGGGTGCGGGTCTCGCTCAGCGCGGTCTCGACATCGGCCGGCGCTTTCGTGGCCTTGCCTCCGACATCGAGAATGACATCACCGGGCTCGATCCCGCGTTCGGCCGCAATGCCGTTCGGGTCCATGTCGGTGACGGTCACGCCCTGGGCTTGATTGCCACCGGTTTTGCCGTTCGCCGGCGCAAGCTCGAGCCCGAGGCTTCGCGCGCTTGGAGTCCCGGGTACAGGGCTGGCGGCGCCAAGGCTTCGGGCGCCAGAGCTTCCAGCTCCAAGGCTCCCGCCATCGGAGCGGGCCGGAGCTTCGCGGCGCTCGGCTTTCGCATCCATCGCAGCCGGGTTGCGCGGGCCCGGCATCTCGCCGAGCGTCACCGCAATGCTCCGCCTCTCACCATTGCGCAGCACGTCGAGCGTGACCGACGTGCCGGGCGCGATGTCGCCGATCCGCTTCATCAGCGCGCGATCCTCGGTCACGGCTTCGCCGTTCACCGAGATGATGACGTCGCCGGTCGCGAGGCTCGCCTTGGCGGCGGGACTGTTCGGCTCCGGTTCCGCCACGATGACGCCCTTCGCCTCGGTGAGGCCGAAGCCTTCCGCGATCTCCGCCGTGAGCGACTGAATCTGAATGCCCAACCAGCCGCGGATCACCGCGCCGCTTTGCTTGAGCCGCGTCACCACTGGAACGACCGCTTCTGCGGGAATTGCGAAACCGATACCGATCGAGCCGCCGGTCGGCGAGAAGATCGCGCTATTCACGCCGATGACATTGCCGTGAACGTCGAACGTCGGACCGCCCGAATTGCCCTGATTGACCGGCGCGTCGATCTGAATGAAGTCATTGAAGCCGCCCATTTTGATGTCGCGCGCGCGAGCCGACACGATCCCGGCCGTGACGGTGCCGCCGAGTCCGAACGGATTGCCGATGGCGAGCACCCATTCGCCGATCCGTGGCGCGTTGGTGGCGAGCCGAACGAAGGAAAAGCCCTCGCCCTCCACCTTGAGCAAGGCGATGTCAGTCTTGTCGTCGGCGCCGACGACGCGCGCGCTCTTCGTTTTGCCATCATCGAGCGTGACTTCGACCGTCTTGGCGCCTTCGACCACATGGCTCGTCGTCACCACATAGCCGTCGGCGGAGATGAAGAAGCCCGATCCCTGGCTGGTGGCACGCTGCAGGCGGCGCGGCGCCTCGGTGCTCGGCAGGCCGAACTTCTGCATGAAGCGCTCCGAAGGGGAGCCTTTCGGCGCGGAGGAGTCGGTCTCGCCGGTTTCCCGCTCGATCTTGGCGCGCACGCCGACCACGGCAGGCTTCACCCGCTCGACAACATCCGGGAAGTTGCTGAGCGCGGCGCTTTGCGCCTGCGCGACATCGATCCAGTTCGGCGCGCCGGCGGGCGCGAGCACGATCGCACAGGCGACGCCGATCGCGCGGCAAAGTTCAAGCGTCCACCGCTGGGCCATGAGGTGTCTCCTTGCATCCCCGCTGCGGATCGGCTGCGACAGGCGTCGGGCTTGATGCGTCGGGCTTGCGATCACGCGCGCTTTGACATGGATTAATTTGCATCGGCCCGCGGCTCAGGCCGACAACGCCGCGTTCCAATCGCGGTTCCGGCCGGCAAACCAGCAAAGGCGAGCCCGATTACGCGATCAGGAACTCGCCCTCGCGCGGGACATGATGGACCTTGGCGAGATGCGCGAATACGGGTGTTATCCAGGCGAATGACGCGTCATCTGCGCCACTCGCGCTAGCTCTGCGCTCCCGCGCCACGCAGCGAGGCCGGCACGGCGTCATTGTTCAGCCGTACCAGCTCGTTGAGCAGCATGAGCAGGCTCGCGCGGTGCCGTTGCGGCAACGGTTCGAGCAGGCGCTCCTGGCTCCTGGCGACGGCCGGTTCGACCGCGCGCAGCAGCGTGGTTCCGGCCGACGTCAAGTGCAGGACCTTGATGCGCTTGTCGTCCGGGCTCGCGCTGCGCAACACTAGCTTTTTCGCTTCCAGGCGCTCCAGCACACTGCCGAGGGTCGATCGGTCGAAGGCGATCAAGGCCGAGAGACGCGTCGCGTCGACGCCGGGGTTTTCGCGGATCGCCAGCAGCAGCGCGTACTGGACCGGCGTGATGTCGAAACGCGCGCATTCCTCCATGAACAGCGCGACGGCGATCTGATGGGCGCGCCGGATCAGGTGCCCGGGGTTTGCGTAGAGCTCTTTCATCGCCATCGAGGGACCTCGCGGAGGAACGCCGAGTCGGCAAAATACTCCGAGCACTGATTGACAGTATACTGTCAATCAGTGTACTGTCGAATAACCCGACCGCGGCCCGGCAGACCCGGAGACAAGCGCCGGGGACGAGCAAAGACAAATAAGCACAACAAGAAGGCGGCAACGCCCGCCCATTGCGGTTTGCGCCCGCGCGGCGCCCGGCAGGGAATGGAGACGGCCATGGCTGCAAGCTTTCCGCTCAATGCGTGGTATGCGGTCGCGTGGGATCATGAGATCCGCCACGAGTTGCTCGCCCGCACGATCTGCAACAAGAAGCTGGTGTTTTACCGGCGCGCCGCGGACGGCTGCGCTGTCGCGCTCGAGGATGCCTGCTGGCACCGCCTGCTGCCGCTCTCCAAGGGCCGGCTCGAGGGCGACGAACTCGTGTGCGGCTATCACGGCATCGCCTACGATTCGCACGGCCGCTGCACGTTCATGCCCTCGCAGGAGACGATCAATCCCGGCGCCTGCGTGCGCGCCTATCCGGTGGCCGAGCGTCATCGTTTCGTCTGGGTCTGGCCCGGCGATCCTGCGCTCGCCGATCCGGCGCTGGTGCCGGACCTGCACTGGAACCATGACCCGGCCTGGGTCGGCGACGGCAGGACCATTCACGTCAACTGCAACTATCGCCTCGTGCTCGACAACCTGATGGATCTCACGCACGAGACCTTCGTGCACGGATCAAGCATCGGCAACCGTGCGGTCGCCGAGGCGCCGTTCGAGACCACGCATGGCGAGCGCACCGCGACGGTGACGCGCTGGATGCGCGACATCGAGCCGCCGCCGTTCTGGCGCGCCCAGCTCGGCAGGCCCGGCAATGTCGATCGCTGGCAGATCATCCGCTTCGAGGCGCCCTCGACGATCGCGATCGACGTCGGCGTTGCGCCGGCCGGGACCGGTGCGCCCGAGGGCGACCGCTCGCAGGGTGTCAACGGCTTCGTGCTGAACACGATCACGCCGGAGACCGAGAGCACCTGTCACTATCATTGGGGCTTCGTGCGCAACTACCAGCGCGCCGAGCAGCGCCTCACCACCGAGCTGCGCGAGGGTGTCGCCCGCATCTTCCGCGAGGACGAGCTGATTCTCGAAGCCCAGCAGAAGGCGATCGAGGACCATCCCGATCACGTCTTCTACAATCTCAACATCGATGCCGGCGCCATGTGGGCGCGCCGGCTGATCGACCGCATGCTGGCGGCCGAGGCACCGCCGCGGCTGCAGGCAGCGGAGTGAACGATGCGCGGGGACATGACATGGCTCGAGGCGACGGTCGGCGCGACGCGCGACGTCACGGCGAACATCCGCGAGATCGAGATCGTGCCGCATGGCGTCTCGCCGACCTGGACGCCGGGCAGCCACATCGAGGTCGCGATCGAGGTCGACGGCCGACCCGACACGCGCTGCTACTCGCTGGTGGGCGAGCCGGATGGCGCCCGCTATCGCATCGCGGTGAAACGCGAGCAGCCGAGCCGCGGCGGCTCACGCACGATGCGCGCGCTTGCGGCGCCCGCGCGCCTGCGCGTGACATCGCCGCGCAATCTGTTCGAGCTCGAGCTCGGCCGCCCGAGCTATCTGCTGATCGCCGGCGGCATCGGCATTACGCCGATCTACGGCATGGCGTTGGCGCTCGCGCGCCGCGCGGCGCCGTTCCGCCTCCTCTATGCATGCCGCGCGCGCGACGAGGCCGCTTACCTGCCGGAGCTTTCGGATGCGCTCGGCGATCGCCTCGCGTTCTTTGATGCGAGCCGCGGCCAGCGCCTCGATCTTGCCGCCGAGATCGCCGCGCTCGCACCGGACGCACAGGTCTATGTGTGCGGTCCGCTGCGGCTGCTCGACGAAGCGCGGCGGATCTGGGCTGCCTCCGGCCGGCATCCATCCTGGCTCCGCTACGAGACGTTCGCCAACAGCGGACGCCACGCGCCCGAGCCGTTCTGGCTGCGTGTGCCGAGCCGCAATCTCGAGATCACCGTGCCGGCCGACAAGACCGCGCTCGACGCGCTGGCGGAGGCCGGCATCGAGGTGATGGCCGATTGTCGGCGCGGCGAATGCGGGCTGTGCATGGTCGACGTGATCGGGCTCGAAGGCGAGATCGACCACCGTGACGTATTTCTCAGCGACCGCCAGAAGCGCGAGAACACCAAGCTCTGCGCCTGCGTCTCGCGTGTGGTCGGCGGCGGCGTGATCCTCGATACGGGTTACCGCGAGGATGTGCTTTAGGCAGCCTCCCCGACAATGATGGGCTGATAGAATCCCGTATTGCTGGGCGGCAGAACACAAACCTCTTGGAGACCCGCCTGATTTGCCAACCGCGCGATCTCCTCCGGAGTCACGACCCGGTACTTGCCTGCAAAATGATGAACGATCCAGCTCTCGGCCGTTTCCTGCGTCACATACAGATGAACAACGTAGCGGCGTTCATCAATCCAATCCCAAACCTGGAAGACGATCCGTCGCCGTCCGTTGTCGCTGTGGAAGACGGGCGGCATGCACGTATGCCTTTCTTGCTGATGCCGGGCGTAGTCACGAACGCTGACGAGCACCTTGCCACCGGGTCGTAAGCTGGATCGCATTGCAGCGAAGGTCGCGAGAATGTCGTCATCGCTATCGAGATGCGGCAAGGCGTTATCCATTGCAATGACGGCACCGTATCGACCAACCGATGCGGTCTTCAATGTCCGCATGTCGTCAACGCGGAAGCTACAGTTAAGTCCACGTGACGCGGCCTCGCGTTGCGCTCTCGCAATTTCACCAGCAGATATATCCGAGCCCTCCACGGCGTATCCGATAGCTGCCAGTGCCAACGATTGGGTGCCTATACCGCAGGCCACATCCAGGATGAGACCGACCTCCTTAGGCGGAGGAAGGAGCTCAGCGATGACCGCGCCCTGTCGCCGCATGGACGCATCCCAGTCCTCGAAGATGAGGTGATAGTAGTCGGCCATGCTGTCATAAAACTGTTCGTTCATTTGAGTGCGAAGGGCCATTTCCGAATAATGTTGAGTGACCGGGGTCGGCGTGATTCCAGGGGTTGCTGACACCAACCCTGGAGTTCCCACATTGTGGACCCCAGCGACCCGAAAGCAGCATATAACCGCACGACCAATCGATACCAAACGATCTGACAGATGAAGAGTGGGCAGTGGTCAAGCCTCACCTGCCGGTGGCAAAGTACGCCGCATCCGTCATGCTGCTCGTGCGTCGCATCGCTCGGGCTTCATGACTTTCGAAACCGGCTGTTAGAGCGCGAGTGACGCGCCACGATGCCGAGCGCCACGACGATCAGCGCCGCCGCGACCGCGAAGGTGACATGCATGCCGGCCGCGACGGCGGCGGGCGACGCGGCCGTGGTGTCGGTCGTCATCGAGGCGAACGCGAACACCGCGCCCATCGCGGATGCGCCGGTGATCAGCCCGAGATTGCGCGACAGGGTGAGCAGGCCGGACACGACGCCGCGCTGCTGCGCGCCGACATCGGTCATGACGGCGGTGTTGTTGGCGACGTGAAACAGCGCGTAACCGGCGGTCATGACGATCAGCGGCGCGATGTAGCCGGTAACGCCACGCCTTGCCGGGATCAGGGCGAGCAGCGCAGCGCCCGACGTCATGCCGAGAAGCCCGATCATGGTCATGCGTTGCGCGCCGACCCGATCGACCAGGCGGCCGGCCGGCACACCGGTGAGCGCCGCGACAAGTGGACCAACCGACATGATGAGCCCGACGGTCGCCGGATCGAGTCCCAGCGCCCGCGCAAGATAGAACGGGCCGACCACGAGCGTCGTCATGATCACGGTCGAGACCAGCGCGCTGGTCGCAAGGCCGGCGCGCAGGTTGGCATCGCGCAACATCGGCAATCGGACCAAAGGCGAGGCCACGCGCGCCTCGACCCACAGGAAGACGCCGACACCGACGCCGGCGGCAAGCAGCAGCGCAATGTTGAGCGGGCCGAAACTCCCGCGCCCGAGCGTCATGGCGAGCGCGTAGGAGGCGAGTGTCAGCGCCAGCACCAGCGTGCCGACATGGTCGAAGCCGTCCCGCTCCGTCTTCGATCGCGGGCGATCGGCCGGCAGCGTGCGCAGCGCGAGAACAAGTGTCAGAAGAGCGAGCGGCACCTTGACGAGAAAGATCGCACGCCAGCCGAACCCGCCGATCAGCACGCCGCCGAGCGAGGGGCCGAGCGCGGTACCGATTGCCGACATCGTTCCGAGCAGCCCCATGGCGCGGCCGGTCCGCTCCTTCGGGACGATCTCGCCGACCAGCGCCATGGCAAGCACCATCATGGCCGCCGCGCCGAGACCCTGCGCGGCCCGCGCGACGATCAGCAGCCACAGCGTTGGAGCGAGACCACTCACCGCCGAGGCGACCGTGAACGCGACGATTCCTACGAGCAGCAGTCGGCGGCGACCGATCATGTCGCCGATCCGTCCGATGCTGACGATCAGCGTCGTGGTGGCGAGCAGATAGGCGAGCACGATCCACTGCACCTGCCCGAACGGGGCCGCGAACGCCTCCGCCAGGGTCGGCAGGCCGACATTGGCGATGCTGATGCCGAGCGAGGGCAGCAGCATGGCGAGCGAGAGGCTGGCGAGCGCGCCTCCGCCCGCGGGCGCGCGTTCCGTACGTGCCGCGGTAGCCTCGCCTGTCCCCATCACGGTCGGCTTCATAGTCAACTCCGTCTGCTGGTGACGGAGATCTAGCGATCCGGCGGGTATGGCGGAATGCGCACGGTTTGCACTTTATTCGTGCATTTGACGCCATGTCCCGATCCGCTAGGATCGCGGCATGGCACGGCCCGACCTCAACCTCTTGGTCACGCTCGATGTGCTGCTCGCCGAGGGCAGCGTGGCGGGCGCCGCGCAGCGGCTGCGGCTCTCCCCGTCGGCGATGAGCCGTGCGCTCGCGCGGCTGCGCGCGGCGACCAGCGATCCGCTGCTGGTGCGCGCCGGGCGCGGTCTCGTTCCGACGCCGCGCGCGCTCGAGCTCACCGGGCTGGTCAGCGAGCTGGTGCAGGATGCCGAGGCCGTGCTGCGCCCGGCCGAGAGGCTCGACCTGAAACAGCTCCGCCGCACCTTCACGCTGCGCGCCAGCGACGGCTTCGCCGAGACATTCGGCCCGGACCTGATTGCGCGTCTCGCCAAGGAGGCGCCCGGCGTGCGGCTGCGCTTCATGCAGAAGCCGAACAAGGACTCAGGCCCGCTGCGCGACGGGGCGGTCGATCTGGAGGTCGGCGTCGTGGGAGCGACGACCGGACCGGAGGTGCGCACGCAAGCCCTGTTCCGCGACCGCTTCATCGGAGCCGTGCGCAAGGGTCACGCGCTGAGCCGGAGCCGGATCACGCCGGCCCGCTATGCGGCCGGCCGGCATGTCCTCGTCTCGCGGCGCGGCCTCGACCGCGGCCCGATCGATGACGCCTTGCAGCCGCTCGACCTGACCCGCGAGATCGTCACGATCGTCGGCGGCTTTTCGACTGCGCTCGCGCTCGCGCGGACCACCGACCTGATCGCGAGCGTTCCGGAACGCGGCACCGCGCGCCTGCGCGCCGGCATGTTCAGCTTCCGCCTGCCCGTATCGACGCCGGAGCTCACGGTCTCGTTGCTGTGGCATCCGCGGCTCGATGCCGATCCGGCGCACCGCTGGCTGCGGACCTGCGTGCGGGAGGCTTGCGCCGGCAATGCACGGATTGGTAGGTCCACCACATGACCAAGAAGCCCTCTCGGACGTCCGTTGCCGCCAGCGGCCGGGCCATCGTCACCATCATCGGCTCCGACCGCGTCGGCATCATCGCGGGCATCGCCAACGTCATCGCCGAGGCGAACGTCAATATTCTCGACATCAGCCAATCGGTGATCCGCGAGTTCTTCACCATGATCATGATGGTCGACCTCGGCGAGGCCGACATCTCGTTCGAAGAGCTGAGCGATCAGCTCGCGCGCAAAGGTCAAGAGCTCGGCGTCCGCGTCGAGATCCAGCGCGAAGAGATTTTCAAGGCGATGCATCGCGTCTGATCAGGTGGATTCATGCGACATCAGAATTTCACCGGAGACGAGATCCTCGAGACCATCACGATGGTCCGCACCGAGCAGCTCGACATCCGCACCATCACGGTCGGCATCAGCCTGTTCGACTGCGTCAGCGAAAGTAACGAGACGCTGTGCCGCAATATCTATAGTAAGGTAACGCGGACCGCGCGGGATCTGCGCCATGTCAGCCGCGAGCTCGAGCGCGAGTTCGGCCTGCCGATCGTCAACAATCGTGTCGCCGTCACGCCGGTCTCGCTGATCGCAGGGGCGAGCGGCCGTGCCGACTTCGTGCGCATTGCGCAGACGCTCGATCGCGCCGCCGCCGAGCTCGACATCGACTTCATCGGCGGGTTTTCAGCCTCGGTCGAGAAAGGCATCACGCCCGCCGACGCGCATCTGATCGCGGCGCTGCCCGAGGCGCTGAGCAGCACCGAGCGGGTGTGCGCCTCGCTCAATGTCGGCTCGACCCGCGCCGGTCTCAACATGGATGCGATCGCCGAGATGGGGCCGACCATCCTGGCGATCGCGCAGGCGACGGCCGCGCGCGGCTCGATCGGCTGCGCCAAGCTGGTCGTGTTCTGCAACGCGGTCGAGGACAATCCGTTCATGGCCGGCGCCTTTCACGGCGCAAGCGAGGCGGATTGCGTCGTCAACGTCGGCGTCAGCGGCCCCGGTGTGGTGCTGCGGGCGATCCAGGCCGCGGGCGACGTCGATTTCGGCGCGTTGACCGCGATCATCCGCGGCATCGCGTTCAAGATCACGCGCGCCGGCGAGCTGGTCGGCCGCGCGGCGGCAACGCGGCTCGACATTCCGTTCGGCATCGTCGACCTGTCGCTGGCGCCGACCCCGGCGGAAGGCGACAGCGTCGCCCGCATTCTCGAGGAGATCGGGCTCGATCGCGTCGGCACGCACGGCTCGACCGCGGCGCTGGCGCTGCTCAACGACGCGGTGAAGAAGGGCGGTGCCATGGCGTCGAGCTACGTGGGCGGCCTGTCCGGCGCCTTCATTCCGCTGTCGGAGGACCGCGGCATGATCGAGGCGGCTGAGCGCGGTGCCATCACCATCGACAAGCTCGAGGCGATGACCTCGGTCTGCTCGGTCGGCCTCGACATGATCGCGATACCCGGCGACACCCCGGCGGAGACGATCGCGGCGATCATCGCCGACGAGGCGGCGATCGGCATGGTCAACAAGAAGACCACGGCGACGCGGCTGATCCCGGCCGTCGGCAAGAAAGTCGGCGATTTCGTCGACTTCGGCGGACTACTCGGCCGCGCGCCGGTCCTTCCGGTCAACCCGAA
>Ga0081539_10005269_pt1 | contig 13336 bp, 12 predicted proteins | sample TabmetS4T2R2_FD_71023 | JGI IMG/M metagenome (GOLD analysis project Ga0081539, IMG submission 71023) | Tabebuia heterophylla rhizosphere microbial communities from the University of Puerto Rico - S4T2R2 | ecosystem: Host-associated > Plants > Roots > Rhizosphere ...
CGTCGCCTCCTGCGACCTGGGCGGCACTCTTCAAGCGCGCTGGCGCAATGGCCGTATAGTCATGCATATACCGGTGATAGGCCCGATAGAGGCCTTCCGCCAGGGTGACGTCGAGCGCCGTCAGACTCGCCGCCCAGGTGCCCGGGAACATGAAGTCGATGTCGCGCCCCTCGAGATCCATATCGACGAGCCGGCCTGCGGCATTTTCCTCGTCCACACCCGGCTGGACGGCCTGGCGGTGATGGCTGCTGACCCGGCCCTCCAAGGCCGTGCGCGCACCAGGCACGGCCTTGGTGTGCTCCTCCCGCGGCGCCTCGCCCGGGAACCGGTCGTAGGGAATGGGCGCGACGGTCAGGCCCGTCGTGATCTGCACCGTCCCATCGGGCCGTGGCTGTTGCCGCACACGGTGATACGGTTTCAGTTCCTCGAGTCGGGGCCTGAAACTTGGGTCAACGTACTTTGCCAGGACCTCAAGAGAAGGATTTACATGGGTATCCATGTCCAGAACCCTGTAGCCGTCTTTCATCTCTGCCTCCTTTCGCCGCCTGTTTCCGGCCATTGTCACGCGGCGGTGTGCGTGTGTCAAGGAACAAGCTCTCTAGGTCTGGTCGTGTGATTGCGAGTTTTGCCCATGGAACTCCCCTCGTGCAGTCGTGGGAGAAAATGGAGTCCTCCACATTTTTCTCACGGCACTGCTTGCGTATGGCGCTATTGCCTCCCGCCTTGGCCCATGCGAGAAGCTTCTGCCCTACAGAAAGCTATACTTCACCCAATTCTGTAACACAACCCCCATGAAGGGAAAGTGCATATCTGCAACACGACTCCCATGCCGTACTTGACCCGGGCCAGCGAGGCGGGTACCCTCAGGCCCTGGTCGACGACGGCTGTATGCTTTCCCTCAGCAGAGGAGCACGACACGGATGCCACCCGTCTATACCTACGATCATATTCACCTGCGTAGCACCAATCCGCAGGCGACCATCGCGTACTATCAGAAGATGTTTGATGCGACCCCGGTAGAGTATGTGCAATCGAATGGCCAGCCCCGCGTGGATCTCGATCTCAACGGGCTGACCATCTTCATCGCCGCAGTGCCCGCCGACGCCACGCTACCCACGGCGCCTGCGGAACCCTATATCGGACTGGATCATCTGGGGCTACGCGTCGATGATGTGGATGCGGCCACAGCCGAACTCAAGCGCCGTGGTGCCCAGGTGCTCGTGGAACCCAAGACCATTCGGCCGGGGGTGCGCATTGCGTTCATCCAAGGCCCAGATAATGTCCGGATTGAACTCCTGGAGCGCACGGTAATCGAGGTGTCAGAGGCTGCGGGACGCTAGGCGAGCGCTGCGCTGGGCGCACCTCAGTCACGTCGCCTCGCAGCGCCGCTCCGCGAGAGGGCGATCGGCCAGTCGCCCCTCCAAGCGGCTGGTGATGCCCAGCAGCGTACGAGGGAATTTGTATCATGGCCAGTGTACGGCCCCGTCTCATCGACACGGCTCGGACCCCACACGTGCGCGCCGCGCCGCACCGTAGCGGCTCCTCTACGCCATGGGCAACAGTGCCTCCACGGGGTCAGAACTCGATGACGAGCCGTCCGCGTGTGCCACCTGCCTCCAGCCGGCGGTGGGCCTCACCAGCGCGCTCCGGTGGGTAGGTGGCGGCCACGCGGAGGGTGATGGCGCCCGATTCCACGAGTTGCCGGAGGCGGTCCAGTTTCTCGAACTCGCCGTCGTACGTACGCACTGAGGTCGCTGTAAACCTGATGCCCCGTTGGGGCGCGCCGATGAAACCCCGCACCGACGTGAACGCGCCACCGTCGCGGACGGCGGGAATCACCTTGTCGTTGAGGACGGCGCCGTCGGCGAGCCCGTCGACGCCGTGCGGGAAGTGCTCCAAAATCCGCGTGGCCACATCGTCACCGCGACGCACGACGATATCAGCCCCCAGCGCCTTGACCAGGGCGTGGTCGGCCTCAGAGGCGTCGGCGATGACCGTCAACCCCTCGGCCTTGGCCAACTGCACGACATAGCCGCCGTAAGCGCCGGCAGCCCCCGTCACCGCCAGCGTCTGCCCTGGGGACAGGCCGAGCAGGTCGAGGGACTGCCGGGCCGTGAGGCCGTTCATGGGTAGCGTGCACGCCTGGACGTGCGTGGTGCCCACCGGCGCCGGGACCACCGCACGCGCATGCAGGACGATCTGTTCGCGATACGCCCCGTGACTCCCCTTCGGGACCACCATGGCCATGACGGCATCCCCCACTTGCACCCCCGTCGTGACCCCAGGCCCAACTTCATCGACGATCCCAGCCGCGTCCATGCCTGGGACGTAGGGCGGCGGGTCCACCTTTTGCTGCTCGGCCCGTGAGCCGTTCCGGGCCATCGTGTCCGTGGGGTTCACCGCTGCCGCGTGTATCCGCACGCGCACGTGGCCGGGGCCGGCGTGGACTTCAGGTAACTGGACGATTTCTAGTGCTTCCGGGCCGCCGTGCACCATAATACCGACTGCACGCATGTTCGCCTCCTTTCGTTGTACGAGCCCATCTCTACTCTGGCTGTATGCGCGTGCCCTCTCCCTGCGTGATTGATGATGAAGAGCTGAGCGAAGACTATAGCGGGCTGTGCCTCAGGCGCGCAACCGCCATTTCAACGCGAGCCTGCCACGGAGGTCATGGGCTCCGGCTGGTCGCGGCCGTCGGCATGCTGTACAATGCCTGCCACATGCCATGGACTCACACACATGAGGAGCGCGACAATGACCTACGTCTATGCTGGTGCGGCAGATTGGGGGGGCAAGGACCCCGCAAAATGTAACCGGGGGCTGTATCGCTTGGCGACGGACACCGGCACCTGGACCACCCTCGAACGTGGCTTGCCTGACGAGGTGGAAGTGCGCTGCGTGACGCTGCATCCCACGCAGCCTGACGTGGTGTTCGCTGGCACGCAGGCCGGGCCCTATCGCAGCGCGGATGCCGGCGACACCTGGGAGCGGATGAACTTCCCAGGTGATGAGCCGGTAGTGTGGTCGTTTGAGATCCATCCGGCCGATGCGCGCGTCATGTACGTCGGCACGCAGGATATGGCAGTCTATCGCAGCGCGGACGGCGGGGGGCATTGGCGGCGGCTGACGGTGCCCACCAATCCGGACGGACTGTGCGTGATGGGCTTCCCGACGCGCATGATCCGCTTGGCCATCGACCCGACCAATCCCGACGAACTCTACGCTGGTGTCGAAGTGGGTGGCCTGGTGCGCAGTCTGGACGGCGGTGCCACCTGGACGGATTGCAATGCGCCGTTGCTCGCACTCGCCACCCAGGAGCGCTACACGCAGCAGCACGGCCCCCGCCGGGCCAGTGAAGGCATGATGGACACGCATGCCCTGGCCATCAGCGCGGCGCAGCCCGGGACGGTGTTTCTGGCCAACCGCTTGGGCCTGTTTCGCAGCGATGACAAGGGCGAGAGCTGGTACGATATGGATATCGGGCGCTTCTCGCCCCTGACCTACGCGCGCGATGTCAAAGTCTTCCCACACGACACGAACACCCTCCTAGGCGCGTTTAGCATTGCCGCGGTGAGTGACGCCGGCTCGCTCTATCGCAGCGCCGATCTGGGAGCGACCTGGACGCGCTTTGACCACGACGTCAGCATCAACAGCACCCTGATGATCATCGCTGCCAGCGCGCAGACGCCCGAGCGGGTGTACTGTGCGGCGCGCCGGGGCCAGGTGTTTGGCACCGAGGACGGTGGCAAGAGCTGGCAGACGTACTCGCTCCCGGCAGAGGGCGTCTACGCCCTGGCCTGTGCCTAGTGCTGCGCACCGCCCCTAGAGAGGCGTACATGGAGGATGGCGTAGCGCATCTGGAGGGGCGTACAATCGTACGTCTCTACCGTTCATTATTGGGAGGAAGCCTTAGCGCCATGAGCAATCCCGCATTTACCTTTGATCACATCCACATCATCAGCCAGACCCCGCACGAGTCGGCTCACTGGTACGTCGAGATGTTTGGCGCCGAGATCGTCGCCGACAAGATCGCCTATGGCGCGCCGCAGATTTTCCTTGAGCTGGGCGGCAAGACCCTGATCATTCGCGGCCACCGGGAGGGCGAAACCCCCGTGCCGGCACGTCCGATCCAACCATTTGCGCGCTTTTCCAGCCACAACGCCTGGGGGACGGATCATTTCGGCTTCCTGTATCACGGCGACCTGCGCGCCTTCCACGACGAGCTGCGTGCCAAAGGCGTACAGTTTCCTGTGGCACTCAAGCAAGGCAACGGCGGGCACTTGCTGTGTTACGTCTCCGCGCCCGACGGCGTCAGCATTGAATTGATGGAAGCCTAAGAGCCCACCATGCGCGTCCTGGTCACCGGCGCCAGTGGGGGTCTAGCCCCCTTTGTCATCCGCGCCCTCTGGGAGCGGCACGAGGTGGTCCTGATGTCGCGCCGTCCCCCGCAGGCCGAGTTTGCCACCTTGTCCTGGGTCCAGGGGGACATCACCATGTTTGCCGACTGCCAACGGGCGGTGCAGGGGATCGACGCCATTCAACACCTCGCCGCCCAGCCCTGGCCGGTGGACCATCCGCGTCTGCGGGGGCAGGCCGCGGCCCAGGGCGTGCCCTTTGACGCCACGTTTCAGAGCAATATGCTCGGGACGTATTACCTCATGCAGGCTGCGGTAGCAGCCGGGGTGGGGCAGGTGATCATGGCCGGGAGCAATTGTGCCCTCGGGCATGGCTATCGCATCAGCCAGACGCCGTTCCCCTTCCAGGCCCTGCCGATCGACGAAAGCCACCCGGCGTTCCCGGAAGATTCCTACAGCTATTCCAAACTGGCGGGTGAACTGCTGCTGGCCAGCTATACGCGGGCGTATGGCATCCGTACCTACGTCACCCGACCGGCAGCGATCTGCTCACCAGCGCGGCGCCAGCAACTGGCACAGCAGGCCGCACCGGCCACGGGCTGGAATCCCTGGCTGTGGGCCTGGGTGGGGAGCGAGGATGTGGCGCACGCGCACCAGCTCCTCATGGAGGGGCCACCGACTCTACCACTCCACGATGTGTACTATGTGACGGCTGACGATACGACCGCCCTAGAGCCGTCCGCGACCTTGATTGCACAGTGGCAGCCGACGCTGCTGCCCTACGCCGACGGGTTACCAGGGCACCACTCGTTTTTTAGCACCAGGAAACTGACCCAGGCCGTCGGGTGGCAGCATCGCACCGGCTGGCGGGCATAGTGACGAGCAGCGGGGCGCTGGTCTTCGTGCAAGGCTTTGAGGCAGGCGTGATCCCCTTGCGTGTGGAGCCTGCCACGTTCCATGTCGTGCATGAGAAGCTGGCCCAGGTGCTGGAGTCCTACACTTTCGGGGCCGTCACCATCTTCGTGCACGATCCGGTTCCCACGGCCAGGATTCTGTATTTGTGACCACGTCTCAGTTATGCGGTATAGGTATACAACCCTCACCCCTGCCAGCCGGCGCCGAGGGGCCGTAAAGGTGGCACATCACGAAGTGTCCGGGCCGTTCCTGGATCATCGGCGGGCGTTCCGCTGCGCAGATCGGCATTGCTGCCGCACAGCGCGTGCGGAACCGGCAGCCCGAGGGGGGAGACAGAGGGCTCGGGAGCTCTCCCTCGAGCGGCGCAGCCGGAGGTTGGTCAGGGTTCACGTCGGGGATCGAGGCGAGCAGCACCTGCGTATACGGGTGTAATGGTGCGGCGTACAACGCTTCGGGTGTGCAGTGCTCGACGATCTGGCCGAGGTACATGACGAGCACACGGTCTGACATGTATTGGACGACGTTGAGGTCGTGACTGATGAAGATGTAGGTAAGCTGCAGCCGCTCCTGCAGGTCGGTGAGCAGGTTCAGCACCTGCGCCTGCACCGACTTGTCGAGGGCGGACACCGCTTCGTCCGCGATCACGAGGCGTGGTTCCAGCGCCAGTGCCCGCGCGATGTTCACACGCTGCCGCTGACCGCCACTCATCTGGTGTGGATAGTACGAAGCGTGATGCCGGTGCAAGCCGACCTGATGCAGGAGTATCTCCATGCGCTCACGTTGCTCGGCCTTCGAGTAGCCGTGCACGCGCAGCGGGAACGCGATGCTCTCACCGATCGACATACGTGGGTTGAGCGCGGAGTATGGGTCCTGGAAGATCATCTGCATGTTGCGGCGTAGCGTCCTCCTGCGCAGGCCTGTGAGCGTCTGCACGTCCACACCCTCGAAGGCCACAGTGCCGGCGTCCGGCTCGATGAGGCCGAGGATGAGGCGAGCGGTCGTGGACTTCCCGCAACCGGTCTCGCCGACGATGCCGAGCGTCGTGCCCGCCTCGACCGTGAACGAGACGTTGTCGACGGCGGAGACGTACGCCTTCGAGTACAGCCCGGTGCGCACGGAGAACCTTTTACGCAGCCCGTCCACGCGCAGCAGGACATGCGATTGCGTCCGCGTCTCGGGCGAGGGTGTCACCCCGCTGGAGGCACTCCTCCCGCCTGTACCAGGCGGTGTCAAGGCGTTGGCGGCTTGGCTGTGTCCGGTGGGCATAGTCATCACATCCTCCTCACACTGGCTAGGCGTCCTTGATGTCGAGGGCATCGCGGAGGGCGTCGCTCATCATGTTGCAGGACATGGATGTAGCAAAGATAAGGAAGCCGGGGAGCGCGGCCACCCACGGCTGTACGTAGATCGTGCCGCGCAAGCTGTTGAGCATAAAACCCCATTCTGGCACAGGCGGGCGCGCTCCCATGCCGAGGAAGCTCAGGCCGGAAGCGATGACGATACTGAGTCCGATGAGGCTAGAGGCGTACACGAAAATCGGGTTGAAGATGTTCGGAAGTACCTGTGACCGCAGGATGCACGCCGTGCTCGCCCCGCTCAGGCGGGCTGCTTCGATGTATTCGAGGACGATGACGCGACGCGTCGCGGCCTCGGCCACACGGGAGATCGGTGCGATGAACACCATGCTGATCGCGAGCACCGAGTTCGTCACGCCCGGTCCGAGCGACGCCGAGATGGCGATCGCGAGCATGATCGCGGGGAACGCGTAGAGCATGTCCATCGTGCGCATCAGGACGGCGCCGATGGGTCCGCTCAGGTAGCCAGCAGTGGAGCCGATAACCGTGCCAATGACCGTCGAGACGATGACTGGTAGCATGCCGGTGAGCAGCGACAGCCGGCCGCCGTAGAGCAGACGCGTGAGCATGTCGCGCCCCTGCTCGTCGGTGCCGAGGAGATGACCGGTGCTGCCAATGGGCAACAGACGGCGTGTGGCGTTGCCGATCAGCGGGTCGTACGGGCTCAGTAGCGGCGCGACCAGCGCCGCCATGGCCAGCAGGACAAGCGCACTGACCGCAATCATGCCAGCGCGATTGTGCCAGAAGCGCGTGCGCACCTCGGCCAGGTATGAGCGTGGTGCAACCGCACCCGTATCCGCCGTGGAGGGGACGGCGGCTGGGAGCTGGACCATGGTGATCATCGGCGGCTCCTTCTGCGCTTCGCCTTGCCGCGACTCGCTCAGGCGGCCTTGCGCAACCGCGGGTCGATCAGCAGCTGCAGCACGTCCACCAGCAGGTTCATGAGCACGAAGGTCACGGCCACGACCAGCACGCCGGCCTGCAGCACCTTGAAGTCGCGCGCCGCGATCGCCTGGAAGATCAACTGCCCCAGGCCTGGCCACGAGAAAATCGTCTCCACGAGTACGGAGCCGCCGAGCAGGAAGCCGACCTGCAGGCCCGCGACCGTGAGCACCGGCGAGGCCGCCGTCTTGGCAACGTGCACCAGCACCTGCCAGCCACGCAGCCCCTTGGCGCGTAACAGGTCCACGAAGTCCATGCTGTACGTCTCGAGGAGACTGGCGCGCGTCATGCGCGCGGTGACGCCGATCGAGACGAAGGCACTGGCGAATGCGGGCATCGCGACGTGCTTCATATAGTCAAGGAAGCCGCCGCCGTGCGCGCTGTGCATGCCGCCCGCCGGCAGCCACTTCAGCGTCGCGGAGAAGATGATGATGAGCAGGATTGCGACCCAGTACGACGGGATACTGATCCCGGTCATCGCCAGCATCGACACCAAGCGGTCTATGACACGACCTCGCAGCACCGCCGCCAGCACGCCGAGTGTCAGCCCGGTGCCGATGCCGAGGGTCGCGGCGGCCACCGCGAGCTGCACCGTGTTCACGAACGCGGTGCCGAGCAACTCCGAGACGTCGCGCTTGCGGTACGGCGAGTAGCCGAAATCGCCGTGCATGACGTCCCCGAGCCACCGGATGTAGCGCACGGCCAGGGGCGCGTCAAGTCCGAGGCTGTGCGTGAGCGCCGCGCGATCCGCCGCGGTCGCGTCCTGGGCCAGCAGGCCCGCCAGTGGGTCCCCCGGCAGCACACTCATCAGGAAGAAGATCACCACGGACACGCCCAGCAGGGTGGGAATCGCCAGGCCGAGGCGGCGCAGGAGCATCAGTGTCATGGGATTAGTCCTTCATCCAGACAGAGCGGAAGTCACCCCACCACGACTGGGGCTGCACCCAGCCGCGCACCTTCGGCGAGAGCACACGCAGGTTCAGGTCGTGGACGACAGGGGTGATCGGCGCCTCGCGGATCATCGTCCCTTGGAACTCAGCAAGGATTTTGTCCTGCTTGGCCTTGTCGAATTCGCTCGCGGCCTGCGCAAACAGCGCGTCCGCGTTCGGGTTGCTGTAGCCCGTCGCATTACAGCAGCCGGCCGGCGGGATGCGCTGGGTGAGATAGCTGGAGAACGCGAGGAGCGGCGCCTGCGTGTTCGGCGAGAACCAGAACACGTCGTACTTCGCGTAGTCGGGATTAGCGAGGCCGGCGCGGTACAGCGTCAGGAGCGTATTCCATTCCAATGGCACGAGATCGACCTCAATGCCCAGCGCACGCATGTCCTGCTGGAACTTCTCGTTCATCGGACCGGGCCACATGTTCCCAGAGCCGCCGGTCGGATAGGCGACGCGGATCTTCAGGTTCTGCACCCCGGCCTGCGTGAGCAGCTCCTTCGCCTTCTGCAGGTTGTAGTCATAGCCCTTGAACGTCGTGTCACGCCAGGGGTGGCCTTCGTACATGAGCTGCGTCGCGGGCTTGCCAGCGCCCTGGATGATCGAGACGATGCCGGCGCGGTCAATGCCGTAGGCTACGGCCTGCCGCACACGCACGTCGTTGAACGGTGCCCGGTAGGTGTTAAAGCCATAGTAGATCGTGTGCGGGTACGTCTTCAGCAGGACGTTGTAGCCAGCGGCCTTGATCTGCTCGATGGAGTCCGGTGGGATGACCTCGGCCCAGTCAACCTCACCCGACTGCAACGCCGCGAGGCGCGCCGCCGGTTCTGGCTTGGGGTAGAGCACCAGCTTGGCCAGCTTGGCCTTCGTGCCCCAGTAGTCCTTGTTGGGCTCCAGCTCCAGCACCTGGCCCTCGACGTACTTCACTATCTTGAACGGGCCGGTGCCGGAGGCATGCTGTGGGTACGCCTTGTTCCCCCACTGCTGGATTGCAGCCGGGCTGGGGATAGCGATAGAGGCCAGGTCGTAGATCAGGAAGGCCCACGGCTTCGTCGTCGTGATGGCAACAGTGAAGTCATCGATCTTCTTATAGCTGGCGATCGCCCCGAGAAAGGTAGCACCCGCGCTGCGTTGTGTGCTCGAGTAAAACTCGGACTCTTTGTTCAGCACGCGGTCGAGCGCGAAGATCACGGCGTCCGCGTTGAACGGCGAACCATCGTGGAACTTCACACCCTGCCGTAGCGTGAACGTCCAGGTCAGGTTGTCAGCGGAGCGCGTCCAGGAGGATGCGAGGCCGGGGATGGGATCTGGCGGGGTCGTGCCCTGCCCGGCGTCCCAGTTGAGCAGGCAGTCGTAGAGGTTCACGCGCACGAAGCGGACGCCCTCGCCCCCCTCGGTTACGAACTGGTCCGGGATCGGGATGTTGCCGGCCGACATGGCAATGCGCAGCGTGCCACCGCGCCCTGACGTATCCTTCTCCGCGGCCACGTCGCCGCTCTCGGCACGGGGCTGTACGGAGGCCTGGTTGGTCGGCTCGTCACCACCGCGACAGGCGATGACGCACGCGGCGATGACCACGGCTAATACCAAGAGGATGCTCAAGCGGTATGTCGTCCATTTCCGTGCTGTCTGGCGGTGCATACAGGTCCTTTCATTCAGGCGCTGGGTGGGGGCGTAGCGGCTCGAGCAGCCGACGCCACGAGCACGCACCGGGCGCTGTGCGTGCCTGCAATGGGGATCAAGTCAGGAGTGGCTTCCAGGCATGGCGCCGTCACGAACGCACAGCGCGGCGCGAAGGCGCAGCCCGTGGGCAGTCGCGCCAGGTTCGGCGGCGCCCCCGGGATCGCCTCGGGACGATCGCGCTGGCCGGGCCGCACGTTCGCGCGCAACAGGCCGAGCGTGTACGGGTGCTGCGGGGCGTTCACGACCTCGCGGACGCTGCCCTGCTCGACGATGCGGCCGCCGTACATCACGGCAAGGTCATCCGCCATAGCCGCTGCGACGGCGAGATCGTGTGTAACAAGGACAATGCTCATACCGAGAGTCGCACGGAGATCGCGGAGTAACGTGAGTACGCGAGCCTGTACCGTCACATCGAGTGCCGTCGTCGGCTCGTCGGCGAGCAGGAGGCCAGGGTTGCACGCGAGCGCGATGGCGATCACGACGCGTTGTCGCATGCCGCCGCTCAGCTCGAACGGGTACGATTTGAGACGCTGCTCTGGCGATGGGATCTGCACGAGTTGCAGCAGTTCAAGGGCGCGGTCGGACGCCTCGGACTTCGTCATGGTGGTGTGACGGCGCACCGTTTCGACGATCTGTTGCTCGACTGTAAACAGCGGGTCGAGGGCAGTCATTGGGTCCTGGAAGATCATCGAGAGCCACGCGCCGCGGATGCGCTCACGCTCACCCGAGCGCATCTGGAGCAGGTCGACACCGTTTATGAGCACCTGCCCACCGACAGACGCCGTGCCTGGCTGCACGCCGAGCACCGTGCGTAGCAGCGCACTCTTCCCGGCTCCCGACTCACCGAGGATGCCGAGCACTTTACCGTGCGGCACCGTGAACGAGACGTCGTTCACGGCGCGCAGCCAGCCTCCATGCGTCTTGAACGCGGTCACAAGGTGCCGTACATCGAGCAGCGGGCCATCGGACCGTGGCATCGTCGCAACTGCGGAACGCAGGCGGTCGTGCAGCAGCGTCATCACGTCCGTCCTTCGGTGTATAGGAAAGGCAAACCCTCTTGTGGCCCAGCACAGCCAGCAATGCACTCAGAGATCGGAATTTTGTGGCCAGGCATTGTAAAGTATGTTGTCCGTGGTGTCCACCCGTAGCCCCAGGGCCATCGCAACAGCAGTGCCTATTGTTGTATCCTGTATGCCTGCCTGCGTTCGACTTCAGCAGTGCGGAACGCATCATGCCAATAAAGCTCAACACCCGTACATTGATAACGCCTGCAAAGCCTATGCCAGCCATAGGCTTTCTATAACTTTAGAAGGTCTGCACTACCAATCTCCTGCCTGTCTGCGGGAGTGATCTGATCTCTCCAGGTACGTTCGTCACACTTCCATACAACGTATGGGCAACACGCACAGACGTTTTCGTATGTTCAACGACATTTTTGGAGGTTTCAATCAAATGAAACATGTGCCGGCATACTGTCCCGAGTTGAGCGGCATGTTGCTGTGAGCTGTGCACGGTTATGGCGCTTGCTGTAACAGAGATACGCGACAAGCTCTCCCTTGGTTTTGCTGACTCGAAATCACATCGCAGGACTTACCCTTTAGGCGACAGCACCGGATGATTTGTCGCGTTGCCTCGATAGGTGAGGGTTCGCCTGTGCGTGTGCGCACCGCACGTGGATGGCGGTCGACCTTCCCCGGTCTGTCACGAGCAGCCGTGCGATGTGTCAGTCGCCTCGTCCCTCCCGCTCTTGGCGCAAGAAGTCCTCCAGCTCGTGCATGAGCTGCTCCGAGTTAAAGTCCTCATCACGCCGTGGGTGCGGCGCCTCGGCACCCGGCGCGTCATAGTCCTGCTCTAATTGCCGGACATAAGCCTGGACGGCGGCGTCTTGTGCGACAGCCTGGTCACATTGGGTGCGAAAGGCCCCCACGGCGGCCTCGAAGGGGGTGACATCGAGCTCGAGGTCGAGCAGATGGGCGACCATGGTCAGCAGCGCGCGACGCACGGCGGGATTGGTGGCGTTCCCGAGGTAATGCGGCGCTTGTCCCCGCAAGGTGAGCGCGGAGAGCCCCCGGCGCGTCGCCGCATCGACGACGACCGTACTCATGCCGGTCGGGCCTTCATAGCGCGAGCGCCGTGTCCGTATCCCGCACGCCTCCAACCGTGCGTGCCAGGCAGGGTCGGTGCTGCTGCCCGTGACCTGCGTGGGCCGGGTATGCGGCACGGCCGCGAGGACCGCGCCCAGCGACACGAGCCGCTGTACCCCACAACGCGCGGCCACGTCCAGGAGCAGGGTCGCGTACGTGCGCCACCGCAGCTGAGGCTCGACGCCGCGAAACAGAAGGAGCCCGGCACCGCCCTCGGGGGGCTGCCAGGTCCAAAACGCGATCCGCGGCCAGCGGATCGTGCGCTCACCCTCGGCGGTCAGGCGCACGACAGGCCGGATCGTGGTAAAGTCGACAAACGCCTCCGGGTCGATCGTGGCAAGCGGCGTGGCCGCGAGCTGGCGGACCAGGGAGCGCAGCGCGCCCGTCGCCGCATCCCCGGCATCGACCCAGCCCCCAAACGCCACGACCATCGTGGGGATGTTGGAGGGGGGCTCGCCGTGAAATTCGATGTCGTCCATACGTATCCTCCCTGTGGGCAAGCGTGACGCCTCATGCAGCCCTGCTGCGGTGACACAAAACCCCTCTGCCGCGTCGCACACGCCAGCGTGGCATGATGAGGGATGAGCATAGTAACCAATGGTGTTAGTCTTTGACAAACCAAACAGTCATATCGGTCTTTTACAGACTAAACTCAGCCATCGAGAGGGGCACGAAACCCGACGCATAGGGCCGTAAGCCATGCCACTGGACCAGCACGTTGAAGGCCGCCATAGTGAAGGCCAAACGCGCCCGAAAATAGGCCCAGCCCCGATGCATCACCTTCTTCAAATGACACACGAGCGTGAGCATCGAGAGCACCGTCTCGACGAGCATACGATCTTGCCACTCGCCCCGCTGACACAGTTTGAGATTCGCGGGATCACCCTCGGCAGCATGGAAGCCGGTATCACTCAGAACAATCATCCGCCCATCAACCTGCTGAATCAGCCATTGAAAGGTGTTGTCTGGGACATTGGCGGTGTCACAGGCCCACCCCACGACCAGGC
>Ga0081539_10005271_pt1 | contig 13332 bp, 14 predicted proteins | sample TabmetS4T2R2_FD_71023 | JGI IMG/M metagenome (GOLD analysis project Ga0081539, IMG submission 71023) | Tabebuia heterophylla rhizosphere microbial communities from the University of Puerto Rico - S4T2R2 | ecosystem: Host-associated > Plants > Roots > Rhizosphere ...
TCGAAATCGGCGTGCGGCCATAGGGCAGCGCAACGGCATCGCCCTCGGTCCAGAAGCACACCGTGCCCGGCTCGACCACCTGTTTTGCGTCCGGCTCGAGCTTCGCGCTCACCGGCGTCGAGAAGTAAACCTCTTCGCCCCAGGTCTGCGCCGTGGCCTCGAAGGGCAGCGCCGCCGCGAGTGCCTGGGTGGTCGGCGTGTCGCGCAGCTCGGCCTCCAGCGCCAGTCTTCCCGCGGTGATGCGCAGTCTCATCCGCGCAGCAGTGCCGCGCTCCACGGCGTGCGGTTGTTGCCGCTTTCGAACGTGCCTTCGATCGCACCATCCTTCACCACGCCGCTGAACCCGCCCTTGTGGCCGGCGAGGCGGAAGGTGAGATGGTCACCGCGCAGCTTTACTTCCTCGAGCGGAAGATCGCGGCCGTCGACGCGCAGGCTGCCGGAGACGCGGGTGAGCTGCTGCTTCAGCGTGAGCGACGCCGGCTGCTTGCTGATCGCGGGCGGCATGCGCGCTTCCCAGCGGCCGCCGACCTTGGCGGGAACGACGTAGAGGTAGATGAGCGTGGTGGTCACGCCGCTGATCTGCACCTTGTCCTCGAGATCCATCTGCACGTACTTCTCCGGAATCCAGCCGGTGAGCGGATAGTCGTGCGAGACGATGCGCGTGCCCGGCCGCAGTTCGGCCATGAACTTGTCCTTCAACATGTTCACGGTATCGGGCAGGAGATACATCGTCACGACCGTCGCCTGCGAGATGTCGGTCTTGAAGAGATCCTGCTTCACGAACTTCACGCGCTCGGCGAGGCCTTCCTGCTGTGCCGCCTCGTTCGCGCGCTTTACCAACTCCTCCTTGATCTCGACGCCGAAGCCGCGCGCGCCGAACACCTTCGCCGCCGTGAGCACGATGCGGCCGTCGCCCGAGCCGAGGTCGACCAGGAAATCGTTCGCGCCCACCTCGGCGTAGCGCAGCATGTCGGCGACGACGCTCTGCGGCGAGGGCACATACGGCCCGGCGTCCTTGCTCGGTTGGAGGTCGGCGGCAAGGGCGGCGGTAGCGGTCATGGCGAGGACAGTGGCAAGGCGCTTCATGATTCGACGTGCTCCAGGTTGAACTGGATGGATTTGAGTCCGTTGAATTCGTTCACGGCGAGGCGGTAGGCGGCGCGAACCTTCGCCGTCAGCGGGTCGAGGGAGCCGAAGCGCATGGCCTCGTAGCGGCGTCCATCCTTCATGACGATAAGCTTGAGATGCCGTTCGCCGACGATGCGCTGGCTTTCCACGGCGAATGTATCGCAGAAGAGGGGCTGCGGAAAGCCTTGGCCCCAGATGCCGTCTTCCAGCAGCCGCGCGATGTCGAGCGTCGTATCAGCATGCGCCAGGCTACCGTCGGTTTCCACCATTCGCGTGCGCGCCGAGGCCGGCAGGGTTTCTTCCAGCGCGCGCTCGAAGGCGATGGCGAAGCGCTCGAGCTCGCTCTCCGCAATCGTCAGGCCCGCCGCCTGCGCGTGTCCGCCGAAGCGCACGATCAGGCCGGGCAGCCGCTTGGCGATGAGGTCGAGGCAGTCGCGCAGATGGTGTCCCGGCACCGAGCGCCCCGAGCCTTTCAGCGAGTGGCCGTCGGCCGAGCGCGCGAAGCAGATCACCGGGCGATGCAGGCGGTCCTTGAGGCGCGAGGCGAGGATGCCGACCACGCCTTCGTGCCACTCCGGCGCGAAGAACACGCTGCTCGCCTGCGCTTGCAGGCTCTGCAGCCGCTCGAGCGCTTGCTCGAGCATTCCGGCCTCGATCTCGCGACGCTGGCGGTTCAAGCGGTCGAGCTCCTGCGCGCAGTTCGCCGCGCGCGCCTCGTCGTCGGTGATCAGGCACTCGATGCCGAGGCTCATGTCCGCGAGGCGCCCGGCGGCATTGAGCCGCGGCCCGACGAGGAAGCCGAGATCGAAGCTCGTCGCCTCGGCCGGATTGCGGCCGGCGGCGCGCAGGAGCGCATGGATGCCCGGCTGCGCGCGGCCGGCGCGGATGCGCTTCAGGCCCTGCGACACGAGGTTGCGGTTATTCACGTCGAGCGGCACGACATCGGCGATCGTGCCCAGCGCGACGAGATCGGTCAGCGAGCCGAGGTTCACCTCCGACTTCAGCACACCGCGTTTTCGAAGCTCGGCGCGCAGCGCGATCGTCACGTAGAACATGACGCCGACGCCGGCGAGCGCTTTCGAGGGGAAGCTGCAGCCGATCTGGTTTGGATTGACGATGCAATCGGCCTGCGGCAGCTCGGCGCCCGGCAGGTGGTGATCGGTGATCAGCGTGCCGATACCGAGCGCGCGCGCCCGCGCCACGCCTTCGACGCTGGCGATGCCGTTATCGACGGTAATGAGCAAATTCGGTTGGCGCGCGGCGGCGACGTCGACCAGCTCGGGCGAGAGCCCGTAGCCAAGCTTGAAGCGATCCGGGACGAGGTAATCGACGTTCGCGCCGAAGAGCCGCAGCGCGCGCACGCCGACGGCGCAGGCGGTGGCGCCGTCAGCGTCGTAGTCGGCGATGATCAGCAGCCGCTTGCCGGCCTGGATGCAGTCGGCGAGGAGCGCCGCCGCCTGCTCGATGCCTTTCAGGAGGAGCGGCGGCAGGAGCGCCGCCGGACTGTAGGTGAGCTCGGTTGCCGAGCGGATGCGGCGCCCGGCGTAGATGCGGGCGAGCAGCGGATGGAAGCCCGCCTCCATGAGCGCATGCCGGTCTCTCTCCTGGTAGGTGCGCTCGACGATCTTCATGCGTAGTGCTCGAGCGCCTTGGGCCGGCGCCAGAACCGCCGCAGGTCGCCGCGGATCGTTTCGTAAGCGACGCACTCCGCGCTATCGGGCACATGGATCGTCACCATGCCGACGCGCCCTTGGCGCAGCCGCCCGAGGAGCGGCGCAAACCAGTCGCGCTCCAGCCGCTCGAGTGCCTCCTGGCATTCGCCGCTCTCGGCGAGTGCGAGTGGCACGCGCAGCTGATCGAGCACCGCGAGATGCCGGCCATCCTCAGGCAGCCGGTCGAGCCACGCTTCAGCGCTCGCCGCCGCGTCGCGCGCTCGCGCCCCGGCGGCGCGCGCGAGCCCGAGCGCGAGCGGCTCGGCTGCGCTGACCGACTGCCAGCGCGCCGCAGCCGCGCTTGGCGCGCTGCCCGCGCCCCATAGCCAGACGCTGTTGATCGGCGGCTCGCCGCGCGATTCCCGCGCTTCGTTCACCGGCAGCGCGTGCAGCACCATCTGCGCCTCATTCAGCAGCTGGTGCGCGGGCGACGCCGAGTTCGGCGGCAGGCCAGTGGCGACGTCGCAGCCCGCGAGCGCGAGCGGCGCCTGCGTCGCCACCTCGATCGGCGAGGGCAGGCGGGCGACCCAGCGTTGCTCATCGATGACCTGCAGCGCGAGGCGCTCGCCGAAATGCGCATTCAGCGCGTCGCAGAGCGCCTGCGCCTCCTCGCGCGCGATGCGCAACGCCGCCGGCGGCACGAGCACCAGGCGATCGCGCATCAGCCGCAAGTGCACCGGATCGGCGCGCGTCCAGCAATCGCCGCGCGGCTCGCCGCCCGCGGCGAGCAAGGTAAGCGCGCCGGCGGCGAGCGGCGCCTCTTCGAGGCCGAAGGCCTCGTACAGCCACGCCTCGAGCGACTGCGACGGTCCGCTCGAGCAGCGTCCGCGCGCGAGCAGCATTTCCGCCGCCGGCAGCCGGCGGGCGGCCGGCGCGGCGAAGAGGCCTGGGATTACGAGCTCGCAGTGCATGCGCCGAGCGGCACGACGCGCGCGCCGGGCTTGCCGAGATAGCGCGAGAGTATCCGGTATTCGTCGTAGTCGAACGCCGGCCGCTGCTCGAGGAGCTCGGCCACCTCGGGTTCGCAGCGCGCCGCGCCGAGGTAGCACCAGCGATCGACCGCGTGCAGCTCGGTCGCGTCGCGCGTGGCGTCGCGCTCGACGATGCCGACCGGCCCGGCATACGGCCATTGCGGCGTTCTCAGTGTCGCGAGCGCAGCGGCGAGGCGCCCGTGATGCGCATGGACGCTCTCGCGCGCGGCGCAGACGCCGGCGCAGCGGCCGATCTGGTGGCGGAAGCAGGCGCCCTGGCGCTTGGCATCGAAGCCCAAGGTTTGGAGGCAGAGGGCGTGCTCGTCCGCCAGCACGCGCAGCGCCTGCATCGCGGTGCGCCGGGTGCGGAACACGCCGTAGAGATACGGCAGCGTCTCGGCGTCGATCTCCTCCGCCGCGGCGAGCCGCAGCCGCTTGCCATCGAAGACGAAGCCGCACAGCGCTTCCGGCCGGCGCAGCTGCCGGTTGTGAAGCGGCGCGAGCTCTTTCACCAGGCGAGCCTCGGCGAGCAGCGCGCCCAGCTCGCCGACCGTGCGCTGCCACTCGATGCGGCGCACGCCGCGGATCCACGGTGCGTTGGAATAGAAGTGCTGCAGAACGCGCGAGCGCATGGTGCGGCTCTTGCCGATATAGAGCGGCGGCCCGCTTTGCGCATACAAGATGTACACGCCCGCCGCTTCCGGCACCGCATCAATCTGGGCGCGGTCGAGCTCGGGCGGCAGCGCCGGCTCCTTCGCCACCTGCCGCGCGGCGACCGAGAGCACATCCTCGCCATGCTCGTCCGCCGCAATGCACAGGAACTCCCACAGCGCCTGCGCATCGGGCAGCGCGCGATGGCGCGCCTCGCAGGCGAGGCGGTGGCGCTCGATCAGGCTGTCGAGATCGTGAGCGCTCTCGCGCGGATAGAGACGGCGCGCGAGCTTCACGCCGCAGACCGCGGGTGCGTGGAACTTGATGCCGGCGCGATCGAATTCACGGCGGAGAAAACCATAGTCGAAGCGCGCGTTGTGAGCGACGAAAACCCGACCGGCGAGGCGCTCATGGAGATCGGCGGCGAGCTCGGCGAAGCGCGGCGCCTGCGAGAGCATCTCGGGCGTGATCCCGGTGAGCGCCTGGATCTCGGAAGGAAGCGCTCGCCCGGGATTGACCAGCGTCGACCATTCGGAAACGACTTCAAAGTGCTCGATCTCGAGCACGCCGATCTCGGTGATGCGATCGGCGCCGGGGCGCGTGCCGGTCGTCTCGAGGTCGACGATGGCGAGCGGCGCCTGGCAAAGCTGCATTTAGTCGGCCTTGATGTTGCCTGTCTTCACGACGCGGCCCCACTTGGCGATGTCGCCGCGCATGAGGGAGGTGAGCTCGTCGCCGCCCGCGCCGGAGATCTCGGCGCCAGCCGCGGCGAGGCGCTCGCGTGCATCGGGCGCCTTGAGCGCCGCGACGGCGGCTTCATGCAGCCGCGTGCGAATCTCGGCCGGCAGGCCCGCCGGTCCGAAGAGCGCGAACCAGGCGGTGGAGTCGAAGCCGGCGAGGCCCGCCTCGCTCATCGTCGGCAGATCGGGCATGAGCGCGCTGCGCGCCTTGGAGGTGACCGCGAGCGCCTTGACGGTCCCCGAGCGCAGGTGTGGCTGCGCGCTGACGATGTTGTCGAACAGGATCGTGACGCGGCCGTTGGCGAGGTCCGGGATGGACAGCGCCGTGCCCTTGTAGGGCACGTGCAGCATGTCGACGCCGGCCATCTGCTTGAACATCTCGCCGGTGAGATGAATGATCGTGCCGTTGCCGCTGGAAGCGAAGCTGAGCGTGCCCGGCCTCGCTTTTGCCGCGGCGATCAGCTCCTTGACGTTCGAGATGCCGAGGCGCGGGCTGATGACGAGGATGTTGGGGCTGTCGGCCAATAGGGTGATTGGCGTGAAGTCGCGCAGCGGGTCGTACGGCGGCTTCGACAGCACCGCCGCCACCGCATGCGTGCTGTTGGTCGAGACGAGGATCGTGTACCCGTCGGGCGCGCTCTTCGCTACGAGCTCCGAGCCGATGGTGCCGCCGGCGCCGGGGCGGTTGTCCACCACCACGTTCTGCCCGAGGTGCTCGCCCATCTTCTGCGCGACGACCCGGCCAATGATGTCGGTGGCGCCGCCGGGCGGGAAGGGAATGACCATGCGCAGCGGCTTAGCTGGATATTGGCCGAGCACGAGGAGCGGCCAGAGGAGCGCCAAGGCAAGAAGCGCACGCATGGATGTATATCCAGTATCCTAACCCAACGCGACGTGGCCGGGCTGCTGCCGCACGCGCTCGATCCAGCGCTGGATCGCCGCGTACCGTTCCAGATCGAAGCCGCCATCGGCCGCGCAATGCGTGTAGGCGAAGAGGGCGATGTCGGCGATGCTGTAGCGCTCACCACCGAGGTACGGCGCCTTCGCCAGATGCTGCTCCATCACGCTCAACGCCTGATAGCCACGTTCGTGCAGCCGCGGCAGCTCCGCGCGCCGCGGCGTATCGGGCGGCAGGTAGTAAAGGATGAAGCGCGCCACCGCGATGTACGGCTCGTGGCTGTACTGCTCGAAGAACATCCACTGCAGCACCCGCGCATGCGCTAGGCGCTCGGTCGGCAGGAGCGGCGTGCCGTCCGCGAGGTAATGGAGGATGGCGTTCGATTCGGCGAGGTGCGAGCCGTCTTCCAGCGCGATCGTCGGCACTTTGCCGTTCGGGTTGCGGGCGAGAAATTGCGGCGTGCGCGTCTCGCCCTTGGCGGAATTCACTTCGACCCAGCGGTACGGGATGCGAAGCTGCTCCGCGGCGAGCTTCACCTTGTAACAATTACCCGAATCGGACATGCCGTAGATCGTGATCACGCGACGATGTTAGCGGTCTAACAGCTCATGCGACGATCCTGGATCGCAACCGCGGCACTTGTGCTCGCAGCGTGCACACCGATGCAATGGGTGCGGCAGGATGTGACGCCCGAGCAGGCGGAGGCTGACGAGGAGCTTTGCCGTCAGGCGGCGTGGCACGAAGCGAATTTCCGCTACCTCGGCTACGGTCCCTTCGGTCCTTGGTTTCGCCGCGACGTGTGGGGCCGCCCGTTCTCCTACCATTCGGCCGGACCGTTCTTCGACCCCTCCGTCGATCGCGACCTCGACCAGTCGCGCCTCACTGATTTCTGCATGCGCTCGAAGGGCTACCAGCTCCAGCCCGCACCGAAATAATTCGGGGACGGAGCCCGAATTCCGGGTCAGGCACCGAACTGCCTGCGCGGCACCCACGCAACTTTGGGTTCGGTGCCTGACCCCGAATTCAGGAAGTAACGATCCAGCCTTCGCCCGCCGGCGCGTCGGCCGGAATGCCGTAATCGGGCCGGAGCGCCGCCCACGCCGCTTGCACGGCGCAGATCACCGCGTCGAGGAGATCGCCCGAGCCGTCCGCGACGACGACTTTCTCCAACGCCGCGCCGATGCCGAGCCGCATGCCATGCGGCTTTCCGCGCTTGAGCGCCGCCATGACCGCCGCCCGCACCGCACGGCGCGCGGGCGTGTGCTCGCGGCGCGTATCGCTCTTGTAGGAGGCGCGCAGTCCGAGTTGCTTGCGTACCAGGAGGCCGGGATACGCCTCGAGCGCAACGCGCTTTGGATCGCCGACCGCGAGCGCCGGCACGTCCACGCCCGCCGCGAGGATGCGCGGCGCGCCCTCGTGGAACATGAGCGCAACGGGCGGATTAACTAGCTTCATCGGGCTCGACGAGCCGGCGGGGTGGTCGGTGGCGCGATGCGCGTAGCGCTTGCCGTGCGCGCGCGTATTGCGATACGCGTCGAGCGTGGCGCGGAGCTCCAGGCGCGTCATCGCCGCACAGTGCGCGACGAGCTCCGGCCACTCGCGCGGCCAGCCCAGGTCCGCCACCAGCTCGCGCGGCAGGCTGAACGGGAAATCGAAGCCGCCGACCCACGGCCCCGGCCGCGCGAGCAGCGCTTCGAATTGGGCAAACGATTCCAGGCGCTCGATCGCCTGCAGGCGCAGCGCGTTGCCGTTCAGCTCACCAGCGGCCGCGGTGATCGGCTTCGCGCGCCGCGGCGCGCAGGTGAAGTCGACGCCGTAGATCCTCAACCGAGCTCGTCGCGCAACGCAGCGAGCGGCGCCGAGGCGTCGCCCGGACGCCAGACGAGCATGGTGCGCGCGTTCGCCACCGCCGCCGGCAGCGCATGCACCGCCACCTGTCCTTCGATACCCGTCGTGCGCAGCACCGACTTCGGCACCACGGCGATTCCGCTGCCCGCGGCGACGCAGGCGGTGATGGCGTGATACGAGCCGTATTCCATGATGCGCTCGGCGACGATCTGCGAGCGCCCCAGCCACGACTCGAGCCGCCGGCGGTACGAACAGCCGGTGGTGAAGGCGAGAATCACGCGCTCGCCGATATCCTGCGGCCGGCGCACAGGCGCATGGCTCTTCGGCGTGATCAGCACCAGCTCTTCGGTGAACGCGTGCGCGGTGTCCAGGTTCTTTGCCGGGAAGGGCTCAGCGACGAACGCCGCCTCGATCTCGCCGCGCTGCACCCGGTCGACCAGCGCGCCGCTCGTGCCGGTGGAGAGCTCAAGGCGCACGGCCGGATAGCGCCGGTGATAGCGCGCGAGGAGCGGCGGCAGGCGTGTCGCCGCGGTGCTCTCGAGCGTGCCGAGCTTGAAGAGCCCGTGCGGCCCGCCGCCCTTCAGCGCCGCTTGCGCCTCGCTCGAGAGGCGCAGCATCCGCTCCGCGTACTCGAGCAGCACCTTTCCCTCGGAGGAAAGGACCAGCCTGCGTCCCTGCCGGTGGAAGAGCTTGGTGCCCAGGCGCTCTTCGAGCTGCTTCACGCGCGTAGTGACGTTCGATTGCACACGGTTGAGCGCGGCGGCGGCCTTGGTGACGCCGCCCAGTTCTGCGACCGTCTTGAAGATCTGCAGCTCGACGAGATCCATGGTTCTGAAAAAGAGAACGAAACGTTCTCAATTATTCATTTTTCAAAAAGCGTACGTCAATCTACAGTAAGCGCATGTTTCGCGCTCCGTTCGCCGCCGCGCTTGCCGGCCTCGCCGCCCTCGCCGCGGCCATGGGCATCGGCCGCTTCGCATTTACGCCGCTACTGCCGCTGATGCAGGCCGAGCGCGGCTTGTCGCTCGCCGATGGTGGCTACCTCGCTTCCGCGAACTACATCGGCTATCTCGTCGGCGCGCTGACCGCGGCGCGCGTGCGGATCGCGCTGCCTCTTTCGCTCTTAGTCATCGCCGCTGTGACGGCTGCCATGGGCTTTACGCACGGCAAAACGACTTGGCTCTTCCTTCGCTTTGCCGCCGGAGTCGTCAGTGCCTGGGCGCTGGTGCAAGTGTCGGCCTGGGCGTTGCCACGCCTGCCGGCGCGCCTGGCGGGCGTGGTCTTCAGCGGGGTCGGCGTCGGCATCGCGCTCGCGGGCGTCGCCTGCCTCGCGCTGATGCAGTTCGGTGCGAACGCCTCGCAGGCCTGGCTAACGCTAGGTGTGGTCGCCGCCGTCATCGCGCTCGCTGTTGTGCCCCTTGTGCGGGACGGCGCCGCCGCCACGGCAGCAGTCGCCGCGGGGTTTGCCTGGACTGCCGAAGCCTGGCGCCTCGTGATTTGCTATGGCATTTTCGGCTTTGGCTACATCATCCCGGCGACCTATGTGCCAGCGATGGCGCGAGCGATCGTCCCTGACCCGGCGATCTTCGGCTGGGCATGGCCGCTATTCGGCGCCGCGGCGGCCGCCTCGACGATGTTCGCGCCGCGCGCGCTCGGCAACAGGCGGTTATGGGCCGCTTCGGCGCTCGTCATGGCGGTGGGCGTCGCGGCGCCGCTGCTCGTTTCCAGCGGCGTGGGCGTCGCCATTTCCGCGCTCCTCGTCGGCGCGACCTTCATGGTCATCACCATGACCGGCATGCAGGAAGCGCGCGCCGTGGCCGGAGCGGCTGCCGCACCGCTCATGGCGGCGATGACCGCCGCGTTTGCCACCGGCCAGATCGCCGGGCCGCTCGTGGTCAGCGCGCTCGTGGGAACGAAAGGCGGCATCGCCGTCGCCCTCGGTCTGGCGAGCGTCCTTCTTTTGCTGAGCGCGATTGCGCTCGCTCGCGAGGAGAAGCCATGTCCCACGTAGTACGCATGCCGCCGCTCGAGCCGGCGGCATTGAATGAGGCGCAGCGCGCCGCCGCGGCGACGCTCGCCGCCGGACCGCGTGGCGGCGTGAAAGGTCCATTCATTGCGCTCCTGCGCAGCCCCGAGCTGATGCAGCGCCTGGGCGATGTCGGCGAATACCTGCGATTTCGCAGCGCCCTCGAGAAGCGCATCAGCGAATTCCTGATGCTGATCGTCTCGCGCCGCTGGACGCAGCAGTTCGAGTGGGCGGTCCATGTACCCCTCGCGCGTGAAGCCGGGCTCAAGGCCGAGACCGTGGAAACCCTCGCCGCCGGCGGCCGCCCCGTGGCCATGGCGCCCGATGAAGCGATCGCCTACGACTTCAGCGTCGAGCTGCTCAGTACCAAAGGCGTGAGCGACGTCACCTACAACGCCGCGCTCGCGCAATTCGGCGAGCGTGGGCTCATCGACCTGCTCGGCGTGCTCGGCTACTTCACCGCCGTATCGATGGTGCTGAACGTCGCGCACACACCACCGCCGCCGGACACGCGAGTTGCGCCACTCCCGGCACTGCCGCTCTAGCTCAGCACTACCTTGACGGGCGGCGCCGAGCGCAGCGTTTGCAGCACGACGCAGTAACGCTCGGTGAGCTCGATTAGCTTCTGCCGCTGCTCCGCACCCGCCTCGGTGTCGAGCGAGAAGCGAAGTCGTATCTCGCGGAAGCCGACCGGCGCGTCCTTCGCCACGCCGAGCGTGCCGCGGAAGTCGAGGTCACCTTCGGCGCGCACCATCGCATCGCGCAGCTCGATGCCGATCGCGGTAGCCACCGCCTTGAGCGTGACGCCCGCGCAGGCGACGAGCGCCTCGAGCAGCATGTCCCCGGAGCATGCCTGCAGCCCGTTGCCGCCGGTCGCGGGATGCAGCCCGGCCTCGACCATCGCGCGGCCCGTGTCGACGCGGCAGGCGATGCCTTCGCCCATGCGGCCTTCAGCGTGCAACGTGACGACCGCGCTCTGTGGCTCGCGCTTGTACCTGTCCTTGATCGGCGCCTGCAGCGCCTTCAGTTCCTGCGCATTCATAGCTGCCTCAACTCGGTGGCTGAAAGATTGTGGATGCGGCCGAAGCCGGCGACGAAGCGTGCGTCGTGCGGCGTGATTTTCCAGAAAGAGAAGTCGGCCAGCTCAAAGTTGATCGCCTGCGCCGGAAAGCGAGCGAGCCACGCGCTCTTCAGCGCCGCGAACTCCGGCGCTTCATTGGCGATCGGCAGCGCCTCGCCGCGCATTGATACGCGCATGAGCGTGAAGGGATCTTCGCGCCGGTCGTCGGTCTCGGCAATCGACAGCGCAACGCGCGCGTCGTGCTGCATGTCCTGCGTGTGCCAGGCGAGCCGGCTGACGTGCACGAAGAAGGCGGAGAAATCCGCGGCCGGCATGTAAAGCGTCATCGACACGAGCGGCGCGCCTGAGCGCAGCGTGCCAAGGTGTGTGATGCGCTCGGTGCGAATCAGGCGAGCGAGCGCCGCACGGGTTTCAGCATCCATGGTGTATTCTCGCCCCGATCCATGGGCTATGAGCTTCTCGTCGGACTGCGCTACCTGCGCGCCCGGCGCCGCAATCGCTTCATCAGCATCAACTCCCTCGTGTCGATGATCGGCATCGCCGTCGGCGTGTGGGCGCTGATCGTCGTGCTCTCGGTGATGAACGGCTTTCAGAAGGAGGTGCGCACGCGCATCCTCGGCGTCGCCTCGCACGTGCAGATCAGCGGCGCCGACAACCGGCTCGCTGACTGGCAGGAGATCGCCAAGGTCGCCGCGCAGCAGCCGCATGTCCTTGCGACCGCGCCCTTCGTGCAGGCGCAGGCAATGCTCTCCAACGGGCAGGAGGTGCGCGGCGCGATCGTGCGCGGGATTATTCCGGCGGAAGAAGAAAAGGTCGCCGATCTCGGCAGCCACATGCGCATGGGCAAGCTCGAAGCGCTGAAGCCCGGCGAGTTCGGCCTCGTGCTCGGCGCCGATCTCGCGCGCGGCCTGCGGGTGCTGCCGAGCGACAAGGTGGCGCTGATCGCGCCGCAGGGACTCGTCACGCCCGCGGGCGTGATACCGCGGCTCAAGCAATTCACCGTCGTCGGCATCTTCGAGGCCGGCATCGCCGACGCCGACTCGGCGCTCGCGCTCGTCAACCTGCAGGATGCGCAGACGCTGTACCAGCTCGGCGACGACGTCACCGGCGTGCGCCTCAAGCTCGACGATCTGTTCGTCGCGCAGCGCGTCGCGCGGGACCTCCTGCAGGAGCTGCCGCCCGACACCTACGCGACCGATTGGACGCGCACGCACGCGAATTTCTTCCGCGCCGTGGCGATCGAGAAACGCATGATGTTCATCATCCTCGCGCTCATCGTGCTGGTCGCGGCGATCAACATCATCTCGACATTGGTCGTGGCGGTGAAGGACAAGCAGTCGGACATCGCCATCCTGCGCACGCTCGGCGCGCAGCCGCGCTCGGTGATGGGCATCTTCATCGTGCAGGGCATGCTGATGGGCGTGATCGGCACGCTGATCGGTGTCGTGCTGGGCGTCATCACGGCGCTCAACATCGACGTCATCGTGCCGGCCATCGAGACCGTGCTCGGCTTCAAGTTCCTCGACAAGGGCGTCTACCTGATTCCCGAGCTGCCCTCGGATCTCCAGTCGGCTGACGTGATCTCGATCAGCCTGATGGCGCTCGCGCTCTCGTTTGCGGCGACGCTCTACCCGAGCTGGAGCGCCGCGCGTCTCAATCCGGCGGAGGCGCTGCGCTATGAATGAGCGCGAGGCAGTCGTCGCCTGCCATGCGCTGAGGAAGACCTACCAGGGACCGCAGCCGGTGCCCGTCCTGCTCGGCATTGATCTCCAGATCCATCGCGCCGAGCGCGTCGCGATCATGGGGCGCTCGGGCTCCGGCAAGTCGACGCTCCTGCATCTTCTCGGCGGCCTCGATACTCCGACCTCGGGGCAGGTGTTCGTGCAGGGCCGCGCCGTCAGCGAGATGAGCGAGGCGGAGCGCGGCCAGGCAAGGAACGCGACGCTTGGCTTCGTCTACCAGTTTCATCACCTCCTGCCCGAGTTCAGCGCGGTCGAGAACGTGGCGATGCCGCTCTTCATCCGCCGCATGGCGCGAAGCGAAGCGCTCGATCGCGCGGGTCGCGTGCTCGGCGAGGTCGGCCTCGATCACCGCCTGGAGCACCTGCCCGGCGAGCTCTCCGGCGGCGAGCGTCAGCGCTGCGCCTTCGCGCGCGCGCTCGTCACCGAGCCCGCGTGCGTCCTGGCGGACGAGCCGACCGGCAATCTCGACTCCCACACCGCCGAGGAGGTGTTCGACGCGATGCTGCGCCTCTCGGCCTCGCACGGCACCGCCTTC
>Ga0081539_10005272_pt1 | contig 13330 bp, 10 predicted proteins | sample TabmetS4T2R2_FD_71023 | JGI IMG/M metagenome (GOLD analysis project Ga0081539, IMG submission 71023) | Tabebuia heterophylla rhizosphere microbial communities from the University of Puerto Rico - S4T2R2 | ecosystem: Host-associated > Plants > Roots > Rhizosphere ...
CCCTGGCAATAGTGGGCGAGACCCCGAACATTGCTGCCCGGTTACAAGAAAAGGCAGACCCCAACAGCGTGGTTATCAGTCCGATCACCTATCGATTAGTGCAGGGCTTGTTTGAGTGTCAGGACTTAAGCCCTCAGCTGCTCAAGGGTCTCTCCACTCCACTGTCGGTGTACCAAGTCATTGGCGAAAGCACCGTGCAGAGTCGCTTTGAGGCGGCGGTGCAAAAGGGCTTGACGCCGCTGGTGGGCAGAACAGAGGAACTCGCCCTGCTGCAGCGGCGCTGGGAGCAGGCCCAAGCCGGCGCCGGGCAAGTGGTGCTGCTCAGCGGCGAGCCCGGCATTGGTAAATCCCGGCTGGTACGGGAACTGAAAGAGCAACTTGCACAGGAGAAGGTCACGCGCATTGAGTTTCGCTGCTCGCCCTATCATCAGAACAGTGCCCTGTATCCCATCATCGAGCATCTGCAGCGCCTGCTGCAGTTTGCCCGCGAGGATGCGCCTGCAACAAAACTAGAGAAACTCCAGCACACCCTCAGCCGCTACCGCTTCCCGCAGGCCGACACCGTGCCTCTGTTGGCGGCCCTGTTATCGCTCCCGCACCCCGAGGGCTATTCACCGCTGAGCGGGAGTCCGCAAAAGCAGAAGGAGAAGACACAGGCCGCTCTCGTGGCGTGGCTGGTCGAGGAGGCCGAGCAGCAGCCGGTCTACACCACCTGGGAGGACCTCCACTGGGCGGACCCATCCACACTGGAAGTGTTAAACCTGATCGTGGACCAAGCGCCGACGGTGCGGCTGTACGTGCTGTTGACGTTTCGCCCCGAGTTCACCCCATCCCGGGAGAACCACTCGCACGTCAGTCAGTTGACGCTGAGCCGCTTAGAACGTTCGGAAATTGAGACAATGGTCGCACAGGTGACGGGCAACAAAGCTCTATCCTCCGAGGTTGTACAACAGATTGTGAGCAAGACTGATGGGGTACCATTGTTTGTCGAAGAGGTGACGAAAATGCTCTTGGAGTCAGTTGAATCCATCGACTCCGTAGAGTCGCAAAGCGGCAGGGTCGGTCAGGTGCTTCTCATTCCTCCGACGCTGCACGATGCCCTTATGGCTCGCTTAGATCGGATGGGCATGGCCAAAGAGATTGCACAGGTAGGGGCCACGATCGGGCGGGAGTTTAGCTATGAACTCCTGCAGGCTCTCTCCCTCCTCGACGAAGCGATCTTACAACACGGCTTGAAGCAGTTGGTGGAGGCGGAGCTGCTCTACCAACGCGGGCTACTGCCGCAGGCTCAGTATCTCTTCAAGCATGCCTTGATTCAGGACACGGCCTATCAATCCTTACTGAAGAGCAAACGGCAACAGCTGCACCAACAGATTGCCCGGGTGTTGGAAGAACGGTTTCCAGACACAAAAGAGAATCAGCCGGAACTGCCAGCACATCACTACACCGAGGCGGGGCTCATTGAGCAAGCCATCCCGTACTGGCAGCAGGCAGGGCAGAAAGCTGCTCAGCGTTCGGCCAACGTCGAGGCGGTCGCGCACTTCACCAGAGGACTGGAGTTACTCAAGACTCTCCCAGAGACTCCCGAGCGCGCCCAACAGGAACTCACGCTGCAGCTTGCCCTTGGTCCGCCATTATCTATGACGAAAGGCTTTGCGGTCCCGGAGGTGGAACAAACCTACGCCCGAGCACGCGAGCTGTGCCAGCAGATGGGAGAAACCCCACAGCTTTTCTTCGTGCTGTTCGGACTGTATGCGTTTTATCAGGTTCGGGGGAAGCTCCCAATTGCGCGGGAGTTGGCGGAGCAGCTTCTCAGTCTGGCGCAGAATGTTCAAGACCCGGCGCTCCTCCTGGTGGCGCACTCGCAGCTGGGGGAGAACTTGCTGCGTACGGGAGAGTTTGTGGCCTGCCAAGAGCACCTGGAACAGGGGATAGCCCTGTATGACCCGCAGCAGCACCGTTCCCTCGCTAGTGACCCTGGAGTAGGCTGCCGGAGCGTAGCGGCCGTGAACCTGTGGTTCCTGGGTTATCCTGACCAGGCACTCAAGCGTAGCCAGGAGGCGTTCACCCTCGCTCACGAGTTCTCTAACCTCTTTATGTTGGGTCATACCCTTCTCTTTGCTGCCTTTTTCCATTTATTCCGCCGAGAGGGGCAGTTGGCTCAAGAGCGAGCCGAGGCGGTGATACCGCTTGCCCGCGAGCAGGAGTTTGCCTGGTGGTTGGCGGGAGGAATTATGCTGCGAGGCTGGGCGCTCGCCGAACAGGGACAGATAGAGGAAGGGATTGCACAGATGCGCCAAGGGCTGGCTGCTGGCGAAGCCACTGGCGCAGGGTTAGAACTGCCATTAGTTCTTGCCGCGTTAGCGGAAACACACGGCAAAGTGGGGCAAGTTGAAGAAGGCTTACAGGTGTTGGAGGAGGCAACTGCGGTCATATCCAAAACCGGGCAGCAGAACTGGGAAGCGGAGCTGTATCGGCTCCGCGGCGAGCTGACGCTCGCCCGGTCTAGAGTCCAGAGTCTAGAGTCTAAGGTCAAAGAGGCGGAAGAGTGCTTTCTGAAGGCCATCGAAGTCGCGCGGAAGCAGCAAGCCAGGTCGTTGGAACTGCGTGCGTCAACGAGCCTTGCTCGCCTGTGGCAGCAGCAAGGCAAGACGAAAGAAGCTCACCAGATGTTAGCCGAGATTTACAGTTGGTTCACCGAAGGGTTTGATACCAAGGACTTGCAAGAGGCAAAGGCGCTGCTTGAGGATTTGGGGGAAAAGGCGAAATGGGGAAATGGGGAAACGGAAGAAAAGAGATCCAACTAAGTGAGAGTGAGTACAAACGGCTGAATTCGTCAATGCCCCGATGACCTAATGAACAAAGGAGGGCCGACAATGACCAAGATCATCGATGCAGATGGGCATATCGTTGAACCCCGCACATTCTGGCAGGACTACATCGAGCCCAGGTTTCGTGACCGGCTGCCACGTATCGCCAAAGATTCCGACGGGATCGATCGGATCGCGGTCGGAGACAAGATCAACACAAATAGTATCTACGCGCCGGCCGCGATGTGCATACCTGGAGGCTTGGCTAGCCCGAAGCTGGCGCGCAAACTTTCGTGGGATGACCTGCGCCCCGGCAGCTACGATCCGCATGCCCGTCTCCAGGACATGGACTCGGAGGGCATAGACGTTTCCGTACTTTTCCCGTCTATCGGTATCACCTTTGTCGCGATCAAGGACTCCGAGCTCTCGGCTGCGGCGTGCCGTGCCTACAACAACTGGATGGCGGATTTCTGCCGCGTGGCTCCCGATCGACTCTACAGTGTCGCGCCGGTACCGCTGCACGATGTGGAGGCAGCGATTACAGAAATGCGCCGGGTGGTCAAGGAGCATGGCGTCAAGTCGGTACTCGTCCGCTCAAATCCGTACAACAATCGCCACCTCAGCGATCAGGCGTACGACCCGTTCTGGGCTGAGGCACAGGAGTTGAACTGCACGATTGCGCTCCACGCCGCTGTCACCGGTGATATGCCGACGGCGGGATTCGATCGCTACCATGATTTTTTTCAGCGCATGATCATTTCTCATCCACTAGAACAACAGATGGCCTGCATGGATCTGATCTGTGGTGGGGTGCTCGAACGATTCCCGCGCTTACGAGTCGCATTCCTTGAAGCGGGTGGTGGCTGGATTCCTTACTGGCTCGCGCGGCTGGACGAATTCTATGAGAAGATCGGATACATGGTACCAGAGGCTAAGCTGAAACCAAGTGAGTATTTCCGACGGCAATGCTTCTGCGCGTGCGAACCGGACGATCTAGCGCTGAAAGCCGCGACTGCTCTCGGTGTAGAAGAGTACATGATGTGGGCCTCTGATTACCCGCATTACGACTGCCAATTCCCAGGCGCTGTGGAGGAGTTGCGCGAGCATTGTGCTGCGCTGCCGGAAGACTCACAGCAAAAGATTATGGGTGCGAATGCTGCTCGCTGTTACGGCTTGTCGTAACGGCTACAATCTGTGTTGCGTCTGAAGTTCACGCCTGAACTCAAAGAGGAGCTGACTACATATAGTTGGTCGCTATCCACGTACGGCACATAGTTTTAGGCGGTCACAGTTTGAGAGCTACTGCGCATATTCCGCCTCACATCACCCCGTACCGATCGCGTCTTGTCATAGCTGGAAGGTCATGTTAGTGAGCCCGGGGAGAGGAACGGCACCATCATGGCATTAGGTAACGGTTCGCGGGAATGGCAAGAGGAAACGGTACATGTCGACGGTACCGATCTGGTTATCATCAAGGGCGGCACCGGCACCCCGTTGCTGGTGTTACATGAAGAGCTGGGCTGGCCGGGGTGGCTTAAATGGAATGCGGCGCTCGCACGTAATCATACGCTGATTATCCCTCAGCATCCGGGCTTTAGCCGCACCGAGCGAGCAGAATGGATTAGCAACATTCGCGATATGGCGGGCTTTTACGCGTGTTACCTGCTTGAGCAAAACCTCGCGCCGATTGATGCGATCGGCTTTTCGCTTGGCGGATGGGTGGCGGCAGAGATGGCGGCGTGCAACCCGGCGCAGTTTCGTAAACTCGTGCTAGTCGCGCCGATGGGCATTCGTCCACCGGACGGTGTCATTCTCGACTTCTTCCAGCTCATGGCGCCGAAACATCTGTTCACAACAGTTCATGACCCAGACGCGACAGCGGAATTCGACGATCTCTATGGCGGCCAGGGGCCGGAGCAATTCGAGCGCTTGGAAGAGGCGCGCGCGCAGTCGGCGCGTCTGGCCTGGGCACCGTTTATGCACAATCCTAGTCTACCGCATTTGTTGGGCGTAACGCCGCATCTGCCGACGTTGCTGATCTGGGGACGCGAGGACCGGGTTGTGCCGCTCAGCGCCGCCGAAGAGTACAAGCGGGTGATGAAATCCGCGCGGCTTAGTGTGTTCGACAATTGTGGCCATCGGCCGGAAGTCGAGAAACCGGTCGATTTTCTGCGTGAAGTGGAAGGATTTCTCAGCTGACTGCCCGAAAGGAGATAGTGCGATGCATCTGATGTACTTCACTGAACGTCCCTACCGGTATGTTTCCAATGACGAAGTCATTAAGACTGGTTTCTTCGGTATTGAAAATAAGCATTTCGACTCAGTCAAAGGTGGACAACTGCTCAATGAGTATCTTGATGAGAAGATCCTCGCTGAAGAGCTTGGCTTTGACGGTGTGATGCTCAACGAGCATCACGACACCGCCTTTTGTATGGGCTCGGTGATGGACGTCGAAGCCTCAATTCTCGCGCGTATCACCAAGAAGGTAAAAATTGTCCTCTTGGGCAACCCGCTGCCGGTAGTGGGTAACCCGCTACGCCTCGCTGAAGAGCTCGGCATGATCGATATGATCTCCGGCGGACGGCTCGTCGCCGGCTGGGTGCGCGGTGGCGGCAGCGAGCAGTTCGCCTCCAACGCTAATCCCGCCTTTAACCGCGAGTACTTTAACGAAGCGCATGAAGTCGTGATCCAGGCGTGGACCAAGCCTGGACCCTTCCGTTACGAGGGCAAACACTTCCATTATCGCTTCATTGATCCCTGGTGCTTACCGATCCAGAAGCCCCATCCGCCGATCTGGATCCCCGGACTGCTCAGCCCTGAGACGGTTGTCTGGTGTGCCAAGCATCGTTACCCCTACGTCGCGCTCGCAACTTTTCTCGAACCGACGGTCGAGTTGTGGGACATGTACCGCGATGCGGCGGCAGAAGAGGGCTATCAGGTCGGGCCGGAGAACTTCGGCTACTTACAGAAGGTCTACGTCGCCGAGACGGATGAGAAGGCACGCGAGATCGCCAAGTGGGACATGTTCGGCGGCGCCGGCATCGGGTACAGTCTCTTCGGCCAGCCGCAATGGATGTTCCCGCCAGGCTACAACTCGAAGGACGCGACCCGGCGTATGGCGCGCCAGTTCACCGACCCCGAATCGACCAAGGGCAGTCCGTGGGCCGGTCTCGCCGATGGCACAACTCTCTCCAAAACCGAGAGTGTCTCTGACACGCAGATTAAGACGCGTTCTGCCATCTGGCAGGACAAGCCAGTCGACGTCGAGCAGACGCGTCGTCAGATTCTTGAAGCATTCCCAGCCGTCGAGCGGGCGATGCAGGTGATTTGTGGCACGCCCAAGACGGTGATTCCGAAGTTGCGTACGGTGCTGGAAGTGCTGCGCCCCGGCATCTTCGCCTTTTGGCAGAATGATGGGCCGATCTCGAAGGAAGATCGCCTGAATAATATGCGCTTGATTGCGACCGAGGTCATGCCGGCTGTGCGCGAGATTGGCAAAGAGTTAGGTCTTACGTCACCGTTCGAAGTGACGCCTGGCTCACGCCCACTGCAGAAGGGCATGAAGTCGCAATCGGTGGGCTCACTCGAACCACTGCGGGCAATGCGCGAGCAGTCGACGGCGAATTTGTAGAGGACACACAGTGTGTGTATATGTCGAGAAGTTGCCTTGGTTCGGGATATAATAACTTTTCGACTTCATGAGGAGATGAAGAGATTTGTCATTATGAGGAGTCCCTTCGACGAGCCTGTCCTGAGCCCTTCGGCAGGCTCAGGATAAACTACGCGGAGCGAAGTCGAAGGGCTCAGAATAAACTCCCGTTACGAAGCAATCTCTTGTCCCGCAAAGATTGTTCGTTCCACTGGCAATGACACTTCCTTCGTGACCTAGAAACCGGGAAGTTATTTTGTCCACAACCCTTAGGTCTGTTCCGCTTTCACTGCAAATGACTACGTACAACTTGTGACTTTGGTACTTGTGCGAGCAGCTTCTGTGGAGCATGCGCTGTGCCACCCCGATAGACTGTTGTCAGCTTCCGTCATGGCCCAAGCTTTTTTCCTCTAGGGTTACTGCAATGATACGGTCTGGGTGTCCGCAAAGCTTGACTTTTTCCCCTTTGCGGAGCTATGGCAGGCACGATCAGGTCAGGTGTGGGATTTCTACATCGAAGTCGCGGATAAGCCACAGGAGTACGAATGAAAACAGTTGCGCTAGGGATCGTAATGGCTCTGCTGCTACCAGCTGGGCCGGTCGCTGCCGAGTGCCTCTATCAAGGAGTTCCGTACTCGGAAGGGTCGCGGGTTTGCATGCATCGGACTGTGTATATGTGTCGGGGTGAGCGATGGGTAAAAACCGCGGAACGGTGTTGGGATCCATACCTCACTGGAGTATCAAACAATCGAGGTCGAGCTAATAACTGCTTCCCCCTTTGCGAACCAAGGGTAGGCTCTGCGAGTGTCGTTGCAGATGTGAACTCAGTAGAGGAAGAGGCTCAATGACGTTCGATGAGCTGTTGGAGCAGGTGCGAGAGCTGTTGCAAAGCAAAGGCCGGGTGACCTATCGCGCGCTGAAGCGGCGCTTCGACCTGGATGACAAGTATCTAAAGGACTTGAAAGCAGAACGGAGTACGGACACATGGTTTTGAGCTGTCACTGTTTGAGAGCCACTGCGATAATACGGGCTCCGTCTCGACGTATACCTTCAGACGTGCGGTATTGTTCCAGTTCGCGCATGATCTCCTCGCGAGCTGCCGCACGCAGCTGTGCCGGCAGGTGGCCGAGAAAATTGCCGAATGAGCTCGCCTCAGCGAACTCGATCGCCGCCGCTGGCGTCGGATGATAGCGTACATGGGGCCGCACTTCTATTTTCTTTATTGTAAATCCCGTCTGCTGTAAGAGGCTTTCGAGTTCGTCCGCGCTGACACGATGCGCCACACCAACCGAGGCTTCGACGTAACGACTGTACGGTTCGCGCGAGAGGATGAGTGCCTTGATCTCCTGGAGTTGATTACCCTGATCCTTAGAACCAGTCGAAATGCCCAGCCGGCCTCCTATTTTCAGCACCCGGGAGATCTCTCGGAGTGGCCCCAGCTTCTCCGGCAACCAGTGCAACACCGCATTGAGATACGCGACATCAAAGCTTGCTTCAGGGAATTCATGCAAATCGGACGCCGTGCCCACCCGAAAGCTGAGGTTCGAGCGCGCTTTGTCCTGCGCCAGCGCGATCCGCAACGGTAAGGGATCAATCCCAACGACTGAACCTGTAGGGCCAACGAGCCCGGCTACATACTCGGCCAAGAGACCTGTCCCGCAGCCCACATCGAGCACCTTTTCCCCCGGTGTGAGGGCCAGTTCTTCAATGAGTATCTGTCCGGCCTTGAACTGGTGGGCGGCGCTGACGTGTTCATAGTGGTGCGCAAGTTCCTGGGTATCTAAAGTCAAACTGACGGTCGACATGCCTTCCTGCCTTTCCGTGCCAAAGTGAAGACTTGACTCCAAGACATACTTTGGGCGATTCTTCTTCCTCGGTATACCTGCTTCGCGGATTTTCACATAGGAGGCACCGAACTTTCTTAAGAAGTCCCTACAACTTAAAACAAGGAGTGCAAAATGAACAAACAACGGCAGATTCGGCTCACGCCTGAGGAACAAGCCGCGTTCCTGCAAGAAGGCCACAAAGCTGCGCTAGCAACGCTCGATAAAGACGGATTTCCCCACGTGGTAGCGATGGGGTTCATGGCGAAGGACGGCGTAATCTACATGACCTCCTACGGCAAGGCGCAAAAAGTCCTCAATATCAGACGTAATCCCAAAGTCGGGATAATGATTGAGGCTGGGAAAAACTATGGAGATTTCCGTGGACTGATGATGCGCGGTCGTTGCGAGATTATCGAGGACCCGGCGCTGGTGGCAGCGACCATTCGCACGTTACAGGCAGCGCAGAGCGGAAAATCGGAGGCGCCGCGGGAAGCGATTTTGAGCGCGCCGAAACGGGTGATTCTCAAGATCACGCCGGAAAAGATCGCGAGTTGGGATCACACGAAGCTTGGCGGGAAGTATTGAGCCTTTCGAACAGAGAAGATTCGACCGGGCTTTGCATCAATGCTATCTCGCCGTAGTCACCTGCAGTGAGAGGAAGACTTCCTACCGGTTTCCTCGAAAGACACAACCATGGAAATTCCATTAATCAACATCAACTATCCTCCCTGGCTCGCCGGGGCGATCGATTGGGAGCAGCAATACGTCGGAGATGACGATAAGATGGCTGTCGCGATTCTCCTCTCGCGGTTGAATGTCAGCCACGGTACCGGTGAACCCTTTGGTGCGGCGATCTTCCGTAGCGACAATGGACGATTGGTTTCTGTCGGCATGTCCCAAGTCGTCCGGCAGAACAATTCGGTTCTCCATGCGGAGGTCATGGCCATTATGCTGGCTGAGCAACGACTCCAAGTCTTTAACCTTCGCGTCGGAGGCCAACGGCATGAGTTGTTCTCGTCGTGCGAGCCCTGTGCAATGTGTCTTGGGGCAACGCACTGGAGTAGCGTGACACGGTTAGTGTGTGGGGCAACACGTGAGGATGCCCACCAGATTGGCTTTGACGAGGGACCTGTCTTTCCAGCCTCATACCAATATCTTGAAGAACGTGGGGTGACCATCAAACGAGGGGTGCAGCGAGAAGCAGCACGCACAGTGATTGAGGCCTACGCTGCCGGGGGTGGACTGATCCACAACCGCCAGGCATAGTATGAGAGGTAAGGTATCTTATCCCTGGATTCCGCTGCGTTCTCTCAGCACTCATGCCGGGAACGGCCTACGACGGCTTGTCTTCCTGTGCAAAGAAAACTGCTGTCTAAGAGCGCGTCACGTGAAATATGAGGATCGCGTCTGACAGGGTCATTTACGCGTAATCCCCGTTCCACAACGCTGCAAGAAACTCGTGGAACGGTAAAACGTTCACTCCGGCGAGCGTCCGCGCCCGCGGTTCGAGCGCCACACACAGATAGCGCTTTAATTGTTGCTCTTCGGCAAGCGCGCGCAACGATTTGACATCGGCAAGTGAAACGTTGGCCTTCGCTTTGACTGCGACCGCGGTGTGATCGCCGATAATAAAATCCACTTCAAAGCCCGAGGTAGATCGCCAGTAGTGCAGGGGTTCGCCGGACACGTAGTCACGGTAACACAGCAATTCGTGCATGAGATACGTTGCAAACGCTTCACCAAACTCAGGCGTGCCAGGACGAAACTCCCGGCCTTGGAGTGTAGCGACGACCCCAACGTCGAAGAAATAATATTTTGACGAACTCAACGGCTTGCGTTTCTGCGTGTGTCGCCACGCCGGCAGCTCATGTAACACCAGCGTGTCTTTTAAGATCTCGAAGTACTCATACACCGTGGTACGCGCAACTTGCGCATCGTTAGCGATATTCGTGAAATTGACAATCGTGCCGTTACACAGGGCGGCAATCCGAAGAAAGCGGCTAAAGGCCGGAATGTTGCGTGTTGCTCCTTCAGCGACGATTTCTTGTTGCAAATAGGAACCGGTATACGCGTGTAGATCGGCGCGCGGATCGTCGGAAAAGTATATTGACGGGAGCAGTCCTCGGACCATGACACGTGGTAAATCGAAATGCGCTCCCAATTCGCGATAGGTAAGGGGATGCAAGTTGATCGTCCGGGCACGCCCGCCGAGGAGATTGGTCCCACTCCGCCGCAGCTTACGGGTGCTAGACCCGGTCAGGAGAAACCGCAGTCTGCGTGTTTCGATCAGGCGATGCACCTCGTTGAGCAGGTCCGGGAGTCGTTGAATTTCATCAATGACTACCAAGTGGTCACGGGCGGTGATCTCCTGCGCTAAGCGTCCGAGATGCTGACTCAAGGACAAATAGGTGACGCTATCGAGGAGATCGTAGAGCCGCACTCCAGGGAGGGTATTAGCGATGAGAAAACTCTTGCCGGTTTGCCGGGGGCCAAGAAGAAAGTGGGATTTCTTGGCCAACCGTACAGGCAGATTAACAACGCGGTTAATGTACGGGGCTGTCGCTTCCATCGTCATTTATCATGATAAATGACGATACAGTCGTCAAGGAGTGAAAACGGAAATGGGTGGCTTAGCGGAATCATTGCAGCGTGAGTCTACGATTTAGAGCGCTTCTGCTCCTTAAGACTTCAGTATCTGCTCTGCCTTGAACTGGTGTGCGGCGCTGACGTGTTCCTAGTGGTGCGCAAGCTCCTGAGTATCCAACGTCGTTCTCAAGGCTTGACTGTTTTACCGTTACGAAGCTATGGCAAGCACGATCAGGTTAGATTCAATGTTTCGACCCTGAAATCGCGGACAAGCCAGAGGAGTGAAAATGAAAAGAGTTATGCTAGGAAGTGTAATGGCTTTGCAATTGTTGGATGGGTCAGTCGCTGGCGAGTGCATCTATTACGGGGTTGCCTACTCGGAAGGAGCACGGGTTTGCATGTACAGAACTATGTATATGTGTTGGGGTGAGTAATGGGTAAAAACTGTGGAATGCTGTTGGGAACGGTACTTCGCGAGAGGATCAAGAACTCGATGTGCAGCTTACAGCTTCAGCCCCGCGGAGCTTGTGTTCGTCCACCACACCGATAAATTGACAGAGCCTGAGCAAGAAAAACCAGAGACCCATGGAAGGTAAAGAAGGCTCCGCTTATGTTTTCGCCGACCTTGGCTTTCCTCTGGTTATGTGGTCGAGATTCAATATAGTGAGGTGACAACAGCCTGATTTGAGAGGAGCTCGAAGCTCACCGAGCTCAGGAGGTGATAATGCACGCGAAGGTTGCCGTTTTCGCTGGGCCCCGGCAAGCGATGGACATCCGGGAGTATCCCCTGCCAGAGGTTGGACCAGAGGACATTTTGGTCAAAGTACGCTGCGCTAACATTTGCGGCTCAGACCTCCATATTTGGCGGGGCCACGGACCCGGCTTTCCCAAGAACGTGTCTATCGTTCCTGGCCACGAGATGGTCGGTGAGGTATTCCGCCTCGGGAAGAATGTACGGACGGATTGTCTAGGCCAGGCATTGCAAGAGGGCGATCGTCTAGCCTACGCCTACTTTGTTCCGTGTGGCGTCTGTCCGGCCTGTCTGCACGGCTCGTCTGCTTGTCCTCATCGTTACCGTTATTGGATGAACGATGTGAGTGACCCTCCACACTTTCGTGGCGCATATGGCGAATACTATTACCTGCGCAAAGGACAGACGATTTGCAAGGTGCCACCGGAGTTGAGTGACGCGATTGTTTCCCCAGTGAACTGTGCTCTATGTGAGGCGCTCTATGGGCTCGACCAAATTGGCATTCGCTTAGGAGACACCGTCGTCATTCAGGGCGCGGGTGGTTTAGGGCTCTATGCGACCGCCATTGCGAAAGACATGGGCGCCGGCCAGGTGATTGTCTTCGACAAGTTTCCTGCGCGGCTAGAGCTTGCGAAAGCCTTTGGGGCAGATCTCACGGTAAATATCGAACAGATGCCAGAGAAACAGCGAAGAGAGCTCGTGTTCGAACGCACGCGAGGACAGGGTGCGGATGTAGTAGCGGAGTTTGTTGGCGTACCACAAGCAGTAGAAGAAGGGACTCGCTTACTGCGCCAAGCTGGGCGGTATTTCTGGGTCGGGAATATCACACCAGGGCTTCCCTCTAATCTTGATCCTGGCACGGTGGTACGTGGGGCCCAGACGATCCAAGGCGTGATTGTCTACGCGCCATGGGTATTGCCACGGGCGCTGGATTTTCTGGTACGACGCCAGCATGTCTATCCGTTTGACAAGATCATCTCACACACTTTCCCCTTTGCCGAGATCAACACCGCTTTCTCCTTTGCGAACGAAGGGCAGGCCATTCGGGTGTCACTGCAGATGTGAGCTTAGTAGAGGAAGAGCATCAATGACCTTCGATGAGCTATTAGTGCAGGTGCGAGAGCTGTTGCAGAGCAAAGGCCGGGTGTCGTACCGTGCCCTGAAGCTCCAATTCAATCTGGACGAAGAGCATCTCGAAGGACTCAAGGATGAACTGATCGAGGCCGAGCGTGTCGCTACCGATGAAGGCGGCAAGGTGCTTGTCTGGATAGGAAAGGGCGAAGAGGCGAAAAAGGGAAATGGTGAAAAGGGAGAAGACTTCGGACTTCGGACCCCGGACCCCGGACGGTCTTCGGCTGAACGCCGCCAACTGACGGTGATGTTCATTGACGTGGTTGGCTCCACGGCGCTCTCGCACCAACTTGACCCTGAAGAGTTGCGCGAGGTGATCCAGGCCTATCGGGAAACCTGTGCCACTGTCATTCGCCGCTTCGAGGGGTATCTGGCCAAGTACATCGGAGACGGATTGCTGGTGTACTTTGGCTATCCGGCGGCGCACGAAGATGACGCCGCGCGGGCCGTGCGAACGGGGCTAGAGATTGTCGAGGCAATTCAACAACTGTCCTTCCCGACTCTACAGCTTCCCCGTTCCCTGCAAGTGCGCATAGGTATTCACACGGGGTTGGTGGTGGCCGGCGAGATGGGCACT
>Ga0081539_10005273_pt1 | contig 13330 bp, 12 predicted proteins | sample TabmetS4T2R2_FD_71023 | JGI IMG/M metagenome (GOLD analysis project Ga0081539, IMG submission 71023) | Tabebuia heterophylla rhizosphere microbial communities from the University of Puerto Rico - S4T2R2 | ecosystem: Host-associated > Plants > Roots > Rhizosphere ...
CGCTGGGGGTCGGAAGAGCGGGGCGCGAGGTCGAGATCGTCGTCGTCGTCCTGGGCTTCGAGCTTGGCTTGGGCGTACGCCTCCAGCAGGTGCTCGGGCGGCCCGCCGGGGTGGAACTCGATCCGGTAGCCGGGAGCGATCCCGTCCGCCATCTCGGCCAGTGCCCGCCAGTCCACCGCGTCGAGGTTGAGCACGCTGCGGGTCTCGACGTACTCCCGCTCGAAGCCGAGCGACTCGAAGAACGCGATGGCCGGGGTGCCGCCGATGGCCTCGACTCCGATGGTGGAGAAGCCCTCGAGATATGCCCGCCGCGCGGCCATCGCGACCAGCTCCCGGCCCAGTCCGCGCCGTCGCAGGTCCGGCCGGACCACGATCTCGAGAACGCCGATGTCGCCGAGCAGCAGGACGCTGACGTGGGCGTAGATCTCGCCCTCCCCCTCCGGTAGCCGGTCGTCCTCCGCCACCCAGCTGATCCGTCGCTCCCCGGGCATGGTCTCGGCCAGATACTCCCGCACCTGCACGTCCTGCCACGGTGGATCCTCGGGGAGGTCGGCGGCGAGCACCGCATTGATCGTCTCCACGAGCGATCGGATCTCCACCGCCGAAGCGGTCCGGGGATCCCATTCACGCACCCTCACCCGTACAGCTTGCCGGTAACGAGACCGTTGGGGAAGGGTTCCGACCGTAAATGTGCGGGGCTGGTAACTGTCCGTGTTGATGTCGGCCTACGACCGGCTCCGCACGCCGTAGTCGTTGGCCGCTTCGAACACCTTCTGTGCGTACGGCCGGACCGCGTTGTACGAGAGAATGGCCTCCCACCAGGCGTCCGCCTTGGACATGTCGCGGCCGCCCTGGCACAGGTAGATCGCCGCGGTCAGTGACGCATCGTCGATGTCGTTCGGATCAGCGACGCCGTTGTTGTCCGCGTCCACCTTGTACGTCTGCCAGGTGGCAGGAATGAACTGCAGCGGGCCGACCGCGCGGTCGTAGGCGGCGTCGCCGTCGATCGAGCCCCGGTCGGTGTCGGGGATCAGTTGGCGGCCGCCCCGGCCGTCCAGCGGCAGCCCGTAGATCGGCGGCTGCACCGACCCGTCGGCACCCAGAACGGCGCCGTTGCCGCTGCCGTGCGACGACTCGACCTTGGCGATCGCCGCGACGGTGGTCCAGCTGAGGTGGCACGAGGGCATGGTGCGCGCGACGACGAGCTCGGCGTATCCGTACGCCTGCACGGCCACCACGGGGATGCCGACCTTGGTGCCGATCTGCTGTGCCCACCCGTTGAGGGCGTCGGCGGGCCGTGCCCCGCCCGCCACCGGCTGGGCCGTAGTCGTGCCCGACGACGGCAGCGTGGACGGCAGTGCCTGTCCGCCGGGCGGCGCGGCCGGCCCGCCGGCGGGCGGCAGTTCGGCATCGAGCGGGAAGACCGGGGTGGCGCTCGCCGACGGCGCGGTCTGCAGGGCCCCGGGCACCAGATAGGCACCGGCCGTCCCGGCCGCCCCGACCAGGATCACCGCGATGACCGCCGGAAGGATCAACCGGCCGGTGGGCCGCTTGGCCCAGGCCGCTGCGCTGCGCCCGGCCCGTCGCGCCGCTCGCGTCCACCTCCGGAGCCGGCGACTCGGCCCGCCCGGCGGCGCGACGGGAGGCGACCCGGCCGCAGCCACGGCCGGCCCGGTGCCTGCCGGTGCGGTGCCGTCTGGCGTGGCCGGGCTGTCTGGTGCGGGGCCGTCTGGCGTGGCCGGGCTGTCTGGTGCGGGGCCGTCTGGTGCGGGGCCGTCTGGTGCGGTGGCCGGGTCGGGGCCCGGTGCGGCGGCAGCGGACCGGACCGCGTCGGGTGTTGTCGCAGCGGACGCGGCTGCGGAGGTGTCCGTGGCCGTTGGTGGGGCTGCCGCGGGTTCCGTGGCCGTTGCCGTGCGTTCGGCGGCCGTTGGGGGTACTGCCGTGGGGTCGGTGGCTGCTGCCGGCGTTGCCGTGGGTTCGGTGGCCGGTGGCGCCGCGCCTGCCGGCCCGGACGCTGCCGGTGTAGCGTCTTCGTCCGCCGTCCGGGCGGATGCCGGCTCGCGCTCGGCCCCATCCGGCGCGCGGGCGTCCGCGGCCTCGGCCGCCTCGCCGGCCGGCGCCGGCGCGCCCTGTGCGGGCGCGGGCGCCTCCGGGGCCTCCGGGGCCGCGCCGGAGCTGCCCAGCGGCCCGTCCCGATGCGGCGCCGAATGACGCAGCTCAGGTCGTTCCGCCGGGGTGTCCTGCCCGTTCACCACCCGAGGAACAGTACCTGGCGTGGGCTCACCGTGACGGCCGGCGTCGCGGCCTGTGGACAACCCCGCGCGGGCGAGCGCGTGGAGCCCCGCGGTACGAAATCGTCGTACCCAGGGCCTAATCTCTTGTGTCATGCCGCGTTACGAGTTCCGGTGCCGCTCCTGCGGCGACACGTTCGAGGTCAACCGCCCCATGCGCGAGGCGTCCGCGCCGACCGCCTGTCCACGGGGTCACAACGACACGGTGAAGCTGCTGTCCACGGTCGCGGTGACCGGCCGCGGCGGCGCCACCGCACCGGCTCCGGCCGGCGGCGGGGGCGGCTGCTGCGGAGGCGCGTGCGGCTGCTGACCGCGACGACAGGGCTTCCAGAGACCTACGCCGATGCGCCGGAGCCGAGCGGCACCCACGCGGCGGCGGGTGCCGCCGGTGATCCTCAGCATCGGCGATGACGGCGAGCGGAGAGGGTTCACCCAGGTGTAGTGGGTCGTCCGGCGCTGGAACGGCGACGTGACCGGGATGATGCACGCCTGCACATCGGCGGTACCGACGATGAAGCTGGTCAGCTGCGGCTGGCGGGGAGAGCCCGTCGCGGGGTGCCGATCCCGGCCGCGGGCGGATCGACTCTTGCAGGGACGGCCGAACGGCCGACCTGATGTGACCATGCGCGGCGTGACTTGGCTCGATCCACTTCGTTACGTCACGCGTAGTGGTCAGGAACGTCGATGATTGCGCCGGGCGTCCTCCGTACGGGGTCGGCCGTGGCGCGAAGACGGTTACGGTCCGTTTCTACGATGGTCGGTAACACTGCGGTACGGCAGCATGAGACGCGACTTCCTCAAGGGGGTGAAGGTTCACCGTGGCGGGACGGACGGAGCTGCCGAGCGGGCTGGTGACCTTCATGTTCACCGACATCGAAGGTTCGACTCGGTTGGCTCGGATGCTCGGTGACGCGTACGGGTCCGTCCTCGGCGCACATCGCAGTGTGTTACGAGCTGCGCTACGTGACTTCGACGGTGTCGAAATGTTCACTGAGGGTGATTCATTCTTCGTCGCCTTCGGCGAGGCTCCCTCCGCCATAGCGGCCTGTGTGGAGGCGCAGCGGCGGCTCTCCGTACACGACTGGCCAAGCTCGGAAGTCCGGCCCCGGGTCCGGATGGGCATGCACACCGGCTGGGCGACGCCGGCCGGCGGCGAGTACGCGAGTGCCGAGGTGCATCGCGCCGCCCGGGTCGCCGCCGCCGCCCACGGCGGACAGATCCTCTGCTCCGGCGCGACCGCACTCGCCGTGCTCACCGCGGAGGCGCCGGCCCCGTTCGCGTTGACCACGGCCGGTGCGCCGGCCGGGCGGGCGGACTTCACCGCGGACGGATCCGTCCCGCATCGTGCGCTCGCCCACGTCGACCTACTCGATCTCGGTCCGCACCGGCTGCGCGGATTCGACGACGACGAGCGTCTCTTCCAGGTGGTAGCGCCGGGGTTGGAGCGGGACTTTCCGCGGCCGCGGACGCCCGGAGCAGCCGTCCACAATCTCCCCGCGCCGCTCAGCTCGTTCGTGGGGCGGCGCGCGGAAATCGCCGAGGTCACCGAGCTGCTCGCCGGAAATCGCCTGGTCACCATCGCGGGTGCGGGCGGGTCCGGGAAGACGCGGCTGTCCCTGGCGGTGGCCGAACGGCTGCTGGACGCGTACCCCCAAGGGGTCTGGATGATCGATGCCGCGAGCGCGACGGCCGGCCTGGCGCCGGCGCTGGCCGCCGCCCTCGGCGTACGGCCCGAACCCGGCCGTCCACTGTTCGACACGGTGCTCGAGCAGTGTGCCGGCCGCCGCATGTTGCTTCTGGTCCAGACCTGTGAGGTCGCACGCACCGCCGGTGCGGCACTGGTGAGCCGGCTGCTGGCCGCCGGCCGGGGTATCGACGTACTGGTGACCGGCCGGTCTCCGCTGGGTGTGCACGGGGAGGTGGTGTGGCGGATTCCGCCGTTGTCGCCCGCCGACCTCTTCGCGCTGCTGGAGGAGCGGACGGCCGCGGCGCGAGGCGCGACTGCGGCCCGGAAGGAGGCGCCGCGCGCGCCCGGCGAGGCCGCGGCGGTGGCCGAGGTGGCGGCACGGCTGGAAGGGTCCCCGCTGGCGGCCGAGCTCGCCGCCGCCCGGCTGCGGCTGCTCTCTCCCGTCCAGCTGGCCGGCCGCCTGGACGATCCGCTGGCCGCGCTCGACCCGGCGACCACACCGGACGCGGTTGCCGCCGGCGACGGGCCGGACCCGGTTGTCGCCGGCGACGGGCCGGACCCGGTTGCCGCCGGCGACGGGCCGGACGCGGCCGGCGCGCCCGACCGGCACGGGAGTCTCACCGCCAACCTGACCTGGTCCTACCGGACCCTCAGCCGGCACGCGGCGCGGCTGCTGCGGCGGTTGGCCGTCTTCGCCGGCCCGGTCGATCTCGGCACGGTGGAGTGGTGTGGCCCCGACGCCCTCGGCGGGTTGTCCGAACTGGCCGACAAGTCCCTGGTCGAGGTCGTGCCCGGGCCGCGGTACCGGCTTTCCGGACAGGTGCGCGCGTACGCGAGCCGGCAGCTCGCCGCCGCCGGCGACGAGCGCGACGCCCGGGACCGGCACGTCGCCTGGTCGGTGCACGCGCTGCAAAGGGTCACGGTGGACACCGACGGCGAGCCGCGGACGGTGTCGCTGGTCGAGCTCGGCCCGTACGTCGCCGAGTGGGAGGCGGCACTGCGCTGGACCGCGACCGGCGGGGACGTCCGGGCGGGGCTGCGCCTCGCCGGCGGGCTGGAGCCGTGGTGGACCGAGTACGGGGGTGCGCGGGAGGGACGTGATCTGCTGTTCCGTCTCTACGGGCGGCTCGAGGGGAGCGGTGTCCCCGCGACGGACCTGGCCCAGGCGTACCTGGTCCACGCCGGACTCGCCGACGACCGGGACGAGCGCACCCGCTTCCTCGACCGGTCCGAACTGCTCGCCCGTGAAGCCGGCGACCCCGCGCTGCGGGTGCGCGCGCTCGTCGGCCGCCGGGCCACGCTGCTGGACGCCGGCCGGTACGGCGATGCCGAGCAGCTGTGCCGCGAGGTGATCGCCCGGGCGGAGCGCGACGGCGTGGCCGAGGCCTCGCTGCCCGCCGTCGTGACGCTGGCCGAGCTGTTGTGGCGCCGGGACGCGCTGACCGAGGCCGCGGAGCTGCTCGGCGGTGCCCGGCACCTGGAGGCCGGCCGCCCGCAGGATCGCGGCCGGCGCACCGTCGACTGGCTGCTCGGCATGGTGGCGCTGCGCCGGGGTGACCTCGTCGCCGCGCACGATCACCTGGTGGTGGCCCTCCGCTCGCGCCTGCGGCACGGGTTCCGCGGCGCCGCGGCCGATGCGGTCGCGGCGATCGCGGTGCGATGCTCACTGGGCGGGGACCCGGCCACGGCGGCCGTGCTTTTCGGTGGCGCCGAGGCCGCCCGGGGTGCCCGGCGGACCGACATGTTCGGCCGGTTCTGGTCGGCGCAGCAGCTGGCGTTGCGGACCGCGCTCGGCGACGCCGCCTTCGACGCCGCGTACGCCGACGGTGTGGGTCTGGGCTTCGACCGCATCGTGGCGCTCGCCCTGGCGGTCGAGCACCCCGATCTGGAGGACGGCGCGGCCCGCCTGGCGCAGACCCTTGGGTGATCGCTGAGGAGTGGCGGCGACGTCCTGGGGGGCCGAGGTCATGGCGGCCGCTATGGTGTGTTCGTGCGGGACGTCTCATGATCCATCTGCCGCTGGCCCGTCAGGGCCCGTCGCGTGCGTTGGCCGTCCGCGTGGCGCTGGCGGTCGGGCTCATCCTCTTCGTGGTCGCGGTCGTCTATGCGGGCCGAGACGGCTACCGCGACGTCAACGGGGACGGCCTGACGCTCCTCGACTGCTTTTACTACGCGGTCGTGTCGCTCTCGACTACCGACTACGGCGACATCACGCCGGTCAGCTCGGACGCCCGCCTGGTGAACGTCCTGCTGATCACCCCGGCGCGGGTGCTCTTCCTGATCATCCTGGTCGGTACCGCCCTCGAGGTGCTCACCGGCCAGTACCGCAACAGCCTGCGTGTCAGCCGGTGGAGGCGAAAGTTGAAGGACCACGTCATCATCTGCGGCTACGGCACGAAGGGTCGCGCCGCCGTGGCCGCACTGCTGGAGACCGGCTACGACAAGTCGAGGATCATCGTCGTGGAGAACCGGGAGGCGGCCCTGCGCCAGGCCACGGCCGACGGCCTCGCGGCGGTCGAAGGGAACGCGACCCGCTCGGCCGTCCTCAACGAGGCCGACGTCAAGAACTGCAGGTCGATCATCATCGCCACGGACAGCGACGAGGCGTCCGTGCTCATCACGCTGACAGTCCGCCAGTTGACCGCCGGCCAGGTGCGGATCATCGCGGCGGTCCGGGAACAGGAGAACGCCGCCCTGCTGAAGCAGAGCGGCGCCCACCATGTGATCGTCTCGTCGGCTACGGCGGGTCGCCTGCTGGGCCTCACCACCACCGCGCCGCCGTTGATCGATGTGGTCGAGGACCTGCTCACTCCGGGTCAGGGCATGGCGCTGGCGATGCGGAGCGCCGAGCGCGCCGAGGTGGGCCGTAATCCGCGCGAGCTGCAGACCCTGGTGGTCGCGCTGATCCGGCGCGGCAAGGTGCTGCCGCTGGGCGGTGAGCAGATCGTGACCATCGAGACCGGGGACATGCTGGTCTACATCCGCGACGAGGAGAACGCGCTCGGCGTCGCGGTGTGACCCCGGGTCAGGGCTTGCGACCCACGCCGGCGAACTCGGAGACCTTGTCGGTGATGCCGGGATGTGCAGGATCGGGTCGCCACGCCGAACAGGTGACCACGCCCGGGTCGAGCAGCTCGAGGCCGTCGAAGAAGGCGGCGATCTGGTCGCGCGTGCGGGCCGTGATGGGGGCCGCGCCGCTCTCGTTCCACTGCCGCATCGACTGCTCCACCGCGGGCCCGTTGACCTCCATGGTGGGGTGCGAGATCACCAGGTAGCTTCCGGACGGAACCGCGTCGAGCAGGCGGCGGACGACGGCGTGCGCTTCGTCGTCGTCGACCACGAAGTTGATTATGCCGAGCAGCATGATCGCGATCGGCCGGTCGAAGTCCAGCGTCTTCGTCGCGTTCTGCAGGATGAGGCCGGTGTCGCGCACGTCCGCGTCGATGTAGTCGGTGGCACCGTCCGGCGTGCTGGTCAGCAGCGCCCGCGCGTGCACCAGCACCATCGGGTCGTTGTCCACATAAACGATCCGGCTGTCCGGGGCGACCGACTGCGCGACCTCGTGGGTGTTGTTGGCCGTGGGCAGACCGGTGCCGATGTCCAGGAACTGACGGATACCGGCCTCGCCGGTCAGGTATCGCACCGCACGGCCGAGGAACTCCCGATTCGCCCGCGCCGACTGCACCAGCTCCGGCATCAGGGCCAGCGCGTACTGCGCTGCTTCCCGGTCGGCGGCGAAGTTGTCCTTCCCGCCGAGCAGATAGTTCCAGAGCCGTGCGGAGTGGGCGACCTCCGTGTTGAGAACGGTGTGCAGATCAGGGCCGGGCCCCGCTGTTTCGGTCACGGCATGGACCCCCTCCACTAGCCGCGGCGTCGATCGAAAGGAATCTTATCGGGTCGCCGCGGCGCTCCGGCAGTCCCTAGAGGATGGTCCAGGTGTCGGTGGAGTTCAGCAGTTCACCCAGCATCTCGTCCGGCGTGCCGGTGGTCTTGGACTGGGCGTCGGCCAGCTGCTTGCGGATGATCTCGTCGTACGAGGGCCGCTGCACGTCGCGGAACACCCCGATAGGCGTCGTTCCCAGGTCCGAGCCGGACAGCCGGGAGAGGGCGAACGCGTACGCCGGGTCGTCCACCGTCGCGTCGTGAACCAGGGCCTCGCCGCCCTCCTGCACCTTGAGGCCGAAGCCGCCGTTGTGCACCACCGAGAACTGGTTCTGCACGCCGAAGGTGATCGGCCGGCCCTGCTCGAGGCGGATCAGATGGTCGTCGCGGGTGGCCGGGTCCTTGATCAGCTCGAAGGCGCCGTCGTTGAAGATGTTGCAGTTCTGATAGATCTCGACGAACGCGGATCCCTGATGTGCGGCGGCGGCCCGCAGCACCGACTGCAGGTGTTTGCGATCGGAGTCGATGGTTCGGGCCACGAACGTCGCCTCGGCGCCCAGCGCCAGGGAGAGGGGGTTGAAGGGCGAATCCGCCGAGCCTGCCGGCGTGGACTTGGTGATCTTGCCAAGCTCGGAGGTGGGCGAGTACTGCCCCTTCGTCAGGCCGTAGATCCGGTTGTTGAACAGCAGGATCTTCAGGTTCACGTTGCGGCGCAGCGCGTGGATGAGGTGGTTACCGCCGATCGACAGCGCGTCACCGTCGCCGGTCACGACCCACACGGACAGGTCCGGACGGGAGACGGACAGGCCGGTCGCGATCGCCGGGGCGCGGCCGTGGATGGAGTGCATCCCGTACGTGTTCATGTAGTACGGGAACCGTGACGAGCAGCCGATGCCGGAGATGAAGACGATGTTCTCGCGCGGGATGTTCAGCTCGGGCATGAAGCCCTGCACCGCGGCCAGGATCGCGTAGTCACCGCAGCCGGGGCACCAGCGGACCTCCTGATCCGACTTGAAGTCCTTGGCAGTGAGCTTGAGCTCCACAACCGGGCTAGCCATTCTTCACCACGTCCTCGAGCATGTTCTCCAGCGTCGCGGCGGTGAACGGCAGGCCGCTGACCTGGTTGAAGGGCACCGCGTCGACCAGATACCTCGCCCGGATCACGGAGGCGAGCTGGCCGAGGTTCATCTCCGGGACGACCACCTTGTCATACGCGCGGAGCACCTCGCCGAGGTTCGCCGGCAGCGGGGCGAGATGCCGCAGGTGGGCCTGGGCGATCGGCAGGCCGCGCTGGCGTAGCGCCCGGCAGGCGGCGCCGATCGGCCCGTAGGTGGATCCCCAGCCCAGCACGAGCACGCGGGCGCTCTCGTCGGTGTCCTCGACCTCCACGTCGGGCACCGGGATCGCCTCGATCCGCGCCGCCCGGGTGCGGACCATGAACTCGTGATTGGCGGGGTCGTAGGAGATGTCACCGGTCTTGTCGGCCTTTTCCAGGCCGCCGATCCGGTGCTCCAGGCCCGGGGTGCCGGGAACCGCCCACGGCCGGGCCATAGTCTCCGGATCCCGCAGGTACGGCAGGAACCGGCCGTCCGCACCGTTGGGCTCGCGGGCGAACTCGACACCGAGGTCGGGCAGTTCGGACACCTCGGGCAGCAGCCACGGTTCGGAACCGTTCGCCACGTAGTTGTCCGAAAGCAGGATCACCGGGGTGCGGTAGGTCAGCGCGATCCGCGCCGCCTCGAGCGCCGCGGAGAAGCAGTCCGACGGCGACCGCGGTGCGATCACCGCGAGCGGTGCCTCGCCGTGCCGGCCGTACAGCGCCATGGTCAGATCGGCCTGCTCGGTCTTGGTGGGCATGCCGGTGGACGGGCCGGCCCGCTGCACGTCGACGATCACAAGCGGCAGCTCCAGCGCGACCGCGAGGGAGATCGTCTCGCCCTTGAGCGCCACCCCCGGGCCGGACGTCGTGGTCACCCCGAGCCCGCCGCCGTACGCGGCGCCCAGCGCCGCACCGACCGCCGCGATCTCGTCCTCGGCCTGCATCGTGGTGACGCCGAACCGCTTGTGCTTCGACAGCTCGTGCAGGATGTCCGAGGCCGGGGTGATCGGATAGGCACCGAGGAACAGCGGCAGCTTCGATCGGACGCTCGCGGCCACCAGGCCGAGCGCGAGCGCCTGGTTGCCGGTGATGTTGCGGTACGTGCCGGGCCGCATCCGGGCGGGCTTGACCTCGTACCGGACGCCGAAGTCCTCGGTCGTCTCGCCGAAGTTCCAGCCGGCCTTGAAGGCTGCCTGGTTGGCCGCCACCAGCTCGGGGCGCTTGGCGAACTTGCGCTCGAGGAACCGCAGGGTCGACTCGTACGGCCGCGAGTACATCCAGCTCAGCAGGCCCAACGCGAACATGTTCTTGGCCCGCTCGGCGTCCTTCTTCGAAACGCCGTGGTCGGCCAGCGCACCGATCGTCATCGAGGTCAGCCCGACCGGGTGCACGGCGTACCCGTCCAGCGAGCCGTCCTCGAGGGGACTGGTCGCGTATCCGACTTTCGCCAGGTTCCGCTTCGTGAACTCATCGGTGTTCACGATGATGTCCGCGCCCGGCGGCAGGTCCGCCAGGTTCGCCTTCAGCGCCGCCGGGTTCATCGCGACGAGCACGTTCGGCGCGTCGCCCGGGGTCAGGATGTCGTAGTCGGCGAAGTGGACCTGGAAGCTCGACACACCCGGGAGGGTGCCGGCTGGTGCACGAATCTCGGCCGGGAAGTTCGGCAGCGTAGAGATGTCGTTGCCCAGCTGAGCCGTCTCCGAGGTGAACCGGTCACCGGTCAGCTGCATGCCGTCGCCCGAGTCGCCGGCGAACCGGATGACCACCCGGTCCAGCTGCTCGACCCGCTTTGCTCCAGCGGCCACTTCTCAACCTCCATAAGGTGCCGGCCGGCAGGTTTGCGCACGTCGATGAGCCGGCCCGCAATTCGTCACTTCCAGCCTACGTCGGCACTCCTTACGAGCGGCGAAAGGCCGTTGACCACAGTAGCCACGTCCTGGTAATTGATCCACCCGGGTCCACCCTCCGGCGTGGTCATCCCGGTCACGTGGTCGGCTACGCTGTCGGATCGTGGACGGGTACCTCGGTTCGTACGCCACCCTCGGCCTGGTGATCGGCGCGGGCGTGCTCGTCTTCGTCGGCGCCTTCGGTGCCAACAGGCTGCTCCGGCCGGCCCGGCCGGGCTCGCCGCCGGGCAAGTTCATCGCGTACGAGAGCGGTATCGACCCGGTCGGCGGGGACTGGGCGCAGGCGCAGATCAGGTACTACGTCTACGCGTACCTCTATGTGCTTTTCGCCGTCGAGGCCGTTTTTCTCTTCCCCTGGGCAGTCGTGTTCGACCTGCCCGGTTTCGGCGGGGCCACCGTAGCGGAGATGGGCCTCTTTGTCGGCGTCCTGGCGCTCGGCATCGTCTACGCCTGGCGGAAGAGGATCCTGACCTGGACCTGACGGTCTTCTCGTGCGGTACGGCGAAGCCGGCCGGCAGCTGAGCGGCCGCCTGGTCACAACGGGGTGGCGGGCTCGCCACGCGTCGGCGGCCGTGCCAACATCGTGCGCATGGGCCAGCTCATCCTCTTCATCGTCGTGGCGGTCGTGGTAGCCGCGATCGTCTTCGGCGTGTCCGTGATGCTGAGCGGAGGCGACCCGGGACTGACAGCGGTGGAGCCGGACGGCGGTGGGGTGCCGCTGCCCCGGGACCGTCCGCTGGACGAGGAGGACATCGTCCGGGCGAAGTTCGACACCGCCTGGCGGGGCTACCGGATGGCACAGGTCGACCAGGCGTTGCAGCGGGCCGCGTACGACATCGGCTACAAGGGCGAGCTGATCGGTGTGCTCGAGGCCGAGGTCGCCGCGCTGCGGGAGGGTCGGATCTCCGACGCCGACGCCCTGCGCCGGGCGAGGGAGGCGGCGGTCGCGTCGGTCGACGCCGCCGCGCCGAGCGAGGGCGGGCAGCCGGCGATCGAGGTGACCGCGGTGCCGGCGGACCGGGTTCCGGACGACCCCGAGGCCCGCTGGTCCGAGCCGGTGGAGCCGCGGTGAGCGCTACCGAGCCGGTCGACGGATTGGGTGACGGACTGGGCGACGCCGCGCGCCCCGGCCTCGGCGAGGTGACCGCGACGGTGATCGTGAACGCCCCGGCGCCGACGGTGTTCGCCGCCTTCCTGAACTGGGAGAAGCAGTCGGAGTGGATCCCGTTCACCCGGGTACGCGTGGTCGAGGGTGACGGCGGCGAGGGCAGCCTCGTCGAGGCGATCACCGCGATCGGGCCGGCCGCTCTGCGCGACGAGCTGCGCGTGGTGAAGGTGAACGCCCCGTTCGAGGTGCGCGTCGTGCACTGCGGCAAGGTGCTGCGCGGGCCGGGCTCGATGCGCTGCACCGCGATGTCGGGCGACCGCACCCAGGTGGTAATGCACGAGTGGTTCCACCTACCGGCCGGCGCGGTCGGCAAGGTCGCCCGGCCGGTGCTGTGGCCGGGGTCGAAGCTCGGCTTCACCGGGGCGCTGAGGAGGTTCGGCCGGCTGGTGGAGCAAGGGCGCCTGCGCTGACTGTCGTACCCGGTCTCTACCGTGGCCGGCATGGCTGAACAATCGACGCCACCGATGGATGCTGTGCCGCTCGGCGCGCCCGAGACCGGCCTGGTGGTCGGGCCGGACGGCAAGGCTCGCTGCTTCTGGGGCGGCACCCCCGACTACGTCGCGTATCACGACGATGAGTGGGGCCGGCCGCTGCACGGTGACGACGCCCTCTTCGAGCGGATGTGTCTCGAGGCCTTCCAGTCCGGCCTCGCGTGGATCACGATCCTGCGTAAGCGTCCGGCGTTCCGGGCCGCCTTCGACGGCTTCGCGATCGAGAAGGTGGCGGCGTATTCCGAGGCCGACGCGGCGCGGCTGATGGCAGACGCCGGCATCGTCCGCAATCGGATGAAGATCGACGCTGTCCTGCACAACGCTCGTGTCGCGGCCGACCTGCCGGCCGGCCTCTCCGCGCTGCTCTGGTCGTTCGCTCCCGATCCGCCGCGGCCGCGGCCGCGCACGCGGGCCGACGTCCCCGCCACCACGCCCGAGTCGACCGCGATGGCGAGGGAGCTGAAGAAGCGCGGGTTCAAGTTCGTCGGCCCCACCACGGCCCACGCGCTGATGCAGGCCACCGGCATGGTCGACGACCACCTCGCGGGCTGCTGGGTCCCGCCGATCGGCACACCCGCCGCCGCGTGATGAGATGGACCGCATGGCGCAGTGGGCGGTGATCATTCCGGCGGAGCTGTGGGCGACCGAGCGGTTGTTCTATCACAGCACCGTGACAGTGGCGGGCGGTGCCGGCCCGGTGGCGCCCGACGAAGAGGTGCTGCTGGTCGCCGGCGGCAACGTGGTCGCCCTGGCCCAGGCCGCCAAGACCGACGGCGACGATCTCGTCCTGGCCTACCTCCGACGG
>Ga0081539_10005274_pt1 | contig 13324 bp, 17 predicted proteins | sample TabmetS4T2R2_FD_71023 | JGI IMG/M metagenome (GOLD analysis project Ga0081539, IMG submission 71023) | Tabebuia heterophylla rhizosphere microbial communities from the University of Puerto Rico - S4T2R2 | ecosystem: Host-associated > Plants > Roots > Rhizosphere ...
CGTCACCGGCGGTGGCATCCCCGGCAACCTGGTCCGGGTCCTGCCCGAGCACGTCGACGCGGTGGTGGACCGCTCGACCTGGCGGCCGCAGGCGATCTTCGACCTGATCCAGGCCAAGGGCCGGATCGAGGACGGTGAGATGGAAGCCACATTCAACATGGGCGTGGGCATGTTCGCGATCGTCTCGTCCGACGACGCCGACCGGGCGATGGCGTACCTGACCGGCCGTGGTGTCGAAGCGTGGCAGGTCGGCGAGGTCCTCGACGGTACCGGCCAGGTGCAGATGGTGGGCCAGCACACCCGAGGGTGAGGATTTCTCGCGGTTCGTGTGAAATGATCCGCGCGTGTCGATGGATCGGCATGCGCGGATCTTCTATATCCGCGGATCTTTCGTAAAGGCCGATCTTCGTATAGAACGGGATCCTTCCGGTGGAACGGAGCGTCCTTGCCGGGATTAGACGCGTGGGCATCGACGATGGGAGGTGAGCGGGTGGCTGGAGCACAGCCGTACGGCTGGACCGGGATGCGCGGCATCGCACCGGTTCCCACCTACGTCGTGATGCAGCCGACCACGCTCTGCAACCTCGATTGCTCGTACTGCTACCTACCGTTTCGCCGGGACGAGCACCTGATGCCGGTGGAGGTCGCCGGTGCGGTGGCCGGATCGGTGAACACCTGGGCACGGTCCGGACGGTTCTCGGTGGTGTGGCACGGCGGCGAACCACTGGCCGCCGGCCGCGAGCACCTTGCCCGGCTGATCGCGCCGTTCGACCCGTCCGTCGAGCACCACGTGCAGACCAACGCCACGCTGATCGACGACCGGTGGTGCGGGTTCTTCGCCGAGCACGACATCCGGGTGAGTGTCAGCGTGGACGGGCCCGAGGCGCACAACGGCGACCGGGTCAACCGGGCGGGCCGGCCGGCATACGACCGGATCATGCGGGGCGTCGACGCGCTGCGGCGGCACGGGCTGCCGTTCTCCGCGCTGTGCGTGGTCGGCGACCCGCGGCCGGGCCTGGCCGCCGAGTTGTACGACTACTTCCTGGACCTCGGCTGCGACGTGCTCGGCATCAACGTCGAGGAGCTGGAGGGCGTGAACACCCGGGACAACCGGCATCCCGCCGCCGCGGTGACCGCGTTCTGGGCGGAGCTGGTGACCGCCTGGCGCCGTGACCCCCGGATCCACCTGCGGGAGATCGAATGGTCCCTGCGATATCTCGGCGCGGTGCTCGACGGCACCGCGGACCACGTGCTGCCGCGCCGGCTCGACCCGATCCCGACCGTCGCGTACGACGGCTCGGTCGTCTTGCTCTCGCCCGAGCTGGCCGGCTTCCACGATCCCCGGTACGGCGACTTCACGAGCGGCAACGTGCTCGCTACCGCATTGTCCGAGATTCTGGCGGCCGAAGCCGGGGCGACCGGCACGCCGTGGGTCCGGGAGTTCCTGACCGGCGTCGAGGCATGCCGCGCGACGTGCCCGTACTTCGGCTTCTGCGGAGGCGCGCACGCCGCGAACCGCTACTTCGAGCACGGCCGGTTCGACGGTACGGTCACCGACCACTGCCGCAACAGCAAGATCCGACTACTCGAGGGAGTGCTGGACCATGCCCGAGATCATGAGCCCACGGCTGCCTGACCGCGTGGAGGGCGATCCGGTGACGGCTCGGGTGTTCGACGCCCGGGCCGGCCTGGCCGCGCTGCTCGACGAGGCGGAAGCGGCCCGGCGGGACCGCGAGGAGAGCACGACCAACACCGGCGCGGCGGTGTGCGCCTGGAACCACTTCGAGAACATCCCGACGTTCTACAACTGGAACAACCGTCCCCGTTGAGCTGAGTTGGCTGGCTCCGCTTCGCTCCGCGGGCGGGCGCCTTGTGGACCCGGCCGGTTGAAGCCCCGCGTCAACGCCGCGCGGGGCTTCAACCGGCTCGGGTGTCAGCCACGACCACGACACACGGAAGCACGCGGGTGCGCCGCGTGCTCGGTGCGATACGGGTCAGCGCCTCGTCGGCGACCAGCGGTCGTGCCCGTCGTCCGCGTCATCCTCGTCGTCGACGAAGTCTTCGTCGTCGTCGAAGTGATGGTCGGACTTACCAGCACCCGCCAACTCGCGCTGCAAGGCGGTGAGGTCGGTGTTCGGGGAGTGGTACTTCAACTCCCGGGCCACCTTCGTCTGCTTGGCCTTAGCACGGCCGCGCCCCATGGCTCGACCCCCTCGCACAGAATTCGGGGCAGCCCGAAGGCGGGCCCCGATGACGTCAGGCATCTCTCGTGGGTCTTACGGTACATGGACGATGCCGCCTTCGGCACCTCGGGTTGCGTGTGACACTGCCGCGCGTCGCGGGTTTTCTCCTTACCCGGGCCCAGGCGTCGGTGATGACACAGCCCGGAACGCGCGGCAGGTCCGAAGCGAGGTCCCCGCAGAGCTCAGCCCAGGTGGATGGCGCGCAGCCGGCCGATATCGGCCATCCGCTGCTCGGCGAGGCGGTCGGCGGCGACGGCCGGCGCCACGCCCTCCTCCTCGGCGAGCCGCAGGATCCGCCGGGTGGTCTCGAAGATGCCGGTGGCGCGCAGCTTGGCCCGATCGAAGTTGAACCCCTCGATCTCGTCGGCGACCTGGATGACGCCGCCCGCGTTGACGACGTAATCGGGGGCGTACAGGATGCCTCGCTCGGCGAGGGTCTTCTCGATGCCGGGGTGGGCCAGCTGGTTGTTGGCCCCGCCGGCGACGACCTTGGCGCGCAGCACCGGGACGGTGTCGTCGTCCAGCGCCCCGCCCAGCGCGCACGGCGCGTACACGTCGATCGCGGAGGTGATCAGCGTCTGGGTGTCGGCGACCAACTCGATCTGCGGGTAGGTGGAGCGCGCCCACGCCAGAGCGGCCGGGTCGACATCGGTGGCGGCGACCGTGGCGCCGTCGTCGATGAGGTGGCCGGCCAGGTACTTGCCGACCTTGCCGAGACCGGCGATGCCCACCGTGCGCCCGGCCAGCGCCGGGCTGCCCCAGGTGTGCTCGGCCGCGGCACGCATGCCCTGGAAGACACCCCACGCGGTGAGGATGGAGGAATCGCCGGCGCCGCCGTGCTCGACGCTGCGCCCCGTGACGTACCGGGTCTCGCGGGCGATGACGTCCATGTCCGGCACGTAGGTTCCGACGTCGCAGGCGGTGTAGTAGCGCCCGTGAAGCGACTCGACGAAGCGCCCGTACGCCCGCAGCAGTCCCTCCGTCTTGGCCCGCGCCGGATCGCCCCAGATGACCGCCTTGCCGCCGCCGAGGTCGAGCCCGGCCAGGGCGTTCTTGTAAGCCATGCCACGGGAGAGTTTCAGGACGTCGGCGAGCGCCTCCTCCTCGCTCTCGTACGGGTAGAAACGGGTGCCGCCGAGCGCCGGCCCGAGGGCCGTCGAATAGATTCCGATGATCGCCTTCAGGCCGGTGTGCCGGTCCTGGCAGAAGACGACCTGTTCGTGTCCCGTGGCGTCGGTGCCGTCGGTGTCGAACACGCCCATCGCTGCTCCTGATCCGTCAAGTCGAGGCCTTCGTGGGGCCGCTGTCCCGGCAGGGTGTGCCGGATACCGCGAGCCTAGTCGTGCCGACCCCGCGGTGATTACGCCCGCGCCGGGAAGTTCCGTCCGGCCCAATTCGTGAAAGGATCGTGGCGTGCCGTCACTGTTCGCGTCGTACTTGCGGGTTTACGAACCGCTGACCGCCTTCGACCGTGATCGCCAGGTCTTCTGGCGCCGGTACGCCCGCGAGGGCCGCGCGTTCGGCCTGGACGAGGGCCCGGTCAAGCAGCGCACCGCCGTGCTGGAGGCGCTCGGTGCGGGCTGGACCCGGCTGCCGGACCTGCCCGATGAGGCGTACGTCCTGCAGTGGGGCGACTCGCTGCTGGTCTGCCCGTGGAACCTGCGGCTGCGGGTGGCCGAGGCGGCGCTGAACGCCCGGGACGGGGTGCCCAGCGTGCTGGCCGACGCGTTCGTCCCGCCGATCCTGGCCGGCCAGGCCAAGGCCGTGGTGGAGGACTGGCGCAGCGGGGCCAAGGTGCTCGAGCAGGGCGTGCCCCGCGTGCACGAGCAGATCGCCACCTGGGGGGTGCCGCTGCGCTGGTTCGTCTTCGTCGACCTGGAGGAACGGGAGATCGACCTGTCGAGCGGCCGGCGGACGCTGCGCTACCGCACCGAGATCTCCAAGGCGCGGCGCCGTGCCCACCGGGCGGTCTCGGTACTGCGCAAGTCGCTGGGCGACGCCCCGATCACCGAGGCCGTGGAGGAGGGCGCCCGGTGGCTCGAGGAGTTCCACCCCCGGTCGATCGTCGAGCTTGATTACGGCGGCCTCGTCAACCTTCTCCCGGATGACGACCTCGCGCAGGACGATTCACCCGGTTTGGTGGCCGCTGGGCTGTCTGCCCTGTCCCGTGGTGACGCGGACGCCGCCTCCTCCCGGTACGAGCTGCTCGTCGAGCGCTGGCGCACCGTACAGCTCCGGGAGCGCTGCAACTGAGCACGAAAAATACGGACACAGGGGTAGGTTTCGCGCCCTCCCGGGGCCGCCTCGAGGTGAACACTCTTCGTGATCACCGGCGGGCGAAGCGTGATTTTCGGACTAAACGAGACACTATCTGGCGTAGAAAACACGTAAAAATCGGGCATGCTTCAACCGTCTATCTAGGGACGATCGACCGTTCGGCCCATGTCGGACATCGGGGACTAGCCGGACCATGAGAGACGCACCGGCCGGCGGGACCCCGGCCGATGTCTTTAGGTACCTGTGGAGGAGTGACCGATGGCATCGCGTACGCACGATCCTGAGCCGCTACTAACACCGGCCGAGGTGGCGTCGATGTTCCGTGTCGACCCGAAGACCGTCACCCGGTGGGCGAAGGCCGGCAAGCTCAGCGCAATCCGGACGCTGGGCGGCCACCGCCGTTACCGGGAGTCGGAGGTTCGTGCCCTGCTGCAGGGGCAGATTCCCATGCAGCGCCAGGGCGACTGAAAGGGACCGCGGTCGAGGCGAAAGATCGTTGCAAGGGGCGAGCGCTGGGGAAGGCGATCGCCCCTTCTTCGTCGGACCGAGTGACCATGGACGAGCCTCCCGTCGGAGATGTCTTCGGCGAGATGATCCGGGACGCCTACGCGGTGCGGACCGGCGTGGGACCGCGCCCGCTCGCCGGGGGACGCGTACCGCGACCGGTCATCGAGGTGATCGAGCGGGACGACGGACTGATCAACGGTGCGCCGGCGGACCACTACCTGGACGAACCTGCGGCCTGGCAACCGCACGACCACCGCGCGCTGCGGCTGTGCCGGGGCCAGGTGCTCGACATCGGCACCGGCGCCGGACGCACCGCGGTGGAACTGCAGCGGCGCGGCATGCCGGTGACCGGGCTGGACACCTCGCGGGGCGCGATCGAGATCGCCCGGCGACGCGGGCTGCGCGACACGGTGCTGGCCACCGTCGACGTGTACGCGGCTGCCGCAAGCGCCCGCTACGACACGTTCCTGCTGCTCGGCAACAACCTCGGCCTGCTCGAGGGTCCGGATCGGGCGCCGGTCTTCCTGGCCGCGCTGGCCCGGCTCGCCCGTCCCAGGGCGCGGATCGTGGCGCAGGGCACCGATCCCTACGGGACGACCGACCCGGTGCACGTGTCGTACCACCAGCGCAACCGGGACCGCGGCCGGCTCGGCGGGCAGTTGCGGCTGCGGCTGCGGTACCGGCTGCTCGCCACCGAGTGGTTCGACTACCTGAACTGCTCCGTGCCGGAGCTGGAGGGACTGCTCGCCGGCACGCAATGGCGCCTGAAATCGGTCGACGACGCCGATCGCCCCTATTACCTTGCGGTTATGGAGATGCGGCGATGATCCGGTACCTTTCGCTAAAACGGACAAACCGGTAATCGTCCTGGTCGCGGCGCTCTCCACAGTGTCCATTCCGGCCACGTCTTCGCGGCCGCCATTAGCGTGGTCCTTATGGGGAGCATTACTCGGCGTCAGCTGACGAATCTCCTCGGTGCGCTCGGCGTGACGGCCACGCTCGGCGGCCTGGCATTCGGCCTTCCGGCCGTGGACCGGGCGCTGCCGGCACAGCGACCGGTCCGCTCCGACGAGCCGTACGTGATCGGCGGCGGCGTGAGCGTGGTGCCGCCGCCCGGCGCGACGATCGACGTGACCGGGACGCGGCCCGGCGACGACCAGGGCACGGTGCTCTTCCGGCTCGGGCCGGTACGGTACGCCGTCGTTGTGCGTCCCTTCGCCGGCGACCTGGCTTCCGCCGCCGAGGGACTGCGCCGGCGGATCACCGGCACATCCGGCTACCAGGTGACCGGTGCCCAGCTGGCGGTGAACACCATCGACGGCCTGGCCGGCCTGCAGGGCAGCTACGCCGCACCGGGCCGCGGCGGACGGTACGCGGTCTTCGTGGTCGAGGGCCTGACGATCGAGGTGACGATCAGCGGCGCCGACCTCGACCTCGGCCGCACGCTGCCGCGGATCGAGGCGAGCACCCGCACCCTGCGCCATGACGGGGAGGCACAGTGACCTCGTCCGTGGTGCGGCCCGCCACGGCGGAGGCCCGGCCCTCGGTGCTGGCCCGGGAACCGGCGTTCTGGGTGCTGATCACGCTGGTCGGCGCCGGCGCGGTCCGGATGTCCGAGATCGCGGGCCGCTTTCTCGCGGCGTACCCGGTCGCGACGCTGACCGCGGTCGTCCTCTTCGCCCTCCTCGCCGTGCCGTTCTGGCTCTTCGTCTCGGAGCTGGACTTCCTGGAGCGCGAGCCGACCGGGCTGCTCGTGGTCGCGTTCGCCTGGGGCGGCCTGGTGGCGACCACCGTCTCCATCCCCGCCAGCGCGGCGCTCGACGACCTCGTCGCCAAGCTCGGTTCACCGCATCTCGCCGCCGACTGGGGTGCCGCGCTGGCCGGCCCGGCGGTCGAGGAGACCGCCAAGACGCTCGGCGTGGTGGCGGTCGTGCTGATCGCCCGGGCCCAGGTGAACAGCGTGCTGGACGGGATCGTCTACGGCGCGGTGGTGGGCCTCGGCTTCCAGATCGTGGAGGACGTGGTCTTCGCCCTCGGCGCGGTATCGCTCGCCGGCCAGGGCGATCAGGTGCGACCGGTCGTGGCGACCTTCCTGCTGCGCGGCTTCCTCTCCGGGGTGTGGAGCCACACCCTGTTCGGCGCGCTGGCCGGCGCCGGCATCGGCTACCTCGTGGTACGCCGGGACCGGCGGCCCGGGCGCCGGATCGGCGTCGCAGTGCTCGCCGTGCTCGGCGCCTGGGCCTCGCACGTGTTCTGGAACTCCCCGCTGTTCACCGACGGGCTCGGCAACGGCGGTCTGGCGCTGCTGGGCGTACTACTGCTCAAGGGCATGCCGCCGTTGCTCGGCATCCTGCTGCTCGTGCGCCACGTGCACGACCGCGAGGCCGACTACTACGTCGGCCAGCTCGCCACGATCGGCGACCCGGAGCTGATCACACCCGGTGAGCTCGCGGTGCTCGGCTCCGGGTCGCGGCGCTCGGCGGCCCGCCGGCACGCGGCGGCACATGCCGGGCGGCAGGCCCAGGCGGCCGTACGCCGGTTGCAGCGCGCCCAGGCCCGGCTGGCGGTGGAACTCAGCCGGGCCGCGGCCCGGCCGGCGGGGTCCGGGCGCGCCGACGGATTCTGGCGCGACGAGATCCGCCGGCAGCGGGCCGTCCTGGTCGAGCTCGGCCATCCCGACGCCGTCACCGGGCCGGCCACGTGGCGGCACACCGCTTCCACCGCCGGCACGGTCGCCGTAGCGGTCGCCGTACTGTGGGTAGCGCTGTCCGCCCTCGGCGGATCCTAGGTCGGCGGCACCCCGCCGTCGCCGTCGACCACCGCGTCCGGTGTGCCGTCCTGGTCCAGGTCGACCATGGTGACGTCGACCTTGCCGTCGCCGTCCGTGTCGAACTGGAAGAGGTCCGGCTTGCCGTCGCCGTCGGTGTCAGCCACCCAGACGTCCGGCTTGCCGTTGCCGCTCGCGTCCTCGACGAGCAGGTCGACGCGCTCGTCACCGCGCGTCTCGACGGTCTCCTGCGGCTCGCTCATGTGCACCTCCTTGATCGTGTCCCCACGAGACTAGGGCCGAAGTCACAGGCTCGCGACCCGAGCGGTACAGGTAAGTTCATCGAATGGACTTAGCAGCCGACAACGTTCAGGAGCTGTTCACCACCGGGGGTGGTGGCGCGCTGGGCGAGCGGATGGGCATCGAGCTCAGCGAGGCCTCGGCCGAGCGGGTGGTCGGCACCATGCCGGTCATGGGCAACACCCAGCCGTACGGGCTGCTGCACGGCGGCGCGTCCTGCGTGCTGGCCGAGACGCTGGGCTCGGTCGGCGCGGTGCTGCACGGCCAGAGCGTGGACCGGCCGTTCGCCGTCGGCGTGGACATCAACGCCACCCACCACAGGTCGGCACGGTCCGGCGTGGTGACCGGAGTGGCCACCCCCGTCCATCGGGGCCGGACGATGGCCACCTATGAGATCGTCATCACCGACGACGCGGGCGAGCGGGTCTGTACCGCCCGCATCACCTGCCTGCTGCGCGGCGCGTGAGTGGTACAAGCAGCCCGGTTTCCGGGCTCGACGAGCGAACCTTGACCGATCCACGTACCTTTTCTGTCGTGACGGAAGTACCACAGCACGCTATCGACGACGCGGCGCTCGTTCTGCAGAGCGCTCTCAGCGGCGACAGCGACGCGGTGGTCGGCACGTTCGACGCGGTGGTCGATCGGTCCGGTGTCGTAGGGGCGTACGACGTGGCCTGGTGCCTCGCCGCCACCATGGTCGGCCACGTGCCACAGGGCGCCTGGACGCTCGACTTCCCCGGCATCGACGACGCGCGCTACGACAAGCGGTGGGTGGCCCGCTTCGTCAGCGCGTACGTGAACGGTGACATCTCGACCGGCGAGGCGCTCTTCAGCGCCGCGATCGCCGACGGCCAGCTGCCCGACTGCCTGCTCGCCCTGGCCGGCTCGACCGTCGCCACGCTGCGCCACCGCGCCGCCTGACTCCTTCAGCGATTCTTGAGGTAGAGCGCCCTGGCGTACTGCGCCGCCGCGGCGCCGTTGTACATCGACGCCTGCGACATGTACCAGCCGTTGTCGGCCAGCGCCTTCTTGGCCTGGCTCGTGCCGGACCACCGGATGTCGGCGTCCGCCTCTGAGAGTCCGCGCGACTTGAACTGCCGGCGCATCGCCATCTTGCCGGACCGGAACGTCTCCGCTGCTTCCTCCGCCTGCTTGATCGCCGCGAAGCCCTTCTCGGTCAGGGCCTCCGCCAGGGTCCAGGCCGCCTGCTCCGCCGCGTTCGTGAATGTGAGCAATGCCGTTCCTCCTCGCCGTGCTGCGACGATCGTCCGATGCTGCTGCTCGTCGACCTGAACAACACTCTTATCGATCATTCGGCGGCCATCAAGAGCTGGCGGAGGTGCGGCTAGGTACGCAGGTCACGACAGCCGAGCCGCGCGCGACTCCAGATAACGCCGCTCCGGCAGGCTCAACGTCCGGCGAGCGGCGCGCCGGTACTCCTCGCGCGCCGCGCTCAGATCGCCGGCGAGCTCCAGCAGGTGGGCGCGCACCGCGGCGGCCCGGTGATGACCGGCGAGCAGCGGATCGCCGGCTGCCAGGTCGAGCGCGGCCAGAGCCACGGCCGGACCGTCCACCATGGCCAGCGCGACGATCCGGTTCAGCGTGACCATCGGGCCGGGCGTGAGGGCGTGCAGCATGCCGTACAACCGGAGAATCTGCGGCCAGTCGGTGAGTTCCGGCCGCGCCGCCTCGTCGTGCACCGCGGCGATGGCGGCCTGCAGCTGGAACGGCCCGATCGGGAACCGCTGCAGCGCGTCAGTGATGATCGCGATACCTTCGGCGATCGCCTCGGCGTCCCACCGGGTGCGGTCCTGCTCGGCGAGGGGGACGAGGGCGCCGTCGGGGCGCGTCCGGGCCGGCCGGCGGGCGTCGGTGAGCAGCATCAGCGCCAGCAGGCCGGCCACCTCACCGTCGTCCGGCAACCGGGCGCGCAGCTGCCGGGTCAGCCGGATCGCCTCGGTGCTCAGCTCCACCCGATGCAACTGCGAGCCGGAACTCGCGGTGTGGCCTTCATTGAAGATCAGATACAACACCTGGCGTACGGCGGTGACCCGCGCACCGAGCTCGTCGGGGCCGGGCATCGCGAACCGGGCGCCCGCCTGCCGGATCCGCTGCTTCGCCCGGCTGATCCGCTGGCCGACGGTGGCCTCCGGGACGAGGAGCGCGCGGGCGATCTCCGCGGTGGTGAGGCCGCCGACCGCCCGCAGGGTGAGGGTCACCTGGGCGGCGGGGCTGAGGGCGGGATGGCAGCAGAGCAGGAGCACGGTGAGCTCGTCGTCACCGCGTACCTCGGGAGCCGGCTCCGGCGGCAGTGCCTCGCGCCGCCGCCGCGCCTGCTCACTGCGCAGCGCTTCCACCCGCCGGCGCGCCGCCACCCGGATCAGCCACGCCTTCGGGTCGTCCGGCCGGCCCTCCGCGGGCCATTGCCTGGCGGCAGCGAGCAGCGCCTCCTGCACCGCGTCCTCGCACGCGTCGAAGTCGCCGTAGCGGCGCACGACGGCCGCCAGGACCTGCGGTACGCAGGCGCGCAGCACCTCGTCGATATCCGTCAAAAGTCCCACCCGCTCATGTCCAGCACCGGGCGGACCTCCACTTCGGTGTACGCGGCGTCCGGAACCTTCGCGGCCCAGGCGATCGCCTCCTGCACGGTCGGACAGTCGATCAGATAGAACCCGGCCAGGTGCTCCTTCACCTCGGCGTACGGGCCGTCCGAGGCGATCGTCCGGCCGTCGCGGACCGAGACCCAGGTGGCCAGCGACGGGTCGGCGAGCCCTTCCGCGGCGACGTGCACGCCGGCCTCCTGCATCTCGTCGGTGAGCCGCAGGTGGTCTCTGCCGAACGCCATCCGCTGCTCGTCGGTCATCGCCTCCCAGATCGCCAGGGTGCGCGGGTTGGACTGGATCAGGATCAGGTACTTCATCTTTTCGCTCCTTCGCTCACCCGGATGTCGAAGCCGAGTGCCGGGCCTCGACGTCCCGGGCGAAAGTTCGTTGATGGGAGGTCACCATGCAGGAGATCAGGGACGTCATCGAGACCCGGGCGGGGCTGCTGCGGACGGGCGACGTCAAGGCCATGCTCGCGTACTACGCGCCGAGCGTGCGTGCGTTCAGCCTCGCCCCGCCGCTGAGCACGGTGCGGGACAGCGCCGACCCGGCGCCGGTCGAGGCGTGGATCGCCACGTTCGAGGCGCCGCCGCGCCGGGAGGTCACCCGGCTGGAGATCACCGCCGACGGCGACATCGCGTTCGCGACGAGCATCGACAGCCTGACCGCCACGCCGAAGGGCTCGGCCGACGAGTTCACCCTCTGGTACCGGGTGACTCTGGGGCTGCGCCGCCTCGACGGGCGCTGGCTGATCACGCACGAACACGAATCGGTGCCGTTCGCGATGGACGGTTCGCTCCGCGCGGAGGTCGGCCTGACGCCCTAGCGGGTCCTCGCGCGGGCGTATCCCCGGGACTCGCGAGGTCCGCCGCCCTCATTGACGGACGCAACAGGGCGACGGACCCCGCTCCCGCCCCGATCGGTGATCCGGGCGGGACCTACGGCCGCAGCCACACCGCTTCGTCGCGGTGGGACTCGAGCGGCCCGGGGTAGTCGAGGCCGCGGCGGACCGCCGCCGGCAGACGCCAGGGCTGGTGCACCGCCGCGCCCTCGATCCCCTTGAGCTCGGGTACGTAGCGCCGAACGTACACGCCCTCGGGGTCGAATCGCTGGGCCTGGCGGATCGGATTGAATCGCCGGTACGGCCGCGTGTCGTTGCCGGTGCCCGCGACCCATTGCCAGTTGCCGGCGTTGTTCGGCACGTCCCCGTCGAGCAGCCAGCGGAAGAACCAGGCGACGCCGTGCCGCCAGTCGACGCCCAGATGCTTGGTGAGGAACGCGGCGGTGATCAGGCGGGCGCGGTTGTGCATCCAGCCCTCGGCGCGCAGCTGCCGCATGCCGGCGTCCACCACCGGGACCCCGGTCGTCCCGTCCTGCCAGTGCCGCAAGGCATCGGGGTCGTCCCGCCAGCCGCCGTCGCCCGCCGGCCGGTACGCCTGGGTGGAGAGCCCCGGGAAGTCGAGCGCCACCTGGTAGTAGAAATCCCGCCAGCAGAGCTGGCGGACGAAGGCCTCCGCCTGGTGCGCCAGCGCGGCTTCGGCTACCGCCAGCGGGGACAGGCAGCCGAACCGCAGGTACGGGCTGAGCCGGCTGGTCCCGTCCGCGGCCAGGTCGTCGTGCAGGTCCTCGTACCTGCTTCCGGGCGGCGCGGCGGAGTCGCCTTGGCGGCTCGGCTCGATGTGCCGCAACCAGGCACCCAGCCGCCGCCGTGCCTCGGTCTCGCCCCCGCTAGTGGCGTCCGGGGACTCACCGGCCGGGATCGCCGGCAGGTTCCCGGCATCGACGCCGTCCGGCAGCGTGACGCGCCGGGGAGCGGCGACCTTTGGCCGCCACTGCGCCGCCCGCCAGGCCCGGTGATAGGGCGAGAAGACGCGGTAACCGCCGCTCCCACCGCCCGGCCGCAGGGATCCGGGATCGACCACGGTCACGCCGGGAAAGAGCCGCAGCGCGATCCGGTGCCGGTCGCACTCCTCTCGCAGGCGGCGTTCCCGGCGCCGGGCGTACGCGCTGACGTCCGCCGCTGCCCCGATCCCCTCCGCACCCACCGACCGGGCGAGTGCGATCGTCTCGGCGACCGGGTCGCCGATGCGTACGGCCAGGTCGCCGCCCCGGCCGCGCAGCGACTCCCGCAGGTCGGCCAGTGCCTGGTGCAGGAAGCGGGTGCGGTTGGCGGAGCGGCCGGTCAGGCTGGGATCGAGGACGAACAGAGGTACCACCCGCTCGGCGTTGGCGCACGCCGCCGCCAGCGCCGGGTTGTCGTGAATTCGCAGGTCCCGGGTGAGCAGGACGACGGCGGTGCGCATCACGCCCCTACCCGCACCGGCGTGCCGGGCAGGGTCAGCAGGCTGCGGACGGTCACCGTGGCCCGGCGCCGGTTGGGCACCGTGGCGCGGCGGGTGAACACGTCGTAGCCGGCCGCCTCGATCTCGTCGAGGATGCCGCCGTAGAGCCGGAAGGCGGTGCGCATGCACGCCTGCGACGCCGGTTCGAGCAGCGGGATGCCGGGCGCGGCGGCGGCGTAGTGCCCGCGGGCGAGACTCACCTCGTACCGGATCAGCTCCCGGATCGCCGGGGTCGCCACCCGGCGCTCGAGCCGGCGCCGGGTCACGCCGAAGTCGACGAGATGG
>Ga0081539_10005275_pt1 | contig 13324 bp, 11 predicted proteins | sample TabmetS4T2R2_FD_71023 | JGI IMG/M metagenome (GOLD analysis project Ga0081539, IMG submission 71023) | Tabebuia heterophylla rhizosphere microbial communities from the University of Puerto Rico - S4T2R2 | ecosystem: Host-associated > Plants > Roots > Rhizosphere ...
TTAGACGTCGTCGTCGGTGTCGTACGCGGACGCGAACCAGGTGAAGTTCATCCACGCCCACCAGATCGCGAAGAACACCATCAGGTACGCGCCGATACCGTGCCACACGTGGTTCTCGGCGATCGCGTGATGCAGCGGCGCGGCGGTCTGCGCCACCGCGACCACGAAGCACAGGTCGAAGAACAGCTCGAGCGGTGTGGAGACACGGTGCCGCTCGTGCGTGGAACGCGGGCGCATCGGCGTGAGCCAGCTCCGTGTCGATTCGCTCACGTGAGATCCCACGACATGAGGATGAACGGGGCCTCGTCGTCGGCACCGGCCCGCCGGTACGTGGCCTGGGCCGCCTTGTTGTCCGGCTCGGTGCCGACCCACATGCCGTAGCAGCCGCGGCGGCGGGCAACGTCGGCGAGCGCCCGGACCAGTTTCGTGGCGACGCCCTGGAGCCGCGCTGCCGGGGCGACACCGAGCTCGTAGACGAGCATCTCCGTGCCCTTGTCGGGGTGGGTCGTCTCGACCCCGGAGATCATGCCGATCGCCCGCCCGCTGTCGTCGTAGGCGAAGAGCAGGTGGTGCGTGGGATCGGCGAGGAACCGCTCGGTCGCGGCCGCCAGCGGCGGCGAGTCAAAGAGGTCGGCGGCCAGGTGTACGGCCGCCGCGTCGGCCACCCGCTCGATGCGCATGGCCGACACAGTAGGCGGGCTTTGTCACGACTTAGTGAGGAACGTGTCTACGTTCGCGCTGCTCCTGCGTGTACTGCTTGCGGTGCTCAAGGTCGCGCTTCCACTGGTCGCGCGCCTCCTGGCTGCTGCCCTGGATGGCGCCGCGCGTCTGGGCGGGCCCGATCAGCGACCGGAAGAACACGTCGTGGAAGGTGTCGTGCCACCAGCGCCCCAAGCGGGTGTGTGGGGTGTGCATGATCCTCTCCGTTCGCGGGCTACGATCCTTGGTGGCCAAATTGTTGGTACACCAACCATGACAGTCTAACGGTCTGCGCCGGGGGCAGCAGCATGAGCGATCAGGATGACACCAGGAACCCGCTGGCACTGGAGGAGCAGGTCTGCTTCGCGCTGTCCGTCGCCGCGCGCAGCGTCGTCGCCGTCTACCGTCCGCTGCTGGAACCGATGGGGCTCACCCATCCGCAGTACCTGGTGATGCTCGCGCTGTGGCAGCACGCTCCGCAGTCCGTACGCCGGCTCAGTGATCTTCTGCAGCTGGACCCCGGCACCCTGTCGCCCCTGCTCAAGCGCCTGGAAGCGATCGGCTACGTGCGCCGGGAGCGGGACCGCAACGACGAGCGCAGCCTCGCCATCACGCTCACCGACGCGGGCCGCGATCTGCGCGACAAGGCCGAACTGATCCCGCCGGCCGTGATCGAACGACTTGGCATGCCGGTCCAGGACCTGCGGCGCCTGCACGCCGCCCTGACCGAGGTCATCGCCGCCGCCCAGCCCGCCGGCCCTACACCGTCATGACCGCACCCGCCGCCGAGCCCGGCTGGCGAGCTGCCTCGCCGTGGCCGGGGAACTCCCCACCATCGGGGCGATCTCCTCGAACGGCAGGTCGAACAGATCGTGCAGAACGAGCGCCAGCCGCTCGGCGGGGGTCAGCGTCTCCAGCACCACGTGCAGCGCGAGCCCGACCGAATCGGCCAGCAGCGCCTCATCCTCGGGGTTCATCCCCTCCGCACGGGTGACCACCGCATCGGGCACACCCAGGCGTTCCGCACGTCCCGCGGACCGCGAGCGCAGCACGTTCAGGCAAACCCGAGCGACCACCGTGGTGAGCCAGGCATCGAGGTTGTCGCCTCCGCCGGCCTCCGATCGGCTGAGTCGCAGCCCGGCCTCCTGAACGGCGTCATCGGCCTCGGCGAGCGAGCCGAGCATCCGGTACGCCACCGCCCGCAGCCGGGTCCGGTTCTTTTCGAAGCCCTCCGCCAGCAAGTCCGACTGGGTCATCGGTCACATTCCTCCGCCACGACGTTGTCATGTGGACGACCCCGCAGCGGCGTTCGATGTGACCGGGAAACCCTCAGCTTCGGCTCAGGCTGCGGCCCCAGAATGCTGACTCGTACCCGGCGGAGGATGGCGGTGAGGGTCTTGGGCGAAATCGTCCCGGGCACGGCCGTCGTCTGCGAAGACGACCAGACTCTCGCCGTGGCGCTCAGTGCCATGCTCGCCGCTCACCAGATTCGCGTGACCGTCCTGGTGGACCGCGGGGCCGACCTGGAGGCCGTCGTTCGGAAGCACCAACCGGCCGTGGTCATCGTCGACGCGGCCCTGCTGGCAACCCACGGCGTCGGCCTCCTCGCCCGACTGCGCGCGCACTCCACCGCCAGGCTGGTGGCGCTGTGCCCGCCCGGCCTGGAGTTGCCTGATCTGCTGCACGCCGCGGACGCGGTGGTGCCGGGGGACGATCTCGGGCCGCTGCGTCAGCTGCTGGCGGAGCTGGACTCAGCGCTTCGCGGTGGCCCGGATGACGAGCCGGGTGGCAGCGGCACGGTGAGCACGAACGCGGTGCCGGTGTAGACGAGGTCTCCGCCGTGGGCGCGGGCGACGCCGCGGGCGATGGGCAGACCGAGTCCGGACCCGCCCCTGTCGTCGAGGCTGACGAACCGTTCGAAGATCAGTTCCCGTTCGTCCGGCCGTACCCCGGGCCCGTCGTCGGCAACCTCGATCCGGAGGGTGTCGGTGACCGCCTCGACCTTGACCACGATGGTCCGGGCGGCATGCCGGCGGGCGTTGTCGAGCAGGTTGGACACGGCTTCCCGGATGCTCTCGGCGTCCACGTCCAGCGGCGCGGTCGGCGCGTTCTGCGCCTGGAACTCGAACCGGACGTGCGGGGCGAACGGCTCGGCGCGTTCCACCTCGGCGCGGCACAGGGCGGCGATGTCGACCGAGGAGCGTGCCGGTGGGTCGCCCTGATCCAGCCGGGCGATGCGGAGCAGGGCGGCGAGAAGACGGCGCGCCCGGCCGGTCTCGCGGACCAGCGTAGTGAGCAGCCGATCACGGACCTCGGGAGAGTCGGCGCGGAACAGCGATTCGACCGTGGTGCGGATCCGGGTGATCGGGGTGCGCAGCTGGTGAGCGGCGTCGGCGAGAAACCGCCGGGTGTGTTCGTCGGATCGTCTGCTCCGGTCCAGGGCGGCCTCGAGCGCGTCGAGCATGCGGTCGTACGCGGCGGCCAGGACGACCGCCAGGCCGGCCGCCACCGCCGTTCCGGCCAGCTCCAGCAGGAGTAGCCGGCGCAGCGTCCGGTCGACACCGGCCCGGCTGGCGTACACGGTCACCGTCCCGCCGCCGGTCAATGCGGCGACGCGCTGGACCCGTGGATCGAGCGCCACCGCCGGTACGACGGGCGCCGCCGTGAACTCCCGACCATCCGGTACGCGTACGGTCGCCGGCACGCCCACCTCGGTCAGCGCGGCGGCCAGCTCAGGCACCGGCGTCCGTTCGGAGAGCCGCACCGCGACACCGATGCGGGTGTCCAGGACCTCGTCCAGGGTCGCTTCCAACTGCACCCGCAAGGTCAGGTAGAGGAAGGCGTCCATCGCGAGGAGCACGATCACCAGTACGAGCGTGCTGGTGACAGCGATCCGCAGGCGCAGCGAGGGGGTCTGCATCAGGCCCTCAGGACATAGCCGACGCCTCGGACGGTGTGCACCAGCCGCCGTCCGTGGCTCTCCAGTTTGCGGCGAAGCCCGCTGATCGCGACCTCCACCAGGTTGGGGTCGTAGTCGGCGAAGCCCCACACGTCCGCGAGCAGTTGCCCCTTGGAGAGGACGCGTCCCGCGTTGCGGCCGAGCGCCATGAGCAGATCGAACTCGACCTTGGTGAGGTGCAGCTCGGTGCCGCCACGCCGCACCAGCCGCGCGGCCTCGTCCACCGTGAGGTCACCGACCGTCCAGGTGTCGTTCTCCAGGCGTCCGGCGCGGCGCAGCAGCGCCCGCACCCGGGCGAGCAGCTCGGCCATCGCGAACGGCTTGGTCACGTAGTCGTCGGCGCCGGCGTCGAACCCGGCCAGGCGGTCCTCGACCGCGTCCGCCGCGGTCAGGAAGATGATCGGCAGATTGCCGGCGGCCCGGAGCCGACGGGCGACGGCCAGCCCGCCGGGTCCTCGCCCGAGCCGGATGTCGAGCACGGCGAGATCGGGTTCGAACTCTTTCACCCGCGTATCCGGAAACGAGCCGTCCGGGCAGTCCTGCACGACGTAGCCCTCGGCCGCGAGGGCCGCGCAAAGCGCCTCGCGAACCGCGGCGTCATCCTCCACCACGAGCAGCCGCGGCTTCACGCCGTGCTTCATTTCAATCCTCCGAGACGGCTGCTCGATCCTCCACATGGCTATTCAATTCTGCTAACGGTCGAGCGCTCACCCGGTCGCTCCGCCATAAGAAATCCGTATTGCCGCAATCCTCAGCATCGCCTCAGCAACGCGTCAGCAACCGCTCAGCAACGCGAATCACGGTGTCCGGACGTCGCCATTGCCTTGGTCGGCGGCACCGCATTCGGGACTCATAGAGCGGAACGGATGAGACATGCCGAGAGTTGCTCGCGGCCATCAAAACAACGGGCCATTTTCTGCCGTATGGCGTGCGGTCGGTACGGCGATTCTGCTTATGCCGATCGTCATCGTCACCGGAACGCCGGCGTACGCATCGACGGTGACCGCCGCGAGCTTCTCCGGCGGCACCGGCACGGTGACCGTGGGCGGCAGGCTGTACGCCAAGCAGGGCGGCGCTGTCACACTGACGGCCGCCACGTCATCCGACACGCAGTGCGTCGACGTCGCCGGCGCGCTGAGCGGGCATCAGCAGGGCACCACGTCCTCGAACTGGACCTTCACCTTCACCGCACCCGCGGGCGACGGAGACCAGGCGGTCACCGTCACCGCGTCGCCGAACGTCAACACCCAAGGCAAGTGCACTGGCGCATCCAATTCGGCGCAGGCTTCCTACACCCTCGACAACGCCGGACCGGTCGTCACCGCCGCGCTGACCCCCGCGGCGAACGCGGCGGGCTGGAACAACACCGACGTCACCATCCGCTGGACCGCGGCCGACGCCGGCTCCGGGGTGACCGCGGCGCAGCCGTTCAAGACCGACACCGTGGCCGCTAACGGCATCGTCACGTTGACGGCGCCCGCGCAGAACGACCGGCTCGGTAACACCGGAGCGGCGGGGTCGGTGACGGTCCGCGTCGACAAGGCCAAGCCGGCCATCACCGCAGCCCAGACGACGAACGCCGACGGTACGACCACCATCACGTTCACCTGCAGCGACTCCGGCTCGGGCGGCGGCGAGTCCTCCGGGATCGCCACCTGCCTGGCGGAGGGCTCGAACACCAACTCGGCGACCGTCCGGCCCGGCGTCACGGTCACGGGCACGGCGACCGACCGGGCGGGCAACACGGCCACCGCCTCGTCCACAGCTCCCGCCGGAGACACCACGCCGCCGGTCCTGTCCGGGGCGCCGACCACCCAGCCCAACGGCAACGGCTGGTACTCCGGCGACGTCGCGATCCACTGGACCGCCGCCGACCCCGAGTCCGGCATCCCCACGGCGCCGGCGGACACCAGCATCACCGGCGAGGGCAAGAACTTGACCAGCACCACGACGGTGACCAACGGCACCGGCCTGGCCACCACCGCGACCAGCCCGGCGGTGAACATCGACCGGACCGCGCCGGCCACCGGCATCAGCGGTACGTCGAACGACTGGGTCGACGGAGACGTCACCGTGTCGCTGTCCGCGAGCGACAACCTCTCCGGCGTCGCCTCCGTCTCCTACCGCATCGACGGCGGCGCGGTGCAGACCGGCACCAGCGTCACCCTGTCCGCCGAGGGCGACCACACCATCACCTTCTTCAGCACGGACAAGGCCGGCAACGCCGAGAACGCGCAAACCGCGCACATCAAAATCGACAGGACCGCACCGACCATCGGGCACGCCTTCACGCCGCTGTCCTACCAGGACGGTGCGTGGACCAACGCCGACGTGACGGTCACCTTCGACTGCGCGGACCAGGGCGGCTCCGGCCTGGCCACCTGCACCGACCCGGTCACCACGAGCGCCGAGGGGGCGGCCCGGCACATCACCGGAACGGCCACCGACAACGCCGGCAACTCGACGACCGACACCGCGATCGTCAGCATCGACAAGACCAAGCCGACCATCAGCGCCACGGCGGTCGGGACCAAGAACGCCGCCGGCTGGTACTCCGACGACGTCATCGTCACCTACACCGCCAGCGACGCGCTGTCCGGTGTCCGCGATACACCGGCGAACGACGTGCTCGGCGAGGGGGCGAACCAGAGCGCCGGCGCAACGGTCACCGACGCCGCGGGCAACAGCGCCAGCGCCGGTGTCAGCGGCATCAACGTGGACAAGACCGGCCCGGTGCTGAGCGCCCAGTTCTCGCCGGGCTGGCACACCGGCGACGTACTGGTCACGTGGTCCTGCACGGACGCCCTGTCCGGCGTCGCAACCGGTCCCGCGAACGAGCTGGTGGCCGGCGAGGGCGACAACCTGGCCTCGACCGCGAGCTGCACGGACAAGGCGGGCAACACCGCCGTCAAGACGGTCGGCGGCATCCGGATCGACCGTACCGCGCCGACCACCACGGCGACCGTCGCGGGGGCCCAGAGCAACGGCTGGTACGGCGACGCCGTGCAGCTCACGCTGACCGGCGGCGACAACCTCTCCGGGGTGGCCACCACGCACTACTCCGTCGACGGCGGCGCGGCACAGACGTACCACGGCACGTTCTCCTTCGCGACCGAGGGCGAGCACTCGATCTCGTTCTGGAGCTCGGACGAGGCAGGCAACGTCGAGACCGCGGGTGCGCCGCTCACCCTGAGGATCGATAAAACCGCTCCGGCGACGGACGTCGTCAACCCGATCTCGCCGGCCAGCGGTTGGTTCGTGACCAGCGGCATCCCGTTCGCCCTCGACGCCAAGGACGCCACGTCCGGCGTTGCCGCCACGTACTACACGATCGACGGCGGTGCCGCGCAGACCTACGGCCGGCCCTTCGTCGCCGACCTGTCGACCGGCAGCCACTCGGTGACCTTCTGGAGCGTCGACACCGCCGGCAACGCGGAGCCGGTGCAGACGTTCACGTTGAAGATCGACACTGTCCCGCCGGTGATCACCGGAAGCCGGAGCCCGGCCGCGAACTCCTTCGGGTGGAACAACTCGGCCGTCGATGTCACATTCAGCTGCACCGACGCGGACTCCGGCATCGACGGGGTGGCGGGCTGCGCCGGTGACACCACGCTTACCAACGACGGCGCCGGCCAGACCGTGCACGGCGACGCCGTGGACGTGGCGGGCAACCGCAGCAGCACCGACTTCGGCCCGGTGAACATCGACAAGACCAAACCCACCCTGGTCGGCGTGCCTGCCGAACCGAACGCGGCCGGCTGGTACTCCGGCGACGTCACGGTGAAGTGGGTCGGCGACGACGCACTGTCCGGCCTCGACCCGGCGGCGCAGCCGGCCGACAGCAGGGTCACTGGTGAGGGCACCAACCTCGGCGCCGGCCCGGTGACCATCAAGGACAAGGCCGGCAACATCAGCGAGCCCGCATCGGTGACCGGCATCAAGATCGACCGGACGGCGCCGGTCATCGCCGGCGGCCCCACCAGCCCGCCGAACGCCGCCGGCTGGTACTCCGGCGCGGTGGTGGTGGACTTCACCTGCACCGACAACCTGTCCGGCGTCGCGTCCTGCCCGACGAGCAAGCTGATCAAGGGCGACGGCGCGAACCAGGGCGTGACCAGCGACCCGGCGACCGACCTGGCCGGCAACGTCAGCGCCGGAAAGACCGCCGGCGGCATCAACATCGACGGCACCCCGCCGACCACGACCAGCGACATCCAGTGCACCGCCACCAACGGCTACTGCACCGGCCCGACCGCCACCGTGGTGCTCAGCGCCACCGATCAGGCCGGCTTGTCCGGCGTGCGGGAGATCCGCTACAGCGTCAACGGCGGCAGCGAGCAGATCGCCGCCGGCGCGAGCACGACGGTCAGCGTTCCGCTCGACGGAAGCGGCTCCGCCACGGTCCGGTACCACGCCGTGGACAACGCCGGCAACGCGGAGACCGCGAACGGAGTCTCGCTCAGGTACGACAACATCGCCCCCACGGTGAACCACAGCCTGTCGCCCGCACCCAACTCGGATGAGTGGAACAACAGCGACGTCACGGTGACGTTCACCGCGAAGGACGACGACAACGGCTCCGGCGTCGCCTACGTCACCGATCCGGTCACAGTCTCCGGCGAGACCGCGGGTCAACTGGTCAAGGGCGAGGCGAAGGACACCGCGGGGAACGTCGGCACCGACGCGGTCACGGTCAGGCTCGACAAGACCAAGCCGACCATCACGGGGGCCGTCACCAGCGGAGCCAGGGGCGACAACGGCTGGTACGTCGGTCCCGTGACGGTCACGTTCACCTGCTCCGACGCCCTGTCCGGCGTGGCGGCCTGTCCCGACCCGGTCACGCTGACCGCCAACGGCGCCAACACCGCCACCGGCACGGCAACCGACAAGGCCGGGAACACCGCGACCGCGACGGTCTCCGGGATCAACATCGACCAGGAGAACCCGACGCTCACCGCGGCCGACGTCAACGTCCAGGGCGGCACGTACACCCTGGGCGCCGTGCCGGCGGCCAGCTGCACCGCGAGGGACAGCTTCTCCGGGCTCGCCTCCTGCACGGTGCGGGTCTCCGGCGGCAACGCCACCGGGGTGGGACTGTTCACCTACACCGCGACCGCGACCGACAAGGCCGGCAACATCAGCACGCTGACCGGCACGTACCGGGTCGCCTACCGGTTCGACGGGTTCCTGCAGCCGATCAACGACACCGCCCACCAGGTCGGCACGTCGACAAGCGTGTTCAAGGCCGGCAGCACGGTGCCGGCGAAGTTCCAGCTCAAGAGGCTGGACGGCACGCTGATCCAATCGGCCGGCGCACCGGTATGGCTGACGCCGGTCAAGGGCAGCGTGACCACCGCTCCCGTCGACGAGACGATCTACACGGCGTCGACAGACAGCGGCGGCACCTACCGCTACGACAGCACCGCCCAGCAGTACCTCTACAACTGGAAGAGCGGCACCGGCGGCAACTACTGGCGCGTCGGCGTCACGCTCGATGACGGGCAGACCTACTACGTCAACGTCGGTCTGCGGTAGCACGAGTGGCAGCGGTCCCCGGCCTCGGCCGGGGACCGCCGTCTGCCAGACTTGATCTCAACCGGGACGACGGAGAATGTTCTAGCTATGTGACGGCAACCGATACGCCTCGGCAAGCCGCGCTGTGTACTTCATGAAGGCAATGGTCTGCTTGAAGGCTTCTGGGTCCGCCGGCTGTGAGACCTGGATACCCGTGTCCTGCCGTTCTTGCCAACAATAATCAATGAGCGTGTGCCATTCCGGATCGAGATGTTGTCTGGCCCAGCTCACGCCCTCCTTCTTGGAAGTGATCCTGCCTTGGTGCAGGCCCTGCAGCGCACGGCAGTTGTTCAGCACCAAGAACACCTGGTGAAATCGGTTGTAAAATGGCGACGCATCATCACTGACAAGCTTCTCCCATCCGAGCATCGAGCTCTTGATCTCCTGTCGTAGCTCGTTGGCCGTCACCTCCGGTGCAAAGGTCGCCGGTTCCGGGCCTAGCACCGCACGACTCCGGTAACGCAGCGTCCAACGCGACACGAGTGTGTTGTCATGATCAGATCTGATGGGCGTCCGCGCGCCATTATCGAAGTACCAGAGCCGCCGATCGGCAGACTCGTTGCGAGTTCCGTCGGCTAGGTAGGGTGACGACTTCGCGGCGAGCTTCGGCAGGGAGAACAATGAGTACTCGAAGTGCTTCACCCAGCGACTGTCTTGGGCAACAAACTCCATGTGCGCGGACTGCACAGGGTTAAATTCTTCGTCGCTCAATTCGTCCTTGGTGGCGACCAGGAAGTCAACGTCGCTTGTCAAGTCGAAGTCACCGATCGCCAGTGAGCCGAGCAAGTACAGACCCACGAAGGTGTCGTCCAGCACATCACGCAATGTGCGTGCGTAATTGATCAGCACGTCGTCGAGTCTCAGATACGGCGTCAGATCGCCGGGTGTTGGCCCGATGTCTTCCGTATTGCTCATGCTCATCAGTATCCGATGCGTGCGGCGGCTCGGCTCGGCTCAGCTCAGCTCGGCTCGGCTCGGCTCGGCTCGGCTCGGCTCGGCTCGCGAGCTTGTGCTGGCGGCTGCGACGGTCCCGCTGTCCCGGCTAGCCTGTCCATCCTGCTGGCATGCTCCGCGCCGGCCCCCGCTGGGCATTAGGCATCGACGCCTTGATCCTGGGCGGCAAGTCCTGCTCGTGCTCACGAGCGTGTGGCATGCGCGGTGCGGAGGGATCAGCGATATGGCGCCTAGACCCGTTTGTGGTAAGCCCGCTGGGTATCGGTGCCGCAATCTCTACCGCAGTGTTGACAAGAATCATCCGGTCGGCCAGCGGCATACGTCGTCTGTATATTGCCCGGACGTCGCGGATCCACCGCCACCGTCCGATCATCGGCTACCCGTGCAACCTAGCCGTAAACACACTGTGGCCATCACGTCTTGAGTAGACATGCTCAAGTGGCGAAAGAGGTTCACATGCGTCGGACAGCCTACGTACTAGCCGCTCTCTCATTAGCTTTCGCAACCCTGCTTGTCGTACCGGCCGCCCAGGCCGCCACCGGCGACGTGGTCGCGGAATTAACGATCTACTCCGACGGAACCGCGGTTGGGACAGAGGGTTCGATTGGAATCATCGGGGGCCATTCATTTATCACCGTCAAGAATGAGTCATCGTCCGTTATCTCGGTGGGCAAACTCGCCGGAATTGCCCCGTCGGAGACAGTAACGGTCGGCACTTGGGGGAACAAGAAAGAACATCCAGGTGTTTGGTACAATCTTGAATCGTACTTCATTCACCTGGACGTGTCGGCCTACGCGACCGCATCGCTTGCCCGGACACTCACCTCGAGCGAGCTGAAAACGCTGAATAACTTCATTAGTAAGCATGACTCATACAATGCGGTCACGAACAACTGTTCGACGTTCGCTTCAGGCGCCTGGAACAGCGTTTCACCGTGGAGTGAAGACCTATTTGCGGGAATCCCCAACACGCCGACCGCGCTCTTCAATTCGATAAAACAAAACGGCGCCAGCGAAGACGGTACCGCAGTGAGCATACCCTGGACATCCCGGGGGGTATGGGTCGGTAACGGCCAAAAGCAGCCGGTCAGAAGTACTTCGTATCCTGATGCCGCTCCTGAGATCACCTTCGACGACGTGCCTTTGGATACCGCCGTCAGTGACCAGTACGCGTCTAAGGGTGTCCTATTTTCCGGTTCGCCGGGGCCGGTTACAGCACTCGACGGCGCCAACCCGACAGCACCTGTTCTTTCGCCGGGACCAGGGTACATCGGGACCATAGATATCACGTTCGTATCACCGAAAGACAAGACGAGGCTGGCGTCGGCGTCGTCGGTGGCGTTTGATATCGGCTACATGGACAGCGTTGGCGGCGCGTCTATTTCATGGTATACCGCAAAGGGCAAACTCCTAGGTCAGACGCAGACTCAAGACTACGGCATCGTGCGTCTTCCTATCGCCGCTGTTGCCGTCTCTCGCATACATATCGACACGACTGGTGACCCGGCGGGTGCCGCTATCGACAATCTCGAGTTCAGCCTCAACTAGGCGTCGGGCCCCAGAAGTTGTCGCATCACCTGAGCGAGCCCGCTTCACGGAAGGGTTCGGTCCGGCCTCAGACGTGCGCGGAGGCCGGACCGATGGGGCGCTACGGCATTGATCGTTAGATGGACAAGGAGGCGTTTCAAGCTTGATCTTGCTTCAAGCGAAGGATGATCCGCGGCGTGTGCCGGGCGCTAGCCGGCGTGGCTGGCAGGGCCACGGCTCCCGCGTGGTGATGGAGATCCTCGGCAACCCCGCAGACCAGCGTCACGCTCAAGACCTATGGCCACGACGTATCGACCGGGCGTAGTGGAGCGACGGGTGATCGCTGCTCGGTCAGCCGAAGATCGGAAAGGCCCTGGTCAGGATCCGCTACATGGGAATGACCAGGGCTTGCCTGGAGCCGCCTGACGGAATCGAACCGTCGACCTACGCATTACGAGTGCGTCGCTCTGACCGACTGAGCTAAGGCGGCAACGGTCATTCAGTGTACGGCATCGCCCGGCGTACCCCGGGACGGGCCGCGGCGACGCCCGGCCGGAACCGGACGGCTGGTGTCATACGCCACCGCTAGAGTGCCTCCCGTGACCGATGATCACCCCTCGGAGTCGCGCCAAGACCCAGCTCAACCATCGCCCGGGCCGGTGGAGGCCGAGCCGGTCCGGCCGCACCGGCCGCGCAGCATGGATCCGCAGGAGCTGGGCTTCGCGCCGCAGCGGCCGGTCGGCTGGCTCGCGCCGCTGCTGCTGCTCAACACCGGCCTACGGGCCCTGCTGGCCGTGCTGTTCGGCGCCTATCTCGACAAGCGGGAGCTGCAGAACGCGCTGAGCGGAGACACGTTCGAGCAGCCGAGCGCGGACGGTGAGCTCTGGCTGGACTACGTGGCCGACCTGGGCGACGGCTTCGACGCGACGTACTCCGTGGCGTACCTGCTGGCCCAGCCGCAGCTCGACGTCGGTGGCCGGGTGCTCCCCCGGGGTCAGGTGCTGCTGATGGGCGGCGACCAGGTCTACCCGCTGGCCCGGAGCGACGGCTACGAGAACCGGACCAAGGGACCTTATCGGGCGGCGTTGCCGGAGGCGCCGCCGGCCGGGCCCCGGCCGACGCTGTTCGCGCTGCCGGGCAACCACGATTGGTACGACGGGCTCACCGCGTTCCTGCGCCTGTTCGCCCGGCGCAAGGATGGCCGGATCGGTGGCTGGCGTACGCAGCAGCACCGCTCCTACTTCGCCGTGAAGCTGACCGCGAACTGGTGGCTGTTCGCCATCGACGAGCAGTCGGGGGCGTACATCGACGATCCACAGATGGTCTACTTCGAGCGGGCGGCCGCCGGCGTCGGACCCCAGGACCGGGTCATCCTGATGACACCGTCACCGACCTGGGTCAAGGCGGCGGACCGGCCCAAGGCGTACGACGCGGTGGACTACTTCATCCGGAAGATCCTCGCGCCGACCGGTGCACATGTGCGGCTGCTCGTCTCGGGCGACCTGCACCACTACGCGCGCTACACGGGCGAGGACCGCGAGCTGATCACGTGCGGCGGCGGCGGGGCGTACCTGCTGGCCACTCACCATCTGCCGGAGACGATCACCGTGC
>Ga0081539_10005276_pt1 | contig 13321 bp, 10 predicted proteins | sample TabmetS4T2R2_FD_71023 | JGI IMG/M metagenome (GOLD analysis project Ga0081539, IMG submission 71023) | Tabebuia heterophylla rhizosphere microbial communities from the University of Puerto Rico - S4T2R2 | ecosystem: Host-associated > Plants > Roots > Rhizosphere ...
TTGTGGGGGGGGGGGGGGCGGCGGATCGGGGAGCCGGTGGCCGCATACGGGCCGTTCGTGATGAACACGAGGGCCGAGCTGGTCCAGGCCTTCGAGGACTACCAGGCCGGACGACTGGGCAGCATCCCGGCCGCGCACGCGGACGTGCACGCCAGCACGCCGGACGCCTAGGGCCTGCCGGCGTAGCGTTGACGCGGTAGCCCACCGCAGCGGGAGTCGCCATGAGCAACCTGGAACGCGACCCGCGCGAGTCGCTGGCCGGCGGGCCGGCGGCCGTCGCCGAACAGCCGGTCCACGAGTTGCTGGAGGGCCGCGACGTCATGCTCGGCCCGCGCGGCACGCTGGTGACGCGCACACTGCCGAACAAGGACCGCCGGATGGTCGGCGCCTGGTGCTTCGTGGATCACTATGGGCCCGAGGACACCACCGGAACCCTGGGAATGCAGGTGCCGCCGCACCCGCACACCGGGCTGCAGACGGTGAGCTGGCTGGTGGAGGGCGACGTGCTGCACCGGGACAGCCTCGGCAGCCTGCAGCTGATCCGGCCCGGCCAGCTCAACCTGATGACGGCCGGTCGCGGCATTGCGCATTCCGAGGAGTCGCCGGCGGATCGGCCGGCGAGGCTGCATGGCGTTCAGCTCTGGGTGGCGTTGCCTCACGGGGACCGTTGGGGTGATCCGCACTTCGAGCATCATGGCGATCTTCCGGGGTTCTCGGCCGGCGGCGTCGACGTCACCGTGGTCATGGGCGAGCTGGCGGATGCGGCTTCGCCGGCGCGGGCCTACAGCCCGCTGGTCGGAGCGGAGGCCGTGCTGGGCGCGGGATCGTCCATCGAGCTGCCGCTGCGTCCGGACTTCGAGTACGCCGCCCTGACGCTGGCCGGGACCGTGGTCGTGGACGGCGAACCGCTGGGCCGAGGACCGATGCTGTACCTCGGAACCGGACGAGCAACGCTGCAGCTCGCCGCCGCCGTTCCCGGGCGGCTGCTGCTGCTCGGCGGAGAGCCGTTCGCCGAGCAACTGGTGATGTGGTGGAACTTCGTCGGCCGCAGTCACGAGGAGATCGTGCGCATGCGCGAGGAGTGGATGTCCGGCTCGGCGTTCGGCGACGTGCACGGGTACGCCGGTGATCCGCTGCCCGCACCACCGATGCCGACCAGCCCGCTGCGGCCCCGGGGTCGGCGCCGGGCTTAGCGGGTGTTTGGCCGGTCAGTGGGGTACGGATAGGGGGTGCGTATCCCCGGATGGCGATCCGCGCGCGGTCTGGTTTCCGGCACGATGTTTCCCGGTGCGGCGGTCGCCGTTGACCCGGAGAAGATCCGCGCCGGGCTGGGCCCCGGGGAGACCCTCCAGGAGACGCTGACCAGCCGGAGCGAGCGAGTCTTCCTGATCCGGCGCGCACCCCGGCGCGGCAAGAGCCATGTGCTGTTCCTGTACGGCAACGCCATGACGCTGGCCGATACGGCCGACCTGCGAGAGGCGCTCTCGCGCAATGGGCACGGCGTTGTCTGCGTGGACTACCCGGGCTTCGGGCTGAGTGAGGGGACGCCGAGCGAGGCGGGCTGCTACCGCGCCGCCGATGCCGCGCTGAGCGTGCTCGAAGAGCGGTATGGCGTTCCCGCCTGGGCCGTGGACATCGTCGGCTGGTCGTTGGGAAGCGCGGTGGCACTGCAGGCAGCCAGCCAGCGGCAGGTCCGGAAGCTGGCGTTGCTCAGTCCGTTCTCCGGCGTGGCCACGGTTCTGCTCGGCATTCTCGGGCTGCCTGAGACGCCGCTCGGGCGCATCGGGCCGTTCGCGGGGGCACGGCGGGCCTCCCGCGTGACGTGCCCGACGCTGATGATCAGCGGAGAGCTGGACCGGATGACACCGACGTCGATGGCACACGACCTGCTGGCGCGGATCCCCGCGCCGGCGGAGTTGGTCATCGTCCCCGGGGTCGGCCACAACGACCTCTTCGCGGCGCCGGAGGTGTGGCAGCGCCTCCTCCGCTTCCTCGGCGAGCCCGCGGCCGCCTGAGCCGACCGGACCCATGGGCCCCGCTCGTGTTGCCGAGGTGACCCACCAGGTGGGTCACCTCGGCAACACGAACCGGGTCAGCGCAAGCGGGACGCGCCGTCGGCCGGCTCCGCCTCAGTGACCGCCGGCTCCCGCCATCCCTTGGCCACGAAGGCCTTCCGTAGGCCGTCCCGCACCCACGGCACATGACCGTCGGGCACGAGCGCGATGGCGGAGCCGCCGAAGCCGCCTCCCGTCATCCGTGCGCCGAGGGCTCCGGCTGACAGCGCGACGTCGACCGCGACATCCAGTTCGGTGCAGCTGACCTCGTAGTCGTCGCGCAGCGACACGTGTGAAGCGGTCATCCGCCGTCCGAGCCCCGGCCAGTCGCGGCGTTCCAGGGCGTCCACCGCGGCCAGGACCCGTGCGTTCTCCGTCACGACATGCCGGACCCGCCGGCGCAGCGGGTCCGGCAGCTGGTCCAGCCCGACGTCGTCGGTGAGTTCCCGCAGCGAACGGACGCCGAGCAGCCGTGCGGCCTCCTCACATGAGCGCCGCCGATCGGCGTACTCGCCTCCCGCATGCGCGTGCCGCACCCGGGTGTCGATGACCAGCAGTGTCAGCCGATCAGCCGCCGGGTCGAACGGCACCGGCCTCGTCTGCCCGGACTGCACGTCGATCAGGAGTGCGTGCCCAGCGGTACCGAGTATCGAGGCGAGCTGGTCCATCATCCCGGTCGGTGCGCCGACGAAGTCGTTCTCGCTGCGGTGGACGACGCCGGCCAGGTCCCGCGGGTCGAGCTCGGCCTGCGACAGCGACGCCAGGGTGATGGCTGCTGCGCAGCCGATCGCGGCCGACGACGAAAGGCCGGCACCCAGCGGCACATGTCCGTCCACCAGAAGATCCGCACCGCGAACCCGCACGCCGTGCTCGCGCAGCGCCCACGCCACACCGGCCACGTACCGGCCCCACGGCGGCACCCCGGATCGAGTCTGCGCCGAGAGTTGCGCAATGTCGACGTCGACGACGTCGGCCTCCTGAATCGAGCTGGCCCGAAGCCGGCCGTCGCCGCGAGCCGAGGCCGCAACGAACACGCGCTCCCGCAGAGCGAACGGCAGCACGAAGCCGTCGTTGTAGTCCGTGTGCTCGCCGATCAGGTTGACCCGTCCGGGTGCGGCCCACACGCCGCTCGCCGTCGCCCGGTACTCCTCGGCAAAGCGCTGGACGACCTCGGCGGCCGGCGACACGTCGGGGAGCGCCGTCACAGCACCACGTCCCGCAGCGCCTGCGCCGCCAGCTCGGGGGTGACGTCGTTGATGAAGACCCCCATCGCGGCCTCGGATCCGGCGAGGTACTTCAATCGGTTGGCCGAGCGCTGCGGGGAGAACAGCTGCAGGTGCAGGTACGACACGTCGCGGCCGGTACGCACCGGTGCTTGCTGCCACGCCGCCATGTACGGCAACGGCTTGCCGTACAGCCCGTCGAACCGGCGCAGCACCTCCAGGTACAGCGGACCGAACGCGTCGCGCTCGGTGTCGTCGAGGGACGGAAGGTCGGGCACCTGCCGCTGGGGGTAGAGGTGCACCTCGAGCGGCCAGCGCGCGGCCGCCGGGACGAACGCCGTCCAGTGTTCGTTCTCCGCCACCACCCGCGCCTTCGATGCGCGTTCCATCGCGAGCACGTCGGCGAACAGGTTGCGGAACGTCCGGCGACGGTGCCGCCGGGCGGAGTCCAACATGATCCGCGTGCGCGGCGTGACGAACGGGTAGGCGTAGATCTGGCCGTGCGGGTGGTGCAGCGAGACGCCGATGGCTTCCCCGCGGTTCTCGAACGGGCAGACCTGCTCGACGTCGGGCAGTGAGGACAGCGCGACGGTTCGTTCGGTCCAGGCATCCATCACCAGCCGCACCCGCTCCGGCGTCAGCTCGGCGAAGGAGGAGGAGTGGTCGGCGGTGAAACACACCACCTCGCAGCGTCCCCGCCCGGCCCTGCGGCGGAAGGAGAAGTCCAGGGGCAGGTCGAGCCCTCCATCCGGCCCGGCCTCCGGCCGGCCGTCGGGCGGGGGATCGATGCGTTCACTGACGGCGGGCGCGGCCGACGCGAAGGACGGGAACCGGTTCTCGAACACCACGACTTCGTAGTCCGGAGAGGGGATCTCGGTTTGCCGCCCGTCTCGGGAGGGGCACAGCGGGCAGTCCTCGAGCTGGGGCAGGAACGTCCGGGTCTGCCGATGCGTGGCGACGGCGACCCACTCGTCCAGGATCGCGTCGTAGCGGATCTCCGCGTTGGTCGCCGTCGGCGGAAGGTCGCGCGGATCCTCCAGAACCCGCTCCTGGTCCCCGAGGGAGTCGAAGTAGATGATCTCGCGCCCGTCGGCCAGCAGGGCTCGCGTCGTCTTCATCGTGATCCGCCCATCATGGTGGAGGGGACGTCCACGATCATCAGATCATCGACGCTACGCGAGAGGACTTCGCGTGCCGCCTCGGAGAGGCCGCTGTCCGTGACCAATGTGCTGGCCGCGGCCAGATCGGCGATCCGGGACAGGCCGAGCGTTCCCCACTTGGTGTGGTCGGCCACGACGACGAGTTCAGTGGCGGCGTTGACCAGTTCACGGTTCGTCTCCGCCTCCATGAGATTCGGTGTCGTGTAGCCGGTGCGCTCGCTCATCCCGTGGATGCCCATGAACACGACGTCGACATGCAGCGTCCGGATCGTCGCGACGGCGACGGGACCGACCAGGGCGTCCGACGGTGTGCGCACACCGCCGGTGAGAATGACCGTGCGGTCCGCGCGGCCGTGCTGGTGCAGGACGTCCGCCACTCGCAGGCTGTTGGTGACCACGGTCAGGTCCGGCACGGCGGCGAGGTGGCTGGCCAGGGCGAACGTCGTCGTGCCGGCGGTGAGCGCAATCGCCGAACCGGGCTCCACCAGGGCGGCCGCCCGCCGTGCGATGACGTCCTTCTCGGCAAGCTCGCGAACCGACTTGGCCTCGAACCCCGGCTCGTCGGTGCTCGTGTCGTGTCGCAGGGTCGCGCCGCCGTGCACCTTGTCCAGCAATCCACGGCGGGCTAGGGCTTCCAGGTCCCGGCGCACCGTCATGTCGGATACGCCGAGCAGCCGGGTCAGCTCGCTGACGCGGACACCGCCGTCGCGTTCGACGTGCTCGAGGATCACCGCCTGACGCTGCTGCGCGAGCATGTCACAGCCCCCCTCCGCGTTCCCGCCGCTCGGCCTCCCGCACAACGGCGACCCCGCCTGGCGGCACGGTCACGACGGCGTCCACGTCGTGCCCGCCGAGCAGTTCCCTCCCGCTCGCGGGCACGTCGGCCGCATCGCCGCTGTGATTGATGACAAAAAGGTACGACCTGTCCTCGCCGACCCGCCGCACGAGCTCCACGCCGTGCCCCGATTGCCCAGCCGATCCGGCGGGCGTCACCCCGGCCTCGGCCAGCAGGCGGTCCGTCAGTCGCCGCACGCCATCGGCGTCCAGTCGCGTCGCGACGTACCAGGCGGCGCCGTCGCCGACCGGACGCCGGGTGATCGCCGGGATGCCGGGCAGCGGCCCGTCGACGTAGCGCGCGATGCTGTGCGCGCCGTCCAGCTGCAGATCCTCGCTCCAGACCGAGGCGGTGGTGCCGTCATCGAGTGACACCACCTGCTTCTCGCGCAGCGGATGGAACTGCTCGACCCAGACGCCGAGGAGATCTCGGTAGGCGCCCGGATAACCGCCGAGGCGGATGTGATCGTTCTCGTCGACGATGCCGCTGAAGTACGTGACGAGGGCGGTCCCGCCCGCGTCCACGAACTCCACCAAGCGGTCCCGTGCGCTGTCGGAGACGGCGTACAGCGTCGGCACGATCACCAGGCGATAGCCCGTCAGGCGGTCCTCGGGGTGCACGAAATCCACCGTGACCCCGGCCTCCCACAGCGCCCGGTAATGCGCGTGCGCGCGATCCAGGTACGTCACGTCCGCCGACGGATGGGAGTCCAGCTCCACGGCCCACCAGGCTTGCCAGTCGAAGACGATGGCCACCTGCGCCTGGACCCGCGTCCCGGCCACCTCACCGAGCGCCTGGAGGCCGGTGCCGAGCTCGCACACCTCGCGCCACACTCGGGTGCGGGTTCCGGCGTGCGGCAGCAACGCCGAATGGAACTTCTCCGCGCCCGCTCGTGATGCCCGCCACTGGAAGAACAGCACGCCGTCGGCGCCGCGCGCCACGTGCTGAAGGCTGTTGCGGCGCATCTCGCCCGGCAGCTTCGCGACGTTGCGCGGCTGCCAGTTCACAGCGCTCGTCGAGTGCTCCATCAGCAGCCATGGGCGGCTCCCGGCCAGCGAGCGGGTCAGATCCGCGCTGAACGCCAGCTCGATGTGTGCCTCGGGATCGGCCGCCTGTGTGTAGTGGTCGTTGGAGAGAACGTCGACCTCGCGCGCCCACGACCAGTAGTCCATGTCGCGCACCGGCCACATGACCATGAAATTGGTGGTGACCGGGATGCCCGGCGTCAGCTCGTGGAGCAGGTCGCGCTCAGCGCGGAAGTTGTCCAGCAACTCATCGGAGCTGAAACGGCGGAAGTCCAGTTGCTGGGTCGGGTTGGCGTGCGTCGGTGCCAGACGCGGGGGGAAGATCTCGTCCCAGTCGCCGTAGGACTGGCTCCAGAAGGCGGTGCCCCAGGCCTCGTTGAGTGCCTTCACACTGCCGTAGCGTCGCTGCAGCCACACCCGGAAGGCCTCGGCGCTGACGTCGCAGTAGCAGTGCACGTTGTGTGCGCCCAGTTCGTTGCCCACGTGCCACATCACGAGGGCGGGATGATCCGCGTACCGGTCGGCCAGCTTGCCCGCCAGCGTCAGTGCGCGCTCCCGGTAGATCGGGGAGCTCGGGCAGAAGCCTTGCCGTCCGCCGGGCCATAGGCGGTTTCCCTCGCGGGTCTGCAGCAGCGTCTGCGGGTAGCGACGGGAGAGCCACGGCGGAGGCGACGCCGTCGCGGTGGCTAGGTCGATCCTGATGCCGGCCTGATCCAACAGTTCGATCGCGCGGTCCAGCCAGCCGAAGTCGTAGTGGCCCTCGGCCGGTTCCAGCAACGCCCAGGAGAACACCCCGACAGTGACCAGGTCGACGCCGGCCTCGCGCATCAGCGCGGTGTCCTCCGGCCAGACCGACTCCGGCCACTGCTCGGGGTTGTAGTCCCCCCCGAAGGCAAGCCCCCCGCGCCCGCCGGAACCCGGCCGGCCACCGGCCTCCGGCAGGTGTAACGCACCCCGTAGGCCGGGGGGCCGGAAGGCCGAGGCGGGCCGCTCTGCCGTCATGGCAGCTCAGAGTGCATCAGGTCAACTCCGGAGTCAACACAATTCAACAGGTGAGACCGTGGAGTTGTGTCGTGACTGTGCGAAGGTGTTGAGATGCGGACCTGGCGCGCGCACCTGGCTTCGGCGCAGGGCCAGCGGGCAAGTATGTCTTCGCCAGAGAGGCAGCACGGGTGGGTTTGCCGGTATATCACCGCATTACGCGGCAACGGTGCGACACGGAGGTGATCGAATCGTGACAGCAAGATTTCGTGTCAGGCCTTGACAGACACTCGACGGGGCACGTCCAATGATGGGCACTTCTGTTCGGTTCCGTGGGATTCAGGGTCGGAACCGCTGCCGCGCGAGGAGGCGCTATGTCCCGCCCCCAGTCCGAGATCGAGTACTTGTCCCGCCTGGTTCCCTCCTCGGTTTCCGGGGTGAGCAGGCGGGGCTTCCTGAAGGCCGGCGCATTGGGCGTAGGAGGGGCGGCCGGTCTGTCCGCGCTCCTCACCGCGTGCGGTGGCGGAAGCGACTCCGGTGGTGGCTCCACCGGCACGGTCACCTTCGGGTCGAACCAGTCCGACGCCGTGCCGAAGAAGGCCTACGCGACGATGCTGGCCAACGCCGGCAAGACCGCCGGGCTCGACGTCAAGATCAACACGGTGGATCACAACACCTTCCAGGAGAACATCAACAACTACCTGCAGGGGAAGACGGACGACGTCTTCACCTGGTTCGCCGGCTACCGGATGCAGTACTTCGCCGCCAAGGGTCTGATCGGCGACATCAGCGACGTCTGGCAGGACATCACCGGGATGAGCGACGCCCTGAAGAAGGCGTCGACCGGTGAGGACGGCAAGCAGTACTTCGTCCCGCTGGACTACTACCCGTGGGCGGTCTTCTACCGGAAGTCCGTCTTCGCGGAGAAGGGCTACCAGATCCCGAAGACGCTCGACGAGTTCACCGCCCTCGGGACGCAGATGAAGAAGGACGGCCTGGTCCCCATCGCGTTCGCCGACAAGGACGGTTGGCCGGCGTTCGGCACCTTCGACATCCTCAACCTGCGGATCAACGGCTACCAGTTCCACGTCGACCTGATGGCCGGCAAGGAGTCCTGGACCTCCCCGCAGGTGAAGAAGGTGTTCGACACCTGGCGGAGCCTGTTGCCGCTGCACCAGGACGGAAGCCTCGGGCGCACCTGGCAGGAGGCGGCGCAATCGTTGCAGAAGAAGGAGTCGGGCATGTACCTGCTCGGCATGTTCGTCGGGCAGCAGTTCCCGACGGCCGACCAGGCTGACCTGGACTTCTTCCCGTTCCCCGAGATCGACCCGGCCGTCGGGGCCGACGCGCTCGACGCGCCGATCGACGGCTTCCTCATGGCGAAGAAGCCGCGCAACGAGACCGGTGCGAAGAAGCTCCTGGGCGATCTCGCCAAGCCGCAGGCGGGTCAGGACTACGTGACGTCGGACCCCACCGTGATCGCCGCCAACTCGGATGCCGACACGAGCAGCTACTCGGCGCTGCAGAAGAAGGCGATCGAACTGGTCTCCTCGGCCAAGTCGATCACTCAGTTCCTCGACCGGGACACCAGGCCCGACTTCGCCTCGACCGTCATGACTCCGGCCATGCAGTCCTTCATCAAGACGCCGACCGACGCCGACTCCATCCTGAAGAGCGTCGAGAGCCAGAAGCAGAGCATCTTCACGTCGTAAACCGGATCCGGCGGCGGGTGGCCATGCCCAGCCACCCGCCGCCGGCGCACGGCGCGCAAAAGATGCGCAGAGATGCGCCGAGATGCGCCGCGAGAGGAGGCGGGGCCGGCATGTCCGACCTCCCGACCGTTCCACTCCGACCGCCTGACAGCGAGGGAAGGCCACCCGCCGTCGCCGTGCCAAAGGCGCGGCGGACTCGCCGGCTCACCGGGGCTGACCGGGTCGTCGTCACGCTGATGGTCGTCATTCCCACGATCCTGGTCGTGGGACTCGTGTGGTTGCCGGCGGTGTCGACGGTGGTCCTGTCATTCACCGACTGGGACGGAATCGGCGGCTTCAGCTCCATCCATTGGATCGGGGCGGAGAACTACGTCAACGTCTTCACCAACTACCCACCGTTCCGACCGGCGATCGAGCACAACCTGATCTGGCTGGCGGTCCTCTTCGGGCTGGCCACGCCCTTGGGGATGTTCCTGGCCGTGCTGCTGGACCGTGAGATGCGCGGCAGCCGGTTCTACCAGACGGCGTTCTACCTTCCCGTCGTGCTGTCCCTGGCGCTGCTCGGCTTCATCTGGCAGCTCATCTACTCGCGGGACCAGGGTCTGATCAACGGCTTGTTCGGATCGACCGTCGACTGGTACGGCGACCCTTCGGTCAACCTGTGGTCGGTGCTGGTCGCCGCCTCCTGGCGGCACACCGGCTACATCATGCTGCTGTACCTGGCCGGGCTGAAGGCCGTCGACCCGTCGCTGCGCGAGGCCGCGCAGATGGACGGCGCGACGGAGGCGACGGCCTTCTTCCGGGTCATCTTCCCGGTGATGCGGCCCATCAACATCATCGTGCTGGTGGTCACCGTGATCGAGTCGCTGCGGGCCTTCGACCTGGTGTGGGTCATCAACAAGGGCCGCAACGGGTTGGAGCTCATTTCCGCGCTGGTGACCAGCAACGTGATCGGCGAGGCCAGCCGGATCGGTTTCGGCTCCGCGCTCGCCACGATCATGCTGCTGATCTCGCTGGCATTCATCACGGTCTACCTGGCCACCGTCATGCGTGAGGAGAACCGATGAGCGCCACGACAGCCGTCTCCGCGCGGGCCGTCAGCCAGCCTCGCGCGCTCATGCGCCGACACAAGCCGCACCGGCGACGGATCGTGCTGCACGTCGTCCTGTCAGTGCTCGCGCTGGCGTGGCTGTTCCCGGTGCTCTGGGCGGTCTTCTCCTCGTTCCGGGACTACGCCTTCACATCGGAGCACGGCTACGTCTCCCTCGGCGGCTTCACCCTGAAGAACTACTCGAACGCCTGGGAGCAGGGCGACTTCGGCCGGCACTTCTACAACTCGCTGATCATCACCGTACCCGCGGTGATCGTCACGCTGTTCCTCGCCAGTTGCGTGGCATTCGTGCTGGCCCGGTTCAGCTTCAAGTTCAACCTGACGCTGCTCGGGCTGTTCACCGCGGCCAACCTGCTGCCTCAGCAATCACTGCTCATCCCGCTGTACCGGCTGTACCGGGCGATCCCGCTGCCGTACTGGATGAGCGACTCCGGGCTGCTGCTCGACAGCTTCTGGGGCCTGATCCTCATCAACACGGCGTTCCAGACAGGGTTCTGCGTGTTCGTGCTGAGCAACTACATGCGGACACTGCCACACGAGTTGTACGAGGCCGCGCAGGTGGACGGCGCGAGCGTGCTGCGCCAGTTCTTCCAGATCACGCTGCCGCTGTGCCGGCCGCCGCTGGCCGCGCTGGCGACGCTTGAGGTCACCTGGATCTACAACGAGTTCTTCTGGGCGACCGTCTTGATGCAGACCGGCGACAAATTCCCGATCACGAGCTCGCTGAACAACCTCCGCGGTACGTTCTTCACCGACGACAACCTCGTCTCGGCTGCGTCGGTGCTCGTCGCCATCCCCACCCTCGTGGTGTTCTTCATCCTGCAACGCCAGTTCGTGTCGGGCCTCACCCTGGGTTCGACGAAGGGGTGAGATGAGCCAACCTTCCCTGTACCTGCGCAACGGCGGCGCCAGCCTCCTCCTTCAGCCGGACAGGGAAGGGTCCGGGTTGCCGTACGTGCTGCACTGGGGGGCTGACCTCGGGCCGCCGAGCGCCGTGGCCGATGTCCCGACTGCGGCGCTGATCCCGTCGGTGGCGAACAGCGCGGTGGAAATGCCGATGCGGGCCCGGCTGCTTCCGGAGCGCGCCACGGGGTGGCGGGGGCGTCCCGGCCTGACGGGTGCCCGCCCGGACGGCACGGATTGGTCGGCGAGCTTCCGTACGGCCGACATCCGGCGCTCCGACAACGATTCCGGCGCCCAGGCCGTGGAGGTCGAGGCGCGGGATGACGTCGCAGGCCTCACGCTGCGGACCCGGGTCATCCTCGAGCCGTCCGGTCTCCTGCGGATGCAGCATGCCGTCCGCAACGACGGGCCGACGCCGTACGCCCTTGCCGAACTGCTCTGCCTGCTGCCGGTGCCGCCGGTCGCCGGGGAGGTCCTCGATCTGACCGGCCGATGGTGCCGGGAGCGGCATCCGCAGCGCCGGCCGCTGACGCTTGGCACGCACCTGCGCGAGACGCGGCACGGCCGCACCGGCCACGACAGCCCGTTCGTCACCGTCGCCGGAACACCGGGATTCGGCTGGCGCAGCGGCGAGGTGTGGGGTGTGCATCTGGGCTGGAGCGGGGACGTCATCGCGCTCGCCGGCCGGGAGGCCGACGGGATCGCGATGCTGGGGGCGGGCGAGTTGCTCGGCCCGGGGGAGATCGTGCTCGCGCCGGGGGAGGAGTACGAGACGCCGGTCCTGTTCGCCGCGTACTCCGCCGAGGGGCTGGACGGCGTGAGCCGCGCTTTCCACCGCTGGCTGCGCGATCGGCCCGGTCACCCGCGGCGGCCGCGTCCCGTGGTGCTGAACACGTGGGAGGCGGTGTACTTCGACCACGACCTGGACCAGCTCACCGCGCTGGCGGATGTCGCGGCGGAGGTGGGCGTCGAGCGATTCGTCCTCGACGACGGCTGGTTCCGGCACCGGCGCGACGACAGTGCCGGGCTCGGGGACTGGTGGGTGGACCCGGACGTGTGGCCGCGGGGCCTGACGCCGCTCATTTCGCGGGTCCGGGAACGCGGCATGGAGTTCGGCCTGTGGGTGGAGCCGGAGATGGTCAACCCTGACTCCGACCTGTATCGAGATCATCCGGACTGGATTCTGGCCAGCGGCGGGCGCATTCCCCCGCCGTGGCGGGGTCAGCACGTCCTGGACCTCAGCCGGCCCGAGGTATTCGGCTACCTGCTGGAGCGACTGGACGCGCTGCTCGGCGAGAACGACATCGCCTACCTCAAATGGGACCACAACCGGGATCTGGTGGAGCCGGGTCACCTGGGCCGAGCCGCCGTGCACGGCCAGACGCTCGCCGTCTACCGGCTGCTGGACGGCCTGCGGGCCCGGCATCCCGGCGTGGAGATCGAGAGTTGCTCCTCCGGCGGTGGCCGGGTCGATCTCGGCATCGTGGACCGCACCGACCGAGTGTGGGCGAGTGACACGAACGACGCGCTGGAACGCCAGACCATCCAGGCGTGGACGCAGCTGCTGCTCCCGCCGGAACTCGTCGGATCGCACATCGGGCCGACGACCGCGCACACCACCGGACGGACCCATTCACTGAACTTCCGAGCGGGCACGGCGCTGTTCGGCCACTTCGGCATCGAATGGGACATCCGCCGGACGTCGCCTGCGGAACGCCGGGCCCTTGCCGACGCGGTGGCGTTCTACCGGCGGCACCGGGGGTTGCTGCATTCCGGCGACGTCGTGCGCGCGGACCACCACGACCCCTCCGCGGCGCTGCACGGCGTCGTCGCGCGGGATCGGCGGGAGGCGCTGTTCGCCTACGTGCAACTGGCCGGCTCGGCGCCCGAGGTGCCTGGTGCGGCTCGGCTGCCGGGCCTCGACCCGGGCTTGAGCTACCGGGTGACGCCGGTCCGGTTCGACGTCGAGGGCGAGCCGCCCGAGCATCACGCGGTGCATCAGCAACCTCCCGGTTGGATGAGCTCAGGTTGGATGAGCTCCCGCGAGGCCGACCTCATTCCCGGCTCCGTACTCACCCACGTGGGTCTCCCCATGCCTGTGCTGCGCCCGGAACAACTGGTGCTGCTGCACGTGCAGGCCGCCTGACCTACGGATCCGGACCGTCCTCGCCGTCCTCGCCGGCGGCATCTGCCGGCGCAGCCGTCGGGGATGGGCCACCGGCGCTCGAGTCGACGTCGAGCCGCAGCTGCTGGCCAAGGCGGCGGGCCTGGTCCTCGGCGTGGTGCAGAGCGTTCCGGACCGGGCGTTGCTCGGGGT
>Ga0081539_10005277_pt1 | contig 13320 bp, 9 predicted proteins | sample TabmetS4T2R2_FD_71023 | JGI IMG/M metagenome (GOLD analysis project Ga0081539, IMG submission 71023) | Tabebuia heterophylla rhizosphere microbial communities from the University of Puerto Rico - S4T2R2 | ecosystem: Host-associated > Plants > Roots > Rhizosphere ...
CGGGTTAGTGTCGTCGTAAACGAACTGAGCGAAGTTGGCGAATACCTCGACCGACATCTTCGTCGGCTCCGAGACGCTTGCAGCGGTTGTTACAGCCTTACCATCCTTGTCATAGGAGGTAGTTTGAGCGCCGGACTCGCCGCCGCCAAAAGTGAAATTGAAGGTATGCTTCCACTGTTCTGCCAGGCCTTCCGGATTGATGTCGCCATCCCACACCATGCTCGACGTGATTAAAGGGTTACCCATTTTGCCCGCCGTCAGCGTCAGGTCCCGGATTCCTTTGTAACCCAGGTAAGCCTGACCCACGCTGATTCGATCGCTGTCTTTGGAGAACGGCCCGTTGACGCCGCTATCATCGCCGAAGGTCACATTGGTCGACCGAGGGCTGGTGCTGGTCTCGAGCCGAATGCCAAAGAACCAGTCGTCCACCAAAACCCCGCGCAAGCCGAGCCGGAGGCGATAGCGTGCCCGGTCCCGCTCGAAGGTATCCCCGGGGGGATTGATCGGGTCGGGTCGGGCGGTTTCGCCGTTGCGAACTTCGTATCGAACGCGGGCGTCACCATAAAGCTCGATTTCCGTGACTGGCGCCGACAGTTTCCATTTCCCAGAAGGAGTAGCGGCGTTTTCCTTCAGAAGGTCTGCGCGAACTTCTTCGGCTTCCTGGTCGGTGATCAGACCTTTGCGAACGAGTAAGTCTAGGAGCGGGCCGCTATCCTGTGCCCGCGCGAGCGAGCCGCCCAGCAAGAAGCTGCCGAGGGTTGCGATTAAAAGCGAATTTCTTAACATGGTTTCTCCTTTTTTGCGGCGGGGGGCCGCAGTGGTCAAGCGCAAGCTGCCTTGCGGTCCTTCTTTTGGACGGCGGAAGGCTAGGGGCAGGTTGTTACAGAACGGTGGCGGAAAAGTAACAGTTGTGTGAATTCCTTAACAGCGGCCCGATCCCCCGAAATGGAGGCAGAACCCCTAAACGCCGCCTTTGAGCCCGGCGAGCTTGCTCGCGAGTTCTTGGTGCCGCGCTTCAAGGGTCTGAAGACGCAGCTGCCAGCGATGAAGCTGAATGCTCAACTGGTTGATGTAGCCCTTGACCTCGGTTCGCTGCGAATCATTCTCCTTCAGGTGCCGCTGCAATTCGGCCAACTGGTCGGATGGCGCCGTTGCGCGCGATGCATTCTCGGCCACGGGCACTGCCGTCGATTTGCCGCATCGCTGGCAGGTTACCTGCATTCCGGCGGCCGCGATATCGACGACAAACGGAGTGGCGCAGTGCTCACATTTGAAAAACAGATCGCGCCCCGGAGTGTTGTTTGATTCAGTCGCGGCGGTCTGCATGCAATCAGCCAATCGAATCAGCAGCCTGCATACCAATCAGCGAGCGGGCCAGGCTGTCGCGATTCGGTAGGGAGACCTCGAACGGTTCTGCGCCAAGGTGACGCGGATGCAATGAGTTATCCTTCTCAGCGAAAAGCATAACCCGTTGCAATATCGGAAGTTCCATATATCGCGCCGAAGCTGGAACAGGCGGTGCTAAGGATTCCGCGAAAGGATTTTTCTAGTATGGCAAAAGTTTTAGGCATCGATCTTGGTACCACCAACTCCTGCATGGCAGTGATGGAGGGTGGCGACCCCGTAGTTCTGGAAAACAGTGAAGGCGGCCGCACAACGCCTTCAATCGTCGCCTTTGCCAAGAACGGCGAGCGCCTCGTCGGTCAGGCCGCAAAAAGGCAGGCGGTAACCAACCCAGCGAACACGATTTTCTCGATCAAGCGTTTCATGGGCCGCAAGTACGACGAGGTCCGCGACGAACAACACCGCGTCCCCTACAAGATTGTAAAAGCCGCCAACGGTGACGCTCACGTGCAAGTGGAGGTCAACGGCCAGACTAAGACCTTTAGCCCGCCGGAAATCTCGGCGATGATTCTCTCAAAGCTAAAAGCGGATGCGGAAGCCAAACTTGGCGAAAAGATCGCCCAGGCGGTCATCACCGTTCCGGCCTATTTCAACGACTCGCAACGCAACGCGACCAAGGATGCCGGCAAAATCGCGGGACTGGAAGTCCTGCGCATTATCAACGAGCCGACCGCCGCCTCGCTCGCTTACGGGCTTGACAAAAAGAAGGATGAAGAGATCGCAGTCTACGACCTCGGTGGCGGCACCTTCGATATCTCTGTCCTGGAAATCGGCGATGGCGTCTTCGAAGTGAAGGCGACCAATGGCGACACTCACCTTGGCGGTGATGACTGGGATAACGTTCTGGTCGATTGGATCGTCGGCGAGTTTAAGAAAGACACCGGGATCGACCTCTCGAAGCAGCCTGACGCGATCCAGCGGATCAAGGAAGAAGCGGAGAAGGCGAAGATCGCTCTCTCTTCCGCTCAGGAGTATGAAATCAACCTGCCGTTCATCACCGCGGACGCGAGCGGGCCGAAGCACATCCAGAAGAAACTGACTCGCTCCAAGCTCGAACAACTGACTGACGCGCTCTTTCAGCGCACAGTTAAGCCGGTCAAGGATTGTCTGGCCGACGCCAAACTCTCCGAGCGCGATATCGACGAGTTAGTCCTGGTCGGCGGAATGACTCGCATGCCCAAGGTCATCGAGACCGCCCGCGAACTTATCGGGAAAGAGCCGCACAAGGGGGTAAATCCGGATGAAGTCGTCGCGGTTGGCGCGGCTATTCAGGGCGGGGTGCTCAAGGGCGACGTCAAGGATGTGCTTCTGCTTGACGTGACTCCGCTTACTCTGGCGATTGAAACAGCGGGTGGCGTTGCCACACCGATGATTCCGCGTAACACCACGATTCCAACGCGGAAGTCGCAGATCTTTTCGACCTATAGCGACAATCAGCCGGGCGTGGAAATCAAAGTCCTGCAGGGTGAGCGGCCGCTCTCCCGCGACAACAAGAACCTCGGCACTTTCCACCTTGATGGAATTCCGCCAGCCCCGCGCGGCGTGCCGCAAATCGAAGTTACGTTTGACATCGATGCCAATGGCATCCTGCATGTCTCGGCCAAGGACCTCGGTACGGGTAAGGAGCAAAAAATCTCCATCACCGGCAGCTCCGGTCTTTCGAAGGAAGAGGTCGAACGGATGCAGAAAGAAGCCGAGACCCACGCCGAGGAAGATCGCAAGGCCAAGGAGGCAATTGAGATCAAGAACAACGCCGACAATCTCGCCTACCAGTGCGAGAAACAAATGAAGGAGCTCGGCGACAAGGTTCCGCAGGAGAAGAAGCAGTCGATCGAAGATGCGATCTCCAAGGTGCGTGAGGCGATCAACGCCAACGACACCGAGGCGATGAAACGCACCTACGAAGACTTGCAGAACAAGTTCCAGGAAATCAGCGCCGACCTTTATAAGCAGGCCGCGGCCAGCGCCGGTCCCGGACCGGGGCCCCAGCCCGGCGGCGCTCCGCAGGCCGAACCACAAACCGAAGGCCCGCGTAAGGACCAGGGCGATGTTGTCGATGCGGAGTTCGAAGTGGTCGACGAAGAGAAGAAGTAAGTCTTTCTCAACAACAATTTGCCGGCAGCCACTCGTTCTGTCTGATGAGCGGCGATCCGACAACAACCAACCAGCTAGAAGGAGTAAGTGATATAACTATGGCAATTAACGTCAAACCGCTCGGCGACCGGGTGCTCGTGCAACCGATCGAAGAGCAAGAAACGAAGAAGGGCGGAATCATCATCCCCGATACCGCCAAAGAGAAGCCGCAGGAAGGCAATGTCGTCGCCCTCGGCACTGGCAAGATCGACGACAACGGCAAGAAAGTGGAGTTCACCGTCAAGAAAGGTGATAAGGTGCTGATCTCCAAATACGGCGGCACCGAAATCAAAGTCGACGGTGAATCCTACCTCATCATGCGCGAGGACGACATCCTCGGCATCATCGGCTAACTCGCTCTCAACCCATAACCTAGAAAGAACAACTAATTCTATGGCAGCTAAACAACTTCAGTTTGATGAGAACGCGCGGCACGCGCTTCTCCGCGGCATCGAGAAACTCTCCAAAGCCGTCAAAGCGACCCTCGGACCGAGCGGCCGCAACGTCATCCTCGACAAGAAATTCGGCAGCCCGACGATCACTAAGGATGGTGTGACCGTGGCCAAGGAAATCGAGCTCGAGGATCCTTACGAAAACATGGGCGCCCAGCTCGTCCGCGAAGTCGCTTCCAAGACGAGCGACATCGCCGGCGACGGCACCACCACCGCCACCGTACTCGCCGAGTCCATCTACAAGGAAGGTCTGCGCAATGTCACTGCGGGAGCGAATCCAACGTCGCTCCAGCGCGGCATCATGAAAGCGGTCGAGGCCATCGTCGCCGAGTTGAATAAGATCTCGAAGAAGGTCAGTGACCGCAGCGAGATCGCCCAGGTCGCAACGGTTTCGGCTAACTGGGACAAGACCATCGGCGAAATTATTGCCGATGCGATGGACAAGGTCGGCAAGGACGGCACCATCACGGTGGAAGAAGCCAAGTCGATCGAGACCACCCTCGAAGTCGTCGAAGGCATGCAGTTCGATAAGGGCTATCTCTCGCCCTACTTCGTGACCAATGCCGAAGCGATGGAAGCCGTGCTCGACAATCCTTACATCCTCATTCACGAGAAGAAGATCTCGAGCCTCAAGGACATGCTCCCGCTGCTCGAGAAAGTCGCCAAGGCCGGTCGTCCGCTCCTCATCATTGCGGAGGACGTGGAAGGCGAAGCTCTCGCCACCCTGGTGGTGAACAAACTCCGCGGCACCCTCCAGGTCGCGGCGGTCAAAGCCCCAGGCTTTGGGGATCGCCGCAAGGCGATGCTCGAAGACATCGCGGTCCTCACCGGCGGTCGTTGCATCACCGAAGACCTCGGAATCAAGCTCGAGAACGTGAAGCTCGAAGATCTCGGTCGGACCAAGCGCGTCACGATCGACAAGGAAAACACCACGATCGTGGAAGGCGAAGGCAAACAGGCCGACATCCAGGGCCGGGTCAATCAGATCCGGCGCCAGATCGAGGAGACGACGTCCGATTACGATCGGGAGAAGCTCCAGGAGCGTCTCGCGAAGCTCGCCGGTGGTGTCGCCGTCATTAACGTCGGCGCCGCGACCGAGACTGAGATGAAGGAGAAGAAAGCCCGCGTGGAAGACGCCTTGCACGCGACGCGCGCTGCGGTCGAGGAAGGTATCGTCGCCGGCGGCGGCGTGGCTCTCATTCGCGCCCAGAAAGCGCTCGACAACCTCAAGCTGGAAGACGACGAAGCCGTCGGCATGGCGATTGTGCGTCGTGCGATCGAAGAGCCGCTCCGCACCCTGGCCGATAACGCCGGGCAGGAAGGCGCGCTCATTGTCCAGGAAGTGAAGAAGCGCAAAGCCAACGAAGGCTACGACGTGGCCAGGGAAGAATACACCGATCTCGTTAAGGCGGGCATCGTCGACCCGACCAAGGTCACTCGCACCGCGCTGCAGAATGCGGCTTCGATCAGCGGTCTGCTTCTCACAACCGAGGCAGTCGTCACCGAGGCTCCTGAAAAGGAGAAAGCCCCGGCGATGCCTCCGGGCGGCATGGGGGGCATGGGCGGCATGGATTACTAAACCAGTCATTTGGAGGGACGCGCCCCGCCGCGGGTAAGGCATGCTGAAGCATGCCCCTCCACAAGCAATCAACCGGCAGCCGGGTCTCGCAAGAGGCCCGGCTGTTTACTTTCTCCCAACTCGACTCAGTCGGCTCCCCGCGACCGGCGGTACTTTTTCATTACCAGACAATTGCCGTCCCGCGAACAGAGGAGCACAAAATGACTCCCCAACCCTGGGGAGACGTTAGGTGTTCGCGATCGGCGCTCTTTCTGGAACGTCGCACGAGCCCGCCGCAAGGCACCGGGGAATCAGGGCAAAAACCCAGACCAACCGGCTAGCGGACCGGGTCTAGACACCTCGTGGAAGTGCCTTCGAAAGCGAGAAGAGAATTCAACCGAGACAACGATTGTCGTCTCATCACTTGAAGGGCTCATCCACTTTCTTGATTTGGTTGAGCCTTTCAATTTTGCCCTCCCACCCAGCAGATGACAATTGACCAACATTACCCTGTTGACACCCGTGGCAAAAAAATGCTCGACATCGAGGCCATCGCTTGACTAGAGATTTCTTTGCCTCGGTCAGACCGTGTCAGGGCGTTCCGGGTCTTTCAACGCATGAAGCGATAGCTCACTTTCTCGCTCATTTGCCTGGGCCAGCTTTTCCTGGCGAATGGAGTTGCTGCTCAGGTGTTGACCCACGGGCCGGTGGTGGGCGGGGTCACCGATACCGAGGCGAAGATTTTTGCCCGCACCAATGCGACCGCCGCGGTTGCGATCAAATACGGGACCAATCCAGCGCTTCAGGGTGCGCTGATTACTGAGTCGATCGTGACGGCGACGGAAAGCGATTATACAGCCATCGTGCCGATCACCGGTCTTACGGCGGAGACGCCCTATTATCTCAATATCCTGGTGAATAATGTCCCGCAGTTCGCCGAGCCCTACCCATTCTTCACCACCTTCGCACCAGCGACCGCTTCGCGCGATTTCCAATTTGTCGTCCTGACTGACTTTAGGACCGTGTCGGTCCTCACCGAGCCCGTTGAGACTTTTGCGAGGGCTGCCGCCCAGCTTCCTGTCTTTGCCTTCATCGGCGGCGATTTCGATCATCGGGGTCCGAAGGATCTTGCGGCCAAGAGGCAAATGTTCAAAGACCTCTACGATCCGAGTACTCCCTTTATGAGCGACTTTGTGCCCTTGATTCTCCGGCGCATGGCGATCGCGCACCAATGGGACGATCATGACTCGGGAGCAAACAACCTGGATAAGACTTACAGGGATTGGGCGCTCACTCAGCAGGCTTACCAGGAATACACCCCCACCTATCGATTGCCGGCGGTAACACCCGGGATTTGGCAACAATTCAGGTACGCACAGGCGCAGTTCTTTGTTCTCGATTGTCGCAGCCAGCGGGACAAATGGAACGATCCCGAAGGACCCGACAAAAGCATGCTCGATGGGAACAGCCTCGGAGCAGCCGGCCAATTGCAGTGGCTCGAAGACGGCCTGCTCACTTCAACTGCCAAGTGGAAAGTTATTTTCACCTCTGTCATTACCAACTCGAGCACGAAGCAGAACGACGCCTGGGGGGCCTACTCGACCGAATGGAATTCGCTGAAGAATTTCATTCTGGACAACAATATCCGGAACGTCGTCTTCATCGCGGGCGACCTGCACCTCAACGCGATCGACAACGGTACCCAGTCGGGTTTTCCAGAAATGTGCGTCGCCGCGGCAAACAAAACCGGGGATGATACCTGTGCGACGGCGGCCAACGGAACGTGGAGCGAGGGTTACTACGACGATACCTGTGCCGGCTTCGGCTTGGTGAGCATCCTGCAAAATCCTGATCGGCTGACCCTGCAGGCAGCAGACCAGTTCGGTATCATTCGTGTCTCCTGGACCGTCGCGGATGAAGGCCCGCCACCTACTCCCACGCCGACGCCCACACCTACACCGACCCCCACGCCTACGCCGGTCCCGCCCATCATTCTCATTCAGCCCAACAACGCCACCGTGGATCAGGGTAAGAGTGCCAAGTTCTCCGTGACCGCGGACGGGACGGCGCCCCTCAGTTACCAGTGGGCAAAGAATGGCGTTGAAATTACAGGGGCGATCGACGCCACCTATCACACCCCGCCAACCACTGCCGAGGATAACGGCAGCTTTTTTGCCGTCACAATCGGTAACGTTGCAGGCAGCGTAACGAGCAATAGTGCGACGCTTACAGTGAATCTTCCACCTTCCATCGTCACTCAGCCGGCCGATGTGACCACCCGGGCTGGTCGCACTGCCAGGTTCAGCGTCGTCGCCACCGGCAAATCACCCCTCACTTGTCAATGGATGAAAAACGGGGTGCCGATCACGGGCGCGACCCGGACCAGTTTCAAGACGCCACCGACGGTCCCGGAAGACAATGGATCTATCTTTTCAGTCACCATCACCAATTCTCTGGGTAGCGTGACCAGCAGGGATGCGATCCTGACGGTTAACTGACTGATTCACCGGGCCGGCTGGAGGGTGAATGAGGACCACGCCTCCCAAACGCTGAAGGACGAGTTCGGCGCAAGCTCTTCGATCCGAATCTCTTCGTTGGCCAATATCGAGGCCTTGCGAAAATCCCCTGTCATCCAGGCATGATCAGGCGGTGGGATTTTTTGGCAAAAAACCCTCGACATCGAGCCGATAAATTGCTACACGCATTAGTCCGGCCAGACAGCGTTCACAGGTCTCCGGACGCCTTTTTGAAGATATGAATCGTTTACTCGCTTTCGCCTTCGTTTGCCTGAGCCAGCTTTTTTTGGCGAATGGACTTGCGGGGCAGGCGTTGACCCACGGGCCGGTCGTGGGCGGGGTCACGGACGTCGAGGCGAAGGTTTTTGCCCGCACCAATGCGGCAGGCACGGTTGCGATTGCTTATGGCACTGATTCCGCCCTGCAGAACCCTATGCTTTCAGGATCCATAACAACGACCGCGGGGAGCGATTTTACGGCCATGGTGCCAATTACCGGCCTGGCGCCCGAGACGGTCTACTATCTCAACGTTCTGGTGAACGGATTACCGCAGTTTGCCGCCCCCTATCCCTTCTTCACCACCTTTGCGCCCGCAGGCGTCTCACGCGACTTCAAGTTCATCGTATTGACCGATTTCGTTTCAGTAAAGCAACTTACGGGCGGGGTTCAGACCTTCGCCAACGCTGCGGCGCAGACTCCAGCTTTTGCTTTTATCGGAGGCGATTTCGATCACAGCGGACCGACTATCCTCTCGGCCAAGAGACGAATGTTCCAAAGTCTTTATGACCCAAACACGGCTTTCATGAGTGGCTTTGTGCCACTCATTTTGCGGCAGATGGCGATCGCGCATCAGTGGGATGATCATGACGCCGGGCCCAACAACGTGGATAAGACCTACGTTGACTGGGGTATCACTCAGCAGGCTTACCAGGAATATGTGCCGAGTTATCAGCTGCCGTCAGTCACTCCCGGTATCTGGCAGAAGTTCAGTTACGCCCAGGCTGATTTCTTCATCCTCGATTGTCGCAGTCAGCGCGATCCCGATGGAGACCCGGACGGCCCGGACAAGAGTATGCTCGACGGGAATAACCTCGGCTCCGCAGGCGAACTCGAGTGGCTCAAGACCGGGCTACTCACGTCGACCGCGAAATGGAAGGTCATCTTCACTTCCGTGATTACCAACCCAAGCACGAAGCAGAATGATGGTTGGGGCGCTTTTCAAACCGAGTGGAATGCTCTCAAAGGATTCATTCTCACAAACAACGTCGTGAATGTGGTTTTCATCGCCGGCGATCTGCATTTGAACGCAATCGACAACGGGAGCCAGTCGGGTTTTCCCGAAATGAGTGTCGCGCAGGCGAATCGTACCGTGAACGCCTCCTGTGCCACAGCTCCCAACGGAACGTGGAGCGAAGGGTTTTATGACGATACCTGCGCTGGCTTCGGGCTGGTCAGTATCCTGCAAAATCCAGATCGCCTTGTCTTGGAGGCCTTGGATGAGTTCGGAGTCGTCCGTCTCGCCTACACTGTGCCCGACCAGATGCCGCCCCCCAGCCCGACCCCGACCCCAACGCCGACCGTAACCCCGACGCCTACTGCCACGCCGACCCCGACGCCCACCGAAACGCCGACTCCCACTCCGACACCAACGCCGACGCCGACGGAGACTCCAACGCCAACGCCAACACCAACGCCGACTGAAACACCCACGCCAACGCCCACCGCGACACCTACTCCGACGCCCTCCCCGCCGGGGATCACTCAGCAGCCGCGCTCACAGAGGGTTAACCTCGGCAGCACGGCCACGTTTTCTGTCACGGCCTCGGGCGACCCACCGTTGACCTACCAGTGGCGCAAGAACGGCACTGAGATTGCCGGGGCAAATGCTTCCACTTATGTAACGCCACCGGTCGTGGCGGAGGATAACGGCAGCCTTTTTTCCGTCGTCGTGAGTAACCCCGGCGGGAGTGTTACGAGTGCAAACGCAGCCCTGCGAGTTAATCTTCCCCCTATGATCGTGACCCAGCCGGCGAACATGACCGTTAAGGTCGGTAAGTCAGGCAGGTTCAGCGTCGTCGCGAGCGGAAGCCAGCCCTTGAGTTATCAGTGGTTCAAAAACGGCAGCCCGATCACCGGTGCCACCGCGCCCAATTACATGACGCCACCGGCCGTTCCCGAGGACAACGGTTCGACCTATGCCGTCACTGTGACAAACTCCTTTGGCAGTGTCACGAGTAACAGTGCCATCCTCACCGTAAGATAAGGCGGCCTCGTTCGCGAGGTTATAAACTGAGATGTGTCGCGATCCAGACGATCGCGAGAAAAAGCGCCACCAGGAGGACGACAAAAAGAAGCCGCCCTTCGCTCCGTTGTTTCCGCAGGGAACGCGGCCGGCGGCGGGTCTCACGGCCGAGGTCGCTGAAGCGTTTGTCGTTCAAGGCGATCGAGACATCGAGCCGTTCCCGGCCTTCGCTGGCCCGTTGCAGAATCTCTTCCCGCTCCCGGCGTGAACGTTCCTCGGCAATCCGGGGCGCGTCCTCGATCATGCGCTGGAGGTCCTCCATTTTCTGGCGCAGATCGCGCTCGAGCCGGGCAAGCTCCTCCTGTTTTTGGTTCAGCGGGGTGTCGGAAGCGCGTCGTCGAGCCATGCGCCTAACGACCCGGAGGGCTTAGCCAGAGGAAGATGAAGAGCGCGATCACCCCGAAGATGATCAGCGGGAGAGTGAAGGCCAAGCCGATCTGGAGCCACTGCCCGAAGGAATGGGTCATCCCATTACTCTCGAATCCGACCGAGGTTTCCGGGAGCGGGGCCGCTTCGCTCTCGTCCGCGGTCGCCTGGAGGCGGCTGCGTTGTTGATTGTACTCGGTGCGAGCATCGTCCACTGTGCTGAGGGCGCGGCTCAATTCCTTGTTCAGGTCGGCCGGATTCCAGGTGCGGGGGTCGATCCCCTCGAGCACTTCGAGATGTTGCGCGAAGCTTTCGCGCGTGGCGCGCAATTGCTCGACGCGTTTCTGCGCGTCGTAAGCTTCACGCTCGAGGATGACCAGTGAGCGGGTCAGCTTGTCGGTCATTTCCTTTCGGCCGCGCTCCAGCTCTTCCTGGCGCCGGCTCAGCTCTTCCAGCTCGCGTTTCTGTTTTTCAATCTGCTCCTGCTGGCGCTTGAGCTGGAGCAGTTGTTCCTGCGCTCTCTGGACCTGAGAATCGAGGTGTTCGGTGCTGACCGTATCCTCCTCGTTAAGTTCCAACATTTGCTCGACTGGACGAATGCGTTCAGACATGGTGAATTCTTCCGGCGGACGTTACGCCGGGATATTAAGTGGGCGATTGAAGATTGCCAGATTTTTCATGACCGATTTTCGTATTTTCCCGCCGTGAGGCTGAAAAATCCCCTTTCCCTCCGTCGCACTCCACCTTTTCGTTTGAACTTCAAGATGCCAACAAATCCCTCGCGAGAATCCTTGCAGACCGGAGCGAGGCGCACTGATCGATAGACAGACCGTTCCGAGATCGGGTGCATTTGTTTCCCGTGAGCGCCAAGAAAGATGCGCCGAGTTCTCCTCTGTCGGCGGCTGAGAATCGGTATGCCACCTTTTCCTCTTGGAAGAATGGCTGGTCACGGCTCACCGCCTTCCTTGCCACGCTGTCGCTTCTCCTCACCGGCGGGCTGATATTTCGGAAGTTCCTTTTTGGCGACGCGCTCCTTCTTTACCGGGATATCGGCGCCGACTCATTCATCATTTACTACACAGATTTCGTCTGCCTTTCGAACTACCTCCGCAGTTACGGCTTCCCTTCCTGGTCCTTCTCCGTCGGGATGGGTCAGGATCTCGTGTATGCTGCAGGCGATCTAATCTGGCAGCCGGTCAGCTGGCTGCCGAGCAGGTTGATTGCTCCAGCGCTCGTCTTTCAACACCTGGGCAAGGTAATCATCGCCGGATTACTCTTTTTTCGCTTTCTTCAGCTTCGTCGCCTTCGTCCGCCGGTTCCGCTCCTCGGTTCACTCCTGCTTTCTTTCTCGGCCTACATGTGCATAGGCAGTTGCTGGTACTCTTTCGCCGATGAAGTTGTGTGTTTTGCGGCGATATTGTTAGGGGCGGAGACCGCCCTGCAAAATGGCCGGTGGCTCATTCTGGCCCTGGCAGTCGCCCTCGTCGGGATGATCACCCCCTTCCATCTGTATCTTTGCGCTTTGTTCCTCTCGTCTTATGTCCCGCTAAGGCTTTTCGGCCAATATGGATGGAAACCGAGGGACATCCTCCGCACCTGTCTTAAGCTCGCCGCGGTCGCCGCTCTCAGCTTTGGCCTCGGCGCGACAGTCACTTTGCCTTATCTCGCTGCTGTTCTAAACAGTCCCCGCGCTTCCGAGGCTATATCGGCCGTGGCGACACTCAGTTCAGCTCCCGTTTTCGGTTTTGCTACGCCCCTGCACTACATCACGGCAGCTTTGAAACCGTTTGCCAACGACATGCTTGGCACCGGAGCGAACTTCCAAGGATGGCAAAACTATCTTGAAGCTCCGCTAACCTACTGCGGGCTCCTTTGCCTCCTACTTTTTCCTCAAGCTTTGACCGGTGGAACGCGGCGTCAAAAGGCGATCTGCATCCTCTTCTTCATCGGCCTTATTCTCCCGACGGTGTTTCCCTGGTTCCGACACCTTTTTTGGCTGTTTCAGGGCGACTATTACCGCACCTACTCACTTTTTTGGGTCCTTGGCGTTCTCACTCTCAGCCTAACGGCTCTCTCGCGTTATCTGGTAGGGCACGGCTTCAGTCTCAAGTTGCTTACCCTAACGACGGTGGTTTTGGTGGGTATTCTCAATCTTCCAGTCGGGCAGTGGCAGGCGCTCATAAACTCGAGTTTACGATTCAGCGCGACCCTCCTCTTGTTGTTATATGGCCTCCTTTCCTGGGAAACACGAGGTAGAACTGCGTTACCGCAATCGTTTCCTCGTGCCCGGGTTACTTCTCACTCTTGCCTCTATTTTCGTCCTTGGCGCGGGCTGGTGGCAATGGCCGCGACTCACCTATGCAGTGAAGCGGCGTGATTCTTTTGCCTAACGACCGGGCATCATTTCGAGGAGCAGGCCGCGGAAATATTCTGTCTCTGGGATGGTGGGCAACACCGGGTGATCGAGCGCCTGTTCAAATCGCCGCAACCGCCGCGCCGAACGGCGCGCGTCAACCAGGGCGTCGACGATGGTTTGCTCGAAAATCTCCCCCGTGACGTGATGAGAGCAGGAGAATGTCGCGAGCAAGC
>Ga0081539_10005278_pt1 | contig 13319 bp, 14 predicted proteins | sample TabmetS4T2R2_FD_71023 | JGI IMG/M metagenome (GOLD analysis project Ga0081539, IMG submission 71023) | Tabebuia heterophylla rhizosphere microbial communities from the University of Puerto Rico - S4T2R2 | ecosystem: Host-associated > Plants > Roots > Rhizosphere ...
CGCAGTGAGCGAGCCATCGTGGAGGCGCTCGCCAGCGAGCGAACGCCCGCGGGGCGGGCATCCCGCCCCGCAGTGAGCGAGCCATCGTGGAGGCGCTCGCCAGCGAGCGAACAGGACGCGCACGCGGTGCCCGAAGACGAGCGAAGCGAGCGGAGGGCGCTCGCCAGCGAGCGAACGCCCGCGGGGCGGGTATCCCGCCCCGCAGTGAGCGAGCGAATTACAAGGTGCGGAACGCGCCGCCGTCGCAGAGGATCTGCGCGCCGTTGACGTAGCTCGACGCGTCGCTGGCGAGGAACACGCACACACCGGCCATGTCCTCCGGTTGGCCGATGCGACGCATCGGGTTGCTCTGGTTGACCATGTCGATGGTGCCCTCGGCCCAGGCCTTGGTGATGTCGGTCTCGAACGGGCCGGGCAGCACGGTGTTGGCGCGCACCTTGGGGTTGAAGGCGCCGGCCAGACCGAGCGTCAGCGCGTTCAGCCCGGCCTTCGCCATCGCGTACGGAAGGTCGTGCTGATCGGGTCGCCACGAACCCGCGGTCGACACGTTGATGATCGATCCGCCGTTGCCCTCGAACATGCGCGTCGCGAAGAGCGTCGCCAACCGGAAGGGTCCCTTGGCGTTGACCGCGTGGGTCTTGTCGTAGAGCTCCTCGGTGACCGACGCCAGGTCGGGGTACAGCGGCGAGAGCCCGGCGTTGTTGATCAGCACCTCGCAGTGTCCGAGCTCCTCGTACACGCGATCGACGAGCTCACCGCACTGATCCCAATGGCTCACGTTGACGGCCATGGGCACCGCACGCTGGCCGGTCTGCTCGGTGATCTCGGCCGCGGTCGTCTCGCAGTTGTCGAGCTTGCGGCTGGCGACCACGACCTCGGCACCGGCGGCGGCGAGTGCGAAGCAGACGGCGCGGCCGATGCCGCGGCTGCCTCCGGTGACGACGGCGACCTTGCCGCTCAGGTCGAAGAGCTCGGCAGGTGACGGCACGGGGACCTCGTTTCGACTAGACACAGCGCGGACCTTGCCAGTGCCGGACGACGGTATCCGGCCCGATCGCGAACACACCAAGGAGCACCACCAATGGGCGAAGCACGCGCCGAGATCACGATCGACCGACCCGCCGACGACGTGTGGGCCGTGATCGGCAACTTCGGGGAGCTCACCTGGATGCCCGGCGTCGAGACCTCGGTGCTCGACGGCGACGACCGCATCCTGGGGATGTTCGGCATGCGAGTGGTCGAGCGGCTCTACGCGCGCGACGACGAGGCACGCTCGCTGACCTACGGGATCGTCGACGGCGACGTGAAGGCCGAAACCCATCGCGCCACGATCACGGTGATGCCGGCCGGGAGTGGGTCGTTCGTCACCTGGGACGTCGAGACCGACGACGCCATGGTCGAGATGATGCAGGGCGCGTACACGGGTGCCCTCGCCGCGCTCAAGGAGCGGCTCGAGGGCTGAGCACCCGGCCTGGTCGCGCGCCGGTGTCGACGCCGTCGGCGCGAACGACCTCGCCGTTGACCACGAGTGCGCGGTAACCGATCGCTTCGACCACGAAGCGACCGCCACCGGCAGGGAAGTCTTCCGCCCATCGAGTCGCGCCGACACCCAGTGAGTGCGGATCCCACACGACGAGATCGGCCCGTGCGCCTGCGCCCAGCCAGCCGCGGTCGGCGAAGCCGTAGAGCTGCGCGGGGATGGTCGCGAGGCGGCGGACGGCTTCCTCGAGCGAGATCACGTCGGGGACGTACTCGCTCAGCAAGCGGGTCGAGTAGTCGACACCGCAGTAGCTGGTGAGGTGCGCGCCCGCATCGCTGCTCCCGGGAAGGCTGGCGGGATGACGCACCACCTCTTCGGTGGTCCGGCGCGACGCGGCGCCGAGTGATCCGCCGAGGGTGAACGTGGTGCGCAGGTGCTCGGCCAGCGACGTGTCGAGGAAGGTGTCGAACGGGTCGGAGCCAAGCTCGCGGGCGAGCTCGGCGACGGTGCGGCCGATCCACTCGGGATGCTCGTCGGCGCGCGCCACCTTCACCGACTCCCAGGAGAAAACGAGCGTCCTGCCCTCGGTGTGCGCGAACGCGGCGCGCAGACGGTCGCGCACCTCGGGATCGCGCAGCAGCGCCTCACGACGGTCGCCCGCGGTCAGCACCTCGCGGAACTCGGGCATCTCGTCGAAGAGGAACGTGTCGTGGAGCGCGAAGAACACCTGCATCTGCTGGAGCTGTGATTGCGGGTGCACGCGGTGACCGGCGGCACGCGCCTCGTCGACGAACTCGAGTCCTCGCTTCCAACCGTCGCCGAGCGTGGGCAGGTTGACGATGGGATTCACGTTCAGCGGCTTCCCCGACGCTTCGCACATGGCGAGCATGAGCTTGCGATCAGCTTCGTCGTGACCTTCGAGGTTGCTGCGGCTGATGAACTCGATGACGCCGTGCGGTCGATCGGCGAACACCGCAGCCAATGCCACCAGCTCGTCGGCGGCGGCGAGGTTCGACGGCACCGGTTTGCCGTGCTGGTCGACGTGGAGGTCGAGCTGGCTCGAGGAGAACCCCACCGCGCCCTCGTCGAGCGCGGTGCGCAGCAGATCCTGCATCGACTCGATCTCGAGGTCGGTCGCGGTTCGCGTGCCTGCGTCGTCACCGAGCACGTAGCGCCGCAGTGCGCAGTGGCAGACCTGTAGGCCAACGTTCACACCGATACGGCCGTCGATCCCGGCCGCGAAGTCGTGCATGCCGCCGCCGGTCGAAGAGGCTGTGGTCGTTCCACACCGGCGCGTGCAGTCCGGCGAGGTTGCGCACGGCGTCGGCCGCCTGTTGCGCAGTGCACCCGTCGACCTGCACACCCGGGGTAGCCGGCGCCAGGTCGTCGAGCAGCAGCACGAAGTCGCAGTGGTCGTCGCTGATCGCCGCGTGCCAGCACCGCGGCGTGCGGATGCGCACCTGGTCGCGGAACACGGTGTAGAAGCCGACCTCACTGCGGTACCCGGCGCTGACCCGCTCGCGGGCGGCGCGGTCGCCCGCCGCCGTCTTCGCGACCAGCGTCGGTGGGAGACCGTCGGCGTCGAGGTGGAGACGAAAGTTGGCGCCGGTCTGCCCGGTACCGATCTTCTCGACTTGCACCGCGCGCACGTGCGCGTCGGTTGCGGCGGCGCGCAGAACTTCGTCGACCCAGTCGGCCGTGATGTCGGGACCGTCGATCACGCAGTCAGACCTGCTTGACCAACGGGATCTTGTACAGCGCCGACCAGTTGGTGCTCACGGTGGCGGCTTTCGCCTCGTCGCTCATCGGCAACTTGTCGAACGCGTCGACGGCATGCGGGAACTTCGAGTCACCGTGGGGGTAGTCGGTCGAGGTGACCAGCCGGTCGTACCCGAAGGTGTCGATGAAGTGCGTGACGGTGTCTTCATCGCTCTCGACCGAGATCCAACAGCTGCGCCGGAAGTAGTCGGACGGCTTCATCGTCAGCTCGGGTGCCTCGTACCAACCGACCCACTCGTAGTGCTCGTCGAGGCGATAGAGGAACCACGGCGCCCACGAGCAATTGCCTTCGAGCAGCGCGACGCGCAGGTCGGGGAAACGCTCGAGCACACCGCCGCCGCAGAAGCACGCGGTGACGAACTGGATGCCGAGGGGCTGGCTGAACGTGTGCCACAGCATCATCTGGTCGAGCACTTCGAGGCTGAAGTCGGGCTTCAGGTAGGTCTGACCGCCGCCGTGGAACGCGATGGGGACGTCGAGCCGCTCGACTTCGGCCCACAACGGGTCGTACGCGGGGTGGTGCCATGGCCGGCGGTTCACGGTGGCCGGCGCGAGGAAGATCGCCTTGAAACCGAGTTGCTCCACGCAGCGGCGAGCTTCCGCGACCGCGCCGTCGACGTCGTGGGGCGCCACCATGCCGGCGCCGAACATGCGATTCGGCGCGACGTCGCAGAAGTCCTTCATCCAGTTGTTGTATGCGCGCGCGATCGCGGTGGCGTACTCAGGCTCGAGTCCGTCGGGCCCGACTTGCTCGGTGCTGTCGAGGCCGAGCACGAAGAGACCGCGTGACGGATAGAGCACCGCCATGTCGAGGCCTTCGGCGTCCATCGCCGCGACCTGCGACGCGGCGTCCCACCCGGCAGCTTCGGACGCCGCGTAGACGTTGTCGTGCTCTTCGCGCCAGCCTGTCTTCCGGCCGTCGACGCGCATAGGACGTACGCCGCCGAGGCGCAGCATCACATGGTTCTTCACCTTCACGCGCATGTCGCGCGGGATCTCGGCGAGACCGCGCGGCGCCGCGTGCGCGTACGCAGGATCGATGTAGCGCTCCCAGAGATCGGGTGGCTCCATCACGTGCAAGTCGCTGTCGCAGATCACGTGGTCGCGCAGGCTCATCGCGGCACGGTAACCCCTGTCTCATGTCGTGCGCCACGGGGCTACGGTGCGCCCATGCAGGTAGGGGTCGTCGGGTTGGGCAACATCGGCGGGGCGGTCGCGAGGAACCTGGTGACCGACGAACACGACGTCGTCGTCTTCGACGTCGACGAGACACGCGCCGGCCACGTCGAGGGCGCGCGGGCGGTGCCATCGGTGGCCGAGGTGGGTGCCGCGAGCGAGGTGACCGTGCTCTCGCTCCCCACCCCCGCGGTGGTGCGCGCGGTTGCCGACGAGTGGGTGACGACCGCGGCGGCCGACGCAGTCCTCGTCGACCTCTCGACCAACAGCCCCGAAGTCGTGCGCGAGCTGGGGGCCCGCCTCTCCGCGACGGGACATCACCTCGTCGAGGCGCCGCTCACAGGTGGCGCGATCGGCGCGCAGAACCGCATGCTGTCGTTCATGGTCGGCGGCGACGCCGATGCGGTGGCGCGGGTGCAACCAGTGCTCGAGCCGCTCGGGCGCGCGTTCGTGCACCTCGGACCGCTCGGGCTCGGCAACACGATGAAGCTCGTGAACAGCCTGGTCGCGTTCACGACGACGTGGGTGAGCCTGGAAGGCCTCTCGCTGGCAGCGAAGTCGGGCATCCCGGTGCAGCAGGCCGTCGAGGTGCTGCGCACCAACGGTGTCGCCAACTTCTACCTCGACCGCATGGTCGAGAGCATCGACACCCGCAACGCGCCCACCCAGTTCGCGCTCGGACTCGCGGCGAAGGACGCCGGCCTCATCGTCGAGACCGGCCGCGCGCTCGGCGTGCCGACGCCGGCGGGCGCCGCCGTCCTCCAGGTGCTGGTCGGTGCCATCGCGGCCGGCCTCGGTGACCACGACTGGGGCGACCTCGCCGCGGTTGCCGAACGCCAGGGCGACGTGCAGCTGTCCTGGAATCGTTGACGCCGCGAGCGTCGGCGAAGTCAGCTCACGGGGTCAGCGCGAGCTCGAACCAGATCGTCTTGCCTTCGGGTTCGCGCTCGACGCCCCATCGTGTCGCCACCTCAGCGACCAGCGCGAGGCCCCATCCGCCTTCGAGGTCGGGCGTTCGCGCGCGAACGGTCGCGGTCCCCTCGTCGGACACCTCGACGCGCAATTGCTCGGCGTCGACGACGATGCCGAGCTCCACCCATCTGCTGCCGCTGTGCTTGAAGCTGTTCGTGACCAGTTCGGAGGTCAGGAGCAAGGCGTTGTGGAACACCTCGGTTGGGATTCCGACTGCGGTGGTCGTGATCGCCGCCCGGGCGAGGCTGGGCGCGAGGTCGTCGCACACGTAGCGCTTCCGGAACTGTCCCGGATACCAGATCCGGCTCGGGTCTGCCGCAGTCGAATGTTGCAGCCGGTCGAGCGCGCCCCGAAGGTTCGTCGCTTGGGTCGCGGAGATCCCTCCGGTGCGAATCTGGTCGGCGATCATCGACCGCTCTTGCGAGAAGAAGTCGCCCGGAGCGTTCGCGCTCTGTTCGTCCCAGTCGATCGCGCTCAGGCCCGCGGCGACGACGGCGTCGTCGGCGTCGACGGCTTCCTGTTCCGAGAGCAGCTCTCCCGCCCGCAGCATCGCGGTCATCGAGATGCCGAGCCAACTCGCGATCGCTCGCCAGCGGTCGGGCGCCGGGCGAGCGGCCTCCATCTCCCAGAGCCGATACGCGGTGCGGGCAACATCGAGCTCACGGGCGGCCTGCGCCTGCGACAGACCGAGCTCGGCGCGGCGCTCACGCAGCTGGGTTCCGAGCGGAATGATCTCTGCGGCCATGTTCAGCGCTCGTCCCGGATGACGATCGAGGGGATGTCACTCAGACCGACGATCCGCAAGAGTCGTTCCACGAGCGCCGCGTTCGCGAGGGTGAGCGGCCCCTGACCGTTCAACGACTGGGCGGCATCGATGATGACCCGGAGCCCACTGGCGTCGACGAACGTGACGCCGGCCATGTCGACGACCAGCGTTCGATGGGTTGCCAACGCTTCGACGAGTGCGCCCCGCAGCTGATCGGCGGTCGCGATGTCGAGCTCACCCACCACCCGCAACACGGGCGGAGAGCCATCTTCGAGGTGGATGTCGAGGAACTCCATGGCGTCGCCTTCTTCCCACTCGTGCGGTTCCGCACGGTCGGCTGACGGCTGATGTCTGACATCTGACATCCAACCACAACGCGGCGCCGAAGCCAACCTCGCAGCACGAGGTTGCGTCGCAAAAGTGTTCATATCGCCCCTGTGCGACGCAACGTGCGATCGTCAGTCAGTTCCGAGGACGTCGGCGGCGACCCGCAAGGCGCCGACGGCGGCGGGCACACCGGCGTAGACCGCGACCTGCATGAGCGCCTCGACCAGCTCGTCGCGTGACAGACCGACGTTCAGTGCGCCGGCGAGGTGCGCGCGCAGCTCCTCGTGGTGGCCGAGCGCGGCGAGCATGCACACGGTGATCAGCGACCGGTCACGCGTCGGCAACGCGGGCCGCGTCCAGATCATGCCAAACGCGGTCTGCTGCACGTAGTCGAAGAAGTCGGGCGCCAGCTTGGCGGCGGGAAACTGTCCGGTCGGCGCGTTGCGGGTCGCAGGCCAGAGCTTGCCCTGGACCTCCTTGCCCGCGGCGCGCAGGTCGTCGTCGGTCGGCATGGTGATCGCCTCTCTTCTCAGTCGGTGACGCCGAGCAGGTTCACGGTGCAGATGCTGCCGCCGCCCACCAGGTGTGCGAGCGCGACGCGCGCGCCCTCCACCTGACGGCCGGTGGCCTGACCCCGGAGTTGCTGTACGCACTCGTGGACGATCGCGAGCCCGGTCGGACCACCGGGATGCCCACGGGCGACGAGACCACCGTCGGTGTTGAACGGGATGCGACCCCCAGGCCCGGTCGCGCCCTCGGCAACGAGCCGGTCTCCCCCACCGGGCTCACAGAAGCCGAGCAGCTCGTAGTACTCGAGCTCCTCGTTCACGAACGCGTCGTGCACGAACGCGACGTTCACGTCCTCAGGCCCGAGCGACGCCGCCTCGTAGCACTCGAGCGCGGTGTCTCTCGTCATCGTCGACGGACCGACCACCGGACCCACGAACGTGTGACCGCGCGCGTAGGTCTCCGACTGCAGCGCCGAGGCCAAGGGACGGACGAGGGGTCGCTCAGGTTGCTGCGCGCGCACGAGCTCCTCGCGCGCCAGGATCACGCACGCGGCGCCGTCGTCGGCGGGGCAGCACATCATCGACGTGAGCGGGCGCGCCACCATGCGCGACGCCAACACCTCCTCGACCGTCACCACATGATCGGGCTGGCGGTGCGACATCGGTGACGCCGCGCCGTAGTTCCAGTTCTTCGCCGCGATCTTCGCGAACGTCTCGACGCTCGTGCCGCGGTCGTGCATCCGGCGCTGAGCCCACAACGCGAAGTACGACGCGGGCAGGATCGGTGCGTCGATCTCGTCGCGCCCACCACCGCGACCGCCGCGGGCCGCGAGGTCGGTGAACTTGTCGAAGCACAGCGCCATCGCGACGTCGGCTCGCCCCGACGACACCGCCCACGCCGCCTCCCGAAACGCGACGAGGCCGGTTGCCGATGCGTTCTCGATGTGCGTGACCGGCAGGCCGGTGAGTCCGAGCTCCTTCATCGCCTTCACGCCGGTCATCGAGGTGAGGCCGATGTACCCCACCATCGCTTCGTCGACGTCGGCGAGCGTCATCCCCGCGTCGTGCAGTGCGATGAGACCGGCATCGCGCGCCATGTGCATGAGCGCGTAGTCGCGCAACATCCCGAAGCGCACCATGCCGATGCCCGCGACGGCGACACCTTCGAACGTGAGTCCTCGTCGCATCACGCCGCCCCTTCGACGGGGCGGAAGCGGTAGATCACGACCTCGTCACCCTCGGAGTTCGTGCGCAGGACTTCGAGGTCGAGCTCGAGCTCCATGCCGAACTCGAAGTCGTCGGGACCGCCCATGAGGATCGCCTGGATGCGCGGCCCCTCGGGAAGATCCACCTGCCCGACGCCGTAACCGGGCACGTCGGTGTCCTTCTTGCCGAACAGGGGGATCTCGCAGTAGGTCCAGGTCCAGAGCGTCCCGCGGATCGACAGGTCGACGTCGTCGGTCCCTTCGTACAAGCACTGCGCGCACACCATGCGACGGGGGAAGAACACTTCGCCGCAGTTGGGACACCGGCTCCCGAGGAGCACCGGCGACGCCTCGGGATCGTCTGGTATCCGGAAGTAGCCCTCCTCGATCGGCACTCGCGCCATTGGTGACCTCTCCTCTCGCGTTCAGATCGCGCGCTCGCGGCCGGCCCAGTACGGGTCGCGCAGCCGACGCTTGTAGAGCTTGCCGTTGGGGTCGCGTGGGAGCGCGTCGACGAACTCGAGCCGGCGCGGCAACTTGTACCGCGCCAGCATCGTCTCGCAGTGCGCGAGCAGCTCGCCGGCGAGCGCGTCCGACGGCTCGACGCCGACCGCCGGCTCCACGACCGCGAGCACTTCCTCGCCCCAGTCGTCATGCGGGATGCCGAACACCGCGGCATCGCCGACCGCGGGATGCGACAACAACGCCGCTTCCACCTCGGCCGGATAGACGTTGATGCCACCGGACACGATCATGTCGATCTTCCGATCGCGCAGGTAGAGGAACCCGTCGGCGTCGAGCTCACCCATGTCGCCGACGGTGAAGTAGTCGCCATGCCGGTTGGCGGCGGTCTTCTCCGGATCGCCCTTGTAGGCGAAGTCGCCCATGAGCTTGAGGTACACCGTCCCCACCGTGTTGGGCGGGAGCTCGTTGCCGTCGTCATCGAGCACCTTCACGTCGGCGCCGGCCCATGGCCTGCCCACCGTTCCCGGATGCGCGAGCCACTCCTGTGGACGCGCCAACGTGCCGCCCCCTTCCGACGCGCCGTAGAACTCGTAGACCACCGGTCCGAGCCACTCGAACAGGCGACGCTTGAGCGCGATGGGGCACGGTGCAGCCGCGTGGATCACCTGACGCAACGACGAGATGTCGTACTTCGCGCGCACGTCGTCGGGCAATGCCATCAGCCGGTGCAACTGGGTCGGCACCATGGCGACGTCGGTCACCCGGTAGCGCTCGATGAGCTGCAGCGCGTGTTCGGCGTCCCACTTGGGCATGAGCACGACGGTGTGCTCGAGGTGGAGCGAGAAGTAGCCGAACGAAAGCGGCGAGAGGTGGTACATCGGCGACGTGACGAGATGCACCGCGTCGCCGCCGGGTTCGATGTCGTAGCGCGTGAGGTTGGCGCTGTACGCGGCGACCCAGGCTTCGGGATCGAACTGCGGGAGGTCGCGCTGCACCGCCTTCGGGCGCCCGGTTGTGCCCGACGTGTACTGCATGAACTGTCCGGCGACCCGATCGTCGGGCGCGGTCGCGGGGTGACCGGCGAGGAGGTCGTCGAACCGCGTGAAGCCGCGGATGTCGCCGCGGAGCGCGATGCGCCCGACCTCCGACACACCCGCGTCGTCGGCTGCGGCCGCGGCGACGTCGGCGAGCGCGGCGTCGGCGAACACCGCGGCCGCGCCGGAGTCGCGCAGGATGTATGCGAGCTCGGGCGCGGTGAGGTGGGTGTTGAGCGGGACGTACTGCCAGCCGCCCTGGAACACCGCGAGCAGCACTTGGAACAGCTCGGCCGAGTTGAGGGTGAGCGTCGCGATCGGAGCGAACGGTTGCACGCCGCGCGCTCGGAGCGCGTGCACCAGCTGGTTCGCACCCGCGAGCAGCTCACCGGCGCTCCACACTCGCTCGTCGGCGTCGACGAGCGCGCGACGTTCGGGCTCCTCGCGAGCCGCGACCCAGAACCCCCTCGGCGCCTGCTCCCCCACGAGTAGGTAGGTCTACACGGGTGCGAACTGTGGGAGCCAGACGGCGGTCGCCGCGAGCATCTCCTCGGTCATCGCCGCGACCTCGTCGTAGTCGGCGCGACTCGCGAGCGGATCGAGCAACATGGCGGCGAACGCGGTGCTGCGATCGCCCGTCACCGCGGCGTCGACGGTGAGCTCCTGCGATGCCGAAACGCGTCGCAACGCCTCCGCCATGCTCGCGGGCAGTGAGACCGCGTCGGACCCCCGCACTCCTCCCCCGTCGACGATGCACATGCTCTCGACGACCGCGCCGAGCGGCAGGTCGGCGACCTGTCCCTCGTTCGGGATGTTCAGCGGGAACCGACCCGGTTGGTCGAGCACCAGGCACTGGATCACCGGTGCCACCATCTCGCCCGACGGCATCGAATCGACGACGTCGGATGCGAGCATCGCTTCGAGCGTGGCGATGTGCTCGTGCTGATCGCGTTCGCGGTCGTCGATGGTGGTGAGGCCGACGCCCCAGCGTTGACCCCAGCGCGACTCGCCGGTGAGGAAATTGGGGAAGAACTCGGCGAGGTGACGATCGCCGGCGCCCGGCAGCACGCCGAAGCGCTCGAACAACTCGAGCTTCACCTTCCAGTTCGCCATCAGGTCGCCGCGGGTCCATTGCGGACCCTCGGAGCGCTTGGTCAGCTCCAGTCCGTCCGGCAGGGCCATCGGCAGCGGCTCGTCGGCGACGGCGTCACGGTGCGCGAGCAGGTCGCGCAGGCGGGCCAGGCCGTCGTCGCCGTCGACGTCGACGGCGGTGACGAACGGCAGGTGGTTCACGCCCCCCACGCTGAGCGTGAGGTCGAGGAAGCTCACGTCGAGCAGCAGGCTCAACAGGAACTGCGTGATGGTGATCTCGTGGCACAGCCCCACCGTCTTCAGCGACGTCTCGCGCGTCAGCGCGCGGCAGATCGTCGTCATCGGATTGGTGAGGTTGAGCACCCAGGCACCGGGGCAGAGCTCCTCGACGTCGCGTGCGATGTCGAGGAACACCGGGATGTTTCGCAGCGCCCGCATGACGCCTCCGGGTCCGACGGTGTCGCCCACCGACTGACGGACGCCGTGGCGCGCGGGGATCTCGAGGTCGTGACGCATCGAGGCGAACCCACCGGTCGAGATGTTCACCACCACGAAATCGGCGTCTCGCAAGGCGTCACGGCGGTCGGTGGTGCCGCGGGCCGTGAGCGCGAGACCACGGCGCGCAGCCAAGTGCTCGGCGAGCTCGACCATGCGCGGAAGCGGTGCCGGAACGATGTCGTGCAGGACGACTTCGGCGTCGTGCAACCCAGGGGTGTTGACGAAGTCCACGAGCAGCTTCGGGGTCCACTGGTAGCTCCCGCCGCCGATGATCGCGATCCGGACGCTCATGGGTCCCCCTCTCGGCGGACAAACGTACGCGGCCTGCGACCCACGGCGCACCGGCCTCGTTGACGGGACAAATCGGCGCCGCCGACGTAGGGTGAAAATGGCGTTCACATATACGGGGGGGACCATGCTCAAGCGAAACACCAGGCGTCGTACGACGCTGACCGTCTGCGTCGTGACGTTGCTGCTCGCGGCGCTGACGTTCGGCGCGTCTCCGGGGGGCACCAGCTCAGGCGGCGCGCAGCAAGGCGTCACCAAGGACTCGGTCAAGGTCGGCATCCCGATCATCGACTGGGAGTCGATCAAGGACTTCGTCGACTACACGTTCGGCGACTCCGAGGCAGTCAGCAGGGTGTTCGTCGACAACATCAACAAGAACGGCGGCATCAACGGCCGCAAGCTCATCCCGGTGTACAAGAAGTACCCGCCGATTCCCGGAGGGTCGCCCAATCCGTTGTCCTTGTGCACGTCCTTCGCCGAGGACGACAAGGTCTTCGCGGTGCTCGGCGTGTTCATCGACTTCACCGGTCAAGGCCAGGAGTGCCTCACCAAGGAGCACAACGTCATCCACATCGGGCACGAGATCGACCAACCCTGGATCGACGCGTCTCCGAGCGGCCTCATGCTCACGCCGGACCGCACCAAGGAGCACGTCGCGGCGGCGCTGATCTCCCTCATGCAGAGCACGGGCAAGTTCAAGGGCAAGACCGTCGCGGTCGTCGGCGACAGGAACAACGAGAGCCGGGTGAACGACGTGATCGTGCCAGGGCTCAAGAAGGCGAAGGTGAAGACCGGCTCGACGGCGATCGTCAACATCACCGGCACCGACACGACGGCGGCGCAGGCGCAGATCGACAGCTTCGTCGAGAAGTGGAAGACCGAAGGTGTGAACATGGTGTTCCTCGCCGGCAACCTCGTGTCGGCGAAGCAGTTCGCGGAGTCGATCAAGAAGGGCCTGCCCAAGGCCACGCTCGTGACCGACACCGACACGGTGCTGGATCAGGCGAAGGGTGAGCAGGCAGCCGGCGCGAACCCGAACCCCTACGAGGGCATGATCAGCGGCATGGGTGAGACGCAGTCGCAGCGTTGGGGGGCCAAGAACCCAGCTTTGCAGCAGTGCGTCGACATCTACGAGAAGGCCACCGGCACCACCGTGCCCGGTCCGGACGAGCGTGAGAAGACGAGCGACGGACGGGCCATCAACACCGACCAGGCCGTGACCGACGCATGCGGTGATCTGACGATGTTCAAGGAGATCGCCGAGAAGGTCGGCAAGAACCTCACGGTCAAGAACTGGCAGAAGACGGTGAACTCGTTCGGCAAGATCGTCCTGCCGCCGAACAAGTTCTCGTCGCTCTGCAAGGGCAAGTACGACGCGCAGGACGACTTCCAGCTGATCGCCTACGACTCGAGCCTGGGCACCCAGGGAGACTGGAAGATCCTCTCGCCCGTGAAGGACGTGAGCGGCGCCAAGTGCGCGAAGGCGAGCGGCACCGGCTGAGCCGATCGTCGTCATAGCTCCTTCGGCAACGCGCCCGGGTGTCCTCCCGGGCGCGTTGTCGCGCACGCGGCTTCAGTTCTTGGCACCGCGGAACCGATAGGTACGAGTGCCTCTCCGTCACATCGGGAGGACAGTCAGCCCCCACAACGAAGGATGAACCAGATGCGCAAGCGTTTCTTGTCAGTTGCCGGCCTCGTCGCCGGCTTTCTCCTCGCTACAGGCGGAGC
>Ga0081539_10005280_pt1 | contig 13314 bp, 11 predicted proteins | sample TabmetS4T2R2_FD_71023 | JGI IMG/M metagenome (GOLD analysis project Ga0081539, IMG submission 71023) | Tabebuia heterophylla rhizosphere microbial communities from the University of Puerto Rico - S4T2R2 | ecosystem: Host-associated > Plants > Roots > Rhizosphere ...
TCGGTTTCGTCGCGGCCCATTTCCGGCGCAGCGTCGAATGGCTGATCCTGATGCTGATCGACTTCCAGGCCAGCATGCCGTTCCTGATTATCGCGCTGGCGGTGCTCGCCTTCTTCGGCAACTCGCTGACGCTGTTCGTCTGCCTGATGGGGCTGAACAGCTGGGAGCGCTATGCCCGCATCGCCCGCGGCCTCACCATCTCGGCCAACGAGCAGGGCTACGCGGGCGCCATCCGCCAACTCGGCGCCTCGAGCTGGCGGATTTACGGCCTGCATGTGCTGCCCAACATTGCCTCGACCCTGATCGTGTCGATGACCATCACCTTTCCCGAGACCATCCTGCTGGAGAGCGGCCTTTCCTTCCTGGGCCTCGGCGTCCAGCCGCCGCTCAGCTCGCTCGGCAACATGGTAGGCTACGGCCGCGAGTACATCACGCGCGCGTCGTGGATCCTGCTGTTCCCCAGCGCCGTCATCATCTTCACCACCTTGTCGATAAGCATCATCGGCGACTGGCTGCGCGACCGCCTCGATCCGACCCTGCGGTGATCATTCGGGCTGCCAATGGCGGCGATGTCTGGCTAATCGATGAATTAGTTCTTGTCGTCCGGGGCACCTTGCCGAACCTGCGGCCAAGGGCAAGATAGCGCCCATGAGCCGCAAGCACCTCCGTCTCGGCGCCTTCATGCGCCCGGTCAGCATCCATACTGCCGCGTGGCGCTATCCCGGCGGCACGCCGGACGCCAATTTCAACCTCAAGGCACTGGTGCGCTACGCCCAGACCCTCGAGCGGGGCAAGTTCGACGCCTTCTTCATGGCCGACCACCTGGCGGTGTTGAACATGCCGATGGAGGCGCTGAAGCGCAGCGCCACGGTGACCTCGTTCGATCCCCTGACCTTGCTGCCGGCGCTGTCCATGGTGACCGACCATCTCGGCCTGATCGCCACGGCCTCCACTACCTTCGAACCGCCCTACACCATCGCGCGGCGTTTCGCCTCGCTCGACCACATCTCCGGTGGGCGAGCCGGATGGAACGTGGTGACGACGTCCAATCCCGATGCGGCGCTCAACTTCGGCATGGACGAGCAGATGGAGCACGACGAGCGCTACGCCCGTGCTCGCGAATATTTCGACGTGGTGACCGGGCTGTGGGATTCATGGGCCGACGACGCCTTTATCCGCGACGTCGAGTCCGGCATCTACTTCGATCCAGCCAAGCTCCATGTGCTGAACCACAAGGGCAAGTACTTGACCGTGCGCGGGCCGCTCAACGTCGCGCGGCCGATCCAGGGCTGGCCGGTGGTGGTGCAGGCAGGCGCCTCCGATGCCGGCCGCCAGCTTGCCGCCGAGACGGCGGAAGTGGTGTTCGCCGCCGGCGGTCCGATCGAAGTCGGCCGCGCCTTCTACGCCGACGTCAAAGGCCGCGCCGCGCGCTACGGCCGCAATCCCGATCACATCAAGATCCTGCCAGGCGCCTTCGTCGTCATCGGCGAGTCGCTCGAGGAGGCGAAGGAGAAGCGCGCGCTGCTCGACAGCCTGGTGAGCGACGACAGCGGCATCGCGGCGCTCTCGATCGCGATCGGCCAGGATGCGCGCAAGTTCGATCCCGACGGGCCATTGCCCGACATTCCCGAAACCAACCAAAGCAAGAGTGGCCGCGAGCGCGTGATGGCGCTGGCCAGGCGCGAGAAGCTCACGGTGCGCCAGATCGCCGGCCGGCTGGGCGGCTATGGCGGGCTCGGCATGCTGGGCACGCCCAAGATGATCGCCGACGAGATGGAGGAGTGGCTCGTGACCGAAGCCAGCGACGGCTTCAATGTCATGTTTCCCTATCTGCCGGGCGGGCTCGACGACTTCGTCGACAAGGTGGTGCCCGAGCTGCAGCGCCGCGGCCTGTTCCGCACGCAATACGAAGGCAAGACGCTGCGCGAGAATCTCGGCCTGCCGCGCCCGGAGAACCGTTTCTTCACGACGGCCGCGAAAGCCGCGGAGTAGCTTTTGCGGGAGCGCGGACCTTCAGGTCCGCTCTCGTCGCTGTCACGCGACAACGTTGACCGGACGGCAAGAGCTCTGACGGCGCCTGTGCTAGCGTGCCGGCATGACATTCGAAATCGCAGTCGCAAGCGCGGACGACGTGCAGCGCATGGCGCAGTGGGCGGCCGATGAAGGCTGGAGTCCCGGCATTGGCGACGCAACCGCTTTCTTCTGCACCGATCCCGGCGGCTTCCTGGTGGGCCGCGTCGACGACCAGCCACAGGTCTGCATCTCGGCCGTGAGATACGGCCAGACGTTCGGCTTCCTCGGTTTCTACATCGCCCGTCCGGCCGTACGCGGAAAGGGTTACGGCATCCAGCTCTGGCATGCCGGCATGCGGCGGCTGGAAGGTCGCAACGTCGGTCTCGATGGCGTGGTGGCGCAGCAATACAACTATCGCAAGTCAGGCTTCCGGCTGGCCTGGAACAACATCCGTCACCAGGGCGCGCCGGTCGAAGCTGATCCACCGCCGGGAGTCACGCTTTTCGATGCCCGTTTGGTGCCCTTCGTTACGCTGGCGGCCTACGATCGCCGCTTCTTCCCCGAGCAGCGCGACACTTTCCTCGCGGCCTGGATCTCGCTGCCCGAACGTGCCGCCATGGTGGCGGTGCGCGATGGAGCGCTGGCGGGACTTGGCGTCATGCGCAAGGCGACGGGGCCGGCGCGCATCGGGCCGCTCTATGCGCAATCGCCTGACATCGCCAACGCGCTGATCGCCGCCTTGGCCAAGGCGCTCGCGGCGACATCGGTCGCGCTCGACGTGCCCGACGTCAATCGGCCGGCGGTGAGGCTCGCCGAGCAGATCGGCCTCAGGCCGGCATTCGAGACGGCCCGCATGTACACGGGCAGGAACCCCGATGTCGACCTCGCCGGCAGCTACGGGGTGACGAGCTTCGAGCTGGGATAGTCAACGCCGGGCGGGCATCAGCGCCAGCCACAGCGACAGCACCGTCGAGGCGATCGCCACGGCCTGCAACGCCGACAACGGCTCGTCCAGGATCAGCACCCCGCTCACGATGGCCACGATCGGAATGGCGATCGAGGACAGCGCCGCGACCTGAGTCGGCAAGAGCTTCACCAGCGCGAACCAGCTCGCCGTTCCGAGCGCCATCGGCACCGCGCCGGTGTACAGGGCGGCAGCCAAGGCTTTGGCCGACGGCCACGGCTGCGGCAGCCCGTCGATCACGAGCGCGCCGAGCAGTGTCGGGGCCAGGCTGATCGTGGCTTGCCAGAAGGTGAGCGACACGCCCATGCCGGGCCACGCCGTGCGCTTGACGATGAACGTGCCGACGGCCCACGAGAAGCCGGCGAACAGGCCCCAGAACAGGCCGGCCGGGGCGCGGCCATAGCTCTGGAAGTTGGGCAGCATCAGCGCCAGGACGGCGGCGGCGCCGACCACAATCGCGAGCAGCAGACGCGGCGTGAGCCGCTGGCGGAACACCACGAAGCCCAGGAACGCTACCCATAGCGGCATGGTGTAGGCCAGCACCGAAGCGTGCCCCGACGGGATGTAGAGCACGGCCATCGACGTGGCGATGTTCCAGATGAACATGTTGAACGCTGCCGCCGCGATCAATGCCGGCCACTTGCCATGCGGCACGGCGAAACTCTCGCCGCGCAGCGGGACGACCAGCGCGAGCACGGCGATGCCGGCGATCAGCACGATCGAGCGGAAGGTGAGCACCGGCAGCTCGTCGAGCGCAATCCGGAACAGGGGCCAGTTGGTGCCCCACATCAATGTCAGCGCGGCGAGCAACGCCAGCACCTGCGGCGAGACGCGGTTCATGGAAGGCGGCGGGAAGCGTCAGGCCTGGTGCTCTTCGGGCGCCTGGAGGTAGCAGCCGTCGATGCGCCAGCTGCCGTCCGGCAGCTGCATCATCGGGTAGTAGGCCGTGACCGGCCGGCCATCGGGCCCGACGACATGGACCTTCTGCGTGAGCTGTCCGCGCAGGGTCACGATCTCGCGGAATTCGAAGACACGCGGCCGGTAGACCGGCTGGTAGCCCTGCCGCACCATGTCCATGAAGACGGCGGACGTGCCGAACATCTGCCGGATGGCCGGCGAGGCGAAGCCGAACGCGCCATCGCCATCGTCGCGGCGGAACGCCTCGACCTGCGACTGGATGGCGTCGCGGATCGCGCTACGATCGGCTGCCGAGATGTCCTGTGCGCAAACCGGCTGGCCGAACGCAAGAAGCAGTCCCAGGATGGCAAGGAAACGAAAGGCCATGGCGCCGATCCTACGCCTGCGGCTGCGAACAGGCGACGATGACGAGCCGCTCAGACCGCATCGCAGGCCGATCCTTTGCCGGCTTGCATCGTCCGGCCGGTTTCATTAGGGTGCGCCCCTCTTCGCCGGACCCCGGGAACGGAGCCGGCCTGCGCGCCCGTAGCTCAACTGGATAGAGCATCTGACTACGGATCAGAAGGTTAGGAGTTCGAATCTCTTCGGGCGCGCCATTTATCCAAGCTCATCCATTACAAACAGGCTAGCGTTTTACGGCTGTTGTCCTGTGATCCACAGTAAGAACGCACGCGCGCGTCGGCGTACCAAGCTGCGGTGACCCTCAATCTATATCCCGGCTGGCTTACGAGGGACGAAGCGCATGAGTTACCGCCGCGTAGCACTTCAGCACTTGGTCGATCGTGTCGAGCTCATGGCCGGTGATGGTGCGGATCAGGTCGCGCGGGACGCTGGCGTCATGGTTCAACATGATGCAAGTGTGCCGCTTCGTGCGCATCGTCAGTTTCTTGGCTGGCAGGCGTAGAGGATCCTCGGGATCGAGGCCGACATAGTAGCGCGTCTCGGAGCTTGGATGCTTCTTGGCGAGAGGGTCGCGCAAGTGGTTGAAGGCGTCGGCGTCTTTCCAAGGCCGCCTGGCCGGATCGTGAAAGAACCTCGTTGCGGCCACACCGTTCGATTTGGCGGCGCTCGCGTGCGGCCGCCACGCGCTGCACCAGCGCCAATGCCATGGGCCACGGCGGGACCCGCGGGTTGCTGGCTTTCTCCGCGGAAGGCCAGAAAATCCTGGTCCAAGACATCGGCCAGCCAGCTGAGCCAATCCTGCTTAGCCACACCCAGCCACCCCATCACGACGATGGCATCGCCGATCGAGGTGAAGCTACGCGACGCTGCAGTCGTCATCGCTCAGCAGATCCAGAAGGATGATTCTAGGCTATTCCATCAACGCGCCGCCTCTTTGGCCGTTTCCGTATTGCCGGTTGCGCACGGAGCGTTGAGGTCGAGGCCAAGTCCGAGAACAACGGTTAGCGGCCATAGCGCCTGACGGCAGGAATTGGAGCTTTTCTCAGGTCAAATCACATCGGCCAAAACAAGGTGTATTCGGCGGCCATTAGCCATCATCGATCAGTCAATCTTGCGGCCCTGATGTCAGAAAAGAGAACCCGAAGCTCGATCCAACTCGGGTCCAACACGGCCAGGCCGTCGGAGAAACAGGCGCTCCGGCTTCCAGCACCAAGCCATGCTCGTTCATGAAGAAAACTCTCTAACGCACCATCTAAGGGCGTTCATATCGTATCGATAGTGCGGAGTACGGGAAGTGTACCGCTGCCATAGAGTTGAGCAAAGTTGCGCCGTGCACCCGAAACAGGGGCATAGGCGGCGCAAAACAAACTCAATTTTCTCTCGGGTTTGTAACGTTTGGCGCGTGCTGGTTGTCGGTAAGGTCATGCAGACAACGGCGATCGAGACCTATTGCCAAGCAAGTCCCAACTTGAGGAGCTGCGTGTTTCGCAGCTGGCGTCAGTCATTCGCGAGGTCCAGGCGGATGGCTTCACGACGTGGCGAGCAATGACAGATGAGTTAAATCGAAGAGGAATACGGACGCCACGAGGCTGCCGCTGGCATTGCACCTCCGTTGGACGCGTCTTGGCTCGATTGGGCATGACTTCGTCCAGCACACGCGGAGGAAATGGTGCCGCGGTTAATAGGAGAGCCGCGGATAAGAGAGCGAAAGACCTGGCTTCCGTGTTTCATAGTCTTAGGGCAGCTGGCTTCGTCTCATACAGAGCCATGGCGCGCGAGTTGAACGTGCGCGGAATTCCCACCGCTCAAGGTGGCCGTTGGCACCGAACGACCGTTGACCGCGTACTGCGCCGTCTCGCGAGACAAGAAATACTCGTCAAGCATCAGTCTTTTGCGCACCAGCATCGCCGGCGCAGTAACCGTGTTGAGACCGTTCGTGCCAGCCTATCGCCTCGATTCTAAGCGAGTCCATAAGCCATGGGGGCGGCACGACCTGTGGCAGGGATTCGCTGATGAGCCCGCAGGATCGTCGCCAGTTGGCGAAGTGTGGTTCCAGACTCCAAAAGGTGTCGGCCACGACAATCCCGAGCTGCTCATCAAGTACCTTTTCACCTCCGAGAGGCTTTCGGTGCAGGTTCACCCCGATGATGCGAACGCTCGCGCCCGTGGTCACAAAAGGGGCAAGAGCGAAGCGTGGTACATCCTCTCCGCTGAACCTCACGCCACCATTGCGATGGGTACATTGAAGCCAATGAACAAGGACGAACTCCGCGCGGCTTCGCTGTCTGGCACAATCGTAAATTTGCTTGACTGGAAGGCGGTGCAGGCGGACCAGTTCTGGTATGCGCCAGCCGGTACGCTGCATGCGATCGGACCCGGGCTGGTGCTGGTCGAGATCCAGCAGAATATCGACCTGACCTATCGCCTTTACGATTATGGCTCGGGCCGCGAACTGCATCTGGAGGATGGTATTGCGGTCTCGAATCCGATTCCGTATGTCGCACCATGTAAACCCCGCGACCTCGCGGATGGCCGCTGTCTACTTGTGGCGGAGCGAGCGATTGTCGTCGAGCGGTGGACACTCGCGACTTCACGTACCCTCGATTCCTCCACCGAGTGCCCTATCTGGCTGGTGCCGCTAGAGGGCCGGGGTATGCTCGACGGGCAAATGGTTGGCCCCGGCGGCGTGTGGCTTACCGACGGAGCCGTGGCTCTTGATGTCGAGGAGGAGATCGACCTCCTCGCATGCTACGCTGGAGGAAGAATCAAAGACCCTGTTTGGCGCTGAAGCTCGCCGCCGCATCGACCATCTTCTCGACGCGCCTGCAGGAACAAGGTGCGACCCTGACGAACGGAGGGGAAGCCGATTCTGTCGCCAGTGCTGCGACTCAAAAAAAGCGCTCCAGAACTTCGAGCGTGTCGCCTGGGCGAAGGACGGTTCCGGAGCTGGCAACGATTCGGACCATCTTGCCGTCCTTGCCGAGACGCTTGATGTAGAAGTCGTTCTTGCGGGCCCGGTAAGTATAGCCTCCCGCCATTGCCACCGCGTTCAGGACCGTCATGTCGGTGACGTAGGGATAGTTGCCCGGCTTTTGCACCTCGCCGATCACGTAGAACGGCCGGCGCGTCACGACCTCGGCGCTGACGCTGGGATTGACAAGGTAATCCGGCTCGAGCTTGCGCGCGATGGTCTGCTGCAGCTCTGCCACCGTCATGCCGCCGGCCGGGAGGTTGCCGATCAGCGGATAGGACATGGCGCCGTTGCCATCGACGGTGAACTCGCCGGTGAGCGTCGGCTGGCCAAAGACAATGATGCGCACTCGATCGTTCGGCCCAAGCCTGTAACCCGGATCACGGCCTGGAACTCCGCTGCTGCCGCCCATACCTTTGGTAGGAGCCAGATTCAAACTGTCCCCTGTGTCCGCGGTGCTTTGGACAATCGGGGTTGTGTCGCTATCGCAGGCTGCAAGCGCCAGCACGGCCGCGAAGAAGCTACGACGACGCAGGAACGAGAAAGACGTTGTCTCATGTACAGACATGGCACCACCCTTGGGTAAAGCCTCGCGCCCTTGAAATGACAGCTTGGACAGCATACGGCGTCGTTCTAAGCGCCTGGGTGCGAAACCCATTGCTCTTTGGTGACATCCTTGTGTGGTCAAGTAATTGATCCGCCGGAAATTGGGGCTCTTACACTGGGTTTCGACGCCACCGGCCAAGTCGCTAGTGGTTCCGTCCCTGAAGTTCGTAGCCTAACTATTGCATGGGTTTCGGGTATCCTGATCGAAGGGGATAGCTGATGCGAACCGGACGTCCGAAGCTGATGCTCACAATGTCGGGCGGCGAGCGCACTCATCGTTTGGCGATGACGCGGTCGCGCTCGTCGCCGGCAGCGCGACGATCGTGCTAGCCTGGCCGCCCCGCGCACCTCCTCGAAGACCCGGACCATCTGCTCACGCGCAGGCTTGGCCGTGTTGTCCGACGCCAACCTCTCGAGCTCGTCCGTCCATCGTTCCAACCGCGGCCGTGGCTGGACCCTTCGTTCTGGTCAAATCATGTCGCACCCGAACGACCGCCCGCTTCAACGCAAAAGCAGGAAGCCTTCAACGCCAACACAAAGGGAGGCAAATTTCGACGCCGATCCCCGCTCTAAGGGGTAATTTTCCACGCCGACGTGGAGCCGGTGCGCGACTGCGGGCGTCGCCAGGAGCGCCGCAGGTTCGTGTGGCTCTGAAGAAAGCCGACAACGCCCATTTGTCGTGCTCCTCCGCTCTCTTCGTTCACGCCGGTGTTCCATCCAGGCAAGATCGACCATTGCGCCCGCGCCAGCCGTCCGCGGATGGCACACGGGTCACCCAATTGTCTACGGAATGTCACGCGAATGTCCGAAACGCGTACTGGCGACTGAAGGGTCCAGAAGTCAAACCCACCTGACACTCAAAAAACTCAAGCGCCTTTTGCCAACACGCATCCTTGTGATCTTACCGTGGGTACCGCTTTGCTGCTTGCAGTAAGACTGTTGTCGGCATTCCATGCCTGTTGGGTTTCGTGAGAAACTTGGGTGGCTATCCCGGCTTCGGACGCGGCACACATATTCGTTAGTATACAGTCGATTGTACGAGTGGCTTGGCAAACGATCCGCATTCCTGCCTGAAGCAAGCCACAAGCGAGACGTGGGCAGAACGGCGTCGGGAGAAGGATGTCGACTTTCAACAGGGGGGAATTTCAGTGCTTCGTTGTCTCGTTTGCTCCCAGTCGGAAGCATTGCCGCTTGTCAGCGTAACTCACGTGCCTTTGATAGGATGCGTCTTTGCCGAAACGCGATCCGAAGCGCGACGCGCCGAATGCGGCACAATCGAACTGGTCGTGTGTCCCGAGTGTACTCACGTGTACAATCGGGCGTTCGAGCCGGAACGCGTCAAGTATGCGGCCGGGTACGAGAATGCTCTAGGATTGTCGCCACATTATCGTACGTACTTGGAGGCCACCGTTGCTCGCCTAGTCAGTACTTACGAAATTCGGAACAAATCGATAGTTGAGATCGGTTGCGGTAGCGCGGACCTTCTTTCACTTCTCTGTGCGGCCGGCGGCAACAAGGGCATCGGGTACGATCCATCACAGCAGGGTCGAGTCTTGCGAGTGGGCGAAGGGTCGATCGAGGTTAGACCCCAACTCTTTACCGCAACGGATCTGGATCCAGTCGATTTCGTATGCTCCAAGCACGTGCTTGAGCATCTGGATGAACTGCAGACGACATTGTGTCAGGCGAGATGCGTTTTGAAAAATGGTGGCGCGGGATATTTTGAAGTGCCGGATGGGTTGGCAATTCTGCGCGATCGTCGGATTTGGGATCTTACCTATGAACACATCTCGTACTTTTCTCCATATTCCTTGCAACAGGCGCTGTTGCACGCTGGCTTTACAGTGACACACATCGAGAGCAGCTTTGGAAACCAGTATCTTTACGCCGAGGTTTTGGCTCAAAAGGAGACCGGTAATAGGCAATACGCAGATAGAAAGCCGCAAAATGTGCCGGCGGACTTTGCGGCGGCTTTTGACGGGGTGCTCCAGCAGTGGAGGGCCACGATGGCAACAATAGCAAGAGGCGGGCGCCGCATCGTGATTTGGGGCGCAGGGGTCAAAGCCGTTGGCTTCTTAACCATGCTCGGCATCAACGCAACTGATGGCGTAGAGTACGTTGTCGACATCAACCCGAAGAAAACCGGCCGTTTTATGCCTTGCACGGCACAGGAAATCGTATCCCCTAAGCATTTGCGCGACTACCGGCCTGATGTGGTTGTCGTTATGAACCCCGAGTATCTCGAAGAAATCAAAACCATGCTTCAGTCGACGGGCGTCTACTGCGAATTGTTGCCGGCTTCGGGAGTATCTCCAAGTCTGTGACTGGGTGGGAAAAGCATCACATCACTCATTCCATTCTCATCATATCAACCGGCGAGACTATTTCAGCAGAAACTTTGCGTAGTTGCCTAGTTGCCGAGGTCGAGCTGGGAAGCTCGGGGATTTCGTGCGGTTCCTGCCGACCGAACGTCTCGATCGACGGTTGAAAGGATGGAGGGGGACCGTTAAGGCATGACCTAATCAGGATCATGACGTTCCGGCCGGCAACTCGTCCGGCTTGAATACGGCAGCGCCACGCTCGGGACTGCCTGTTTCGTACAGGTCGAGAACTTTTTCCGGAATCGGCTGCAAATCGCGAACCCGTCGGAAGTCGCGCACCGATGTTCCGGTGCACGCGACGTCCCGCGCAGGCGCGCCACGGCGGTCCGCTAGATCCTCCAGGTCGACGGTGCGGAAGTCGATGCTCCAGCGCGCGATCGGCGTCTGGTTCGGGACGGTGGAGTGCATCTGGTCGCCGGAAAAGAGAATGATGCCGCCAGCGGGGACGACCAGACGAACGTCGGGCGTCAGCGCGAGCGGTTCCGTCGCATGCGGCTGGACACGTGTATCCTTGCCGACGTGCTGGCCGGCGTTGCGCCGTCCCTCGGCATTCCAGCGATAGTAGTCGAAGCATGCCGAGTCGTTTTCGACTGACTGGTTCCAGTAGGCCGGGTGGAACGCCATGCCCTGCTCCGCCTCGAAATCGTAAAGCGGCATCCACCAGTTCAACTGGCAGGGGGGTGCCGAGTACCAAGTGTCGCGATGTGGATGGTGAGCATAGGCAATACCGGCGGTCAGATAGTCTTTAGGATAGGCAACCCGGAGGCGCGGCACATCCTGATAAGTCTGGTCCGGATCGCACCCATGGTCGAGCAGGACTTGCTGCAGAAATTCCTTGGTCTTGGGATGGTGAATGAAATGGGGTTTCAGCCGCACAAGGATTTCGACCGCTTTCGAGACGTCGATGTGCTGGTGGGCGCGCTGGGGATGCCACGGCGCGAAGGCGTCCTCGATCAAACTGCGGGCAAAGCTGGCCAACACAAGTGTCGATGGACAGGGCGAAAAGATCACGACGTCGCCTCGGTAAAGGGCTCGACGGCGGTCGGCTTCGGAGCAAGCGGGGCAGAGCGTCACGTTCATCGCAACCTCACAACCGTAACGGGTTTGGAAAGAATACCGCGAACTGAACGGAAAAACCGCGTGCACAGAATTGGTGCACGGATGTCACGCCGGCCAACACATCGGTCTTGCTCGCCCACGTCGCCACAAAAAGCAGCCTCGCTGCGCGACGTGTCAGGCGTCCCTCTCCAAGCGAGTGGCCTCTTCCTCCAGGTCTCTCGCATATTGAATGATGCGCTCTCTATCCGCGTCATCGGGAAGACTTCCGGCGAGCTGACGGGCTCGACGGGCAATGTCGCGCATCCCAGCGACCTGTTTGAGCAGGCTTTCGTTTCGCCGCCGGCGTCTAAGGATTTCCCACCAGGCCACTTGTCAGCCGACGCAGCTGGTGTCCTCGAAACAGCGCTCGACGCACAATCGCGAGGAAGCAACGACTTCGGCTGGCGATGCTCAATTGGTACATGGTCGCGCTGCGGCAGTACGCGGCCAACAGCTTGAGTTGCTGCGCAAGGAGGCTGTCCTTGCGACCGGAATACCAAAGGGCCCGGAACGACCCTGAAGAGCTTGCGCTGAATTGCTTGGGGTGGCAGCGTCGAAAGAAAAGCACGTCCGGTCCAAGCCAATAGGGGCCAAGCAGGGCCATTTGAGCTAGGAAGACCTTGTCCGAAGCGCTGAAATGGCCCAGCAAAGAGGTTTGGTTCATGGCCGAGCGTCGCATCAATCCGTAGACCTCGACGCACATCACCGTCTTCAGCATCACGGCCGAGAAGCGGGTCGCCGCATCGGCAGCCGTCAGTCCTGGATTGTCCTCGGGCAAGCAGGGCCAACAGACATTGGATCGGTCAACCATTCCTCCGCGCTCGGGCGAATAGACCAGAGGCTGTCCCAGTTCATCGATGAGGGCTGATGCGGGCGATGCGAGCACTACCTCCGGATGCGCGTCCAATGCGGCCACGGTCACTTCGAGGAAGCGAGGGTGCAAGACGTCGTCGTGAGAGGCCCACTTGAAGTAGGGACCGTCGCCCTGGGCACAGAGAAGATTGTGGTTGGCAGCGGCGCCGACGTTGCGGGCCTGCCTCAAGTAGCGAATTCGACGATCCCTGCGAGCAAAGTCTCGGCAGATGTCCTCGGTGGCATCGCCGGAGGCATTGTCGGAAATGATCAGCTCAAGGTCACCGAAAGTTTGCCCAACGATCCCCTCGATAGCTTGTGAAATATAATTTGCGCCGTTGAAAACCGGCAGCCCCACCGTCACCTTGGCCATTAAACCGAACCCCCACTTCGAGTCGCTTGTATCATCGAGAATGAGATGATCAAGGACGTCAGGGTGACGTCACGCATTGATCACGCCGTCGGCTTGCGTCGATTGATTCGATTGATTGACAAGAGACAATCGTCACAGCGGGGTCCTCGAATGATCATTCTTTTTGCGGAGCATCTTCCGCCGTCATTGTGCTCTGTTCGAACTGGCCGATGCGCACTGCGCATCCTGTCTCGCATGTGAGCTCGGCGAAAGCATCCTATATGCCCTGTCCTGGGTTATTGGAGACGCAAAGTGGAAGGTCGCACAAGAACGTGAGGTCTTTCGACGACATCAGACGTACCGTGCTGATTCTGCTGATGGCAGGGTACTTCGTGTTGTCTTACCCGTTCATGCAATTGCGCATTCCGCCGACGGGGTTCGGCGTGCCGTTTGGCGAATTGGCACTGGCCTGCGTCCTCGTGACATTCAACCTACCGCGTTTGCTGTCGCGAATGGGGACGATTGTCTTCTTGCCGCCGCTGCTGTTATGGTGGGGATGGGGCTTCGCTCGACTGGCGGTTGATGCGGCTCGCGAGGGTGCCTGGGCGTTCCGCGATGGAACACAGCTAATCGAAAGCCTTTTCCTGATCGTCGGGTTTGGCGTCGTAGCAAACGCCGATGATTTATCGCAGATCTCGCGTTGGATGCGACGGATCGTAGCCGTTGCTTGTCTTTACGGCCTGCTGTTCGTTTTTCA
>Ga0081539_10005281_pt1 | contig 13310 bp, 10 predicted proteins | sample TabmetS4T2R2_FD_71023 | JGI IMG/M metagenome (GOLD analysis project Ga0081539, IMG submission 71023) | Tabebuia heterophylla rhizosphere microbial communities from the University of Puerto Rico - S4T2R2 | ecosystem: Host-associated > Plants > Roots > Rhizosphere ...
ACGCGCACCCGTGGTTCCAGGCCAGCCGCAGCGACCCCGAGGGGCCCTACGGCGAATTCTACGTCTGGAGCGACGACCCGGAGAGGTACTCCGACGCGCGGATCATCTTCGTCGACACCGAGACGTCGAACTGGACCTTCGACCCCGTCCGCCGGCAGTACTACTGGCACCGGTTCTTCAGCCACCAGCCGGACCTGAACTTCGAGAACCCCGCCGTCCAGGAGGCGGTGTTCGACGTCGTCCGGTTCTGGATGGACATGGGCATCGACGGGTTCCGGCTGGACGCCATCCCCTACCTCTTCGAGGAGGAGGGGACGAACTGCGAGAACCTGCCGCAGACGCACGGGTTCCTGCGGCGGATGCGCGGGATGATGGACCGCGAGTACCCGGGCCGCATCATGCTGGCCGAGGCCAACCAGTGGCCGAAGGACGTCGTCGCCTACTTCGGCAGCGACGACGACCCCGAGTGCCACATGTGCTTCCACTTCCCGGTGATGCCGCGGATCTTCTACTCGCTGCGCGAGGAGCGCGCCAAGCCGATCATCGACATCCTGGCCGAGACGCCCGACATCCCGTCCCAGGGCCAGTGGGGCACGTTCCTGCGCAACCACGACGAGCTGACGCTCGAGATGGTGACGACAGAGGAGCGCGCGGCGATGTACGGCTGGTACGCGCCGGACCCCCGGATGCGCGCGAACATCGGCATCCGGCGCCGGCTGGCGACGCTGCTCGACGGCTCGCGGGCGGAGATCGAGCTGGTCAACGCCCTGCTGCTGTCGCTGCCCGGCAGCCCGTGCCTGTACTACGGCGACGAGATCGGGATGGGCGACAACATCTGGCTCGCCGACCGCGACTCGGTGCGGACGCCGATGCAGTGGACGCCGGACCGCAACGCCGGCTTCTCGAGCGCCGACCCCGGCAAGCTCTACCTGCCGACCGTGCAGTCGCTCGTCTACCACTACGGCGCGGTGAACGTGGAGGCGCAGTCGTCGATCTCGACGTCCCTCCTGAACTGGATGCGCGCGATGCTCGCGACGCGGCGCGACCACCCGGTCTTCGGCCTCGGCCGCTACGTGCCGCTGGAGGCGACGAACCCGCACGTGCTCGCGTTCCTCCGGGTCCTCGGCGACGGGGAGATCCCCGGCGAGAAGGCGGAGACCGTGCTCTGCGTCAACAACCTGTCGTCGGTGCCGCAGGCGACCCGGATCCGGATGCCGGAGCACGCCGGGCACCAGCTCCGGGACCTGTTCGGCGGCGACGGCTTCGAGACGGTGCCGGGGGACGGGTGCCTCGGCCTGTCGATGGGCTCGCGGGACTTCTTCTGGCTCGCGGTGACCGCGCCCGTCGGCGCGCCGGCCCCGGCGGCCGGGACGTCGCCGCTGGCGGCGGCGCTCGCGGCGGGGGGCGACCCCGGCGGTGGCGCCCAGTGAGTGAGTACTCCCCCGGCCCCTGGGGGGCCGGGAGGTGCCCCCAAACCTCGAGCGCCCTCGCGCGAGCGAACAAGAGGACACAGTGAGCGAGACCCTGGCGAACTCCGACGTCGCCGGGCTGCTGGCGAGCTGGCTGCCGCGGCAGCGCTGGTTCGCCGGCGAGCACGGCGGCGTCACGCTGGCGTCGGCCGGTCACGTCCGGCTGGCGGACCCCTACCCGGCGGCCGCCGGGCACCCGGTCGACATCCTCGTCCACTTCGTGCGCGCCACCCCGGCCGGCGGCGCGGAGGCCGCGGCGACGACGTACCAGGTGCCGCTCACCTATCGGACGGCCGAGGAGCCCGACCTCGCGCACGCGCTGCTCGGCGACCTGCTCACCGACGACGGCCAGCGGTTCGTCTACGACGCCGCGCACGACCCGGCGTTCGTGGCGGCCTGGCTCGGCGTGGTCGCGAACCGGCAGGACGTGTGGTCGGAGCCGGACGCGCCGCGTGGCCGCGTCCGCGGCGTCCCGCGGTCGGGCGCGGCGGCGCCGGACCCGTCGCGGCCGGGGCGCGTGCTGTCCGGGGAGCAGTCGAACACCTCGATCGTCATCGCCGGGCGGCCGGACGACGAGGGGCCCGCCATCCTCAAGCTGTTCCGGGTGCTGCAGGCCGGCCGGAACCCCGACGTCACCGTGACGGCGGCGCTGACGGCCGCCGGCTGCGAGCGGGTGCCCGCGCTGCTCGGTTGGGTCGAGGGCGAGTGGGTCGACCCCAGCGGGCTGCCGGCCTGGGGCCACCTGTCGGCGATGGCCGAGTTCGTGGCCGGGTCGCAGGACGGCTGGCGGCTGGCGACGCGGGCTGTGCACGACGGCGAGAGCTTCGCGGCCGAGGCCGCAGCCCTCGGGGCGGCGACCGCGGCGGTGCACGAGGCGCTGGCGCGGGCGATGCCGTCACGGCCGACGGCGCCGTCGGACCTCGCCTCGGTCGCCGAGCACCTCGACCAGCGGCTGCGCTGGGCGCTGGTGGCGGTGCCGGCGCTCGCCGACTACGCGGACGCGGCGGCCGCCGTCGTCGCCGGCGTCCGGTCGGTGCACGAGGCGCCGGACATGCAGCTCATCCACGCGGACCTGCACCTCGGCCAGGCACTGCGGTCCGACGCCCGCGGCTGGGTGCTGCTGGACTTCGAGGGCGAGCCGCTGCGGCCGCTGGCCGAGCGCGGCCAGCCGGACCTGGCGCTGCGCGACGTCGCCGGGATGCTGCGCTCGTTCGACTACGCGGCGCGGCACTCGGTGCTGGGGTTCGCCGACGACGACCCGCGCGCGGTCGCGGCCGGCGCCTGGGCGGCGGACTGCCGGGCGGCGTTCCTCGACGGCTACGCGGCCGAGGCGAAGCACGACCCGCGCGACGACGCCGTCCTGCTGACGGCGATGGAGCTGGACAAGGCCCTGTACGAGACGGTGTACGAGACGAGGCACCGCCCGGGCTGGGTGGAGGTCCCGCTGAGGGCGGTGTCGAGCCTGCTGTCCTGACCCGCGGAGGCTCGCGGGGTCGGTTCTCCTGCTGGTCCCTCCGCAGTGCGTTTGCGCACGGGGCGTCCCCGTGCGCATCTACCGATCGCAGGGACGCCCCGTGCGCAAAGCCGGCGCGTGGAGTCAGCGGTGTTTTGGGGCTCTCCTGACGCTTCCGTGGGTGGCTGCTGGCGCCCGAGGTGGGGGACGCCGTTCTCCGCGTACCGAGTCCCGTGCCCCAACCAGCCGAAGACCTCGGCGGAGAACGCCGTGCACCCGCCTCCCGACACGCAACCCACCCAGGGAGGCGACAGCAGGGGCCCTGATTGCGCACGGGGCGTCCCCGTGCGCTTCTATCGATCGCAGGGACGCCCCGTGCGCAAAAAGAACCGACCCGCCAACTGGTGCTGGACAAGATCACTGCCTGACCAGCCCAGAGCCGCCGACTCTTTGCGCACAACGCCGCCCTGTGTGCAAAAACAGGAACGGGCACGGCGGCGCCGGGCGGCGGTGCGCCGTCAGGGGGCCGTGACCGGGCGGCCGAGCAGGTCCCGGCCGATGATCTCCTTCATGATCTCCGTCGTCCCGCCGTAGATGGTCTGGATGCGGGCGTCGAGGAACAGCCGCGCGATCGGGTAGTCGCGGATGTACCCGTAGCCGCCGAACAGCTGCAGGCAGCGCGTGACGACGTCCTGCAGGAGCTCCGTCGCCCACCACTTCGCCTTGGCGGCCTCGACGGCGCCGAGCCCGGACCCGTTGAGGGCGACGACGCAACGCTCGAGGTAGGCGCGGGTCACGTCGAGCCGGGTGGCCAGGTCCGCCAGGACGAACCGCGTGTTCTGGAGCCTGGCGAGCGGGGCCCCGAAGGCGACCCGGGTCCGGACGTGGTCGACGGTCCAGGCCAGGGCCTGCTCGGCCGCGGCGAGCGCGTACCAGGCGATGGACATCCGTTCGGTGGGAAGGCGTTCCATCAGGTGGACGAGTCCTCGTCCGGGTGCCCCGAGGACGTTGGCCGCCGGCACGGGCACGTCGTCGAAGAACAGCTCGGCGACGTTCTCCGCGCGCTGGCCGAGCGTGTCCAGCGGCTGTCCGCGGGTGAAGCCCGGCATGCCGTCCTCGACGACGACGAGGGAGAAGCCGTCCGGTCGCGCGGCCGGGTCGCGGGTGAAGACGACGACGAGGTCGGCCCGGGCGCCGTTGGTGATGAACGTCTTCGTGCCGGTCAGCACGAGGGTCTCGTCGGGCCCCGGCCGGAGGGTGGTCCGGATGGCGCGCAGGTCGCTGCCCGCGGCGGGCTCGGTCATGGCGATCGCCGCCGTGGCGTGCCCGGCCAGCAGCCCCGGCAGCCAGCGGCCGGCCTGCTCCGCGGTGGCCAGCTCGAAGAGGTAGGGACCGACGAGGTCGTCCAGCAGCGCGAGGGCGACGTGCACGGAGGCCGCCCCAGCCCGGGCGAGCTCCTCCATGACGACGCACCGGAAGCGGTAGTCCGGCGTGCCGCCGCCGCCGTGCTCGACGGGGCCCGGCAGCCCGAGGAGACCCTGCGCCGCGGCCCTCGGCCACAGCCCCGGGTCGATGTGGCGCGCGTCCTCCCACCGGTCCAGGTGCGGGACGACCTCGACGTCGACGAACCGGCGCACGGCGTCCCGGAATGCCTCGTGGTCGGCGTCGTAGAACGGCGGTCCGGGCAGCCCGCTCCCCCTGCCGCGGCCGGTTCCGGCGAGCGTGGTCACGACGTCGGCGCTCCTTCCTCCCGCGGCCGTCAGGGCGTGGGTCCGCCGGGCGCGTGCCCCGCCGGACTCCTGAGAAGGCGGCGGAGGATCTTGCCCGAGGGCGACTTCGGGATGGCGTCCACGACCGTGAGGCGGCGGATCTTCTTGTACGGCGCCACGCGCTCGCCCACCCAGGCCAGGACGGCGTCGGCGTCGATCGGGCGCGCGGCGACGACGAAGGCCGTGGGGATCTCGCCGGCCTCGGGATCCGGCGCCCCGACGACAGCCGCGTCGAGGATGTCGGGGTGGGTGAGGAGCAGGGCCTCCAGCTCCGCGGGAGGGACCTGGTAGCCCTTGTACTTGATCAGCTCCTTGAGCCGGTCGACGACCCAGAACACCCCGTCGTCGTCCACCCGGGCGATGTCGCCGGTGCGCAACCAGCCGTCGACGAGCGTCCGCGCCGTCGCCTCCTCCGCGTCGAGGTAGCCGGCCATCACCTGCGGCCCGCGGACCCACAGCTCGCCCGGTTCGCCGGGCGCGGCGTCGGTCCCGGTGCCCGGGTCGACGAGGCGCGCCTCGGTGGAGGCCATGAGGAACCCGACGCAGCCGGCCGGCAGCCGGTCGAACCAGGCCTCGGTCACGTGATGGGTGCCGGGGCTGGCCTCGGTCATGCCGTAGCCCTGGCGGACCAGGCAGCCCAGCCGGGCCTCGGCCCGCTCGGTGACCGCGGGATCGAGCGGCGCCGCGCCGCTGACGCCGTACCGCAGCGAGGACAGGTCGTAGTCGGCCGCGTCCGGCGCCTTCGCGATCTGCAGCACCATCGGCGGGGCGAGGAACGCCCACGTCACCCGGTGCTCCTGGACCACGCGCAGGTAGTCGGGGAGGCTGTACCGCCCGAGGGTGACCACCGTCGCGCCGGCGGCCAGCGCGGCGTTCATGATGACCTCGAAGCCGTAGATGTGGAAGAACGGCAACGCGGCCACGGCCACGTCCGCCTCGTCCAGGCGCCATCCCACGCCGAACTGCACCAGGTTCGCGACCAGGTTCCGATGGGTGAGCATCACGCCCTTCGACGCCCCGGTGGTCCCGCTCGAGAACGGGAGGGCGGCGAGCGCGGCCCGCGGGTCCACCCGGGCCGGCTGCACCGGCGCGGCCGCCAGCAGGTCGGCGAACCGGCGGGCACCCGCCACCGGCTCCTCCCCCAGGACCAGGTGATGGCGGATCCCCAGCCGGGCGGCCACCTCGGCCACCTTCTCCGCCGCCTCCGCCGAGCTGATCACGACCTTCGCCCGCGCCGTCGCGAACTGCTTGGCCAGCTCGTCGACGGTCAGCGCGGGATTCGCCGGGGTGACCACCGCGCCCGCCCACAGGACGCCGTAGACGGCGAGCGCGTACCGGGGCTGGTTGTGGCTCACCACGCCGACGACGTCGCCCGCCCCGACGCCGAGCCCGGCGAGCCCGCCGGCGGCCCGGGACGCGCCCTCGGCCAGCGCGGCGTAGGTCAGGCGCTCGCCGGTCGTGCCGTCGACGAGCGCCACCTTGTCGCCGAGGTCGCGGGCGCGGCCGAGGACGTGGTCGACGAGCGTGACGTCGGGAACCGTCACGTCGGGCAGCGGACTCCGGTAGATCACTCGGGCCTCCGTCCGGGCTGAGCCTCCGCCGGGCTCCGGAGCCGCGGCAGTCGGAGCGGAGCAGAACATTAGATAGCCTGCGGCCGAGCGTCAACGATCTGTCGAAGAACGGCCGGTACCGGGCGCGGTCCCGACGCCCGCCGGCGAGGACGGGACGGTGGGTCCGGGTGGCGGACGTGACGGCGTGGGCCGGCGCCGGTCCCGGCCTGCCCACCCGGCAGCCCCAGCAGCTCCTGCTCAGCTTCTTCGGGGCCATCGTCCTCGACCGGGAGGTCCCGCCGATCGGCTCCGGAGTCTTCCTCCGGGTGCTCGGCGACCTGGGGGTCGCCGAGGCCGCGGCCCGCGCGACCCTGGCCCGGATGGTGCGGCGCGGGCTGCTGCACCGCCACCGGGCGGGGCGCACCGCCCGCTACTCGCTCACCGAGTCCGGCGCGACAACGATGCGCCGGGCGAGGGAACGGGTCGACTCGCCGGACCCGTTCGGTCACGCCGACCGCGGCTGGACGATGCTCAGCTACTCGATCCCGGAGAGTCGCCGGGCGCTGCGCCACCAGACGCGCGCCAGGCTCGCCTGGGCGGGTTTCGGCCCCCTGCGCGACGGCGTCTGGCTCGCGCCGGGCCGGGTCGACGTCCAGGCCCTGTTCGCCGACGGGATGCCCGGCGAGATCGGCGACCTCGTGGACGCCTTCCACGCGGTGCCCGCCGAGGGGACGGACATGACCCGGCTGGTGCGCCGCACCTGGGACGTCGCCGCCATCCGCGCCGAGCACGACCGGTTCCTGCGCACCTGGGAGCGGAGCCCCACGCCCGGGGCCGGCGCGCTGCCGGCGCTGACCCTGCTCCTGGCGGACTGGCTGCAGCTGCTGCGCGTGGACCCGGGCCTCCCAGCGGAGCACCTGCCGCCGGGCTGGCCGGCGTCCCGCTCGGCCCGGGTCTGCGCCGAGCGCCGCGCGGCGCTCGAGGCCCCGGCGGCCGGGCAGCTGCGGGCGCTCCTGGCCGCGGACTCCCGGCGCCGGTGACGCGTGACACCGCCCCGCAGGGCCTGTCTGTCTGTCCCTAGGCGGTACGGATGATCTCCAGGGTCCGTGCCGCCTCCTGCTCGGCCACCGAGGCGTACCGGGTGGCGTGGCGGAGGAAGAGCCGATCCGCCTCGATCGCGGGCCAGTCGGCCGGCAGCAGCTCCGCGGGCAGGTGGGGGTCCCGGCGGATGAGCTGCAGCCAGTCGCAGTGCAGGAGCAGCTCGCGGGTCATGACGCTGTCGCCCGGCAGCGCGCCGTCCTCGGGCCAGCGCTCCATGAACGACTTGTAGTCGGCGGCCAGCCCGCTCAGGTCGAACCCGCGGCGCACCAGGTCGGCGGCCTCGGTGGGCGGGGCGGCGCGGCCGTGGGTCACGACGACGTAGTCGGCCAGGTCGAGGCCGGCGATCAGCGTCTCGACGTCGACCGGGCCGGGGGCCACCCACAGCCCCGGGTGGAGCATCCCGAACCCCGCCCAGATCAGCCGTGAGCGCAGGTCGTGCCGCTGGCGGCTCCAGCTGTCCGGCAGCGAGAAGCCCACCAGCGTCCAGGTGCCGTCCCACGTGCGGTTCACCGCGGTGACGTCCCAGATCCGCCGTTTGCCGTCCAGCATCGCGGCGCGGAGCACCTCCGTTGGCTGCAGGAAGCTGCGCCGTCCGGACCGGATCCGGTGCAGCCGCCCCCGGCGCGCCATCCGGCTGACGATCGAGCGTGTCGCCTGCTCGCTGACGCCGATCCGTTCGAGCACGTCGATCACGCTGCCCGAGTAGACGGCCAGCCCCGGCTCGGAGACGTGGATTCCCAGGACGGTCATGAGCAGCGACTGCGGGCGGAGCCCGGGTGGGTTCGGTGCGTCGGTCACCCGGTTACGGTAGCGCTGCGTTATTGGGCAGATTCTTGATTGCAGTAGATCGATCGCCTAACGTTCGCGGTGCCGGTGACCCGGCGCGCCGACGCCGGCCACGGTCCGAGGACCGCCGAGATGGACGAGGAAGCCCATGGAGGTGTCGATGCGACCCGTTGGCCCGCAGGCGCGCACGGCCTCATGAGCCGCACCGATCCAGCCGAGGGTCACTCCGTGCTGGAGATCGCCGACCTGGGGGTGTGCTATGCGCGCTCCGTGACGGCGCTGCGCGGCGTCTCGCTCCACGTGCCCGACGGCGCGGTCGTGGCCGTGCTCGGTGCCAACGGCGCGGGGAAGTCGACCCTGCTGCGCGCGGTGACCGGCACGCTGCGCCGGCACCGCGGCGAGGTCGTCAGCGGCGAGGTGCGGCTTCGGGGGCGCTCGCTGCTGGGCCTCGCCCCGGAGGAGGTGGTGCGGCACGGCGTGGCGCACGTCCCCGAGGGGCGTCGCATCTTCGGCCACCTCACCGTGGAGGAGAACCTGCGGGCCGCAGGTGCGCTGCTGCCCCGGGCCGACCGGGCCCCGGCCCGCGAGCAGGTGTACGACATGTTCCCGGTGCTGGCAGGGCGCCGTCACGACCGGGCGGCGCTGCTGTCGGGCGGCGAGCAGCAGCTGCTGGCGTTCGGCCGCGGGCTCATCGTCTCGCCCACGCTGCTGCTCCTCGACGAGCCCTCGCTCGGCCTCGCACCGAGGGTCGTGAGCCAGGTCGGCGACGTGATCCGCCGGATCAACGCCGCCGGCGTCTCGGTGCTCCTGGTCGAGCAGAACGTGGCCCTGGCGTTCGCCGTGGCACGGCATGCCTACGTGTTCGAGGTCGGCCAGGTGGCGCTCACCGGCAACCCGGACCGGCTCAAGGACGGCGACCAGGTCCGGAGCCTCTACCTCGGTCACTCGGCGGCGCGCGACGCGCCCGTCGGCGAGGCGGGCGCGACGGTGCCGACCCTCTCGAGGTGGCCGCGGTGACGGCCGCCGGCGCGATCGCCCTGCACGACGTTACGCTCCGGTTCGGCGGCGTCTCGGCGCTCGACGGCGTCAGCTTCGAGGTCGAGCCGGGAACGATCCACGGGCTGGTCGGACCGAACGGCGCGGGCAAGTCCTCGTGCCTGAACGTGATCTCCGGCGTCTACCGGCCGACGTCCGGAACCGCCTGGTACGGCGAGCACGAGCTCACCCGGCTACCGCCGCACCGGATCGCCGCCCTCGGTGTGGGGCGGACGTTCCAGAACCTCGCGCAGTCCGGCCGGCAGACCGTGCTGGAGAACCTCATGATGGCCCGCCACCACCTCACCCGGTCGGGGTTCGTGACGTCGGGACTGGGCCTGCCGCGGGCGCGTCGCGAGGAGCGGGAGCACCGGGCGCGCGTGTGCGAGATCGCGGAGTTCCTCGGTCTCGGCGACCGCGTCGACACCCCCACCGGCGTCCTGCCGTACGGCGACCGCAAGCGGGTGGAGATCGCGCGCGCGGTCGCGCTCGAGCCGTCGCTCCTCCTCCTGGACGAGCCGGTCGCCGGGATGGACGCCGAGGAGTCCGCCGTCATCGCGCGGACGGTGCGCCGGCTGCGCGACGGGCTCGGCCTCACGGTCATCCTCATCGAGCACGACGTGCCCCTCGTGATGCAGCTCGCCGAACGGGTCACCGTCCTGGACTTCGGCAAGGTGCTCGCCGACGGCACCCCGGAGCAGGTGCGGACGCATCCGGACGTCGTGCGCGCCTACCTGGGAGCCGAGGCCGAGCCCGGCGACGAGCCGGGCGGCCTGCGGGACGGAGGGACGTCGCGATGACGAGACTGGTCGAGCTTCTGGTCGCAGGGGTCTCCCTCGGCGCGATCTACGCACTGATCGCCGTCGGCTTCGTCGTCGTCTACAAGGGCACCCGGGTGATCAACTTCGCCCAGGGCTCCATGCTGCTGCTGGGCGGGTACGTGGTGGCCACCCTCAGCCCCGACATCGGGTTCTGGCCCGCGGTGGTGGCCGGCGCCGCGGCCTCCGGGCTCGCGGCGGTCGTGGTCCGGGTGCTGATGTCGTGGTCGTCGACCGACGACCACATGGTCCTCACCATCGTCACCATCGGCGTCGACGTCGTCCTCGCCACCGAGCTGATCCGGCGGATCGGCCCCCGGCTGCTGACGATGGGCGACCCGTGGGGCGACGACGTCCTGAACCTCGGGCCCGTCACGGTGCCCCAGGCGCGGATCGCCGCCACCGTCACCGCGGCGCTGCTGCTCGCCGCGTTCTTCGCGGTCTTCGCGTTCACCGACTGGGGCGTCACGATGCGGGCGGCCGCCGACGACCCGGAAACGGCGTCGCTCATGGGGATCCGCCTCGGTCGCGTCGCGACCTCGTCCTGGCTGCTCGGCGGGGCGCTCGCCGCCGTCGCCGGCGTCTACCTCGCCGCGTTCCCGTCCGCCGGCCTGGACAGCCACGCGGGCGTCGTCGCCCTCGGCGCGGTGCCGGCCGTGATCCTGGGCGGGCTGGACTCGTTGCACGGCGCCGTGATCGGTGCCGTCGTCATCGGCCTGGTGGAGGCCCTGGCGAACGGCTACGGCGCCGAGCTGAGCTTCCTCGGCCGCGGGTTCGGCTCCGTCGCGCCGTTCCTCGTCATGGCGGCGGTCCTGCTGTGGCGCCCGTCCGGCCTCTTCGGCACCCGGGAGCTGACCCGTGTCTAGCGCGTGGTCCAGGGAGTGGCCGGCCCCCAGGCGGGTGGCGTCCGCGGCCGCGGTCCTGGTCATGCTGGCGCCGCCGTTCTACCTCGACGGGTACTGGCTGCTGATCGGCATCCTCGCCATGTCCGCGGCTGTCGGGGCGATCGGGCTGAACCTCCTGGTCGGGTCGGCGGGCCAGCTCTCGCTCGCCCACGGCTTCTTCATCGCCGTCGGCGCGTACACGTACTGCTTCGCGGCCGGGGAGTCGGAGGGCGTGGGCGGCGGCGTCGACGTCGTCGGCCTGAACCTGCCGCCGCTCGTCGCCGCCGTCGTCGCGATCGGCGCGGCGGGCCTGGCCGGCCTGCTGTTCAGCCCGGTGGCGAGCCGGATCCGCGGGATCTACCTCGGCCTCGCCTCCCTGGCCCTGGTCGTCCTGGGCCAGCACGTGCTGTTCAACGCCGCCACGGTGACCGGCGGGTTCAACGGCCGCCCGGTTCCCGACCTCACGGTCTCGGGCTTCGAGCTCAGCGGCGACGACCCGGCGCTGAACCTGCTCCAGGTGCCGTTCGGGGAGCGCGAGCGGATGTGGTACGTCGCGCTGGCCTGCCTCTGCGGCGCGTCGCTGTTCGCGGTCCGGCTCCTGGCCGGCCGGCCCGGGCGGGCGCTCGCCCTGGTGCGGGACAACGAGATCGCCGCCGCGGCGATGGGGATCCCGGTCGCCCGCCACAAGCGCGCGGTGTTCGTCCTGTCCTCCCTGTACGCCGGTCTCGCCGGAGTGTTGCTGGCGCTGGCCTTCCACCGCGTCGTCCCGGAGTACTTCGGCCTCGCGCTGTCCGTGGACTACCTGGCGATGGTGGTCATCGGCGGCCTGGGGTCGGTCTTCGGCTCCGTCGTCGGCGCCGCCGTCGTCACCGCCCTGCCCCTGCTGCTGTCCCGCTACAGCTCCCAGCTCCCCCTCCTCGCCCAGCCGGGCGAGTCCGGCGTCGACGCCGGTGTCGCCGCGCGCTTCCTCTACGGCGCCGTCGTCGTCGCGCTCCTGCTGTCCGAGCCGGGCGGGCTCGTCGCCGTCGTCACCCGGCTGCGCCGCCGTCCCACGCCACCGCCGCCACGACCACCACAACAACCCACACCCCGCCCAGGCTCCGCCAAAGACCTGGCCACGAAAGGAGAAGCCACATGAGCGGCACGTCGCTGGCTCGTGGTGCTGCCCTACTCCTCGCCGGCAGCCTGCTCGTCTCCGGATGCAGCGGCAAGGCCACCGAGGACGACCAGGGCTCCGGGGGCGCCCAGCTGAAGACCGGCCCCGGAGTCACCTCCGACACCATCACCATCGGCGCGCTGACCGACCTCACGGGAGTGTTCGGCGCCCAGGGCAAGGTGCTGATCCAGGGCAACCAGCTCTACATCGACAAGGTCAACCAGGCGGGCGGGGTCTGCGACCGGCAGCTCAAGCTGCTCACGCAGGACCACGGGTACGACGTCCAGCGGGCCGTCGGCCTCTACTCGCAGATGCAGTCGCAGGTCGCCGGGTTCACCCAGCTCCTGGGCTCACCCGTCCAGGCGGCGCTCACGCAGCAGATCGCCGACGACAAGGTGCTGGCCGTGGCGACCGGGTGGTCGTCCGCTCTCCTCAAGAACCCCAACTTCGTCCTCACCGGAACCACGTACGACGTGGAGACGGTGAACGGCCTGGACTACCTGACCCAGCAGGGCGGCCTGAAGACCGGTGACACGATCGGCCACATCGCCTTCGAGGGCGACTACGGCAACAACGCGCTGCAGGGCAGCGCGTTCGCGGCGGAGAAGCTCGGCCTGAAGCTGGAGAAGGTGCAGATCAAGCCCACCGACGTCGACCTCACGGCGCAGGTGACCGCGCTGAAGGCCAAGGGCGTCAAGGCGATCCTGCTGAGCAACGGCCCCCGGCAGACGGCGTCCGTCGCCGGCGTCGCCCGCGCGATCGGCCTGAACGTGCCGCTGGTCGGCAACGCGCCGTCGTTCGATCCGGCGATCCTCGCCACGCCGGCGAAGGACGCGCTCGCGGCCAACCTCGTGGTGCTGTCGTCGTACGTGCCGTACGGCGCGGACGCGCCGGGCGCCAAGGAGGTGGCCGAGGCCCTGCCGGCGGCGTACCCCGACGCCACGCCGAACGGTGCCGCGAACCTGGGCTACCTGAGCACCCACATCCTCACCGAGGCGCTGAGGAAGGCGTGCGAGAGCAACGACCTGTCCCGCGACGGCATCCTCGCGGCCTTCCGCCGGCTCAGCGCCCTCGACACCCTCGGGCTCACGCCCACGCTGGACTTCTCCACGCCGGGACAGCCGCCGATGCGCGGGAGCTACGTGCTGAAGGTCGACCCGGCGGTCCCCGGCGGGCTCACCGTCGTCCAGCCCGCGACGGAGAGCGAGCTGGCGAAGGGATACACGGTGGCGGGCTGACGACGTGCGTCCCAGCCGCCGGCACCCGAGGGGCCGGCGGCCGGGACGGCC